>OLXG01001034.1_pt1 | contig 10744 bp, 8 predicted proteins | sample 1673861 | NCBI WGS metagenome assembly OLXG01 (sample SAMEA103958130, study PRJEB25191) | human gut metagenome | biome: human-associated habitat [ENVO:00009003]; feature: intestine environment [ENVO:2100002]; material: feces | place: Germany | collected 2013/2015
ATTTGCATATTATGTAGAGAAGTATTCAGATATCAACAATGAGCTTATAATACCATTCCTTGGCAAGACGGTTCAGCTCAACAGCACACTCTATGTGATACTGTTGTTCTTCATCGTGCTTGGAACAGTTAATGGTGCGAACTTCACAGACGGACTTGACGGACTTGCGTCATCAGTCACGGTTCTCATAGCCACATTCTTTGCGGTTGTAGCAGTGGGAACAGACTCAGGTGTTGCTCCGGTTGCCTGCGCAGCGGTTGGATGTCTTCTTGGCTTCCTTGTGTACAATGTGTACCCTGCAAAGGTATTCATGGGAGATACAGGTTCTCTGGCACTCGGTGGATTTGTTGCATCAACAGCGTATATGCTCAAGATGCCTATATTCATAGTTATAATAGCTTTCATATACTTCCTTGAAGTATTATCAGTTATAATACAGGTTGTTTCATTCAAGCTTACAGGCAAGAGAGTGTTCAGAATGGCACCTATACATCATCATTTTGAGCTCGGGGGATGGCCTGAGTCAAAGGTCGTTGCTATATTTTCTATAGTGACTGCAGTCCTCTGTGTGGTAGGTTTACTGGCACTGTAATGTAGAAAGGAGAAAATGGTGCAGTGGTGCACCATGGTGAAATGATATGGAGATTAATACAGCGATAGTAGCAGGAACAGGAAAGAGTGGAATCAGTGCAACCAAGCTTCTGGTAAATCATGGAGTAAAGGTTTATCTGTTCGATGAGAACAAGGACAGAGATATAGAAGCGATAAAGGAGAAGACAGGCGATTCAGAGCTTGTTCAGATAGAACTCGGCGAGCTTGGAGAGGATGCACTCTCATCATCACAGCTCATGGTCATCAGTCCGGGAATCCCTGTTGATGCGCCATTTACAGATGTGGTGAGAAATGCGGGAATACCTATCTGGAGTGAGATAGAGCTGGCATACCATTATGGTAAGGGTAAGATAGCAGCCATAACAGGAACAAACGGCAAGACTACAACTACAGCCCTTGTGGGAGAGATAGTCAAGGCACACAATGCCAAGACCATCGTTGTGGGAAATATTGGAATACCTTACACAGAGCTGTGCGACACAACAGACGATGATTCAGATACAGTTGCAGAGATAAGCAGTTTCCAGCTTGAGACGGTTATAGATTTTCATCCGAATGTCAGTGCAATACTCAACCTGACTCCGGATCATCTGAACAGGCATTATACATTTGAGAATTATGGAAATGTAAAGTTTTCAATAACAAAGAATCAGACCATGGATGATGTGACAGTCCTAAACTATGATGATGAGCATACACGCGCCATGGGAGAGAAGGCAAAGGATCATTGCCATGTAGTATATTTCAGCAGACTGGAGAAGCCGGCCGGTGGAGTATATGTAGAGGATGGGGATATCATCCTCGAGGATGGCGATAAGAAGATCAATGTACTTGCCATTAAGGATCTTAAGCTCATGGGAGCTCACAATGTTGAGAATGTTCTGGCAGCAGTTGGAATATCATATTATATGGGAGTCCCTGTTGATGTTATTAGAGATGTTGCAACATCATTCAAGGCTGTTGCTCATAGAATAGAATATGTTGACACCGTCGATGGTGTCGCATACTACAATGATTCAAAGGGAACAAACCCTGATGCAGCCATAAAGGGAATACAGGCCATGGTGGCTCCTACATTCCTCATAGGTGGAGGCTACGACAAGGGTTCTGAGTACGACGAGTGGATAGAGGCGTTTGACGGCAAGGTAAAGTGGCTCGTTCTCATAGGCCAGACTGCGCAGAAGATAGCTGACTGTGCCAAGAGACATGGATTTAACTCAATTATATTTGAGGAGAATCTTCAGGATGCGGTAGCATATTGCCATGAGAATGCGGTTGACGGAGATGCGGTGCTTCTCTCACCTGCATGTGCAAGCTGGGGACAGTTTGACAACTACGAGCAGAGAGGCGATATGTTCAAGGAGTATGTAAGAAGCTATAAGGAGTGATCTGATTGCATGGAGGTCCTGAGGTTTCAGAAGATAGAGTGAGAGATGCACGAAGACGGTGTCCGGGAGGATATGTGGATGTGACCATGCTCCTGGCGCTGGGGATGATTCTGATATTTGGGCTTGCCATGATATACAGTACGAGCAGTTACAGGGCGTACGACCTGTACGGAGATCAGATGTACTTTTTTAAAAGACAGGCACTTTATATGTTGCTGGCGATCTTCGCCATGTACATAGTGTCAAGATATGACTACAGGCGGCTGCTCAGGCTGTCTGCGGTCATTTTGCTGTCATCACTTGTTCTTCAGGTGGTGGTGCTGATAATAGGAACGGCCAGCCATGGGTCAGCAAGATGGATATATATTGGACCTATAGGATTTCAGCCATCAGAATATGCCAAGACGGCGATCATAATCTACACCTCGGCGAGGGCTGCCGTGGAGAGCAAAAATCTGTGCAGACCGGGCTGCCTTATAAAGGTAATGATCCTGCCCGTGATCACCATAGCCCTGATCGGTGTGGAGAATCTCAGCACGGCTATAATCTGTTTTGCAATCCTTTTTGTAATATTGTTTGTGGGAAGCCCCAGGGTCAGACATTTTGTTCTGATCGGTATATTTGGTGTTGTCGGGAGTGTGCTTTTCATAATGTTCGCAGGCTACAGGGCGAACAGAGTCAAGATATGGCTTGATCCTGAAAATTACGCAGATGGCTATCAGACGGTTCAGTCGTTATATGCCGTTGGTTCCGGTGGACTGTTTGGAGTGGGCTTTGGGAGAAGTGTCCAAAAGATGGGGTTTATTCCGGAGTCACATAATGATATGATATTCTCAGTCGTGTGTGAGGAGCTCGGAATTGTTGGAGCGGCATTTATACTTATCATTTTTCTTATATTACTTAGGCGGATGGCTGTGACGGCCATGAATGCCAGAGACAGATTTGGAAGCATGCTCACAGCGGGAGTGATGGCACATGTGGCGGTCCAACTGCTGATAAATGTGAGTGTTGTCACGAATACCATTCCGCCGACAGGTGTGCCGATGCCATTTGTCAGTTATGGCGGAAGTTCGATAATTTTCATTCTGATGGAGATGGGGATAGTGATGTCCGTATCCAGAGGAATTTCGTATGACGAAACAGACATATGACAGATCCTTTAAAGGAAGATTTGAATGGAAAACAACAATAGACGAAATGTTAATAAAAATAGAATGAGCAGAAATGTTGATGTTGCGCAAACCAGACGTGAAAGCGGCTATGTGGATGTCATGACCGGAAAACGCCTCGACGGAAGGGTCAAGGTTCCGGTTGATAAGAGAAGACAGCAGACAGATAGCCGCAATGGACAGCGGAGAGCAGACGGAGATATGCGCCGCAGGACGGATGAGCAGACACGAAGAAGGCCTGATGGGGAGCACCGCAGAACAGGCGAACAGGCGCGCAGAAGGCCTGATGGGGAGCACCGCAGAACAGGCGAACAGGCGCGCAGAAGACCAGACGCAGAGCGTCGCAGATCTGACGAGCGGGTGCGCAGAAGACCAGACGGAGAGCGCCGCAGATCTGACGAACAGGTGCGCAGGAGACCAGATGGAGAGCACCGCAGATCTGATGAGCAGGTGCGCAGGAGACAGGATGGAGAGCGTCGCAGATCTGATGAGCAGGTGCGCAGGAGACAGGATGGAGAGCGTCGCAGACCGGATGACCGGATGCGCAGAGAGGATGCAGAAAAACGCAGATCCGAGGAGAGACGCAGGCGTAAGCAAGATCAGGCGGTTGCTGCAAAAAAGAAGAACAAGAAAAAACGCAAAAAAGAGCGCAGAAAGCTTACCCCGGAGGAGATAGAGAGAAAGAAGAAGCTGCAGGCGGAGAAACTTGCCAGAAGAAAGGCGAGACGTGAGAAGGCAGCAAGGATATTCAAGATAGTTCTCAAGATACTTCTCATTCTGGTGGTGCTGTGTGCTATAGCGTTTGTATACATACGTACATGTTATAAATTGAAGTCCATAAAAGTGACCGGAACTGATCACTACACTGACCAACAGATGGTCGATATCGTGACCGGCGGTAAGAATTATGGCAATACGCTGCTGTTTATACTTGAGAGCAGACTGAATCCTGCCCAGGATGTAACCTTTATAGATAAGATAGACGTCACATATGTGAACAGGAATTCAGTAGAGATCACGGTGTACGAGAAGGCCATGGCGGGCTGCATAAAGTACAACGATCAGTATGCATATTTTGATGGCGACGGTATCGTGCTCGAGATATCCGATGCAAAGCTTGATGATGTTCCTTGTATAGAGGGACTTACAAGTGACAGCGTGGAGCAGGGAAAGAAGCTTGATGTCGGCGATTCGGGATTCTTCCAGGAGATACTGACTATGACACAGCTCATTTACAAGAGCGGAATACAGATAGACAAGATTACTTATGACACAGATCAGAATCTCATACTTCATAAGGATGGAATAAAGATCAGGATCGGCGACGGTGAAAACCTGGAGACGAAATTCATGAATCTTGAGAGCATACTTGAGAGCGTGAAGGGTAAAAAGGGAACTCTTGATATGTCGAATTACAGTGAATCGCAGAGGAACGTTATCTTTAAAGAAAATAAATAAAAAATTTCTTGCGTAATGATATAAAAAATCGTATTATATAGGTACTAATGCGATAAAACAGTCAGCTTTTGAGCAGATGACAATGATTGATGGATAAAGAATAAGTATATAAGGAGGATGCAACCGTGCTTGAGATAAAATCAAATGACGAGAGAACACCGGCAAGGATTCTTGTAATTGGTGTCGGCGGTGCAGGTAACAATGCTGTTAACAGAATGATCGATGAGAATGTTGAGGGAGTGGAACTTATCGCTATCAATACAGATAAGCAGGCTCTTTCACTCAGCAGAGCTACAACAAAGATCCAGATAGGTGAGAAACTTACCAAGGGTCTTGGTGCTGGTGCAAAGCCTGAGATCGGTGCCAGCGCTGTAGAGGAGAATAGAGAAGAGATCGTAGACATCATCAAGGACGCCAACATGGTATTCGTAACATGTGGTATGGGTGGTGGAACAGGAACAGGCGCTGCCCCTGTCGTTGCAGAGATGGCACGTAACCTTGGTATCCTCACAGTCGGAGTTGTCACAAAGCCATTTGGTTTTGAGGGTAAGCCTCGTATGAGAAACGCGATCGAAGGTATAGAGAGACTTAAGGAGAATGTGGATACACTTATTGTTATCCCTAACGACAAGCTCCTTCAGATCTGTGATAAGAGAACAAGTATTCCTGATGCGCTGAAGAAGGCAGATCAGGTACTTCAGCAGGGTGTTCAGGGTGTTACAGACCTTATCAATAAGCCGGGTCTTATTAACCTTGACTTTGCAGATATACAGACAGTTATGAGAGATAAGGGTATCGCTCATATCGGTATAGGTTCAGCAAGCGGAGAGAACAAGGCTGTTGACGCCATCAAGGAGGCTATGGATTCACCACTTCTTGAGACAACCGTTTCAGGTGCAACAGATATCATCGTAAACTTCTCAGGTAACATTGGTATCGTTGAGGCTTATGATGCTGTTACATATCTTACAGAGCAGGCTGGAGATGGAGTCAACATCATCTTCGGTACAGTTGACAATGACAACATGGGTGAGGATATAAGCATCACGATCATTGCTACAGGTCTTGAGAGATCAGGCGAGAGCGATGTCACCGCAAGATATGCAGGTACTGCATCTCCTATGGGAACAATGACCACACCTAAGCCAGCAGTTACAACAACACCTGCTGCAGAGCCAAAGACTGCTACATATGCAGGCCAGAGTCTTGGAACACACAGCACTCAGACAAGCACAAGACCATCGTTCCTCGGCGGTCAGACAACTGAGACTGCTCCGGCAGCAAAGCCAGCATACACAGCACCTGTGACACCAGCACAGCAGACACCTGTAACATCAACACCAGTTGAGCCGGCACATGTGTCAAGACCAAAGACAGAGAGTATCAAGATTCCTGATTTCCTCAAGAAGAGATAAGGAAGAGATCGGAAGATTTTTATAGGTAAGTATAAAACGGGTAATTTCGAGAGAAATTATCCGTTTTCTTCAATAAGGAGGCAGAAATATGTTTTATGTTGCAGACCGAACAGAGATGCAGGAGATAGACAGGCTGACCATAGAGGAAAATGGTGTGCCAGGGATCCTGCTTATGGAGAGAGCTGCGATCACCGTGCTGGAGGAGATAAATTCCAGACTGAAGTCTATAAACGCGGACAGAAAATTAAAGTGCCTTGTGGTTGTTGAAGGCGGCAATAACGGCGGGGACGGACTGGCTCTTGCGAGACTCCTGTACCAGCAGGGAGATATTGTCCATGTCTGTTATATAAATGGAATATCGAGAGTAAGCGACAGCTTTTCATATCAGCTTGAAATAGCGAAAAAAATCGGCATACAGGTGACGGATCACATCATTGACAGTGATTACGATGTGGTTGTGGACGGAATATTTGGCGTCGGACTCAAGCGTGATGTGGCGGGAATATGGAGAGAGACCATAGAGACGATGAACGGACTTGGCGGCTTTAAGGTTGCCATAGATACCCCGTCAGGTGTGGATGCCAGCACGGGGCAGATCATGGGATGTGCATTCAAGGCAGGTATGACGGTCACATTTGGACTGAATAAAAGAGGGCTGATATTTTATCCCGGCTGCGAGATAAGCGGAGAGGTCGTTGTGAGAGACATAGGATTTGCACAGGCTGAAGTGGACAGAGTACACCCGGTGGCATATTCCTACAACAGAGACGATCTGTGCATGCTTCCGGGACGGAGTGATTCATCAAATAAGGGAACATATGGAAAGCTTGCGGTGATAGCTGGAAGTAGAGACATGTCTGGTGCCATGACATTTGCGGCGGAGGCTGCATACAGGATGGGAACAGGGCTTGTGAAGATATACACACATATCGACAACAAGGAGATAGCAGGAGTAAGAATTCCTGAGGCAGTGCTTATGTGCTATAGCAACAAAGATGAAGCGGAGCAGTGTGCAAGGGATGCCGTGGAGTGGTCGGATGCCATACTGATCGGTCCTGGTATAGGAAAAGGCGATGCGGCAAGGAGCATGGTGGAATATATTATGTGCGAGGCCGTGCAGACCGTGATCGCGGATGCGGATGCCTTGAACATAATATCCGAAAAGCCCGATATTCTTGGAAGACACAGAGGACCGGTGATCGTAACGCCACATATAGGAGAGATGTCAAGACTTACAGGCGCCGCCATACCGGATATAAAAAAGAATATATTAGAGGTGTGCAAAGACTTTTCGATGGAGTATAATGTTGTAAGTGCGCTGAAAGATGCCAGAACATGCGTAAGTGACGGCAGGGATGTGTACATAAACACATCCGGTAATAACGGTATGTCAACTGCGGGGGCAGGGGATGTGCTTGCCGGGATAATAGCTGGGCTTGTCTGCACCGGACTTGGTGCGTATGAGGCTGCGAAGCTGGGAGTATATATACATGGGTTGGCAGGAGATATGGCGGCAGAGCACAGAGGAAGAAATGCAATGATAGCCAGGGATATAGTGAGCGCTATATCGGAGGTTATAAAAGGAGCAGAACATGATGGACAACAGTAACTTTAACAGAGTGCAGGCTGTGATAAATCTTGACAATATAAGGGATAATATCATGGCTATGAAGAGGCTTATAGACGGTGATAAGAAGATGCTGGCGGTCATAAAGGCAGACGCCTATGGACACGGCGCTGTCGAGGTGGCAGAGGCACTTGATGATCTGGTGGATTTCTTTGCAGTGGCATTCATCGATGAGGCTTTGGAGCTCAGAAGAGCAAATATAGATAAGCCCATATTGATACTGGGCTACACAGATCCCTCGGATTACGAACTGATTATCAGATATGATGTTAGACCTGCCATGTATGAGGTGGACGATGCACAGAAGCTCTCGGATCTGGCGGTGAGCATGAATACAAAGGCAAAGATCCATATCAAGGTCGATACAGGCATGGGAAGAATCGGATTCACATGTGATGAAGATGGCGTGAAGAACATAGAAAAGATCAGTCAGATGCCGGGCATAGAGATAGAGGGGATATTTACCCATTACGCAAAGGCTGATGAACTCGACAAGACCGCTGCAAATGGTCAACTTGAGAAGTTCAGGTGGATAAACAGCCAGCTTGAGGCACTTGGAATACACATACCTGTAAGACATATATCTAACAGTGCGGGTATCATGGAGATGGACAATTCGGATTTTGATATGGTCAGATCGGGAATAGTCACATACGGACTTTATCCATCAGATGAGGTAGATAAGAATATAGCGGCTTTGAAACCTGCTATGAGACTTATGTCCAAGGTTATATTTGTGAAGGACGTAAAAGCCGGAACAGGTATAGGATATGGATGGTCCTATATAGCGGATCATGATATAAAGGTTGCGACGGTGTCGGCAGGATATGCCGATGGATACCCAAGAGCACAGTCCAATATAGGCAGAGTTATCATCCATGGAGAGTATGCTCCGATCATCGGAAGGGTGTGCATGGATCAGTTCATGGTTGACGTGAGCCACATTGATGGTGTAAAAGTAAGAGATGACGTAACTCTCATCGGACAGGATGGAGACAGAGAGGTAACTGTCGAGGAGGTGGCAGCGCCTGCCAACAGCTTTAATTACGAGCTGGTATGTAACATATCAAGACGAGTTCCGAGAACATACATAAGGGACGGCAGAGAGCTTGGACAGGTAAACTATCTTCTGGATTAACGAATAACCGGTACTGTCATGGGCAATACTTTTTTTAGAGTGGAATACATACTATATAAGTATATAGCCACATTCAATGAAAGTATTTGTGGGGTGAACAGAATTGGTGATCAGACGTGGGGATATTTATTACGCGGATCTAAGACCGGTGGTTGGATCGGAGCAGGGAGGCATACGACCTGTTATAGTAGTTCAGAATGAGGCTGGGAACAGACACAGTTCCACGGTCATAATAGCTGCGATAACCAGCAAGATGAAGAGGCCAAAACTTCCAACACATATCATGCTTGATTCTTCAAGCTGTGATATAGCGAAGGATTCCGTCATATTGTTGGAACAGCTCAGGACTATAGACAAACAGCGCCTGAAAGAAAAGGTGTGTCACGTTGACGCTGATGTGCTGAGGCGCGTTGATGAAGCTCTGAAGATAAGTCTTGAACTGGCATAAAATAATATATGAGGTGATACAGACTATTATATGAAGATTTTTAACAAAAAATCAGAAGAGGAAAAGGTAGAAGAAGAGATCATATCCATGGTGAACGAGGGAAATGAGCAGGGACTTATAGAGGACTCTGAGGCCCAGTTTATTACAAACATATTTGAGTTCACTGACAAGGAGAGCAGAGATGTGATGACGGCCAGATTGAACGTCATGGCTATAGACAAGAACTCTGATCTGGACGAAGTCATGGAGATAATGATAGAGAATAACTATTCAAGATATCCGGTGTATGACGGTGATCTTGACAACATAGTTGGAATAATCTATTTCAAGGATTTTGTGAAGGAATATCTGCGCGATAAGACGAAATCACTGGCTGAGATCATGGTTGAGGCTACATTTGTACATCCTACGTACAACATAGCAAAATTGTTCCGCAGGATGCAGACAGCAAAGATACATATGGTCATAGTTGTGGATGAGTATGGTCAGACAGAGGGAATCGTGACCATGGAGGATATTCTGGAAGAGATAGTCGGCAACATACTTGACGAGTACGATGACGCCAGCGAGGATATCAAGAAGCGTGGCGATATGTACATAGTCAGTGGTAAGGCTGAACTGGATGAGCTGAGTGACGTTCTGGGGATAGAATTCCCGGACGAGGACTTCCAGACGCTGAACGGATTTCTGCTGTATGAGCTGGGGAGACTTCCATATGCGGATGAGGAGATAGAGATAGTGTATCAGAACTACAGATTCACTTCCCTGTCGGTAAATAACAACATGATCGATGAGGTAAAGATCACAAAGGTTGAAAAAACACCGCAATAGTGTTAATATACGTAACTAGTAATCAAGAGAAAGAGGAGAATTAACGATGTCAGGACATTCAAAATTTGCGAACATCAAGCACAAGAAGGAAAAGAACGATGCAGCAAAGGGTAAGATCTTCACAATCATTGGTAAGGAGATCGTGGTAGCAGTAAAGGAAGGCGGAGCAAATCCTGAGAACAACAGTAAGCTTCGTGATGTAATCGCCAAGGCAAAGGCAAACAACATGCCTAACGATACTATCAAGCGTGGTATCGAGAGAGCGGCAGGAGATGCAAACTCAGTAAACTATGTAGTGAATACATATGAAGGCTACGGTCCTAACGGTACCGCCATCATAGTAGACACTCTTACGGACAATAAGAACAGAACAGCAGCCAATGTGCGTAACTGCTTCACAAAGGGTGGCGGTAACGTAGGTACAACAGGCTGTGTATCATATATGTTTGATCACAAGGGACAGATCATCATTGCAAAGGAAGACTGTGATATAGATGCAGACGACCTCATGATGATGGCACTGGATGCAGGAGCTGAGGATTTCTCAGACGAGGATGACAGCTACGAGATCATCACAGCACCTGAGGATTTCTCGCAGGTAAGAGAGAGCCTTGAGAAGGAAGGCATAAAGATGGCTGAGGCTGAGCTCACAATGATA
>OLXG01001044.1_pt1 | contig 10689 bp, 7 predicted proteins | sample 1673861 | NCBI WGS metagenome assembly OLXG01 (sample SAMEA103958130, study PRJEB25191) | human gut metagenome | biome: human-associated habitat [ENVO:00009003]; feature: intestine environment [ENVO:2100002]; material: feces | place: Germany | collected 2013/2015
ACAAAAACATATAGAACATCTTAAGGAGCGGAATATGAGAAAGACAATCGGAAGAAGAGCATTGATTATAACACTGATTGCGGCATTGCTCTGCATTGCCGTGGCGGTGGGAATTGTCTTCATCAGAGAAGCACGGCTTTCTGGCGAGCAGAATGAACTACTCAGCGAACTCGACAGCAGAGCCGGTGAATATGATGATAGCAGTATAGTCCTGCGCGCCACTTCAAAGGCAAAGGCAGAGAAGCTGGCGGAGAGATTCGGAGCGAGACTGAGAATCACTTCCGACGGCAAATATGCCACGCTTACTTTGCCCGAGGGCGTGAGCATCAGAGATATATGTGCCGACAAGGAAAATCGCGCATATCTCTCGCAGATAACGCCGGACTACAAGGCAAGCATATCGGATATAGACGAAATTTCGGAGAAGTATGTCAGACCGACAACCACTCCGAATTACAGCATATCCGATGACGGCTATGACTTGCAGAATTATCTGCGCTATCTCAATATCGGAGATGCATGGCAAAATTATCGCGGAGACGGCGTTACCGTAGCCGTGATAGATACGGGTATCGATACCGATCATCCCGAATTTGCCGGCAGGATAAGCGAATATTCCTATAATGCTACATATGACAAGATAGTCAAGGACTACACGGCGGCAGACGGCGGCTATGACTGGTCGCTTGTCGAGGATGTTGTCGGTCACGGAACAGCCGTAACGGGCGTTATCGCCGCGGCGATGGATGGGCAGGGAACAGTCGGCATAGCTCCGCAGGTAAACATCATAGTGATAAAAGCCGAGTGCGATGCAAACGGCAGATTCCTGCGCGGATCCGATCTTGTATTCAGTCTTTACTATGCTATCGAGCGCGATGTCGATGTAGTAAATATGTCGTTTGGCGGCGGAGGAGATTTCAGTGCGCCCGTGCGCCTCGGCGTAGACAGCGACATACTCATGGTAGCGGCGGCGGGCAACGATTCTACTTCAGCACCGCAACAGCCCGCATCCTGCGAAGGTGTTATCGGTGTCGGCGCACTCGAAGCCGACGGCTGGAATCTTGCCTCCTACTCAAACTTCGGCGAGAATACAAATCTTGTGGCTCCCGGCACTGTATATACTGCGGCGGCAGGCGGCGGCTACAGGACGATGAACGGAACATCGTTTGCCTCTCCGATAGTTGCGGCGGCACTCGCTCTTATGAAATCAAACGGGGAATATAAATATTCCTCAAACGAGGTATTGGAAGAGATACTCTATGCTTCCTGCTATGACCTCGGCGATCTCGGTCCAGATTTCTACTATGGTTACGGTGCGCTCGATATATCCGCACTGTTGCTTGAAGAAAAAGGCACGGTAACCTTTAATATGCTTACGGATGAACTGGAAAATACAACGCAGGTATTTATCCGTTCGCATACGCTTCAGAATATGCCTGAGCCCGAGAGACTTTATGCTGTTTTCGACGGCTGGTACTATGATATCCACTGCACAGAGGAATACAACTGGTATGAGGATGAGTTTAATTCGGATATAACACTCTATGCAAACTGGGTAAATGAAGATGACGGCGTTCCTTTCACATATGTTACGCTTGATGACGGCACTATCGAGATAAGAAGCTATACGGGCAAGCGCAGATATATCACTGTGCCCGAGGAAATAGAGGGAAAAGCAGTTTCGAGCATAGGCGAGTTTGCTTTCGAGGGAGAAACGCGGCTTCGCGAGGTGAGATTGCCTTCCCGTCTGCGCAGAATAAGAACAGGTGGCTTTGCGGGGTGCACGAATCTCTATAAAATAGATATCCCCGCATCGGTGACGGAAATAGGCGCTTCCGCCTTTTCAAATGCGGTTCGTCTCGGCACTCTTGCCATCCCTGCTGACAGCAATCTTATCAGCATCGGCGACAATGCTTTTGCAAACTGCACAAAGCTTCGCCGTGTGGACCTTCCCGCTTCGCTCAAGAGCGTGAACGGCTCCGCATTCTTCGGTACCACCTCCAATATGGAGATAAATGTAGCATCGAAGAATAAGCATTTTGTTTCGATTGACGGTGTGCTTTTCAACTATACAAAGAGCATGATAGTGGCATATCCCGCAGGCAGGACGGCGGCATATACCGTTCCCGAAAATGTCAGATATATAGGCTCATGTGCCTTTGCATATACAAAAGCTTCGTCGGTTGACCTCGGAAGCGTGACGGAAATAGGCGGCAGTGCCTTTGCCGCAAGCTCGCTTTCGGCTGTTGTAATCCCCGATACGGTTATCAGCATGGGACAATATGCTTTCCAGAGCAGCGCATACCTCTCCTCTGTGAAGATAGGCAACGGACTGAGGAGCATATCAAAAGAAGCATTTGAATATTGCAGCAATCTTTCCGAAATAACAATTCCGGCGGGAATCGAAAGCATAGGTGGAGCTGCATTTAAGTCTGCAGGACTCGGAAAACTTATTTTTGAGAATAACAGCAAGCTGACAGTTATATCATATGCGGCATTTTACGGATGTCCGCTTACCTCTGTGAATTTTCCCGATTCGCTTATGAATATAGGTGATAGCGCGTTTTTCAAGTGCAGTCTTAGCTCAATATCGTTCGGAGAGGGAAGCAGTCTCCAGATCATCGGAGCGGAGGCATTCCGATATGCGCCGCTTGCCACGGTTGCTTTCCCCGCAAATATCCGCATGATAGGCGACTATGCTTTCGCCGATACGGCGATCGCGGGTTCTGCTACCATTCCCGCTTCGCTGGAGTCGCTCGGCGGCGGTGCATTCGGTGCCTGCCATGCGCTTACCGAAATCAAAGTTGAGAGCGGAAACAAAATATATGCGGACATAGACGGCGTAGTATATACCAATGACGGCAAAACGGCAGTCGCATATCCTGCGGGAAATCCTGCCGAAAACTATACAGTGCTTGACGGAACGCAGAAGATAGGTGTCGCCGCATTTTACGGCTCGTGGAACCTGCGCGGTGTAGCCGTACCGGCGGGTGTAGACGAATTTTATGAATACGCTTTCTACAGTTCACACATTCGAGCAGAAGCACGACGGCACAAATCACTGGAATGAGTGTTCTGCTTGCCACTGCAAGAAAGACATAGCAACACACACATTTGCACAGGTGCATGACGAAAGCAGTCACTGGAGTGAATGCTCTGTATGCCACAAGACAAATGGAGATAAGGCAGCTCACACCAACATGAAGAACAAGCACATTTGTGACACCTGCGGAAGAAAACTTTCCGACCACGAGGGCGGCACAGCCACATGCTCGGAGAAAGCAATCTGCACCATCTGCGGCGAAAAGTACGGCGATTTTGCAGAACACAGCTTCGGCGAATGGAAAACCAATGCCGAAGGCAAGCGCACAAAAGTATGTTCTGCCTGCGGTAAGATAATTAACTTCATGTATGGCGATCTCAACTATGACGGCAAGGTAACTGCAATCGACCTGACAATACTTCGCAGATATCTTGCGAGATACAGTAGCGAAATAGACATCGCCGTTGCCGACTTTAACGGAGACGGCAAGGTCAATACGCTTGACCTTATGCTCCTGAGAAGATTCCTTGTAGGATATGATTCTGTCCTCGGGAAATAAGCTACAGAGCGAAAATTGATGCAGGCTTTTTCAAAAAAACAGAGACGATTGCCGCATGGGCTTTCGTCTCTGTCCGTTTTTCGGAGCTTTTTGACAGCCCCGCATTTTTACGTCCGAACCTGCTCTGACGCAGGCTCAGATCATATATTATTTTTTCTAAGTCAATTGTCCCAATAAATTTTGCCGCTGAAGCATTTATTTGCTACCGGATCAGTAGAGTCATTTTCATGAACAGAGCTTACGGTAATAATATCATCGGAAGCGAATACCGATATCTCCAGTTTCGGCGGAAAATACTGCTCCTTTTCGATTGCTTTTTCTGCGATGGCTTTATCCAAAATTGTCGCCTCCTGTCGAATTTCTACAGGTAATATTTTATATTCCGATAATAGTTTTGTCAATATGTTTTCGCATATTTTTCACATTTTTTATTATTTCGAGCAGTTGCGGGCATATGGTAATCTGCGCCGCCGTTAGTCACATAAGTCCAAGCTCATTCAGCATACAGTTCACATCGCTTTTATGTTTTGCACTCAAATTTTTTATCGCGCCAAGATCGCGTTTTTTGTGCTTTCTCGCCTCGGGATTGAATATGCGAAGCCAACGCTTTATCTCATAGAAAAGCTGAAGATATTTCCGTCCCTTAAGCCTCGGATATGTGATGCAGAGAAGCTCATACGGAAGCCAGATACGATTGATGATGTACCCGAGCCTTCCTTTTTCCTTCTGCTGACCGACTGCCATCGAGTTTTGAGTGCTTCCGTAAACCCCACCACGCAGAAGATAATCCTCCATGCGGCGCGTGACATCGGTGTGCTCGCCATCCCCGAACCATACTTCGGAAAGGGCTTTGGCGGCATCAAAGAATTTCTTTATTCCGCTCTTTTCGAGCATTTCATCAAGCACTGTGCTGTCAAAAGGCATCTTTTTTTGGAGCAGATACAAATCCAGAATCGGGCGCACTCCGCATCCGCCGTGAAGGAAATGATACGACGCATGTGCAATCTGATGAAAAAAGAAAAACTCGTTGGTGAAGCAGTACTCGTAATCGTCAGAAGGTACTGCGTAGTCCCAACATTCCGAGAGAAGCGCGTCTATGTTTGCTTTGTTCTCCTTTATGCTGTGATGAAGCTCGAGATGCACACCGCCATCCGACATGAGCGAAATATCGTGGTATTGCTTTTTTTCGTAGGTATATCCAAGCTTGTCCACAATAATCTGCGCGGTCTGATCGACCGCTTCTTCGTGAACAAGCACATCAATATCACAGCTTGTCCTCATCCAAGGCTCGGGATAATATCGGCGCAAGACAGATCCTTTAAGCGGTATAAACGGGATTTTCGCTTCATTCAGGACTTTGCGCAGACGCCCAAGCTCGTAGTTTATCTTCTCATATCTGTAAACCGCGAGCATCATCTGCTTTTGGAATTTTGCCTTGATCTCACCGTCTCCGATGAGGTCATTTTTGATCAGCGCATCGCCGACAAGATGGGCAAGATCATGGGATTTTGAGAGAGTGTACAGCTTTGCAAGTTCTTCATCCGTGAGTGTATACTGCGACTTGTCGATTTCCTTGCCGCAGACTTCACTTGCAATCAAATCCATCATCGCGTGGATTATCTTCTCCATACCTGCCCTCCTTTTTGATTATACTTTTTCCCCGAATGTATCCGGATGCTCCGGGTCAAACTGCTCGTTTGCCCACATGACGGTGACAAGGTCTTCGGTATCGGACAGGTTGATTATATTGTGCGTATAGCCCGGGAGCATATGCACTGCCTCTATCTTCTCTCCGCTTACCTCAAAGCGAAGCACCTCGTCTGTTCCGATCTTGCGTTCTTCAATGAGTCCATGCCCTGACACGACGATGAAGAATTCCCACTTGCTGTTATGCCAATGCTGACCCTTGGTAATTCCCGGCTTTGAGATATTCACGCTGACCTGACCGCATTTCTCTGTTTTGAGCAGTTCCGTGAAACTCCCGCGGGCATCCACATTCATCTTCAGCGGGAAAGCCACCTTTTCTTTCGGAAGATAAGAAAGATACATCGAATACAGTTTCTTTTCAAAGCTGCCGTTCGGGATCTCAGGTATCACGAGTGTTTTCGGCTGGTCGTGGAATCTGTGCAGGCATTCGACTATATAGCCGAGTGTCGCCTTATGCGTCACAGGTGCGGCGCAGTATCTGCCGTTTTCGGTGAGAACCGTGCTTACGCCGTCAAATTCGCAATGATGTTCCTTTCCCTCAAGAGCATCGAACATCTCTTCCACGAGGTCGTCGATAAAGAGCATTTCCAGCTCGACCGACGGGTCGTTGACCGTGATCGGCAGGTCATTTGCGATGTTATTGCAGAACGTGCCGACGGCGCTGTTGTAGTTCGGTTTCACCCACTTGCCAACAAGATTCGGGAAGCGGTAAACCAGCACCTTCGCTCCGGTTTCCTCGGCGTAGGAGAAGAACAAATCCTCGCCGGCTCTCTTGGAGAGCCCGTATTCCGATGTGCCGAAGCGTCCCGCAAGCGTCGCCTGAATCGAGGATGAGAGCATGACGGGGCATGTATTATGATGTTTTTTCAGTGTGTCCAGCAGAGTTGAGGCAAAGCCAAAATTCCCCGCCTTGAATTCGGCAGGGTCTTTCGGGCGGTTAACTCCCGCAAGGTTGAAGACGAAATCCGCTTTTGCGCAGTATTCGTCCAGCTCCTCTGCGGTGCTGTCGATATCGTATTCGTAAATTTCGTCAATCTGTATATTCGGGCGCGTGCGGTTCTTGCCGTCGCGTATGTTCTTCAGATTCTCCGTGAGATTTCGCCCGACAAAGCCCTTAGCGCCTGTAATCAGTATGTTCATGTGTCTTTTCTCCACACCATTTTGTTGACCACACCCGTGTACGACTGAATAATCTTGACTACCTTGGAGGATACATTCTCCTCAATGTAGTCCGGCACGGGGATGCCGTAGTCGCCGTTTTTATTCATCTCGACAGCCGTGTCGACCGACTGAAGCAGTCCATTTTCGTCGATTCCCGAAAGGATAAAGCAAGCCTTGTCCAGAGCTTCGGGACGTTCGGTGGAAGTGCGGATGCAGACTGCCGGAAACGGCTTTCCTATACTTGTGAAGAAACTGCTTTCCTCGGGAAGTGTTCCGCTGTCCGAAACAACGCAGAAAGCGTTCATCTGCAGGCAATTGTAATCATGAAAGCCGAGCGGTTCGTGCTGAATAACTCGTTTGTCAAGTTTAAATCCGCTTGTTTCAAGTCTCTTGCGGCTTCTCGGATGGCAGGAATAGAGGATGGGCATATCGTATTTCTCCGCCATTTTGTTAATCGCCGTGAAAAGGCTTGTGAAATTCTTTTCCGTGTCGATATTTTCCTCGCGGTGAGCGGAAAGAAGAATATACTTTCCCTTTTCCAGTCCGAGGCGGGCATGGATATCGCTTGCTTCGATTTCAGCGAGATTGTTATGAAGCACCTCTGCCATAGGGGAACCTGTAACATAGGTGCGCTCTTTGGGCAGTCCGCAATCGGCAAGATAGCGACGTGCGTGCTCGGAGTATGCCATATTGACGTCCGAAATGATGTCAACGATCCGGCGGTTAGTCTCCTCCGGCAGGCACTCATCCTTACAGCGGTTTCCGGCTTCCATATGGAAGATCGGGATGTGCAGTCTCTTTGCCCCAATGACGGAGAGACAGCTGTTTGTGTCGCCGAGAACAAGCACGGCATCCGGCTTGATTTCCGCCATGAGCGTATAGGATTTTGCGATAATATTTCCGCAGGTCTCGCCGAGATTTGAGCCGACTGCGTCAAGATAAACCTCCGGATCGGCGAGCTTCAGGTCTTTGAAAAACACGCCGTTGAGGTTGTAGTCGTAGTTCTGCCCCGTGTGGGCGAGAATCACATCAAAATATCTGCGACACTTTGTGATTACCGCCGCCAGACGTATGATCTCCGGACGAGTGCCGACGATGATAAGCAGCTTTAGCTTGCCATTGTTTTGGAATTGAATTCCAGCATTTATATCCATTGTTCCATCCCCTCAATTTTTTCATGTTTGCTTGTTTTGCGATAGTAATTCATCATTTCATGATTCGAATCACGGTGTTCAAAACATACGTTTCATCGTACATTTCTTCCACACAATCCCGATTGCTTCCCGCGGCAAAATTTACGCCTTTTATCACGATTTTGTTTTCATATACATCCACTATATAGCCTTCGGAGAACAAGGAACCCCATACCTTGTTACCGTCCTCATCGAAGTAATAGTCCTGTAGCATATTCTCACTCTCGTCATAAAATCTCGGGGAAACCAGCGAAGGAACATGAACTGATTTATACCCCAAAACATCCGACACAGGGTACTCATCAATATTGAGCGTAACGTGTGTATGACCGTGAAACCAAACAGCATTTTTATATTTTTTCATCAGTGAAACAAATTCTTTTCCAGAAGTCCCATCCATTAAACTTGACCATGTTCCGGACGGGTCTGCGGATTTATCTGACAAGGCGGGACAATGTTGAAAAACAAAGCAACGCTTATTCTTATTGGTTTCAAGTGTTTCCTCGAGCCAATTCAAGCCACCATCTGCAAACAAATCGTTTTTGTTTGTGCTTTTCAAACTCAGGAAGATGAACACATCGTCGCCTTTCGAAAACGAGTAATACAAATCTTTTCCGGTAGTCTCTCTCCACAAGTCAACATCTATCGTTCCCGAAACGCCTTGTTGAGGATATGTTTCATGATTTCCGGCACATTCGTACACCGGCATGGAACCGGCATATTGTTCTATACATTTTTTATATTGCTCCATATAGTTGATGGTACCGAAGTATTCCACATCCCCATATCCCGCCCATGCAACCAAATCACCGGAAATGCATGTAAACGATACTCTATCTTGTAAATATGTCAATGCTCTTTGAAAATCAGCCACGCCACCATAGTCATCTTGTCCATACTGTAAGTGTAAATCTGACAACACGCCGAATGAATACAATGGTCGCTCGGATGCAGGATCGTTGTTTATATCACTTTCAATGCCGGGATTCGCATCGCTGCTTCCTGCGGTTTCACTGTCGCTTAAAGTCGGTTGCTGGTCTGCAGGTTTCTTGTTTGCCTTTGATGAATCTAAGTGCGCGAAAAGCACGATCGCCCCCAGTAACAGAACCGCGGCGCATATCATAATGAATATATTGTGCTTTTCTAAAAAACTTTTGATTCTTTCTGTTTTTGTTTGATGGCGTTTGTGATGATGCCCGTGACCATGTCCGTGGCTGTGATGGTGATGCGAATGGTGGTTTTGTTCTTGCTCACCATTTGCATGCTCTATTTTCACTTCTGGTGTTTCCTTTGCAATGTCATACTTTTCTTCTTCCATCATCATTTCCTCGTTGATTCTTTTTCATAATATGTGTCGGGATATTCGTGAGAATTTGAATATATCCTTACTTCGCGGCTTTTGCAAGTTCTTCCTGAATATACGCAAGCGATGCGATTTTCGCCTTGGTTTCCTCGACATTAAGGATGCGAGTGTTATTGGAGTTAAACTCAGTCAATGTATTGCGCTTTTCGTCGCCCTCTTTGAAATACTTGTCGTAATTCAATCCTCGGTTGTCAGCGGGAACCCGGTAAAAGTCGCCCATATCGATGGCTTTCGCACATTCCTCGTTGGTCAGCAATGTTTCATACATTTTCTCTCCGTGACGAATGCCGATGACCTTGATGTCTTCCTTCTTGCCGCCAAACAGTTCGCAGACCGCCTGTGCCTGTGTTTCTATCGTGCAGGCAGGAGCTTTCTGAATCAGCAGATCACCGTTTTCACCGTGTTCAAAGGCAAACAGAACGAGGTCAACCGCCTCCTCAAGAGACATAATGAACCGTGTCATGGATGGTTCGGTAATAGTGATCGGATTGCCGTTTCTGATCTGATCGATCCAAAGCGGAATCACCGAACCGCGCGAACACATTACATTGCCGTAACGAGTGCAACAGATCTTGGTCTTTCCGGAATTACGGGACTTTGCAACAGCGACCTTTTCCTCTATCGCCTTGGTAATACCCATTGCATTGATGGGATACGCCGCCTTGTCCGTTGAAAGGCATATGACACATTCCACTCCGGCTTCAATTGCGGCAGTCAGCACGTTGTCGGTACCAATAACATTGGTGCGCACGGCTTCCATCGGGAAGAATTCGCAGGACGGAACCTGCTTCAGCGCTGCCGCATGGAATATGTAGTCCACGCCGTACATCGCACCGCGGCAGGATTCAATATTTCTCACGTCTCCTATATAAAACTTAATCTTGTCTGCAACTTCCGGCATCTTCGCTTGAAATTCGTGCCGCATGTCGTCCTGCTTCTTTTCGTCGCGTGAGAAGATACGGATCTCGCCGATATCCGTGCTAAGAAAACGGTTCAGTACGGCGTTGCCGAAGGATCCCGTTCCGCCGGTGATCAGTAGGGTTTTATTAGTAAATAAAGACATATAGCCCTCCTTATACATGTATTTAAATTATTTGTGACAGAATCCGAACTGTGTGTGCAAAGCCGTCTTCTGCTGAGAAAAGGCCTTTCCATCCCAGCGACATCAGTTTTGAACCATCTAAGCTCGAATTATCCATAGGATTGAACGTCCTTACCTCTTGATCATTGGGAACTTCAAACTTCAGTTTCACATTTCCTGCTTTCGCAATGTATTCAGCCATTTCTCGAATAGTGATAACGGATTTCTCATTAGAGATATTATAAGCCTCGCAACTTTTTCCTTTCAACAGCACATACAATATCGCAGTCGCGCAATCCAGGCAATGACAATATGAACGGATTTGCCGACCATTACTATTCATTATCAAGTCTTCACCTCTTGCTGCTTTGTAAGAAAAATCAGATGATATCTTGCTATCATTTGCGTTGGCTGTGGGACCATATATATGCCCTGGTCGCACAATGCTTACCAAAACATTATGTTCGGCTGCAAAACTACAGCAGAGCGTTTCTGCAGCTCTTTTTGCCATTGGATAACACGAGCGAACATTTAGTAGGTTTACATAACCATACTGCTCTTCGGTAAACATAGCAGTTGTTT
>OLXG01001049.1_pt1 | contig 10627 bp, 12 predicted proteins | sample 1673861 | NCBI WGS metagenome assembly OLXG01 (sample SAMEA103958130, study PRJEB25191) | human gut metagenome | biome: human-associated habitat [ENVO:00009003]; feature: intestine environment [ENVO:2100002]; material: feces | place: Germany | collected 2013/2015
TCCTGTTCATGAACAGGCGCATGAATATTTTCTACAACTAACCCTGCATTTCTGGCTAATCTTACATCCTCCTGATAACCGCCTCCTCTGCCAAATTGATCACTCCACCATAGCATTACGCAGTCAAATCCCGCTTTTCTGATCAATTTGTATCTTTCTTCAAAAGAAACATCATATCCCGGACCATAGCCAAAGCAATCATATATTCCTATCATTTTGTATTTTCCTCCCCAAACATTTCAGGTTCCGCAGTGCCAGACCTCTCCCATTCCCCGACACACATCAAGAATAGATTTCACGTTATATTCCGGGGCATTTGCACCGTCAAGCCGGAGGATCCTGCAGGAAAGGGAGGCCAGCCATGCTTCATGCTGCTGCAACGTGCAGCCGCCGTATCCGTAATGGTAGCCTGCTATATCCTTGAGGTATTTCTGATGCTCCTCATACATATCTCCGCCATTCTGAATGCGGCTGCCAAACTGTTTTGTTTCTCTTTCATGAACTCTCTTTACCCGAAGCTCTGTATCTGCATCCAAAAACACTACTAAACGAAAATAGGGGTCAAAATATTCATGAAAAGAATCCATAGAGCCTGCCATCACAAAATGTCCGCAATCCTTAATTGCCTCCATCAGCCGATTGATCTTTTCTTCTCTGGAATACATTTCAGAAAAAGGGATCTCCGTATCTTTTTTCCAGATATAATCATCGATATCCACAAACTGATATCTAAGTTCCCTTGCCAGCGCTTTGCCAAGCGTTGTTTTTCCTGATCCGGAGGGGCCCGTGATCATAATTCCTGCTGGGTCCTGTTTTCTGACCGCCTGATCCTCATATCCCAAATCCATATTTCTCCTCATTTCTGCGCACGCTTTTTGCGCATGCCGAGTTTGTGTCAAGTGTGCGCAGACACAAATCTCGCGATTGAAAAATTTTATTTTTCAATCTTTCTTCCTCTCCCCTTATGGGGAACGCTTTTCACGCCTTCTGCGTAAACCGGCACGCCGGGAACCCCTCGCACCCATAAAAGGCCCCGAATCTTCCTGACCGTTTGACCAGCCTGTTTCCGCACACCGGGCAGATCCTTTCCGGTTCCTTTGGCTGCAGCTCCAAAAGCTTTCCAAGCTCCTCGTAGCACTTCTGGTTCATCACACAATCATTCAGCGCCCGGTGGGCTCCTTCCGTTTCAATGTGGAAATAAGCCGAAACATCCACCAGTCTGTGATGGGAAAGCTGCGGCAGGCACCTGCGTGCCAGGGGAAGCGTATCCACATAGTCATTGAAAAGCTCTCTTCCCAGATCCTCTCTGGCCGCCCGCTCTACAAATCCCAGGTCAAAGCTGTGGATATTGTGTCCTACCAGCACCTGATTCCCCACAAAGCTCAGGAAATCTGATATAGCTTCCATTCTGCCGGGCGCATCCAGAACCATTTCATCTGTAATTCCATTTACGGCAGTTGCCCCGGCCGGGATCGGCCTTCCCGGGTTGACCAGCGTGGAAAACTCCTCTATGATCCTGTGATCCTTTACTTTTATTGCAGAAATTTCTATGATTTCGTCCCATTGCTTGCTGATCCCTGTTGTTTCCAGATCAAATACCACATAATCTGCAAGGTACTCTGTCAGCCTTTTTCCTTTGTTTGCCATCTTTCTTCCCCTGTTTTTATTTCGATTTAAAAAGTGTGCTGAGAATTCCTCTTCCCAGGGAAGCCCCCACATTGCCGCCCAGCTTTTTGCCGAAGCTTCCCCCGATGGATTTTCCCAGCTCATTTCCCAGCTCTCTGCCAATGGTGCCGCCTGCGCTGCTGGCAACCCGTCTGGTCACATTCCGCACTTCTTTGTTTCTGGCCGCTTCCTTCTTCTCTGCTGCTTTTTGGGCTGCTGCCTCTTCCTTCTGACGCTGTTTTTCCGCCGCTGCCTCTTCTTTCTGGCGCTGCTTTTCTGCCGCTGCTTCCTCCTTTTGCTTCTGCGCCTGTGCCTGTTCCTCTAAAACTCGTTTTTCCAGGATTTCATAGGCAGACTCCCGGTCTACAGCTGCGGCGTATTTTGTATAAAGAAGATTTTCCTTGATCTCCCTGCTTCTGTCCTCCTCTTCAAGGGCTCCCATTCTGCTCTGAGGAGGCAGAATACTGCATTTCTTTACGATCGTAGGCACTCCGTTTTCATCCAGCACCGAGATCAGCGCTTCTCCGATCCCAAGCTGTGTCAAGACCTCATAGGTGTCAAATTCCGGATTTTCCCGGAAGGATTGTGCTGCTGCCTTTGCCGCCTTCTGCACCCGACACAGCCTTGCTGCGCAGGCAGTCACCGCCGCCGCAAGCATCGACCTGAAGCAAAACGAGCCGGGCTTGCTGGCCTTTTGTCTGGCGCGTGGCTGGCCGGCGCGGTTTTACTCTGCCGCGCAGCTGCGCAGCTTGCGCGGGCAGTTCACTCCCTCCCCTTTTGTACAATGCGTGACCGGGGTAGACAATGTCTGCGAGCGGGCGGCTGTGCTGGACGCAGACGGCAGCCTGTTTTACCCGAAATTTGCCTGCAACGGCGTGACCTTTGCGCTGGCGTGCAGGCCCTTTGCCCTGGACTGGAGGTGGCAGAATGATTGACGTGATGGAAATTGACATTGACCGTCCCGAGAAGGTGGTTTATGTCGTGGGACTTGGCCCCGGCGAGCCTTTTTATATGACCCAGCAGGCTGCAAACACGCTGGAAAGCGTTGACGCGATTTGTGGATACAAGGTCTATCTTGACCTCATCCGCGATGAATTTCCCTGCGAGGAATACTATTCTACCGGCATGACGCAGGAGATCGACCGCTGCCGCTGGGCTCTGGAAAAGGCACGCACCGGCAAGCGGGTGGCGCTGGTCTGCTCCGGCGATGCCGGGGTGTACGGCATGGCAAGTCCCCTGCTGGAACTTGCCCCGGACTACCCGGATGTTGCCGTGGAAGTTGTGCCCGGGCTGACCGCTGCCCTCAGCGGCGGGGCAGTGCTGGGCGCTCCGCTGGCGCACGATTTCTGCGTCATTTCCCTTTCCGACCGGCTGACCCCGTGGGAGGTCATTGAGAAACGGCTGACCTGCGCTGCTATGGGGGATTTCTGCGTTGCGCTGTATAATCCCTCCTCCAAGGGCAGGCCGGACTATCTGGCAAAGGCGGTGCGCATCCTGCTGAAAAACGGCAAAAGTGCCGATACCGTCTGCGGCATCGTGCGCAACATTGGCCGGGAGGGTCAGACCGCCCGCGTTCTGACCCTTGCCCAGCTGGAAAATACTGCGGTGGATATGTTTACCACTGTGTACATCGGCAACGCTGCCACAAAGCAGCTTGGCGGTAAAATGGTCACCCCACGGGGGTACCGCAGATGAAGGCAGTGGTTTTCAGCGGCACGACCGAGGGGCGGGTGTTCTCCCGGCAGCTGGCAGCGCTAGGAGCGGAGGTTCTGGTCAGTGTTGCCACCCCGCTGGGTGCAGAGGAACAGGGCAAAGCAGACGACATCTCCGTGCACTGCGGTCGGCTGACTACCGAGGAAATGACCGCCCTTTTGCAGGGCGCTGCCCTGTGCGTGGACGCCACCCACCCCTATGCGGTGGACGCCACCAAAAACATCCGGGCAGCGTGTGCCGTGGCCGGGGTGGAATATCACCGGCTGCTGCGGGAAGAAAGCCCCTTGCCTGCCGGGAGCATGGTATTTGCCACCGCCACCCACGCCGCTGCATTTCTGGCCGGGTGCAGCGGCAATGTGCTGCTGACCACCGGTGCAAAGGAGCTTGCAGCCTTTGCGGCGCTCAGCCCGGAGCGGCTGTTCCCCCGGGTGCTGCCCACGCGGGAGGGCATTGCCGCCTGCGAGGCCGCCGGCATCCCGCACAAAAACATCATTGCCATGCAGGGGCCATTCACCTATGCGCTGAACTGCGCCCTGATGAAGCAATTCTCCATCCGGTATCTGGTCACAAAGGACGGCGGCGCTGTGGGCGGCTTTGCCGAAAAGGCACAGGCCGCACAGGATACCGGCGCGCAGCTGATCGTGGTGCGCCGCCCGGCTGAAAACGGACAAACTGCTGCACAAATTCTGACACGCTGCAAGGAGGTTCTGGTATGATCTCTCTCATCGGAATGGGCTCCGGCTGCCCGGAAAGCCTGACCGTGCAAGGGCTGGCCGCACTGCAAAGCGCAGGGCTGATTCTTGGGGCAAAGCGCTTGTTGGAACATTTACCGGCGGGGTGCACTGACAACTGCAAATCCGTGTATAAGCCGGAGGAAATCCTTGCGTGTCTTGCCGCACAGCCGGACACCGACACCGCTATTTTGTACAGCGGCGACACCGGGTTTTACTCCGGTGCGGCAAAGCTGCTGCCCCTGCTGCGGGTCATGGGATACTCCGTCCGGGTGCTGCCCGGGCTTTCCTGCGTGCAGCTTTTAGCCGCAGCTGTAGGACGCCCCTGGCAGGACTGGAAGCTGGTATCTGCCCATGGCCGTGTCTGCGACCCGGTAGCCGAAGTTTTGTCGCATCCACAGGTATTTTTTCTTACCGGCGGCGGGGACTCCCCTGCCACTCTCTGCTCGAAGTTGACCGCCGCCGGGCTGGGCGCTGCTCACGCCCTTGTGGGCGAAAACCTTGGCACTCCGGCAGAAGCCATCCGCTTTGGCCTTGCCCGGGAACTGGCAGAGCAAACCTTTGCACCGCTGAGCGTATTGCTCATCGAACGGGAGGCTTTGCCGTCCCGCCGCACCCCCGGCCTGCCGGACGATGCTTTTATCCGGGGCGCTGTGCCCATGACAAAGCAGGAGGTGCGCGCCGCCGCGCTGGCAAAGCTGGCGGTCACCCCCACGGACACCCTATGGGACGTGGGCGCGGGCACCGGCAGCGTGAGCGTGGAGCTGGCGCTTGCCGCCCCTGCCGGGCAGGTATATGCCGTAGAGTGTGACCCGGAAGCCTGTGCACTGATCCAGCAAAACCGGGAGAAATTTGCTGCTTACAATCTGACCCTGATCGAGGGCAAAGCACCCGATGCTTTGGACGCGTTACCCGCCCCGGATGCTGTATTTATCGGCGGCACAAAGGGCAATATGGACGCTGTTATAGACGCCGTACTGCACAAAAATCCAGTCGCTCGGCTGTGCATTACCGCCATTGCGCTGGAAACGCTCAGTGCCGCCGTAGCTGCCCTGACCGCCCACGGCCTTTCTGCGGAGGTGACACAGATCGCCGTCAACCGCACAAAAACGGCGGGCAGTCTGCATTTGCTGATGGCCAACAACCCGGTGTTTCTCATTACGGGGGCACGGACATGATGCAGTTTCTCATCGCCGCGCCGCGCTCCGGCAGCGGTAAGACCACCGTTACCTGTGCCGTGCTGACCGCCTTGCAGCGGCGCGGGGTTGACCCCTGCGCTTTCAAGTGCGGACCGGATTATATCGACCCTATGTTTCACCGCAGTGCGCTGGGGGTGGAAAGCCACAACTTAGACCTCTACCTCTCTGCCCCGGATACGGTGCGCACGCTTTACGCCCGGTATGCCGCCGGGCACGGCGCTGCCGTATGCGAGGGTGCCATGGGTTTTTACGACGGGCAGGGACTGACCACCCGTGCAAGCGCTTGGGAGCTGGCCGATACGCTGACGCTGCCGGTGCTGCTGGTAGTGCAGCCAAAAGGGGCAAGCATCACCCTTGCCGCCGAGCTGCAGGGGCTTTTGCAGTTCCGCACGCCCAGCCATATCGTGGGCATTCTGCTCAATGATTGCTCTGAGTCCTTATACAAAACGCTGCGCCCGATGCTGGAAGCCGAGACCGGTCTGCCGGTGGTGGGGTATCTGCCCCATCTGCCGGGATGCACCATTGAGAGCCGCCACCTCGGGCTGAAAACTGCCGGGGAGGTTGCGGACTTACAGCAAAAGCTGGGCAAGCTTGCCGATGCCCTTGTGCTGAACTGGGCACAGCTGGCAGTGTTGACCGACCGCCCTGCCCCGGCTGCGCCGCCGCTTGCTACACCGTGCGCACCCGCCGCGCGCATTGCCGTGGCGCGGGACGAAGCCTTCTGCTTTGCTTACGCCGAAACGCTGGACGCCTTGCGGGATGCAGGTGCGGAACTTGTGTTTTTCAGCCCGCTGCGGGATGCTGCCCTGCCGGAAAATATCGGCGGGCTGTACCTGCCCGGGGGCTACCCGGAACTGTACGCCCGGCAGCTGAGCGAAAACTCCGCCCTGCGTGTTGCCATCCGCAAGGCGGTACAAAACGATCTGCCCACCGCTGCCGAGTGCGGCGGTTTTCTGTACTTAGGACAGTCGCTGGAGGGCATGGACGGCAAGGTTTACCCCATGGCGGATGTGCTGCCGGGCAGCGGGCACAACGCCGGGCGGCTGGTGCGCTTTGGCTATGCCGCCATGACGGCAAAGGCCGACAGTATGCTTTTCCATGCCGGAGAAACGCTGCCCATCCACGAATTCCACCACTGGGATTCCTCCGAAAACGGTACAGACTTTTCTGTGTGCAAAAACGAAAAAAGACAGTGGGAATGCGGTTTTGCAAACGCGCATTTGTACGCCGGTTTCCCGCATCTTTACTGGGCGGGCACTGCCCTGCCCCGCCGCTTTGTACAGGCGGTGCAGCACTTTTTAAAACACAAAGGATGACGAAAATGACCGAAGCTGAACTGATGCAGCTGCTTGCTGCCATCACCCCGCCGGACGAAACCGCCCGTGCTGCCGCCCATGCCCATTGGGCAAGCCTTGCTAAACCCTTAGGCGGGCTGGGGGCGTTGGAAACGCTGCTGGAGGACGCCGCCGCGCTGACCGGCAGGGCGCAGTTTGATTTTTCCCGCCGGGCGGTGGCGGTGCTCTGCGCGGACAACGGCGTGGTAGCACAGGGCGTAAGCCAGACCGACCAGAGTGTGACCCGCACCGTGGCCGAGAACCTTGCCGCGCGGCGCACCAGCGTATGCCGGATGGCGCAGGCCGCGCACTGCGATGTGCTGCCGGTGGACATGGGCATAGCCGGTGCGCCTGTGCCCGGCGTGCGGGACTGCCGCGTTGCCGCCGGGACTGCGGACTTTACCAAAGGCCCCGCCATGACCCGCGCCGAGGCAGTGGAGGCCATTGGCCGGGGCATCGCCCTGACCCGGCAGCTTGCCGCCGAGGGCTACGGGCTGGTGGCTACCGGCGAGATGGGCATTGGCAACACCACCACCTCCAGCGCCGTAGCCGCCGTGCTGCTGGCACAGCCGGTGCAGACCATGACCGGGCGCGGCGCAGGGCTTTCCGATGCAGGGCTTGCCCGCAAGGTGGAGGCTATCCGGCGGGGCATTGCCTGCAATGTCCCCAACCCCGATGATGCCTTGGACGTACTGGGCAAACTGGGCGGCTTTGATATCGCCGGGCTGTGCGGGATGTTTTTGGGTGGAGTGCTGGCGGGTGTGCCCGTGCTGATGGATGGGTTTATCAGCGGGGTGGCGGCGCTGTGCGCCGTGCGGCTGTGCCCGGCTGCGGTAAAGGCCGTGTTTGCCAGCCACTGCTCCACCGAGCCTGCCGCCCGGCTGGTGCTGGACGCGCTGGGCAAAACGCCCCTGCTTACCGCCGGGCTGCATCTGGGCGAGGGCACGGGCGCGGTGGCCAGTATCCCGCTGTGGGACATGGCGCTGGCGGTGTACGAGGGGTGCTATTCCTTTGCAGAGGGCGGCATTGCGCCGTATACGCCCCAATGCTAATGCTGGTGCTAGGCGGCGCTGCCAGCGGCAAGAGCGAATACGCCGAAACCCTTGTGCTGCACAGTGCTTTGCCGCGGTATTATCTGGCCACCATGCAGGTGTGGGATGCCGAGTGCGCCGCCCGGGTGGAAAAGCACCGCAAAATGCGCGCTACAAAGCAGTTTACCACCATCGAGTGCCCGCTGCATTTAGAGACGGTGCATCTACCCCGCAGGGGTACGGCGCTGCTGGAGGACTTAGGCAACCTGACCGCCAACGAGCTGTACGACCCCGCCGGTGCGGGTGATGCCGCCGCCGCGCACATTTTGCAAGGACTAGATGCCCTTGCAGCGCAGTGCGAAAATTTAGTTATTGTCTCTAACGAGGTTTTCAGTGGCGGCGCGAACTATGCCGGAGACACGGACCGCTATCTGCTGGCGCTGGCACAGGTGAACAACGCCCTTGCCGCCCGGGCAGATGCCGTGGTGCGGGTGGTGTGCGGCGTCCCTGTCTATTATAAAGGAGTGGAAAAATGATCGTTTTGCAGACTATTGCGGTGGCCTTTGCCATGTTTTCGGCGGTGCCGGTGCCGCAGTTTGCGTGGAACGAAAAGAATATGCGGTACGCGCTATGCGCCTTTCCGCTGGTGGGGCTTTTATGCGGGGCGCTGTGGTGCGTGTGCGGGGTGCTGCCGTTGCCTGCCCCGGCGCGGGCGGCAGGGTTCTGCCTTGTGCCGGTATGGGTGACCGGCGGCATCCATCTGGATGGCTACGCCGACACCTGTGACGCCCTTGCCAGCTACGGCGACCGGGAAAAGAAGCTGGAAATTTTAAAAGACCCGCACTGCGGTGCCTTTGCCGTTATCCGGCTGTGCAGCTATTTTGCGGCTTATCTCTGCCTTGCCGCCTGCGTGCAGTTCACGCCCCGGGTGGGCGCGCTTTGGACGTTGGCGCTGATTTTGGAACGGGCGCTTTCCGGCCTTGCGGTGGCGGCCTTTCCCATGGCGAAAAACACCGGCCTTGCGCACACCTTTGCCTGTGCCGCTGACCGCAAAGTCGTGCGCAATGTGCTGACGGTGCTCGCAGTTCTGCTTTGCGCTGCGCTGTTGGCTTTAGGCGGCGGGGCACTGGCAGCAGTTGCAATTTTGCTGTTCTTGTGGTATCACCATGTAGCTGTGCAGCAGCTGGGCGGCATTACCGGCGATCTGGCCGGGTGGTTTTTGCAAAAGACCGAGCTGTGGATGCTGGCAGCGCTGTGCACCTGCCAATGGGGAGGACTGTTATGATCTTTATCACCGGGCCGCTTTACAGCGGCAAGCGCACCTTTGCCCGCACCCTGCCCGGCCGCTGCATCGCGGATGCGCAGCAGCTTGCCGCCGGGTGCAAGGACAATGCTGAGCTTGAGAAACTCGCGGACAAATTATCCGCTTATGATATCGTGCTGTCCACCGAGGTGGGCGGCGGTGTGGTGCCCATAGACGCGGCAGAGCGTGCCGCGCGGGAAAACGCCGGACGGCTTGCCTGTATGCTGGCGACACGCGCTAAGTGCGTGGTGCAGATGTTCTGCGGCATCCCCACCGTTTTGAAAGGAGAATTGCCGGAATGCTGATTTATTTATTGCGTCATGGCCTGACCGAATACAATGCCGAAAAGCGCTATCAGGGACAGAGGGATATCCCCCTTTCTGCCGCCGGGCGCGCTTTGCTGTGCCGGGCAGACATTTCCCCCAAGACTGTGTATATTACTCCCCTTTGCCGCACCCGGCAGACCGCTGAGGTGCTGTTCCCGGGCGCAAAGCTTATAGAAATAGCCGGGCTGAAGGAGATGTGCTTTGGCAGCTTTGAGGGGAAAAATTATATTGAAATGGAGCACGACCCGGACTACCTTGCATGGGTGGCTGCCAACTGCGAAAGCCCCTGCCCGGACGGCGAGACCAAGGCTGCATTTTGTGAGCGCATTTGCGCGGCTTTTTCTGCACTGGTGGACAAAGCTCTTGCGGACGGCGAGGAGATGCTGGTCATCTTAGCCCACGGCGGCACCCAGATGGCTGCCATGGAACGCTATGCCCTGCCCCACAAGGATTATTACGAATGGTGCGCCCCCAACGCCGGCGGCTTTGTGCTGGACGCTAAGGACTGGGCGGCAAAGCGAGTGCTACATCTGGTAAAAACCGTGCAGTACACAAAGGAGGCACGGGAATGATCGGCTACGCGGTACTGGGCGGCTTTGTGCTGGATGCCGTTTTCGGCGACCCTGCGTGGCTTCCGCATCCGGTGGTGTACATGGGCAAGGCCATCTCTGCGCTGGAAAAAGGGCTGCGTGCCCGCCTGCCCAAAACGCCGAAGGGCGAGCTTTGGGGCGGGCGCATCTTGGCCTTTTGCTTACCGGTGGGCACCTTTGCGCTCACAAGTCTTATCTGCATAGGAGCCGCCGCCCTGCACCCACTGCTGGGGCTGGCAGTACAGATGTTCTGGTGCGGGCAGGCACTGGCGGCAAAGGGGCTTGTGCAGGAGAGTACGAACGTCTACCGGGAGCTGCTAAAACCCGACCTGCCTGCGGCACGCATTGCGGTAAGCCGCATCGTGGGGCGGGATACGCAGGCATTGACCGCCGAGGGCGTGACCAAGGCCGCTGTGGAGACCGTGGCGGAAAACGCCAGCGATGGCGTGATCGCGCCGCTGTTGTATATGCTGCTGGGCGGCGCTCCGCTGGCGCTCACCTACAAAGCCATCAACACCATGGACAGCATGGTGGGCTATAAAAACGAGCGATATCTGCACTTTGGCCGTGCAGCGGCAAAGCTGGATGATATTGCCAACTACCTGCCCAGCCGCATTGCCGCTTTGCTGTGGGTGGCTGCTGCTGCCCTGACCGGCAACGATGCCCGCAATGCGTGGCGCATCTGGCGGCGGGACCGCCGCAACCACGCCAGCCCCAACAGCGCCCAGACCGAGA
>OLXG01001053.1_pt1 | contig 10588 bp, 8 predicted proteins | sample 1673861 | NCBI WGS metagenome assembly OLXG01 (sample SAMEA103958130, study PRJEB25191) | human gut metagenome | biome: human-associated habitat [ENVO:00009003]; feature: intestine environment [ENVO:2100002]; material: feces | place: Germany | collected 2013/2015
GCACGGCGCACACTGTGCTTTTGAAATCACATTATCGGGGGCGATAATGCTCACTCTTTTGCTTGTGTGCGCCTTTTTTCCACGCAAGTACAAAAGTATCTTGCGTGGGTTTTATAATATGGTTCCCTTCCGGGGGATTCTCACGTCGTTGCTATGCAACTCCTCAGAATGACATAAAGTGTGTTGCTCGCAAGGGGACAACGGCGGTGATACATATTCAAAGCGTTTCCGAAACATTTTCTCTGCAAAAAATAATATATTGACACTGTACACGCGAAGTAGTATAATTATATAAGTATGAAAAGGCGTGTTTTCAAAAATAAAAAAGGCTTTACGCTGGTGGAACTTATCGTGACCATTGCCATTATGGCGATTCTTGCCGCGGCGGTTACGCCTGCCGTTTACGTCACGACAAAACGCCGTCAGAAGAGCGCTGCCGAAACCGACACGCAGACTATGTACAGGAACGCGATCGCGGCGGTTACGTACCTTTCGGGTCAGTATATTTATCCCAACAAGCCGGATCCGCGCAAAGAAGACGTGGACAACGGCGTGCACGGGTGGTACGTCACGTATTCCGCAATGGTGTGCAAGCGCATTTATCAGACCGTAATCGGGCTGGACATTCCCGTCAAATATTACAATCCCGATGCGTCGGGGACGGAAAAGGTCCTTGTGCCCGACGGCTGCAACGCGGTGGAGCGCAGTTCCTTTGTCAACGCGGACAACAAAAATCCTTATATCGTCATTCAGGTTGTGGGCGTCACGGCGGCGGAGAATAGCGACGAAATCGAATATTACCTCATCGTCAGCTACCACAACGACAAGAATAAGTTTGAGGCTTGGGACGGCGGCGCGACGGTGCAAACGGCTACGCTTGACTACGTCACGAAAGATCCGACGACAAATCCGCAACTTAACCGCGCATATCAGACCAACAAGGGCACTCCCATCCGCTATACGTTCAAAATAAGAACAAAGTAATGCTATTATGAAATATATCTTGCAGTTTTTTTACCTGGTTTTACAGTTCACCTGGGGCGCGATTCAAAACGTCCTGGGGTTTTTGCTTTTCCTGAAAAATATCAGGTGCGAGCACGCCTATTACCACGGCGCAATCCTGACCTTCCACGAGGGCGATTGGGGCGGCGTGTCGCTGGGCGCGTTTATCTTCATCAACGGCAAGCGCGGCGATGAGTACAAAAAAACCGTGTCCGTGCATGAGTACGGCCATACCATTCAGTCGCTGATTCTGGGGCCGCTGTATCTGTTTGTCGTCGGGATTCCGTCGTTCGTATGGTGCAACAACAAGAAGTGCATTGCTTATAGACAGGAACAAAATAAATCCTATTACGATCTGTATTGCGAAAGCTGGGCGAACAGGCTCGGCGAGGCGGTCACGCATGAGGAGGCACCGCACAAGTGAAAGAAAAGTTCAACGGGGTGCTTTTGCATATAGGAAGTCTGCCGTCTGAATACGGCGTCGGCGCGCTGTCCGAGGGCGCGTTTTCTTTTGTCGATTTTTTGGCGGACGCGAAGGTCGATTTCTGGCAAACGCTGCCGTTATCGCCAACGTCTTTCGGCGACAGCCCGTATCAGTCGCCGTCGGCATTTGCGGGGAATCCGTACTTTATCGATATAAATACGCTTGTTAAACGCGGGCTTTTGACGGAAAACGAGGCAAAACGCGCCAAAACAAAATCACTTGACTACGCCGAAATTTTTAACTCGCGATACGACGTGCTGCGCTGCGCGTTCAAAAGATTTCAAAAAAATTCCGATTATTCAAAGTTTCTTGAAAATAACGAATATTGGCTGGACGACTTCGCGCTGTTTATGGCGCTCAAAGTCAAAAACGGGTTTTCGTCGTTCGATACGTGGGAAAAGGACGAAAGACGGCGCGATACGCTGTCCGACGAAAAAATCGCCGCGCTTCAAGACGAGTGCGATTTCTGGCGGTTTTTACAGTTCGAGTTCTTTCGCGAATTAACCGCGCTTAAAGACTACGCAAAATCCAAAAACGTCGCGCTTATCGGCGATATTCCCATCTACGTCGCGTACGACAGCGCGGACGTCTGGGCGCACCCTGAAATATTCAGGCTTGACAAAAATATGCGCCCGAAAGAGGTCGCCGGCGTGCCACCCGATTACTTCTCCGCCGACGGGCAACTGTGGGGCAATCCGCTGTACGACTGGAAAAAACAGCAGTCGGACGGCTTTTTGTGGTGGCATCACCGCTTGCTGCATCAGTTGCAATTTTTCGACAAAATCCGCATCGACCACTTCCGCGCGTTTGAAAGCTACTACGCCGTGCCGTATGGTGCAACGACCGCAAAAATCGGCAGGTGGGTGAAGGGCGTCGGCACGAAAATCTTCGACGGGCTTGACCTCGACGACAGAATCATCGCCGAGGACCTCGGAATTATCACCGACAAGGTGCGCCGCCTTGTGAAACGTACCGGCTTCCCCGGAATGAAAGTCTTTCAGTTCGCTTTCGACGGCAAGAGCGATAACGAGCATCTGCCGGAAAACGTAAGGTATAACACCGTCTATTACACCGGCACGCACGACAACGATACGCTGAAAGGCTGGTACGACGCGCAGGGTGACGGCACAAAAGAGTACGTCAAAAAAAACCTCGGCGCAACCGACGAGAACGTCTTTGATAAAACTTTCAAAAGGGTAATGCGCTCCCGCGCGAAATTCGTCATCGTGCCTATGCAGGACTATCTGTTGCAGGGCTCGGAGGCGAGAATGAATACCCCGGGGACGAACGACGGGAATTGGAAATACGTCCTGCCGAAAAATTACGCAAAGGTGAAAAACCGCATAAGAAAGTACGTCAGGAACAGATGCAGGGACAGCCGATGCAAGAATAAATAACGACAATGAAAATAGCCCGCTATGCCTTAAAAGCAGCGGGCTATTTTAGTTATATCGTTTGCGTTGCAAACGGTTATATTTTTTGCCGACGACAAAAAGTTATATTTTGACTTCGTCAAAGTTATATTTCGGCTTACAGCCGAAGTTAAGGTATTTTATCCATAACTTGCCCACGGCGCACAACTGCGCTTTTGAAATCACGTTATCGGGAACGATAACGCTCACTCTTTTTCTTGTTTGCGCCTTTTCCCCAAAAGTACAAAAGTATCTTTTGGGGACCCCATAATGGGCAATGCCTCGCAATGACATTAAGTGCTTCGCACGGATGGCAAAAACAACGTTAAAATCCTGTGCCTTTTTCAGTGACGACGTTTTCACCGCTCAGGTAAATTTTGTAATATACTTCGCGATATTCTTGCGACTTTCCCTTGTAATAAAGATAAATCGCATTTTCCTCCGTGTTAAAATCGGCGGAAAAAGTCCCCTTTTTTTCGGGAACGCCGTACGAATCAGCCCACTTTAAGGACGAAAACCTGTTTTTCAAAGTATTGTAAGCGGCTTCCGAGTACGCTTCCGTCCATATTTCGTCGATACTGCCATACAACAAAAGATCTGTCACGTCGATTTCGATCCCCGTAAGTTCGGTGAAGAACGCAGGGCGTTCAACGACTTCCTGCGCCCACGAAACGATTTGTGCAGAAATTTGTTTTCCGTTGTATATGTAGTTGACTTCGTCGGTTTTCTTGTTGAGAATGCCCACGGTTGCGCCCGAAACGACGCCGGCAAGCACCGCCATAATCGCAATTACGACGATAAGCTCCACAAGAGTGAAACCCTTTTTATCGTATTTCATAATTATATTATACAAAACCGCCGACGTTTTGTCAAAACTGATGTATTATCAGGGCGAAACGGAAAATACGATTTTGGAAAACCGCCGTTTTCGTTTTGTCGAGTTCAAATTTTTTGAAGGTTTTTTTGAAAATCAATTTTTTACAAGTCGTAATGATTGACAGTGATGAATGTCAAAATGACAGTGTGTTTTGTACGGAATAACATATCAGGACTTGTCGTTGCGTTTGTCGCAAAGTATGAGCGATATATCGTCGCGCACGATGCAAAGGAATTTCAAAAGACATTCCGTCTCGGACACGGTAAGGTCGCGCGTCAGTATCGTCGCAACGGACAGGGCAAGATTTGTGAGTTCAATGACGTTGAGCCGCGAAAGTTCCATAAGGCAGTTTATGTTTTCGTTTGGAAATTAGTGCGAAACGGCGAAAACGGGACGTGCAAAATGGCGCGTCATAATGCAAAATAACTTGACATTCTGTTGTAATATCTTGTATATTATATTTATAGCAATAACTTTTGGGCGCATTATGCCCAAAATTGCACATACTATGGCTATACCGCCGGGTTTTCCGGCGTATCGGAGGAGAGATATGAGAGCAAAAAAATCAAGCAAAAACTTACTTCGTATCAGCGGACTTGCATTAGTGTTTATGCTTGCAGTCGCACTGCTTGTCAGCGCAATTTCTTTTACGCGCGTGGGTGCGATTGATAACAAAACGGCTTTTGCGGCAGCGACAAGCGAACCGTCGACCAAGGAACTGGCGATAGATGCGTCAGGTTGGAAATGGAACGTGCCTTTTAAGGCAGATGCGGACGGGAATATTGCCGTATTTTCTTACAGACCTTCTACATACACTAACTACTTCGCTTGGATTGGTGGGGTTTATGAAGGTATCAGCGGTGTCGAACGTAACGATGAACACGCTTTATTGAGACCTAATACGATTGGTAATATTAGGCATCGTTTATATGCGTATTATAAACTGCCCGATGTTCTTGTTTCGCTTGGCGCGACGATTGAAATCAGCTCCAACATTAGCAGTGCTGTCAGCTATTATAAAATGAAAAACACAATGGAGTTTGTTTCATTTGCGTCTTCGGTACAACTAATCGACGATAACTCCGATTATGTAAACGACACTTTCAATAACGGAACCAAATGGAAAGTTACGTCAAGCAATCAATACATACTTGCTTATGTAGGCGGCGAAGAAGCCGGTGCAGGCGAAAGCACGGAAATCAGAGGGCTTGAAATCACGATTAAGGTCAAGTCTGTCGATAACCCGAGCTTTTTCATACCCGTTACCGCAGCATGGGACGGAACAACCAAACCGGACATTGCGGTTTTGGACACCTTTGCAAACATATCGAATCTTTATACCACCGACAACAATATTGTCGGCAACCTTGACTGGGCATTGAACGGCGAAGACGTTCTTGATCCTACGTTCAACAAGTTGACGTCAATCCGCACCGACGGAACTCAATCAAAGCAGTTCTCCTTCCTGCTTTTTGACAAATTCTTCGGGCTTAAAGAAGCGGATATCAAAGGTTTTGACATTCTTCAAGCATATAGCGGCACGGGCGCAATAACGGACGGCTCCGCAAAAACATACGCAAGAAAAGATTATACATCAGAACAGCTGAAAACGTTGCGTTATCCGACGGGCTTGGAAAGCATAACGGTTGAGCCGTTTGCGTTTGACAATAACGACCCCGCGACGGGTTCTTTCCGCGGGCTTTACGTCACGGTCATTTACGACGGAAAAGACAACAATGCGTTGCCTATCGAAACCGACACGATATATCGTGTAAATTATAAAAACTCAATCAATCTTTCGGGTAAGACGTTGAGCGTCGACTGCGACGGTATCGACTACACCAAGCCCACGGCATTGAACGAAGTTGCTCTCCTTACCGAAAACGTTTTTAACGAAAAAGACGGCGTCACGTATTTTTATACCGACACAATAAAATTCAAACCTGTTCTTGAAGACACCGACACTCGCGGTGACGTCAAGTATTTCTATACCCTTTACAAAAAGGTTGACGGCATTTACGTTGAAATCGAAGGGCAGACAGGCATTGCAATCAACAACCCCGGCTCCGACATCTTCACCCTTTCGGGACTTGAAACGGGCGAATACGCAATCAAGTTCAAAGCGATTGACACGGTCGGACGATTCTACGAAGGCGCGAGTGCGGAACAAATCGCACTTTTTAACAGCATACAAAAAAGCTGGGCAAACCACGCCGTTTACAGCGATTATCACCATTTCACAATCGACGACAACAAGAACCCGCCCGAAAAATGGGAAACCGCAATTTACATTGAAAACGGCGGCGCGTATAACGGCGAATGGACGAATCAGAACGTCGTTATCGAGTTCAACACGCTCTCTTCCATCAAGGACATAACCTATCAAATCAGTTATCGCACCCTTAAAAACGGCGTTTTCGTAGGTACGCAAACCGAATGGGTGAGCATCAACGACAAAATCGTCGATAACAAATATGTCATAGGCTATGACGAAACTTCGCCCGAAGGATACGAACGCATTTATTATTTCCAAGCGATTTATAATTCGTCAAATATCACGTATACCGTTAACGTTCCCGTGAAATACGACAACTATAACGGATACAAGCCCGAAATCGCAAGGCTTCTTGACTTCTCGACAGACGCGTATGCCGACTTATTGCCGCTCAAAGTTCAGCTTACTTACAGACAAGTCGGGAAAGAAGGCTTCGTCAGCGAATTTTTGGGCAGCCCGATGACTCTTTATTACGCAATCACCCGTGACGGCGTCGAGGGCGCGGCAAAGGAACTTTCGCTTGATACAAACGACGTTTATATGGATTTGTTTGAAGGAAGAAACGTTGCGGGACTTACGCAAATTCAGGTCAGATTCTGGCTTGTCGACGAAGCGGGCAATACAAACGAGGAAACCATCTACAACGTCAACCTTGACAGGGCAAAGATCAACGTCAACTTCAACATCGATACGAACGCCCGAAGATATTTCAACAATACGACCGACGTAAGTACGTCGCTTGTTTCGTACACGTTGTCGAACAAGTTCACGGGCACTATCCCGTCGGGGAAAATCGGCATTACTTTCGACGCGGCGTACGACGGCGTTAATGCAGGCATAAGAAACGTGATTGTCAGCAACGTCCTGGCTTCCTACGTCGAAGGCTCGGCTTATACGGCTGCGCTCATCGAACAATATGAAAAGGTGTATGTCAATGCAGACGGCAACGTCATCACGCCCGAAGCAGACGGCAGTTACGTCATCGGCACGCACGAAATAAGAAAAGCGCGCCTTACGATCGACGAGAATTACGAACATGCGAAGTTTGTTTATAACGGCACCATCAACTACGCAATGACCGACTACGTTTCGGGCGACGGCTCTTTATTGGTGCTCGATAAGGTTTTGGGCGACAAAGCGGACGAATGGAAAAATATCCAATGGAAAGGCACGTTCCAGCTTGACAGCATTGCCGTCAACCCCGGGCTTCGCGCGTCGCTTATAAATATCGAAATCGCGGGCGAACTGAACAACAATTACCAGATCACAAACGCGGGCGGCTCCGCAAGCGCACCCAAAGCGTATATCGATATCCTACCAGCCAAACTCGGTAAAATCACGCTTATCGCCTCAAAGATTTATAACGGCGAAAATACGATTCTGACGAACTCGGACAACTGCACGTTTAGTATCGAGGGACTGCAAGGCACGGACAACATCACGCTCGAATACGGCACGATTATCCTGCCCGGCAAGGACGTCGGCACATATACCTTTAACGTCAACGATTTCAAACTCGTCGGCGAAAGAAAAAAATTCTATGACCTGACAGACGTTACCGTTGAAGCGACGATTACCGTAACGCCCAAACCCATCACGGTTACGGTGAATAACGTCGATAAACCTTTCGACAACAAAACGTCGTTCCAGATCAGCAGCTATACGTTTGGCGGCGTTGTATCGGGCGACGACGTGAAACTGTTAACAAGCACGGGCAATACGGCAAATATCAACGTCGGCACTTATCCCGATTGCAAAGTCACGCTGGGTATTACCGGCAATGACAGCAAAAACTACGTCCTGAACGTTACCGAGGCGGTTGTTACGGTCACCATTTCTCCGCGCGAAATCGGCGGCGCGAAAATCACCGGTATTTACGCTGTCGACACGAACGGCAACTATTACTATATTAATAAACTCGGCGAAAACGAGGTTGTGATTTATCAGAAAGACGGCGCAGGTTATATCGCGTACAGCAAGGACGAAAACGGCAAAGCCAAGACCGAAAACGTTGACGTTTTGCCAGCAGGCGCAACCGTCTGGGTGCTCGATACGTTCGTCACGGGCGGCGTTTGCATCATCAACGGTCACCGCTTCGAGCTGTCGCAAGACATCGTTTACGCAATCGAATACTATGAGGATACCGAACTCAAAAACAAACTCGACATCGGTGAAATCGACTTCACAGAGCGTCAGTATCAGCCCGTCGTCGTCGATCAGAACGGCAACAATTTCGTTATCAACGTCAAAATTTCGGACGGCGTTTACGACACCACTTCGGGCGCGTATAAATATACGTTGAAAATCGAAAGCTTCGGCGCGAAAAGCAACTTCCAGAAAATAACGGGCTTCAACGACACGGAAACCAAAGTCGTGTCCGTGCTTGATTTCTCGGACGTCAAGTTTGAAAATAAAATGTTCAACGACAAAGGCAACGTCGATAAGTTCAGCGCCCCGTACAACGCGTTGGCATACACGCTTAACGTCATAAGCCCGTCACAGTTGAAAATTGAATCGGAGGAATACTTCAAGAAGGGCGCAGACGGCGTATGGGTGCCCGTTGACAAGGCAATCGACGCAGGGGAATACTACGGTAAGTTCACGGTATCGCGCTTGAATAACGAATACATTCTTGAACAAACTTTCACGATTGAAAGAATCGGCACCGAAATTAAGATTAAAGACGCGTCCGTTACGTACGACGCAAAATACGGCGAAGACTTCGCTGAAAAAGTGCAAAAGGTCGACGACGCGTTCAATTACTACAAGACGACTTACGGCATGGTCATCGGCGCAAACGACATCGTTTACGAATATTCCTTTGACGAAGATTTCAAGACGATTCTCGGCAGTGCTCCCGTCCGTCAGGGTGGCGGCGTATGCTACGTCCGCGTGAGATATAAGGGCAACGAAAACTTCATCGGCTCGGTCTCGCTCGCCCGCAAAATCAACGTTAACGGCGCGAAATTCAACCTTGTCGATATCACGGCAAACGTAGGCGAATCGTTCAATCTGCCCACGGTTGAAAATCTTATCGACAAAGACTCCGTCGGCGGCAACTACAAAGAAATCGCAAAAGACTTTGTCATCGTTTATCGCGTCAGCGACGCCAGTTACAAGGTCGTGAATAACGCTGCGGGACTTGTGGGCGAAGGCAGATATCCTTACAGAGTCGTTCATAAAGGACTTATCAAGGGCGGCGCCTGGACGGTCGACAGCAGTGCGGAATCCGAAAGATATACCCGTGCCGTGTCGGCGGACGGCATAATCGAAGCGACGATTTCCATCACCGAAAACGAACTTAACTCGGTATGGGGCGGCGACGTCAACGTTCCCGACGATAAAGTGCTGGAAGATAACGGCATCGGCACGATCTCGGGCAGCTGGACGCAGGCTGACAGCGGATACACCGTTTACTTCTGCATACTCGACAGAAACAACGCCGCAAGCCGCGATAACTTCACCAACGGTTTAAGACAAAATAAGGAAATCTTTGGCAAAGAGTACGTCGCTGGCAAGGTCTACTTCCTGTCGCTCAGCGAATATAAGAACAAAAGCGTCCTTATGAACGCCGACAAACAGCCCAGACTTATGAGCCCCGCAACCGTAACGATGCAAGTCAACGCAAACGGTGCGAAACTCATCAGATACAACAACGGCGAATGGACGGAAGTAAACTACGTCGATAACGGCGACGGTACCGTAACGTTTGAAACCGATAAGCTCGGCTACTTCATCTTTGCAGAAGACTACGTCGCGCCCAAAGCGAAAACAAACACGCTGGCAATCGGCATCGGCGCAGGCGTGGGCGGCGCGGCAGTGCTTATGGCAATCATCGTGGTTACGGTGGTCGTAATTAAGAGAAAACGCGCATAATCGTTAAACAAACGCACGCGACGGCGTGCCGTTTCCAAAATATAAAATATTTTATAAGGAGAAGAAAAATGAACAAATATGCAGGTACAAAAACCGAAAAGAACCTCGAAACGGCTTTTTCGGGCGAATCACAGGCAAGAAACAAGTATACTTACTTTGCGTCGGTTGCGAAAAAAGAGGGCTATGAACAAATCGCGTCCCTGTTTCTGAAAACCGCCGACAACGAAAAAGAACACGCCAAACTTTGGTTCAAGGAACTTAACGGCATCGGAAACACAACGGAAAACCTTGTTGCTGCGGCGGCGGGCGAAAACTACGAATGGACGGATATGTATGCGGGCTTTGCAAAAACAGCCGAAGAAGAAGGCTTCCACGAACTTGCGGCGAAATTCAGACTTGTCGCGGCGATCGAGAAACACCACGAAGAAAGATATCGCGCGCTGTTGAAAAATATCGAAACGGCGGAAGTTTTCAAAAAATCCACGGTGAAAGTATGGGAATGCAGAAACTGCGGCCATATCGTCGTCGGAGAGTGCGCGCCCGAGGTTTGCCCGACGTGCAATCATCCCCAAAGTTATTTTGAAATATCCGCGGACAACTATTGATTGTCGCAAAACACGCGGGAAACCATTTTCAAAGCGTCGGGACACCCCGACGCTTTT
>OLXG01001054.1_pt1 | contig 10580 bp, 9 predicted proteins | sample 1673861 | NCBI WGS metagenome assembly OLXG01 (sample SAMEA103958130, study PRJEB25191) | human gut metagenome | biome: human-associated habitat [ENVO:00009003]; feature: intestine environment [ENVO:2100002]; material: feces | place: Germany | collected 2013/2015
CAGTAAAGTGTCTCTTTTTATTGACAAAAAAGAGGCTGCTGCTCACCTGATTTTGGATCAGGATTTTGCAACAGCCCCTTTTTTGTGTGACAATAAGTGTTCATAAATTTTAGGAAATAATTTTCTAATGATTAAAATCTTTCAAAGAATTGGTTCTATAGTTTTTTTAAGTTTGCTTAATCTAATAAGAGGAAAAATAAAAGGGAGCAAATATGCTTATCAAAAAGAATCGGATACGTTTGCCAACATATGAAGAGGTACAGTTGATTCTGCTTTGGGTACTACCTCTTATGAAACAAATGTCAGCTCTGCTAAGTACACATCCGATTACAAGACTGCTAAAGAAGTAATGGACGAGTTGAAGGAACTGCAGTATTGAAGAAAGATAATTCTGCACTTTCTTTCTAATAAAAAAATTAAAAAGATTGAAAAAACACTTGAAAAAAGTGCCCCTAGAGTATATACTTCCTAGGCTTGTTGGCACGATGTTTATCATCTCGCCTGATGATTGATCAAAAAAGTATCCTTTTGCCAAAAAGGGGAACATCATTCATCCGGGGATGGGGAAGCATCGCCTTGTCTAACAGCTTTAGAAAGGACAAATTAAATATGTCACGTTACACAGGACCTGTCTGGAAGGTTTCCAGACATCTCGGTTACTCCATTCTCGGAACTGGAGAAGAACTTGCCAAGCGTCCTTATGGACCTGGTCAACACGGTCAAGACCGTAAGAAGAAGCCTTCAGAATACGGAAGACAGCTTCTTGAAAAGCAAAAGCTTCGTTTTACCTATGGTATCTCTGAGCGTCAATTCCGTAGATACTTTGGTATCGCCAAGAAGTCTAAGGGCATCACCGGACTCGCATTTATGCAAGTCTGTGAGCAACGTTTGGACAACATCGTCTACAGATTAGGCTTTGCTACCACTCGTCGTCAAGCTAGACAATTGGTCAATCACGGACACGTATTGGTCGATGGCAAGAAGGTAGATATTCCTTCTTACCTTACCCAAATTGGAGAAGTAGTCACTTTGAAAGATTCTTCCAAGAGCTTAAAGATTGTTAAGGAAGCTTTGGAGAAGGCTACTACTCGTGTTCCTTATGTCGAATTTGATAAGACCAAGCTTGAAGGAAAGCTTACACGTCTCCCTGAGAGAAGTGAGTTAACTCCTGAAATCGATGAGGCTCTTATCGTCGAATTCTACAACCGTAAGTCTATTGACTAATCGGTCTAATTAGTTTAATCTAATTACCGTTCCGCACATCGTTCGGTAGAATAGGTGTGAGTAATGGCGGATATGGTGAAGCGGTTTAACACTCCGGACTGTGAATCCGGCATGCACGAGTTCGAACCTCGCTATCCGCCCCAATATGAAATTAATAGTTTGGCTGTAAGGCCAAACTTTTTTTGTCTTAAAGTCATTTTAAGCTTATTATTGACATTTTCGGGGCGGGGTAAATTATATTATTAAAGATAAGAAAAAATGAAAGGATTTCTTATTAAAGCTTTGACTTATTTGTATTTGATATGTTGAATCATTCAACAATAGTTAAAACTTATATAAAGAATAGTTATGAAAAAGAACAAGATTGGTTTGTCGTTATTGACTTTGTTATCCTGTTTGAGTTTGTTATCAGTGACAAGTTGTGGTGGAAACGATAATACTGGTTCCACAGCCAAACCAAATCAGACACAAAAAGCTGATGAAAAGTGTACAGTAAATTTTGATACTAATGGTGGGTCTTCAGTTAATTCCCAAGAAGTTGTCAAAGGATCTTCCATTGAAAAACCTGTAACTCCTACCAAGGCTGAATATATTTTTGATGGTTGGTATTTAGATAGTGGTTTAACCCAACCTGTTGAGGGCTTTCCTTTGACAATAAATAGCAATACTACCTTGTATGCCAAATGGTTGACAGCTAAAGAAGCATTTTTAAAGCAGCGTCAATCATTGTGGGACGCCGATAGTTTTGAATATGACGAAAATCTTCATATTACAGTTACTACTTCAGGAAACAAAACATTGGCTCAAGGACTTAGAGAAGGAAATGTTAAGTATTCTAAAACAGGAGATGTCAATTATTTAGCCAAACGTGTTTCATCTAAGGGTTTGCTAATAGATGGTACAGAGCATCAAATCAGAAAGGGAACTGATTTTGTTACCATCAATCAAAATGAGGATGGTAAAGTCAACAAATATGAAGAAAAACAAGTAGATGCATCTTTTAAATATGATTATTCAATTTATGCTAAAGCCGTATTTGAATACGGAGAAAATGATATTAAGACTGTAACAGGTGATGGCAAGAGATTTGAATTGACTACTAAGGAATCTGCTTCTAATACTGTCAAATCAATATTGGGATTGATAAACAATACAATTATAAAAATGTTTGTTGGGCAATTGCCTGAGACAATTCCTGACTATCATTTGTATTTGGATTTCAAGGATGGAGTCTTTGATAAATACACCTATCAATTTTCAGTCTCTGTTTCTGGTCAAGTCCTTCAATTCCTATATACCATTCAAATGAAATCGATGAATCAGCCTTTGACCTTGAAAGAACCTGTGATCGATGGATTCAGCGTTAATAATGAGCAGATAAATGAAAAACTGAACATCATTAAAGATGCCCAATCGGCTTATAAGAGTTTAACTAATTCTGCTCATGACTTTAGAGTTGAAACTAATGTAGAATATGAAGGTGGAAATAAGTTCAAGTCAACTATCAAGGGAAAAGCCAAAAGGAATATCAAGAATGGGGTGAATTTCTTCAATAACCATGTTGAATTTGATTCTACATTTGCTGATAACTATGGCAAAGATGATTCAAACATAAAGGATTTCTCTTATATTAGGGGCGTTACTAGTGATGGAAAGGCCCATTATGTGTGGAAGAAGCTCTTTGGAACAAATCCAGTTACAGAAGTGACTGCCAAGAATTCGGATTATTTCTTCTATCTACCCGATGATTCAATTTACTCCAAAGATTATGTTTCTTTTATTCAAACATCAACAAAGAGTGGAATTACTACTTATTCGATGCCCTTGAATAACAAAGCTGTCCCTACTATTTTCGATATGTTGAACGAGTCTTCAGTTATAGATCCCACATTGTCTAAAGACATTAAATTGATGGGTTCTTATCAAAAGGATTCCATAGTATTGACTGAAACTAATATGGATTATTTGATAGAAAATGAGAAGTTCAAATCATTGGTATTAAATTTATCAGGAAGTTACACTTCTAGATTTGACAATTATGGTGACGGAAAGGCTTCATTCACCATGAAATTGACTATAGATGTTACTAAAGACGGTGATAATTATTCTGCTCCTGATAAAGCATCTAAACTTTGATTTTTAATCTTCATAGATTGAATCCAGTCTAAATTGACTGGATTTTTTTTATAAATCTTAGTATCCATCCTTTCATATTCCTAAACAAATTCAAAATAAATACTTATTTGTTAGAATAGAATCAGTCTTAAAGGATGGCTAATAGATATATGCGTTTAGATAAATTCTTATCAAATTTGGGATATGCTTCAAGGAAAGAAATAAAATCTTATTTGAAGAAGGAAGCTGTGACTGTCAATGGTCAAATAATTAGAGATTCTAGCTATGATATTGATCCTAATAATGATGTCGTAACTTTTTTTGATGATCCTGTATTTTATAAAGAAAAGGTCTTATTGATGTTAAACAAACCTAAAGGTTATTTGTCATCGAATGTGGATGAAGTCTATCCATCTGTTTTGAATTTGTTTCCACTTAAATATAGAAGATTAGGTCTTAATGTCGCTGGAAGATTAGATCAAGATACTACTGGTCTTTTGTTGGTCACAAATGATGGAGTTTTATTGCATAACATCATCTCTCCCAATAAGGAAGTCGATAAGACTTATTTAGTGACAACACAATTTCCTATTAAAGACGAGAATGAGCTATTGAATGAGATGACTTTATTGGATGGCAATGATAAACCCTATAAGACCAAGGCTAAAAGGATAAAGAAAATAGATTCAAATCATTTGGAATTAACTATTTGTGAAGGTAAGTTCCATCAAGTCAAAAGGATGATTGAAAAAATCGATAATCAAGTAACTGATTTGAAAAGAATTCAAATAGGTTCTTTAGTTTTACCTTCTGATATGAAAGAAGGTGAATTTAAAGAGATTGAACTAAAGGATATCTTTTTTTGAATTTATAAGATAGCGTGTTCAAAATACACTGAATTAATAATATTCTTTGCTTTAAATGATATTATTAACAGGATTGGAAATTTTATATAAGTTATGGATAGAACATTAAAGGCTGAATTGACTAATATGTGCCTTGTCAAAGACAAGGATGGCAGAGTCTTGCTTCAAATGCGTACAAAACATGACTGGCCTGGTTGGACATTGCCCGGTGGTCATGTTGAAAAAGGCGAGAACCTTGTTCAGTCTGTAATCAGAGAAGTAAAAGAAGAAACAGGATTATCGATATCTAATCCTGTTTTAAAGGGTTTGATGGAATTCAAGACTTTAAAAGGTCAAGATATGTACATCGTATTTCTCTACGAAACTGATGAATTTGTAGGGGAATTAAAAGACTCTGTTGAAGGTCACCTCATATTTGAAAAAAGAGAAAATATTAAAGAAGAACAATGGGCTATGGATATGGATTCCATATGGCAAATATATGACAATGATAGTTTGACTGATATTATTTTCTATAAAGATGAGAATGGTGAATGGAAAAGGAAAATTGTTTGATTACTTTTTAAATTATAGCAAATAGATTTTGCTCAGTTTTTAAAGACCTTGCTAGTTTAACTACAAAAGAATTGATGGATGTCGTAAAATAATGTTTGTGTCAAAAATATAGTTTTTTGGAGGAGTGAAGTATGTACGATAGTGATTCTATAGAGAAAAAATGGGAAAAGGTATGGGAAGAAAATAAGTCCTACAAGACTGATGTAAGAGATTTTTCAAAGCCTAAAATGTATGTATTGGATATGTTTCCTTATCCTTCAGGACAAGGACTTCATGTCGGTCATGTAGAAGGTTATTCAGCCACCGATGCTTATTCTAGATTCAAAAGAGCACAAGGATACAATGTTCTTCATCCGATGGGATTTGATTCTTTTGGATTACCTGCTGAACAATATTCTATAAAGAATAACAAACATCCAGGTCCTTTTACCGATATTAATATCGATAATTTTATAAGACAATTAAAGCGTTGTGGTTTTTCATATGATTGGGATCGTGTAATAAAGACATCTGATCCTAAATATTACAAGTTTACCCAATGGATTTTCATTCAATTGTTTAAGAAGGATTTGGCTTATTATGGTGAAAGACCAGTCAATTGGTGCCCTGCTTTAGGAACTGTCTTGGCTAATGAGGAAGTAATAGATGGAAAGAGCGAGAGAGGTGGATTCCCTGTCGTTCGTATTCCTATGAAGCAATGGGTCTTGAAAATCACTGCTTATGGTGACAAGCTTTTAGCTGGTTTGGATGATTTGGATTGGCCCAGCTCCACTATTCAAATGCAAAGAAACTGGATTGGTAAGAGCCAAGGAGTAGAAGTGGATTTCAAGATAGAAAATACTGATAAAAAATTCTCTGTTTTTACCACTAGAGTAGATACTTTATATGGATGTACTTATGTTGTCTTAGCACCCGAACATCCTTTGGTAAAAGAAATAACTACAAAAGATCAAAAGAAATCGGTTGAAAACTATATAAATGAATGCCAAAGAAAATCAGATTTGGAAAGAACATCTTTGAATAAAGAAAAGACCGGTGTCTTTACAGGAAGTTATGCCATCAACCCTGTGAATGGTAAGAAAGTTCCTGTGTATATCGGGGATTATGTTTTAGGGTCTTATGGGTCTGGTGCTGTCATGGCTGTTCCTGCCCATGATGAAAGAGATTATGCTTTCGCTTTGAAACATAACTTACCTATTATTGAAGTAGTTAAAGGTGGCGATATATCTAAGGCTGCATTCACCGAAGATGGTGTTCATATTAATTCTGGTGTGGCTGATGGAATGATGATCAAAGAAGCTAAAGAAGCTATTGTCAATTTGTTGGTTGAAAAAGAAGCTGGAAGAATTAAGGTAAATTACAAGCTTCGTGATTGGATTTTCTCTAGACAACGTTATTGGGGAGAACCTATTCCTGTAGTTCATGAAGATGATGATGAATATAAGATTCATGCCTTGGATTTCAAAGATCTGCCTTTGGTCTTGCCTGAATTGGATGACTATACTCCGGCTGGAGACGGCAAGCCTCCTCTATCAAAAGCTAAGGAATGGCTTAATGTGGATTGGAATGGAATTCCATGCCATAGAGAGACTAATACTATGCCTCAATGGGCAGGATCTTGTTGGTACTATGCAAGATATATCGATCCCACCAATGAAAATGAAATCGGAGATCCTAAATTGCTAGAGCATTGGCTACCTGTCGATTTGTATGTGGGTGGGGCAGAACATGCAGTCTTACACTTGTTATACGCAAGATTCTGGCACAGATTCCTTTATGATATGGGAATTTTCAAGTGTCCTGAACCTTTCAAAAAACTCCGTCACCAAGGTATTATTTTAGGTGCTGATGGTGAAAAGATGAGCAAATCCAGAGGAAACACAGTATCCCCTGATGAAGTTATAAATGAATATGGTGCTGATTCCTTGAGATTGTACGAATTATTCAAAGGACCATTGGATCAAGGTTTACCTTGGAATCCTAATGGGCCTAGCGGTGCTAGGAAGTTCATCGAAAGAATTTATAGATTGTATGTCGATGATTCATTGCGCTCTCGTTGGACTAAAGATGATTATGCCCCTTTGGAAACCATTTATAACCAAACAATAGAAAAGGTAACCCATGATTTTGAAGACTTACATTTCAACACTGCTATTGCAAGTTTGATGGTCTTGGTCAACGAGTTCTATCGTGCTGAAAGACTTCCTGTTTCAATGCTAGAAGGTTTGGCAAAGATGATTGCTCCTATTTGTCCTCATTTAGGTGAAGAGATATGGTCATTGATGGGACATAAAGATTTGATAGACTTTGAGGCATGGCCTAAAGCCGATAGCTCTAAGAGCCAAGCAAACGAAGTAATCTATGCTGTTGAAGTCAACGGTAAGGTCAGAGCCAAGGTTCCTTTTAAGGTAAACGCTACTAAGGAAGAATTAGAAGAATTTAAGAAGTCTTGCTACGAAATAGAAACAGTAAAGAAGTTTACTGAAGGAAAGACAATCGTAAAGACTATCGTTGTTCCAAACAAGATTGTTAATATTGTCGTTAAATAATTTATAAGGAGGAAGTATGGAAAAATCTGAGTATATATCGTCAAAATTAAATATTCCAACTTCTAAAATTGATTCGGCGTTAGATTTGTTTAGTCAAGGAGCTACCGTTCCTTTTGTCGCTCGTTATCGTAGAGAAGTAACTGGTGGATTGGATGAAAATCAGTTGCGTGGAATCGAGAGCCTTGGAAGTAAGTTTGACGAGTTGTCGGACAGAAAAGAGACTGTTTTAAATACTATAGAAGGTCTTGGAAAACTTACTCCTGAGCTTAAAGCTAGAATAGATTCATGCGATAATTTGACTGAACTGGAGGATATCTATCGTCCTTATAAGCCTAAGAGGGAGACTAGAGGATCTAAAGCTGTAAAAGCTGGATTGGAACCTTTGATGAACTTTATTTTAACTTCTCCTGTCGGTGACTTAAATGAAGTAGCTAAGAACTATATTTGTGAGAACTATAAGACTGTTGAAGAATGTATTCAAGGTGCTTTGGATATTCTTGCAGAGAGAATTTCCGACAACGAAGGATATAGAAAATTCATTAAATCTTTGGCTTATAAGTCTGGAATATTCGAAATATCCAAAGTTAAAGATAGCGAAGTTTTGACTTATGATAACTATGTCGGATTGAGGCTTGGAGTTGCCACAATCAAAGGTCATCAAGTTTTAGCTATATCGAGAGGCGAAAGAGAAAAAGTATTGAAGAAGGCCTTGCTTTTGCCTAAGACTGAAATTGTCTCTTATATCTTGGCTCATGAGAAACCTAAGATTTCTAGATATGGTCATTTGATCGAAGTCGCTGTTGAATATAGCTTTGAAAGATTGATTCTTCCTTCTGTCACCAATGATGTTTGGGGAGATTTGTTGGATAAAGCTAAAGAGGAAGCTTTGAGTGTCTTTTCAAAGAATCTAAGAGATATTTTGCTATTCCCTCCATTGATGGGAAAAACAATTATGGGATTTGATCCTGGATATGCTCATGGATGCAAGATTTGTGTAATATCCTCGAGCAATGATGTTTTAGCTACTTCTGTAGTTTATCCTACATTAGGAAAAGGTCAAAGGTATAATGAGGCCTTAAAAATTATTGCTGATTTGATAAGAAAGTATAAAGTTCAAGCTATAGCATTAGGAAATGGAACAGCATCTAGGGAATCGGCTGATTTCTTGAAAGAAGTCATTTCGACCAACGGATTTGATACTCAAGTCATCGTTGTGAGTGAAGCTGGAGCATCAGTATATTCAGCGACACCATTAGCGGAGAAGGAATTCCCTGACTACGATGTTAATTTGAGATCTTCAGTATCTATAGCTAGAAGATTGGAAGATCCTTTGGCAGAATTGGTAAAGATTCCTCCTGAAGCAGCTGGTGTTGGTCAATATCAACATGATATGGATCAAAAAGGTTTGAAAGAGAACTTGGGAAAGGTTGTCGAGGATTGTGTTAACTATGTCGGTGTCAATTTAAACACCGCTTCCGTCTCATTACTTTCCTATGTTTCAGGTGTCTCATCAAAACTCGCTCAATCTGTAATCGATTTTAGAACTGCAAATGGTCCTTTTAAGAATAGAGAACAACTTCATAAGGTCAAAGGATTTGGACCTGTTGCATTTAAGAATGCAGCTGGTTTCTTAAGGGTTAAAGGCGATGAGCCTTTCGATGATACAGGAATTCATCCTGAATCATATGAAATCGCTAGACATATTGTTTCATTATATGGAATCGGTTCTGTTGAAAAAGCTCAAGAATTTCTTAAGAATAATAATGAAAACAAATTTATAGAAGTTGCTGGAAATGTTGGGTCTGATCCATATACTGTAAAGCTTGTAATCGAGGAATTGTCTAAACCTGGAAGAGATCCTAGAGGTAATTTCAAGACTGCAAAACTATCTAATGCAGTGCATTCCATCGAAGATTTGAAGGTCGGAATGGTGTTAGAAGGAACTGTTAGAAACATAGCTGATTTCGGTGCTTTTGTCGATTTGGGTGTTCATAAGGATGGCTTAGTTCATGTCTCTGAAATTGCCAATAGAAGAATATCCAAGCCTTCTGATGTCCTTCATGTCGGTCAAGTTGTCAAAGTGGAAGTCTTAGATATCGATGTTAAAAGACAACGTATATCTTTGTCTATTAAGAAGGCATTAGATAAGGAAACTAATGTATGAACTCTAAATTAGGTTTATATATGGTTGTAAGTGATGATGGAAGGAACAAGGTTCTCGTAAAGACTACTGTTTTTCTTGACTTGGTAAAATGTGCTTTAAGACAAGTGCAAGATAAAAATCCCGATTCCAATATGTTCTTCTCATTTTCTGATGATGATGTGACATTGCAAAAAGACAATAATACGTTTGTCGCCAAAGTGTTTTTGATTTATTCTTCTAATTCAAATGAGATGGAAATTGGTAATAAGGTATTGGTCGAGTTTAAAGACGCAATAAAGGCTTGTATGCCTGATATCTCTTTCAGAATTGAAATATCTGGAAAGACAATCTAAAAATTAAGTAGTTTGTGATAATATATATAAGCTTTTTTAAGGGGGACGAGTTTTATTATGTTCATGACAAGGCGAACTATCAGAGAGAAGACTGTATTTAGTGTATATGATGCATTGATCTATGAATCACTTCATATGGATTTTGATGCAAAGATGATACTTTGTGGAGCTTTTATGTGCAAATTTAAAGATATTGATCCTGTCTATGTAGATGTCTTTGCTAAAGCTCTTCTCAATCAAGATGAAATAAAAAATCGTGTCAATGAATACCTTATAAATTGGTCTTTTGATCGTCTCTCATGGATCAGCAAAGCTATTTTTATGGTTTCATATTCAGAGACTGTGTTGGTCAAAGCTGTTCCTCTTGAAATATCGATAAATGAAGCGATTGAAATCGCTAGAAAATATGTTGATGATGCTGAAACCAAATATTTAAATGCAGTTTTAAACAAAGTGTTGCACAATGCTTTAGGTGATGTTATAGACAATGAGAAAGTCGAAGTGGATGTCAAAGAGATGGAAGTTCCTTCCGAAAACGAGATTGAAAAAATAGTGAATGAAGCTATCGATGTTCAAAAAGAACCTCTCGGTGGATTAAAAGCTCCTTTTGAAGCTGAAAAGAGCAAATACATAAATACTTCTGATGCTGATATAAAAGATGACGGCAAAGAAGGTGAGGATAAGTGAACTATTATCCTGAGCAAATAAGAGTATTTACTGTCGGTGAGCTTTGTTCAATATTAAAAGAGACTTTTGATGAGCCTCAATTTAAAGG
>OLXG01001070.1_pt1 | contig 10477 bp, 9 predicted proteins | sample 1673861 | NCBI WGS metagenome assembly OLXG01 (sample SAMEA103958130, study PRJEB25191) | human gut metagenome | biome: human-associated habitat [ENVO:00009003]; feature: intestine environment [ENVO:2100002]; material: feces | place: Germany | collected 2013/2015
TCATCTTTGTGGAGGACGACGGTGCCGCCTATGCAGCCCACATCAATGAGCTGCTGCGCAGCCTGAACGTCAGCGGTGAGGCCGAGGCACAGCCCGAAGCCGGGGAGACCGAGGAGTAAAACACACTTTACAGCCTTGCGGAAAGGATGGAACATCGGATGACGGAACCGTTGAGTGTGCAGCAGATGGCCCAGCGCCTGAAGTCTGCCGACAACATTTTGATCCTGTGCCACAAAAACCCGGACGGTGATACCGTCGGCTGCGGCAGCGCCCTGTATTATGCCCTGAAAGCTCTGGACAAGAATGCAGCGGTGCTCTGCTCCGACACGATCCCGGCCCGCTATGCCTTTACCAATGCGCACCTGTTCAAGGGCGAGTTCGAGCCGGAAACGGTGATTGCCGTGGACGTGGCCGGGCTGCAGCTGTTTGGCGAGGGCAACGGCATGCCCTGCTACAGCCGCCATGTCGATCTGTGCATCGACCACCACGCGGGCAACAGCGGCTATGCCGACTTTACCCTGCTGGACGGGTCTGCCGCTGCGGCCGCAGAGCTGATGTACCGGGTCATTCTGGAAATGGGGGTGGACATCACCCCGCACATTGCCGACTGCCTGTACACCGGCGTGGCCACCGACACCGGATGCTTCCGGTTCTCGGCCACCACGGCCAACACCCACCTTGTGGCGGCAAAGCTCATCGAGGCGGGCTGCCATGTGGAAGAGCTGAACACCCTGCTGTTCGACACCAAGCCTCGTGCCCGCATGGAGGCTGAGCGCATCGCCCGCAACCATCTGGAATACTATCTGGACGGCCGCTGCGCCCTGATCTACCTCACCCGGGATGAGATCGAGCAGACCGGCGTGGACCCGGCAGACCTGGAAGAGCTGACCAGCCTGCCGATCAGCATCGAGGGCGTGAAGGTGGGCCTGACCCTGCGTCAGCAGCCCGGCGGCAGCTACCGCATCAGCGTGCGCACCGCCAAGGGTGTGGACGCCTGCGCCATTGCGCGGCGGCTGGGCGGCGGCGGCCACAACCGCGCTGCCGGATGCGAGCTGCTGGGCAACCTGGAAAACGCCAAGAATGCGATCCTGGCCGAGGTGGAAGCCGAGCTGGACGCACCGCAGGAGGACGCATAAATGCAGGGCATCCTGATCGTGGACAAGCCCATGGACTGGACCAGTTTTGATGTGGTGGCAAAGCTGCGCGGCGTGCTGGGCACCCGCAAGCTGGGCCACAGCGGCACGCTGGACCCCATGGCCACCGGCGTGCTGCCGGTGTTCTGCGGCGGTGCCAGCAAGGCCGTGGACCTGCAGCTGGACCATGACAAGGCTTACCGCGCCGTGCTGCGGCTGGGCCAGCGCACCGACACCGGCGACATCACCGGCACGGTGCTGGAAACGGCCCCCGTCACGGCAGGGGAGCGGGAACTGCAGGCCGTGCTGCCGCAGTTCGTGGGCAAACAGATGCAGGTGCCGCCCATGTACTCGGCGGTCAAGGTGGGCGGCCAGCCCCTTTACAAGCTGGCCCGCGAGGGCAAGACCGTGGAGCGCAAGGCCCGCCCCATCGAGATCTACAGCATCACCTACGGCGGCAGCCCCGCCGAAAACGAATATGTGCTGGAGGTGACCTGCTCCAAGGGCACCTACATCCGCACCCTGCTGGAGGACATTGCCGACGCACTGGGCCAGAAGGGCACCATGAGCGCCCTGCGGCGCACCTGCGCCGGGCTGTACACCGAGGCCGACGCCCACACGCTGGAAGAGATCCTTGCGGCGAAAGAGCAGGGGCCTGCGGCCCTGGAAGCGCTGATGCTGCCGGTGGAAAGCGTGTTCACCCCGCTGCCGCTGCTGGTGGTGGAGCCCTGGGTGGAACAGCACCTGTACAACGGCTGCCCCACCAGCCGCTACCCCGCGGCGGATGGCCGCTACCGGGTGCGCAATGCCGCCGGGCAGTTCCTGGGGCTGGCCAACATCACCGGGGGCGTGCTCCGGGTGGAAAAACTGTTCGTGGAACGGAATTGACAAGAAAAAAGGAAACCAATACCCATGCAGATCATTTCACAGTTCGTCCCGCTGCCGCTGGCAGACCCCGCACAGGGCACCGCCGTGGCCATGGGCTACTTCGACGGCATCCACATCGGCCACCGGGCCGTCATCGACGGTGCGGTGCAGTGGGCCAGAGCCCACGGGGCTGCCCCGGCGGTGTTTACCTTCCGGCTGCCGGTGGACAACAAAATGAAGGGCAAGCGCCTGCTGTCCTCGGCGGACAAGCACGCGCTGATCGCCAGCCTGGGCGTGGAGTATTACCTCACGCCGGACTTTGAGGAGATCAAGGGCCTCAGCCCGGAACAGTTCGTGCGCAGCATCGTGGAAAACTGCCATGCAAAAGCCCTGTTCTGCGGCGAGAACTTCACCTTCGGGGCCAAGGCCGCCGGTACGCCGGAGCTGCTGCGCAAGCTGTGCGCTCCGCTGGGCGTGGAAGTGGTGGTGGTGCCCATGGCACAGTTTGAGGAAAAGCCGGTGTCCTCCACCCGCATCCGCACCGCGCTGGAGGGCGGCGACATCCCGGCGGCCAACGCCATGCTGGGCATGCCCTACGCCATCCGCTTTGCGGTGCAGCACGGCGCGGGCCTGGGCCACACGCTGGGGGTGCCCACCATCAACCAGCTGTACCCCCAGGGCTTCCAGATGCCCCGCAGCGGCATCTATATCACCCGCACGCTGGTGAACGGCACCTGGTATCCCTCGGCCACCGGTCTGGGCAGCCGCCCCACCGTGAACGATGACGCCACCAAGGTGACCTGCGAGACCTTTATCCCCGGCTTTTCCGGTGACCTGTACGGCACCGACCCGGTGGTGGAGTTCCACGCCTACCTGAGCCCCAGCAAGAAGTTCGATACGCTGGACGAGCTGCGGGACTGCATCAACAACGCCGCGCAGCGCGCACAGGAATATTTCAAGTAAAAGAACAGGGAGCCTGTCCGGCTGGACAAGCTCCCTGCTTTTTTATGCGTTACTTGTACTGCTCTAAGTACTCCGCCACCGAGCGGCTCATCTCGCGGGCAAAGCCGGAGTCGTACTTGCGGTTGTGGAAGGCCGTGCACCACGCATCAAAACCGGAGGTGCTGGCCTTGTAGCCGAAGGTGTCGCGCAGCTCGGCACCGTCCATGGTGCGGTAGCCGTTTTCGTGCACGATATGCTCCATGGCGCAGCGCTGGGGCTTCGGGCGGTCCTTCTGCTGCTGGGTGGGCCAGCCGAACACCAGCATCACCGCTGGGAACACATAGTCCGGCAGGTGCAGCAGGCTGCGCTGGGTGTCGCAGTTTTCCATGATATCACCGATGTAGCACGAGCCGATGCCAAAGCTTTCGGCGGCCACCACGGCGTTCTGGGCGGCAATGGCGGTGTCGGTGACAGCCAGCATCAGGTCGCCCACGCCCGGCGTGCGGGGCGTGCAGCCCGCTTCCTTGTAGGCGTCGTACCACTTGCGGCAGTCGGCGCAGAACACCAGCACCAGCGGGGCCTTGGCAATGAAAGGCTGATGGTCGCAGCTGTCGGCCAGCGCGGCCTTCAGGGCCGGGTCGGTGATGTCCAGAATGGTGTACAGCTGCTGGCAGCCCGCAGAGGGGGCCTGCGCGGCAGCTTCCAGAATGGCCTGCTTCATTCCGGCCGGGATGGCTTTTTCTTCAAACACCCGCACAGACTTGCGGGCATACAGGCTTTGCAGGATGGGATTGGTTTCGGGCATGGTGAGTACCTCCTAAAACTCCCTCAGTCACGGCTCACGCCGTGCCAGCTCCCTCAAGGAGGGAGCCTTTGACAGGAGGGGAAACTTTATCGTGTTACAGCAAGGTTCATCGCCGCGCGAAAGCCTCCCTCTGAGAGGGAGGTGCCGAACGAAGTGAGGCGGAAGGAGTTTGGCGCGCAGCGCCTGAGAGGGGGCTTTTTTGGTTTTTATTCGTAATCAATGGGCAGGGTGGGCAGGCCGTTGAGCTCCAGCCCGGCGGTGTGGCCCGCGATGTACTGGTAGTAGCCCTGTGCGGCGATCATGGCGCCGTTGTCGCCGCAGAACTTCAGCTCCGGCAGGTAGACCTTGGCCCCCAGCTTCTGGGCACCGTCGTTCACCAGCTGGCGCAGACGGCCGTTGGCGGCCACACCGCCCGCCAGACACACCTGCTTTGCACCGGTGTCGGCGGCAGCCAGCAGCAGTTTTTCGGCCAGGATGCCCGCAATGCGCTCCTGGAAGCTGGCGGCAAGGTCCGGCACGTTGACCGCCTCGCCCTTCATCTGGGCCTTGTTCACCTCGTTGAGCACGGCGGTTTTCAGGCCGGAGAAGCTCACGTTGTACTTGCCCTCCACATGGGGCACCGGCAGGCGGTAGGCCTTGGGGTCGCCGGTCTTTGCGGCGGCGGCTACGCTGGGGCCGCCGGGGTAGGGCAGACCCAGTGTGCGGGCCACCTTGTCAAAGGCTTCGCCCGCAGCATCATCTACGGTATGACCCAGAATGTGGTAGTGGGTGTAGTCCTGCACTTCTACGATATGGCTGTGCCCGCCGGACGCCACCAGACACAAAAAGGGCGGCTTGAGCTCCGGGTGGGTCAGGTAGAGCGCGGCGATGTGTCCCCGCAGATGGTGCACCGGCACCAGCGGCTTGCCTGCCGAGTAGGCCAGACCCTTGGCAAAATTCACGCCCACCAGCACCGCACCGATGAGCCCCGGCGCAAAGGTGACAGCCACAGCGTCCACATCGTCTATGGTCTTGCCAGCGTCCAGCAGGGCTTTTTTGACCGTAGCACTGATGAACTCACAGTGGCGGCGGCTGGCGATCTCCGGTACAACGCCGCCGTACAACGCCTGCTCCTTGACGCTGGTGGAAATGACGTTGCTCAGCAGATGCCGTCCGTCCTCCACCAGTGCAGCGGCGGTCTCATCACAGGTAGACTCGATTCCGAGAATGATCATTTTAGTGTGCCTCCAGCCAGTTTTTGCCTGCGTGCACATCGGTGCTCAGGGGCACCGCGTACTGCACGCAGCCTTCCATTTCCTCCCGCAGGATGCGGGCAGCCTGCTCGGCCTCCGCCTCCGGGGCCTCCACGATCAGTTCATCGTGGACGGTCAAAATCAGGCGGCTGGCCATTTTTTCGTCCCGCAGGCGCTTCCACACCCGCACCATGGCCAGCTTGATCACGTCGGCCGCCGTGCCCTGAATGGGGGTGTTGCGGGCCATGCGCTCACCGCTGGAACGCACGTTGAAGTTGGAGCTTGCCAGCTCCGGCAGCGCCCGGCGGCGGCCGAACAGGGTGGACACATAGCCGTTCGCCTTGGCGTCGGCGATGGTCTTGTCCATATAGCCGCTCACATTGGGGAAGGCGGCCAGATAGTTTTTGAGGAAGGCGTCTGCTTCCTTGACGCTCACCCCGATGTCCTTGGCGAGGCTGTAGGCACCCTTGCCGTACATGATGCCAAAGTTGATGGCCTTGGCGCTGGAACGCAGCCGGGGGGTCACCTCGCTCTGGGGGATGCCGTAAATTTTGGCGGCGGTGCTGCGGTGGATGTCCTCCCCGTTCAGAAAGGCCTGCTGCATGTGTTCGTCACCGGTGATGTGGGCCAGGATGCGCAGCTCGATCTGGCTGTAGTCGGCGTCCACCAGCACACAGCCCGGCTTTGCGATGAAGTAGGCCCGCAGCTGGCTGCCCAGCTCGGTGCGGATGGGGATGTTCTGCAGGTTGGGGTTGTCGGAGGAGAGACGGCCGGTGCGGGCTTCGGTCTGGTTGAAGCGGGTGTGGATGCGGCCATCCTCCGCGATGACCTTCAGCAGGCCCTCCACATAGGTGGAATTCAGCTTCTGGTAGGCGCGGTACTGCAAAATGTCCTCGACCAGCGGGTAATCCCGCAGGGACTCCAGCGTCTCGGCGTCGGTAGACCAGCCGCGCTGGGTCTTTTTGCCGTGGGGCAGACCCATGGTATCGAAGAGCATCTCGCCCAGCTGCTTGGGGCTGTTGGGGTTGAAGCTGGTGCTGCCGGTCTCCATCTGGATGCGGGCCAGCACCTCCGAAAGTTCGCTGCGCATCCGCAGGCCGAACGCCTCAATGCCGTCCTGGTCCACCAAGATGCCGGTGCGGGTCATGTCGGCCAGCACCTGGGCCAGCGGGAACTCGATGTCATTGTACAGCGCATCCTCGTCCCGCGCGGTGATCTCGGCCTTCATCCGGGCAAAGAGGTCGGCCAGCGAACCGGCATCGGGCCAGGCCTCACAGGTGAATGCGGCCTGTGCCTTGTAGCTTGTCAGCAGCTCGGAGACCTGATATTTCGAAGCCGAGGCGTCCAGCAGGTAGGCGGCCAGCTTGCCGTCCCACACGATGCGGCTGCCCCAGCCGCCGTGGGCCATGGCCAGCGCATAGAGCGGGGCGGAGTCGAAGACGTCCAGCGTCACGGCGGGGTCGTCCAGCAGGCGGACCAGCGCGTCGTCCGACAGGGGATAGACGGTGGTGTCCTGCACGGCATACCAGGCTTCCGGCTGAAGCACGACGTTTTTCGTGCCCTGCTTGCCGGTCACTGCAGGCCGCGCGGCCAGCAGGTAATGCCCGGACGGCGTCAGGGGCAGGACGTCTACGGTGCCCTCCACGGCGGGCAGCGTCTCCGGGTCGGCCGCCGGGGCGACGCCGTCCAGCCCGAACCGGGGGATGAGGGAGTGAATCTCCAACTCCTGCAGGAGCTTCACGGCAGCGGCCTTATTGCCCTCGCCCACCTTGTAAGCGCCCTCGGCGGTATCGATGGGGGCGTCGGTGCGGATGGTGCCCAGCAGATGGCTCAGCTCGGCATCGGCCTTGCATTCCAGCAAATGCTCCCGCTGCTTGGGCTTGATGGTCTTGTCGTCGATATTGGCATACACGTTTTCCAATGTGCCGAACTTCTGCACCAGCGCGAGAGCGGTCTTTTCGCCGATGCCCCGCACACCGGGGATGTTGTCGGACGTGTCGCCCATCAGGCTCTTCACCTCGATGAGTTGCCGGGGCTGGATGCCGTATTTTTCCTCAATGGCAGCCACATCCATGGCCACGGTCTTGCTGCGGCCCATGGCGGTGGTGGCCAGCAGGACCGTGGTGCTCTCGCTCACCAGCTGCAGGCTGTCGCGGTCTCCGGTGGCCAGGAAGCAGTCGTCCTTGCGGGCGTCGCAGGCTGCGGCCAGGGTGCCCAGGATGTCGTCGGCCTCCCAGCCCTCGGCCGTCACTTCCCGGTAGCCCAGGTCGGCCAGCAGCTCCTTCAGCACCGGCATCTGCTGTGCCAGCTCTTCGGGCATCCCATGGCGGGTGGCCTTGTAGCCATCGTACATCTTGTGGCGGAAGGTGGGGGCTTTGAGGTCGAACGCGACAGCGACCTCGTCCGGGTCGCACTCCTTGAGCAGAGAGAGCAGAATATTCAGAAAACCATAAATGGCGTTGGTATAGCGGCCGTCCTTGGTGGTCAGCAGCTTGATGCCGAAAAAGGCACGGTTCGCGATGCTGTTGCCGTCAATGACCAGTAAACGCATAGGCTTTGATCCTCCGTAACATAATTTCACATCTTATAGTATAGCACAAAGCGGAGGATATCGGAGGATTTTTTGAAAATTTTTGATGTAACTCCCTTCGTCATCGCTTGCGCGATGCCACCTCCCTCTAAGAGGGAGGCATTTGCAGCAGACCGCCACGCGAAGGCCCCCTCACTGAGGGGGCTGGCACAGCGCAGTCGTGACTGGGGGAGTTTTCGCCTCACGCCTCGATCCGGATCGCGCTCACCGGGCAGGTCTGGGCGGCGTCCACAGCCTGGGGCACTGCCTCGGCGGGGATCTCACCCAGAAGGGCCACGGCCAGGGTGCCCTCCATCGTGAATACCTCCGGGCAGAGCCCTGCACACTGGGTGCAGCCGATGCAGAGGTCCGGGTCAACGAATGCTTTCATGGAATGCGCCTCCTTCCAATTTGGGATGCTGCTAGTTTTCCCGCCGGGGCGTGGAAATATCCCTATGCTTTTCGGTGCAAGTATGGTACAATAGGCTGAGACTTTCCGGGAGGATGAAACGATGAACATTCAGATCTTCGGCACGAACAAGTGCTTCGATACCAAAAAGGCCCAGCGCTATTTCAAGGAGCGGGGCGTCCGGTTCCAGATGATCGACCTGAAGGAAAAAGGCATGAGCCGGGGCGAATTTGAAAACGTGGCCCGCGCGCTGGGCGGCTGGGAAAAGCTGGTGGACCCAGCGGCGAAGGACAAACAGACCCTTGCGCTGCTGGACGCTCTGGTGGACTGGCAGAAGGAGGACAAGCTGTTCGAGAACCAGCAGCTGTTCAAAACGCCCATCGTCCGCAACGGGCGGCAGGCCACCGTGGGCTATCAGCCCGATGTCTGGAAGAGCTGGGAATAACACGCGCTTTCACAAAAAATCCACGCGCCGGATTTTGCACTTTGGGGCGAATCGTGGTATACTAAAATACAGTGTGGCCCCTACGATATCCAATTAGGAGACGAATAGAATATGAAAACCTATATGACCCCGGAAGAACACGCCCGGCTCCACCGCCGCCGTGGTCGGCAGGCCCTCGGGCTGGTCATCGCGGTGCTGGTGCTCATCGGCGTGCTGACCGTGCTGCATGCAGGCGTGAACGCCGTGGCAAAACTGTTTGACGATACGGCCCAGAAGCAGGAATACGAGGACAAGCTGGAAGGTCTGGTGCTGTTCGACCCCGTGCCTTTTGAGGGCATCGAGAACATCGACGACCTGACCCTCCGCGAGGCTGCGGTCTGGGGCTGTGTGTACAGCATCCAGGAGACGCAGGGCGGTTTCGACGGCTACAACACCGACCCCGATACCGAGCAGCTGCTCATCCCCTCAGTGGATGTGGACGCCTACCTCGCAAAGCTTGTTGGCCCCAGCTTCCGCATGACCCACAAGACCTTCGAGATGGAGGATATGACCATCGAGTTCGACGACACCACCCAGTGCTATAAGATCCCCGTCACCGGCAGCGTGGGCAGCTATCGCGCCACCGTCACCAAGCTGTTTAAGAAGGACGGCCTCCTCCATGTCACCGTGGGCTACATCCCCAACCAGAATGCAGCGGACAGCATCCTCACCACAACCTCGGATACGCCGGTCAAGTACATGGACTATCTGTTCAGCCGCCAGAGCGGCAGCTGGTATCTCACCGGCCTGACTGAGAGCGAGACGAAGCCCGAGTCAACGGCGGCGTCCACTGCCTCCGAGCCTGCCATGATGGCAGACAGCGAGGTGCAGGACGCCATCCTCGCCACCGGCGGCGAAACGCCCACCGAGTCTGACGCTGCATCCTCCGAGGCCGCAGCCGCCAGCGAGGAAGCGGACAGCACTGCCGAAAGCGAAGCCGCCTCGGACGCAGAGCCGCAGGCCGAAAGTGCGGCCAGCGCGGCGGCATAAAACGAATCAAAAACAAAAACCGGGAAGCTCCCAGAGCTTCCCGGTTTTTGCATATCCAGAATTACTTCAAATCAAACCGCACGACCACCAGCCGATACCAGAGATACGGCACCATGTTCCAGATCATCCACAGCTCCATGAGGATATAGTTGGGCAGGTCCTTCAGGCGGAAGGGGCGCTTGCCGAGCCGCCCCTCTTTGAGCAGGGCAAAGGCTTCGTGCATTCCATTGTCCCAGGCTTCGCCAAAGCCCTGCTTGTGGAACTTGTAGCACTTGAGCAGATAGCCCAGCGCCAGCGGGAGAAAGTTCAGGATGAGCATGAGCAGCGGCTCGTTCTTGAGGGGGAGCAGGATGCTGTTCCGGCCGCTCTGCTGGCTCTTGAAGGCGTTGTACTTCACCGCGCCGGTGCTGGCACCGCAGATGTGGTAGCACTTGGCAGCGGGGCAGAGTACGTTTTTGTAGCCGGCATTGTTGGCGCGCCAGCTCAGGTCTACGTCCTCAAAGTAGGCAAAAAAGTGCTCGTCAAAACCGCCGATCTCGTCCAGAATGCTTTTGCGGTACAGCGCTGCGCCGCCGCAGGCCGAGAAGATGCGCTTTTGCTTTGTGTAGCGGCTGGCGCGGCGGCCATCGCCGGTCTTGCAGGCAAAGCCCATCCATGTTACATAGTCCCCGGCATCATCGGCCAGTTCCCGCTCAAAGTGCCGGATCATCAGGCTTTGCACCGCAAAAATTTTGGGGTCGGCATCGGCGGTGCGCAAAAGTTCTGCCAGCCATTGCGGCTCGGCAAAGGCGTCGTTGTTGAACAACACCACATACTTGCTCTGCGCCCGGGCAATGCCCTGATTCACCGCGTAGGAAAAGCCGGTGTTGCGTCCGTTTTCGATCAGGGTAAAGTTGGGGCGGGTGCAGTAGCTGCGGGCTTGTTCCAGACTTTCATCGGTGGAACCGTTGTCCACCACGATCAGGTCAAAATCCTGCTCGGTGTGGGCGTAGATGGACTCGATGGAGTCCTTCAGCCAGCCCTTGCCGTTGATGTTGGGGATGACG
>OLXG01001071.1_pt1 | contig 10477 bp, 6 predicted proteins | sample 1673861 | NCBI WGS metagenome assembly OLXG01 (sample SAMEA103958130, study PRJEB25191) | human gut metagenome | biome: human-associated habitat [ENVO:00009003]; feature: intestine environment [ENVO:2100002]; material: feces | place: Germany | collected 2013/2015
ATTACGTTGCTAAATCTTCATCGTTTCAATCCACGCACTCGTGAGAGTGCGACGCTGGTTTGGGGGATAGTCACCCAGGAAGAACCGGTTTCAATCCACGCACTCGTGAGAGTGCGACTCCTGAACGTCTATGGTTTGATTATCAACAGTGCAACGGGTGTTTTGCGCCAACCTCCCATGGGAGGTACAAAGATTCCAGGCCGTGAAAAAGAGATGATAGTTGTCAAGATTAGAACCCCAACGGATTACGAAAATCGCCGGTGTCCCGGGAATTTTCTGTGAGCTTGGGGTCGGCGGAAGGGAGACCGGGAAAGGAGCTTTTCATGCGTTAAAAAGCCCGCATCTCCGGCAACCTAGGCCTGTACACGATGCTGGGACATCCTAGCCTGTTCCCTCTTTCCCGTCCAGAATTTTGCAGGCCTCTCCCCGGAAACCGTTTCATTCTCTTTTCCACAAAAGAAGAGACATCCCGGTACTGCCGTGTCCCCGAAGCGACCTGCGAAAAATATCTGCGGTTTACATGATGCTTTTGCGCGTCCACCTGTTCAGGCTCAACAGCCATACCAACGCCGCGGAGACAGCGGAGGCCAGACAGGCCATCAACGGAATTTTTACGGCGGAGGGCAGCCTTCCCAGCCCGATGAAGTTCACGAAGTCATAGGAGCACTGGACAAAGAAGAAGTGGCACAGATACACGCCGAAAGTAAGCGCCGCCACCTTGCTCAGCACTGGACCAGCCTTGATTCTGAGCCGGCTGACGATGGTAAAGATGGCAAAGGTCATCAGAAATACATTGATTCCGGAGAAATACCAGAGCACTTCCAGCTTGGAATATTGACCGGGGAAGTGCTTCTGCGTTTCCAGAAAGCCGAAGAACGTAACGGCAAAACCAATCAAAAAGAGGGGAATAGTAATGGACAGCGTTTTTTTCCAACTCCAGGCCAGCGGGTATTTGGTCAGGTAATGCGCCAGCACCATGTATCCCAGGAATCCGGAAAAGTTATAAAACATACCATACGGATTCCAATCGCAAACACCCAGAATACCCATATTGCCGTAATTGCCCTCATACCCCAGTGCCGGAGCAAGCATCTGGATGTAGGGGAGAGTCATGCTGAATATCCAGATGCCCAGGAAGATTTTCACATCCTTCCTCCTGGCTTGCGTCAGCCACGCGCTCATGATGGGCATGAAGAGGTACAGGCCCACCAGCATGTATACGTACCACAGGGGCGTGGTATCATAATTGAAGTTGAAGAAGAAGGTATACAGCTTGCCGACGGTGGCGCTCCATGTATAAGTGTCCATCACGATATTGGGGCTGGCCGTTTGAACGCCTGCGGCAAAGTATCCGAAGTAGAGCAAGGGAAGCGCCAGTGACCAGACAATGAGCGGAACCAGCACCCTCTTGAGGCGCCTGGAGTAAAAAGCGCCCATTTCCAAGGTGACGGGAAAGAGCAACACTCCGGAGATCATGGCAAACAAAGGCACGCACGGCCGTACCAGACTTCCCCAGAAGACAGCGGATTTAAAGTTGAAGGAACCGTCAAAACTTCCAACGAACGGATCACAGCAATGGGCCAGGACAACGAGGAAGCAGGCCAGGATACGCAGAAAATCCACCCAGACGATGTGGCTGCCGCGGGAATTCAATGATTGGTTGGTGTTCATGGTTACGTGGAAAAAACAGCGCCGCGTCATCGCAAACGTTCCTGATAATATACCCGTTTCCCGGAAACGTTCTATCATTAAATGGAGAAAAGAAGCAAAAAGCACCCAATCCCTCCCCCGGCAACAGGGGAAAGCTCTTCGGGAAAGCCTGCGCTTCCTGCAGACTTCCACGCCTCTTCCTCCATAAGGATCATGGAACCTTTTCCCGCCCCACCGGAATTGTTCACCGTGAGGCCTGGTGAAAATTTTCTCATTCGGCGAAGTTCATATTTCATTCAACAGGATACTCCTCTTCCCTCCTTGCAAGTGAAACTTTCCCCCCTCTCCTTTCGGTGAAGAGCTATTCCGAAACGAAAGGGAAACACCCCCAACACCCATGTTTTCCTTTTGAACCGGCAGGAGGATTTCCCTTCATTTTTATGGCTAAGATACCCGGAAGCCGGGATTCAGGCCTTCCCTACCCTTCACACGCTGTCTGTTTTAAAACTGCCCGGCGGCGGGATGAGATTGCCGTAGCGGTGAACGGTTTCGGAAACAGCCTGTTCCCGGAAATAACCCAGCAGCTCCAACCGCCCATTGGCAAGCACGGGACGGTCCAGTACTTCCACATCCCGGGCACGGGCGGCATTGGCCAGAGCCTCGGAAATATCTGTTCCACGCAGGAACCGTACGCCTTGAAGCGCTTCCGGCATCCGGACGATCAATTCCGCTTCCGTTTCCACCGTCAGGGAAGCATAGTAACCATGCATTTTCTGAACCCAAGGGCGGCTCGTCCCTATGCTCAGGTGCAGGAGCACCCCGCACAGTTTCGCCCCCAGCAGCAGAATGGCGACGTTATCGTCGGACATGTTTTCCACACGGGCCAGAATTCCCTTCACCGGGATATAGCGGAAGGTATTATTTTCTCCGTAAACACGGGAGGGATCATGTTCCACGCCGAATTCCTCCATCCACCACTTGGCCTGGGACCCGGCCGCAGAACGGATGCGCTTGGCGCAGTCCGGCAGCTCGGAACACAGTTTTTCCACCAGTCCGGAGATACGTTCACCCGGCGTACGCAGCTTTTGGGGCAGCGCCTTTTCCTCCCAACTTCCCAGCATGGTAAGGTAGTTGGGACCTCCGGCCTTGGCTCCAGGCCCCATGGAGGAATGGTTCCACCCACCGAACGGCTGGCGGCGGACAATGGCGCCGGTGATGACACGGTTGATGTACGCGTTGCCCACCTGCACTTTAGTTTTCCACAAGGCAATTTCCCGTTCATCCAGGGACTGAAGGCCGCCGGTAAGGCCAAATTCGGAGTCGTTCTGGATGTCAATGGCTTCCTCCAGGTTTTCCGCACGGATGATTCCCAATACCGGACCGAAGCATTCCGTCTGATGGAACCAGCTTCCCGGTTTCACCCCCAGCCGGATGCCGGGAGACCAGAGGCACGGGTTGTCTTCCGAAGGTTCCGGCTTGAGCAGCCATTCCTCCCCGGGTTCCAGCTGCGTCAGCGCACGGAGCAGATTCCCTTCCGGCTCCCTGATGAGCGGCGTCACCACGGAGTTGACTTCCCAGGACCCGCCTACCTTCAGGCTGGCGGCGGCATCCTTCAACTGACGCAAAAAGGCGGGATTGTCATAAACGGAAGCCTCCACAATAGCCACGCTGGCGGCGGAACACTTCTGTCCGGAATGACCGAAAGCGCTTTTCACCAAATCCTTTACAGCCTGATCCGGATCAGCCGTAGCGGTGATGATCATGGCATCCTTTCCGCTGGTTTCAGCCAGCACATGCAGGTCAGGCCGCAGTTCGCGCAACATTTTCCCGGTGCGGAAGGATCCCGTCATGATCACGCCGTTCAAGCGGGGGTCCATCAAAAACTTGCGGGAAATTTCATTGCGCGGCATCGGCACGAATTGAAGGACGTTTTTAGGCACACCGGCGCGCCAGAACGCCTGTACAATCTGCCAAGCCGTATAAACGGCCAGTTCAGACGGTTTGAACACCACGGCATTTCCCGCCATCAGGGCGGCAGCTACACCGCCCGTCGGAATGGCGAAGGGGAAATTCCAGGGAGACATTACGCAAATAGTACCCAGCGGGGACATTTCCACGCCGTCGTTCATTCCGTCGCGGTCCAGGCCTTCCGCGTAATAGCGGCAGAAGTCTATGGCCTCGCTCACCTCCACATCAGCCTCCGTGGGAGCCTTCCCGGCATCCCTCACCATGGCAGCAATAGCTTCCCCCCTGATTCTGGACAGCTCCTGCGCCGCCCGGTGCAGGATTTCAGCGCGTTCGCCAATGCTTTTGGACGCCCAGGAGGAACGGGCCCTGTCCGCCGTGACCAAGGCATGTTCAACCTGGTCAAAGTCCGCATAAGCGAATTTATAGGAAACTTCATTATGGCGGGACGGATCGCGCCCCACGCCCCACAGATTAGTCGTAATTTCCTCACCATCTATAACCAGAGGGATTTCCTCGCCGGATTTTTCCTTCTCCGCGGCAATCATCCCGTTGATCCATTCCGCATTCTGCCTCAGAGACCAGTCCGTATCCCGCTCGTTGGCAAAGGCATCCCGGTAATGTGAAGGCTGAATGGGGTCCGCAGCGCGGTTCTGCGTGCGGTTGGGTCCGTACTTCACCTCATCCTTTTCCTGACAGGCCTTCAAAAACCTCTTTTTCTGGACCTCCCAGCTCCGGGACCCCGGCGTCATGCCGAAGAGATCATGCAGGAAGTTCTCCTCACTGGTATTTTCATCCAGCCTCCGCACCAGGTAGGCAATGGCGCTGTGAAAGTCTTCCTTCAGAACCACGGGGGCATAAAGGAGCAAACCGTCCGCCGCCTGGCGGATGACCCGCGCCTGATGGTTCGCCATCCCTTCCAGCATTTCGAATTCCACCTGGTCACGCACGCCTTCCCGCTCACGCAACAGCATGGCATAACACAAATCAAACAGGTTGTGGGAAGCCACGCCGAACTGCACATATCTGGCATTATCCGGCATGCAGCCGTAATGGAGCATTCTCTTGTAATTGGCATCCACCTGGGCTTTCGTGCCATATGGGGCCTGCGCCCAGCCATGCATGGAGGCCTCCACCTTCTCCATCGCCAGGTTGGCGCCTTTCACCAGGCGTATTTTGATGCGCGCTCCCCCCTGCTCCACGCGTTCCTTCGCCCAGGCGCACAGCTTCATTTGCTCCTCCCAGGAATCCGGCAAATAGGCCTGGAGCACAATTCCCGCCTCCAGATGCATGAATTCATCCTCCATCAACGTACGTTTGAACGCTTCCGCCGTCAGATGAAGATCACGGTATTCCTCCATATCCAGATTCACGAACTTGGGCTTTCTGGAACCGTCCGGCAACGTTACCGCATTGGTAATGGCCGCCCGGTACAGGATGCGCAGACGCTCCTGAATCAATTTGACGGTTTCTTCAAAGGCTACCAGATGAATCTGGCTGAAAATGGCTGAAATCTTGACGGAAATATAGTCACAGTCCTTGTCTGTCAGCCGGTCCACGACCTGCTGAAGACGGTGGTGCGCCTCGCTTTCACCCAGAATGGCCTCCCCTAACTGGTTGATGTTCATCCGGATGCCGCCCTTGCGCCTGCGGCGCAGGTGGGGGCGCAGTTTTCCATCCTCGGCAGGAAGAATTACATTGGAGCTCTCCTTTCTCAACTGGCTGGTAATCACGGGAATGACCACACCCGGAAATTGAGCGGAAAATCTCCCCCCCATCTTCATGGCGAAACGGTCGGCCGCAGACAAATAACGGGGAACGCCATATCCGTCCAGAAGATAGCGGAACAACTCCGCGCCCCGCGCCGGAGAAGAAGGACGGAACACCCGATCCGCCAGCGCCAGCGTAAACGCCTTGCCCGCCGGATCATTCATCATACGCTCCATTTGCTGCGCCTGCCTCTTCTCTTTCCCTCTCATCCCGGCATTCGACTGCTTTAAAATGGACTCCGCCAGTTCCACAGCCTTGGCGGCCAGTTGCTGGTCAGTCCATTGGCCTCGGCGAGCCTCCGCCATCATGTCCGGGATGGATGAATCTGTCATAACGGTTCGAAGACTAGCCCCGGACAGGGGCAAAATCAAGCCAATTTGCCCGGTCCTTCCTGTGGAAAGAGGAATCACGGAGGAAAACGCATCCCTTGATTCCGTGACGGAAGCAGGGGGGCCTTCCTGTCCATTTCCGGCAACTCAGGAAAGACACATCAATCATACCGCGCAGCCGCCAGACGGGCTCTTCTCAGCTCTTCCCTGAGCTGGTGCGCCCGTCTGCCGCAAACGCTGGAACGGTTCATGTCCCGGACCTCTTCCAAAACCGCAACCGCCTGGTTGAAGGCATCCTCGCTTTCCGGAGTGTGGGCTTCCCGGTACAGAACCTCTTCCAGCCGCACCCAGAGGGGATGCACCATGGAGAGCAGAATTAACTGGCGCTCCTCCACGGATAACGAGGGGTCATCCGCGCAGGCACGCCATGCTTCCAGGCATGTTCGTATGGAAGAAGCTTTGCTGGCCCGGAAAGACTCGCCAAGCAATTCAGCCGTTTTCCTGTTTTTCTCCAGACGAAGGGCCACCTCCCGGGCGTTCAGAAAAGCCGGAACCGTACAGTTCAATTTTTCCAGACGCTTCATGGTGCCAGGATAATCCCGGAACCAGGCTTCCGGAGGCACCTGTTCCAGCTCCCGGCAAATGGCGGAGGCTTCTGCCGCAGGGTCCCCGCCCTTCGGAATATCATTCACCCGCGTCACCGGCCGCACGCGCTGCGCTTTTTCCGCAAGCAGGGACACTTTTTCCCGTAGGGAAGCTGCAGAGGCCCCTCCTTCCACCAAGTCGAATACACGTCCCTTGGAGTCAAGAAAAACCACGGAAGGCAGCATGCGCACACCATGCATCGCCGCACGGGACAGGCTGCCGTCTTCTTCCCAATCCTTCACGGAAGGATGTCTGGGAACCGTGACAAACTGCACGTCACGCACATATTCATCCAGCGCGCGGCGTTCTTCCGTGCCCGGCTGGAGAGCTTTCAACCAACGGGCTTCCGCTGAACCGGGTTCCTCTGAACCGTACACAACCAGAACAGGGGAGGGAAGGGAGGGAGCCGCAGAACAGGAGACGGAAAGGGCATCCATTTCCGCACGTCCCGGAAACGCCAGCGCCAAAAACGCAATGACCGCTAAAGCCCTCATGAATAAACTGCCATCCATCAGCCCTTTCTGATGGTAATGCGCTTGTAACGGCTGTCTCCGTCTTCGGACTCCGTCACAATTCCTTCCATGGACTGAAGGGCATTATGCACCAGGCGGCGGTGGTAGGCATTCAACGGCGGCATCTTCATCGGCCTGCCGCTCTCCTGGACGCGTTCGGCCAGGGAACGGGCCTTTTCCAGCAGGCGGGCTTCGTTGCGCTCCCGGTAATGGTCGCAATCCACCTTCACGCGGGGAGCATTCTCCATCTTGCGCTGGATCATGCGGTTGACCAGGTACTGAAGGTCATCCAGCCTGTCCCCGTCCCCCCCAATGATGTACTGTGAATCCGGAGAAGCAATATTCAGGCACACGATGCCGTCCGTCTCCGTTACTTCGATATCCGCGGAAAACCCCAGCGAAGCCAGAAGGTTCTTCAAACTCTGTTCAGCTATTTCTTGCACCGTCATTACTTTAAATTAACAGGAAAAAGGTTCCATACCGGAAAAACCGTCTCGCGCCGGACGGCGCGGGCCTTCTCTCCAATACCCGATTGACATAAAAATCATAACCTATTTATTCCCCTCGTCTATGAAAATTTGTGGAAGCTCCGTTCCATTTCATGTACGCAAAGCTGTCCCTGCCCTGCCGTTCCGGCAACGCGGTTCCGTTTCTCCCTTCGGCTCCAGATGCAGGAAACACCGCTCAGAAAGGAAATCGACTGTTTTCTGCCAGCCCGCGGCCATATCCCGGTTATCTCCGCTTCTCCCTGCCAACAATGAAACATGGGATACAGAGATCACAGACATGCCAATCAAAAAGCCCTCTCCACACAGCCCGTTCTTTATCCCATAAAATATTAAATACCAGTTTCTATAAAAAATTTTTCATCAGATCCGGAGAAATACTGATGACAAAACAGGGCGGAACATCCCCGGAAAAAGGGAAGTCGAACTATTACCCACATAGAAAAATTCGGTCCCTCATGAACAAGCCAATGAAAAAAAAGAAACCGCCCATGGAAAACAACATCGCCCCTTTTCCCAACGGAAAAGAAGCCGCTCCCCATTATACGGATACGATTGATCCGGAGATAATCAAACCCACTCCGAAACCTACGCCGCCCAATGCGGAACCTTCCGCGCCCGGTTCCATGAAAATGCCGGATAACGCTACGGAAAAAATCAGGGCGTTGGATGCCATGCGCTCCAACGGCATGGGACAGGCCCTCACAAGCAACCTGGGAATTAAAATATCCGATGATCAAAACACACTTAAAGCAGGAAGCAGAGGCCCATCTCTGCTTGAGGACTTCCACTTTCTGGAGAAAATGGCTCATTTTGACCAGGAGCGGATACCGGAACGCGTGGTTCACGCAAGAGGTTCCGGGGCACATGGTTATTTTCAGGTGTATAAATCCCTTTCCAAGTACACCAAAGCGGCTTTTCTGCAGGATCCGGGAGAAAAAACCCCGGTCTTTGTGCGTTTTTCCACCGTGCAGGGCTTCAGAGGATCTCCGGATACAGTAAGGGATATCCGCGGTTGGGCCACCAAATTCTATACCAAGGAAGGCAACTATGATCTGGTAGGCAATAACACGCCCGTCTTCTTCATTCAGGATGCCATCAAATTTCCGGATTTCGTCCATGCCGTCAAACCGGAACCCCACAATGAAATGCCCCAGGGACAGACGGCCCATGATTCTTTCTGGGACTACGTCTCCCTGCAGCCGGAAACTCTGCACAATGTCATGTGGGCCATGTCGGACCGCGGCATCCCCAGAAGCTTCCGTACGATGGAAGGGTTCGGCATTCATACGTACAAGCTGGTCAATGAAGAAGGAAAAAGCACTTTCGTCCGTTTCCACTGGAAACCGCTGTACGGGAAAAAATCCCTGGTGTGGGATGAAGCCCAGGTATTGACAGGACGCGATCCTGACTTCCACCGCAAGGATCTCTGGCAATCCATTGAAGCCGGAGATTATCCGGAATACGAGCTGGGGCTGCAGCTCATCCCGGAAGAGGACGCAGACCAATTCGACTTCGATATTCTGGACCCTACCAAGCTCATTCCTGAAGCACTGGTTCCCGTGGAAATCGTCGGGAAAATGGTGCTGAACCGCAACCCGGACAACTTCTTTGCGGAAACGGAACAGGCAGCCTTCTGCCCCGCCAATATCGTGCCGGGCATTGACTTTTCCGACGATCCTCTGCTCCAGGGCCGTATTTTCTCTTACAGCGATACCCAGCGGCACCGGCTGGGAGGAGCCAATTTCACGGAAATTCCCATCAACCGCCCCATTTGCCCCTTCCACAACAACCAGAGGGACGGCTTTCACCGTATGCAGATAGACGCCTCTCCGGCCAACTATGATCCCAATTCCATCGGGAACAACTGGCCGAGAGAAACTCCCCCGGAGAAAGGCGGCTTCACCACCAGCCCCCAGACGGTAAGCGGTGTCAAGGAACGTCTGCGGAGCCCCTCCTTCGCGGAATACTATTCCCACCCGCGGCTGTTCTGGATGAGTCAAACTCCCGTGGAACAGGAGCATATCATCAACGCGTTCAGTTTTGAGCTGGGGAAGGTGACGCGCCCCTATATCCGGGAACGCGTGGTGGACCTTCTGACGCGCATTGATCCGGACCTGGCAAGCGGAGTGGCCCGCAACCTGGGAATTGAACTCACCAGGGAACAACTCGGCAGGGAACTGCCCAGGCCCGTCTGCGGACTGGAAAAAGATCCGTCATTGAGCTTGTACGCCCATACGGACGGAAACCTTAAAGGCCTCCGCGTCTCTTTACTGGCAGCGGACGGCGTCAGCCTGAAATCCGTGAAAGAAATCTGCGACGCCCTGCATGAAGAAGGTATCCATCCCCAAATCATTGCCCCGCACATGGGAAGCGTAACAACGGAAGAAGGGGAAAGTCTGCCGGTTAACGGGACTCTGTCCGGCACTCCTTCCGTCCTGTTTGACTCCGTCATCGTCCCGGAAGGGGAACAAAGCATCGCAGCGCTCCTGAAAGACGGAGATGCCAAGTATCATTTGCGCCAGGCCTACAGGCACCTGAAAGCCATCGGACTGCCCGGCAACGCCAGAGCCATGCTTGAGGCAGCCTCCCTGCCCCAGGATATGGATGATGCCGGACTGCTCATGCCGAAGGACACCAAATCCCTGATGCCCTCCTTCATCACGGCCATGAAACAGCACCGCGTCTGGAGCCGCGAGCCTAAAACCCTTGATTTCGGCGCCTAGATTCGTTCCTTATTCAGGAACCGCTTCCCAATACAGGCTGCCCCGCCAAAAGGCGCGGCAGCCGTTTTTGTAGGCGCTGGCGGCGTAGGTGTGGCCGTCCAGCCAGGCACCCACCAGGCAGACGAACAGCGAACCGGCCGCCGCTTTGCGGGAATCGTAGGTGATGGCGGAGATCTCCGCGTCCGAAGCCCCGGTGTGGGGGATGTGCTGGACCAAATCGTTCAGTTTCATAGGAGACATCCTCTTTTCACGTTGTCACAAAAGCACCGCTCCGGCGGCTGCGGCAGGCCATCTGCGTTGCAAAAATGCTCGGTAATACACAAAGTATTACCTATGGCAACACCGCACAATTCCCGCCTAACGGCTTAAGCACC
>OLXG01001087.1_pt1 | contig 10425 bp, 13 predicted proteins | sample 1673861 | NCBI WGS metagenome assembly OLXG01 (sample SAMEA103958130, study PRJEB25191) | human gut metagenome | biome: human-associated habitat [ENVO:00009003]; feature: intestine environment [ENVO:2100002]; material: feces | place: Germany | collected 2013/2015
TCATCTCCCGCCTACGCTCCGCTAAGAGGCGGGAGAATCCTCAGCGCGACAAGTTGAATTTCACGTTGCCGCCCATGAAACAGATATCACCGATGCGCGTAAGCAAAACGCTGTTGCTGCTGTAGGGTACTCGCCATGTCGTGGAACGCTGGGTTAGGGAAAGCTACGCGGTAATCCAGCAGCCGGATATACCGACGAATCGGCCGGTATATCCGGTGCCGTTCAACACCATTTTCCCCTCCGGCGTGCCGTAAAGGTAGAAACTGGGCGCGCCGCTGTTGTCGGTGCCGCGCATGACCGCGCGGGAATCGCCGGACGGTCTGAAACCCTTCGGGATTGTCTCGTTGACGGATGTGTTGCCGACCTGATTGAAATTGCTTGTCAGCGTGATATACGCGCAGGCGGTGACAATACGGCCGACACGAACCAGAGTGATATACCTGTCGGAATACGGCATCCTGACTTGGCCCGTGACAGGGGTTAGGGAATCCCGTTCAGGATATTAGGGCTCGTTCCCAGAGGCGTTGCGCGTCTCGCAAAGCCGTGATATCCGGCTTTAAATAGTACTTTGCGGTGGTTTTGATATCGCTGTGGCCGAGCATTTTCGACACGATGGCGATATCCGCTCCCGCCGCCAGAGTGTTCGTCGCCCATGAGTGGCGCAGGTTGCGTGCGGGCACATGCGGCAGATCATGCCGCTTGCAGTAGGCCTTGTATTGGCGTGCCACCTGTGGCGGGGTGAGCGCACCGATGAGTCGCCCTCCCTCGCGTGGTTTGATTTCGCGCAGTCGTTTGACGGCGAAGCGTGGCAACGGGAGTGTGCGGCGGGACAGTTCGGTTTTCGGTGGTACGACGGCCTCATGCCCGTTGACCCATTGCAGTCCGCGTTCCACGCGCAGAACACCTGAGCGCAGGTCAATATCCGACCATTCGAGCCCGTAGCCCTCTTCGGTGCGCAGTCCGCATGAGACGGCGCAGATAAGCCACGCCTCCAACGGATGCCCGTAAAAGCCCTGCAACAGCAATCGCTGCTGACGAATAGTCAACAGCGCCGGCTCGTAATGCGGTTTGGTGGGGAGTTGGATGTCGCGTCTCGTGATGTCCACGTCCAGCAGGTTCCAGCGTATCGCCCGTCTCAGTATCGCACGCAACACGGCCCATGCCTTGCGTGCCGCGCCCGCGCTGTCGAAACCTGCGAGCCACTTGTCCACAAGCTCCACGCTTATTGCGCTCATGTCCATGCCACCGAAAACCGGCATGACATGCAGACGCCAAGCGCTCTCGTAGCCCACGCGCGTGCTCTCACGTAGATTCCGCGTGCAATGCGGCCAAAACCGGCCGTTCCAAAACTCTTGTAACAGCATTTTCAACCTCCAAAACCCACACGCCCGTTGGCCTATCCAACGGGGACGAACGTGTGGGTTTTACCCACCGTAAAGGAGCTTTTCCATGTCTTTGCTCACTCACGTCGTCGATTGGCTCGTGCCTTTTATCTGTGGCGGCGTGGCCACGGTTTTGGGCCTGATGTGGCGATGGGGCAAAGCCATGGTCAACGGGCTGCGCGAGCTCCTGCTGTGCCAGTTGGAGGACCTGCGCCGCGAAATGGTCATCGAGCACGACGGAGTGGCGGACGAGGACCTCAAATCACGCTCCCAACGCCTCTACGACTCCTATCACTCGTTGGGCGGCAACGGGCACGGGACATCGCTCAACAATGACATCCAATCCGCGCCGATAGCGCCACGACAATCCTGATCCACACAATCGAATCCATTAAGGAGGAACAGTAATGACCCAAATCCATATCAAAATCATGAAGCCGAAGACCGGCGGCTTGGACCCTGTGACCGGTACGCTGCGATTCCGCCCGGTACGCCGCCATTTCGACGCGGCGAAGAATCTCATCATCGCGGCTTCGTTCGACGCGGACTTGTCCGAGGATGGTGAGTTGACGGTTGACCTGCTGCCTACGACGCCCGCTTTCGTCTGGCAGGTCGTGGAACTGGCGGATTCACCGCAGGCGTACACGCGCTACGTCGAAGTGCCGGACTCCAAGACCGAGGTCGAATACGCCGACCTCGTGGAGGTTGACGCCGGCACGTTCGTCCCGAAGGACATGCAGGGCTCCCAACTGTTGAAGGTTCGCCATGCCGCCACCCAGTCGGAGGCGGAGACGCTTTCCGCCCGATACCCGGACGTGCTGGTGTTCTTCAACGAGACCGCGAGTGTCACCAAGGCTGCTATGGCCATGAGCACGTTGGAGTCCATCACGGCCGAAGCGCAGACGAACGCCGCGTTGGCTAGGAGCGCCATGCTGAGCGCCCGGTCCTCCGCGGATTCCGCGACCGCCACCCAGTCCGACCTTAATATCCTCGCGTCGAACGCCAACACGTTGGCTGCTAGCGTTGCCAATGATTCGCAGACGGTGGCCGATACCGCCAGCACGGTTGCGGCGAAGGGTGAATCGGCTATCGCGGCCATTGATTCGACGGTGCAGGCGGTCAAGGACAAGGCGGAGGCTGCGACCACCGTACTGCCTTCCACCGGCACCACCGAGGAAACCACGGAGGAACCCGGCAAGGACTCCACGCCAGCCAAGGCCAAGAAGGCCGTGAAGGGAGCCTGACATGCCAGCCCTATACGCCGGCAAACGTGTCGGCAAACCATTATTGAACGGCCACACGTACAACGCCATGTTCAACGGCAAACTCGTATGGCCGCTCGACAAGGACACGGTGGTCTCCATCGAGATCACGGATGACAAGGGCAATGCTCTGCCCAAGTCCCTGGCCGTGTCCGGCAGTCTGAAACTGGGTGCCAAGGCCACCTACGCGGACGGGCATGTGGGCGACCTGCTCACCACCAAGGACGTGACGTTCACGAGCCGGGACACTTCCACCGCCACGGTTTCGGGCAACACGCTCACGTGGCGGCATGGCGGAACAATATTGGTGACGGCCACCATCAACGGTTTCACTTCCGCCGCCGCGTCCATCGCCTCCGCCTACGCTCCCGAGTCCATCAAGGTCACGGACGATTCCGGCAAACCCATCGACAACATCACCCTGCGCGTGGGCGAGAGCAGGAACCTCAAGGTGACAGTCCTCCCCGAGTGGGCCCCGATAATCCTGACCCACGACCGTGGGCCACAAAACAATATTCACCTCAGAGAAAGGGGAAAAATTGGTTAAAAACAAGGACAAGCCGTGGTGGAAGCGTCTGCTCGCCAAGATCACGGCCCTAGTCGCCGCCGTCTGTATGATGCTGCTTCCGGCGACCGCGCACGCGGACATGCAGGGCGTGGACATGAGCAACTGGCAGTGCGGCGCGGACGTGTACAACATGCAGGCCGATTTCATCGTGGTCGGCACCACATGGGGCACCGGACAGGTCAACAACAACTGCTTGGTCTCCGGCGTCAACACGGACGCCAACCGCATGATCTACCAGGCGCAGGCATCCGGCAAGAAATTCGGCCTCTACCATTACGCCATGGGCGGCAACCCGGAAGCCGAAGCCCAATTCTTCTACCGCAACACCAGCAACTATTGGCGTCACGGCATCGTCGCCCTTGACTGGGAGATGGACGATAACCCCGCATGGGGCAACTGGGACTGGGTACGCCGCTTCATGGCGGAATGCGAACGGTTGAGCGGCGGTGTGCGCCCATTGCTGTACACCGGCCCGGTGGCCGGCACCATCCCGCAGGACATCCGCGACCGGTACGGCCTGTGGATCGCCCAGTACGCCAACATGAGCCCGACCGGCTACCAGGCCAACCCGTGGATGATAGGCGCATACGGCGAGGCCATGCGCCAGTACAGCGGTACCGGCGTGGTCAACACGTGGAGTCCCATCGACCTCAACCTGTTCCGCGGCGAGGCATGGCAGTGGGATTTGTACGCCAACCCCACCGGCTCCACAGCCCCGGCCCCGGCAACGCCCGCGCCCGTGCAGCCGAACACTCCCCCGGCCAACACCAACACGGGTGGCATCAGCCACGTCATGCAATGGGGAGAAACCATCTGGGGACTCGCCGTAGCCTATGATGCTTGGCCGTTGTCCGCATGGCATACGCCTTCCGGTGACATCAACCGCTACTACGTGGGCGACGTCGTAACCTACGGCGGCGGCACCGCCCCCGCATCGTCCGGCGGGGTCTCCAAGGTCCTCCAATGGGGCGACACCGTGTGGGATTTCGCCACCGCGCACGGTTACAGCGTCAGCCAATGCACGGTACCCTCCGGCAACATCAACGTCTACTATCCCGGTGACGTGGTGACCTGCCGCTAAAACCAACCGATGCCGCCATTACTCCCGATGGCGGCATCACCACTATTTTTTTGATCGGAGTAAAACATGACCGACAGCAAAAACACGACCGACACCGGCGAAACACTCCCCGGCATCGATGTGAGCGACTGGCCCGAGACGGCCGACGTCACCCATGACGTGCCCGACTGGCTCATCCCCAGCCGCGTCTACGACATCCTCAAATGGCTCGGCCTCATCGTCCTGCCCGCACTCGCCCTGTTCGTGGGCACGGTCGGCCCCGCATGGGGCTGGCCTCACGTGGACGCGATAGTGACCACGCTCAACGCGCTCGGCATCCTCGCCGGCGCGCTCATCGGCGTCAGCGCCATCAAACAACGCCTCGACCGCGCCGCATGACCACACATAGTTCGGCCCCGCCCGGCATCGCAGACAGCTCGCACAAGCTTGACTGCTGCCGGACGGGGCCGATTTCGCGTTGTGGCAGAGGGCTTCGCGGGCTCGATTTTTGCCCACATTTTGCCCACATTTTCCGTAAAAACAGGTTAAAAACCGTTAAAACCGGTTAAAACGAAAAAGCCGCTCAACCCTACTCCCGCAAGGCAAAGCGGCCATTTTCCAACCCGTTCTCAGCTCAGCGCGTCCTTCAACTTGCATGAAGAACCACCATTCACGGGAATGGCGTGATTCCAACGTTTCTGAGGGTTTCAGGCGGGCTTCAAAACGTTTTTGCCCACATTTTGCCCACATTCTTCCACGCCCGTCTCCACCTGCACGGCGGCATCGAGCAGACGGGCCACGTCCATAAGGTCGCTGTCGAACAGGTCGGCGTACACGTCCAACGTCATGCTCGCGTTCTTATGGCCCAGCATCCTCTGTAATGCTTTGACGTTCGCGCCCGCGTGCACGGCCAGCGATGCGGCGGTGTGGCGCAGGTCATGCGGTGTGGGCCATTCCTCCTTCGGCCAGCCCAGGCGCACCAGAGCGTGGTGCCACCAGCCTGTGGTCTTCGCCGTGCTCTGCTTCATGATGGGGCCGCCGCGCAGATCGTGGAACACCCTTTCGTCCGGTTCGCGCTCCTCGCATATGGATTTCAGCGCGTCCATGACGATGCGCGGCATGGGCACGTCGCGTTCCTCGCTGTTCTTCGGAGTGCCCTCGACCCATCTAGCCCCGACATATACGAGGTTGCCGCGCACATGCAGCACTCCCCCGTCGAAATCCAGATCGCGGGCCTTCAACGCCGCCGCCTCGCCCCAGCGCAATCCGCAGAAGCCCAGCGTCAGCACGAGCGCCCGCCGCTCCACCCCCAGATGCTTTCCTCTGGCGCATTCGTCGGCGAACGCGAGCAGCCGGGATATGGTCAGGTACACGCGACGGCTCTTGCGCCTCGGCAGTTTGGGGAGTTCAACTGTTTTTGCCGAGGATTCTCCCGCCTCTTAGCGTTAGCGTAGGCGGGGGATGAATCGGCTTTCTTTTTATGTTATACTGGCATTCAGTCGTACCTATCGGAAGCGAGATGTTTGCAGTGAAACTCGAATCGAATCATCATTCGGTGTTCCTCATGCATTATCATCTCGTGCTCGTCGTGAAATACCGTCGCAAGGTGTTTGATGACGAGATTTCGAACCGGGCTAGGGAGATTTTCGAGTACATCGCACCCAAGTACGGCATCACGTTGGAGGAATGGAACCATGACGTGGACCACGTGCATGTCCTGTTCCGCGCCCAGCCGAAAAGCGAACTGTCGAAGTTCATCAACGCTTACAAGAGCGCCAGCAGCCGCCTGTTGAAACAGGAGTATCCGCAGATAAGACGGAAACTCTGGAAAGAGTATTTCTGGAGCCGTAGCTTCTGCCTGCTGACCACGGGTGGCGCACCCATCGAGGTGATACGCAAATACATCGAGAACCAAGGTGAGAAAGGGGTGGAATAAGCATGAGAACCCATACGGCGGTCAGATTCCGCGCCTATCCCACCGAAGAACAGGCACGTCAAATCGACCGGACGATAGGCTGCGCGAGACTCGTGTACAACCTCATGCTAGAGACGCGCATCGCGCACTACCAGACCACATGGGAATCATGCCGTCCCACGCCCGCCCTGTACAAGGACACATACCCGTTCCTACGCGAAGTGGACAGCATGGCATTGTGCAACGCGCAGCTCGCCTTGGAAAAGGCGTACCGCAGGTTCTTCGACAACGGTTGCAAAGGATTTCCCAGATACAAGTCGAAACGACGCGGGAAGGCCGCGTATACGACCAACCGCATCGGCGGCAACATCGGACTGGACGACAAGGCAAGGAGGCTGAAACTACCGAAAATCGGATGGCTCGCCGTCCGCCAGCACAAGCACATCCCCAACGATTGGAAACTGAAATCAGTCACCGTCGAACATCGCCCGTCCGGCAGATACACGGCGACCATCCTGTTCGAGCGCGAGACACAAACGCCCGAACAGGTGGAACCCGTGCGCATCGTCGGATTGGACTACGCTTCGCACGGACTGTACGTCTCCAGCGACGGGAAGAAAGCGGAATATCCGGGCTACTATCGGAAAACGCAGGACAAGCTCGCTCGGGGGCAGCGCAGACTCTCCCGCATGGTCGAAGGCTCCGCCAACTGGTACAGGCAGAAACAACGGGTGGGCCGACTGTCGGAGAAGACCGCCGACCAGCGGCGCGACTGGCAGCACAAGAAGTCCAACGGGATTGCGGCAGCCTACGACATGGTGGCCGTCGAGACGCTGAACCTGAAAGGCATTACCGCAAAACCCAAGCCGAAACCCGACCCCGACCATCCCGGACGTTTCCTGTCCAACGGACGCGAAGCGAAAAGCGGACTGGCGAAAAGCACGTTGGACAACGCCTACGGCATGTTCTGCGCCATGCTGGAATACAAGCTCGCCCGCCAAGGCAAACGGCTGGTACGGGTGGACAGGTGGTTCCCGTCGAGCCAACTGTGTCACGACTGCGGCTACCGGAATCCGCAGACCAAGGACTTGGACGTCAGGGAATGGACGTGCCCGCAGTGCGGGGTTCTGCACGACCGGGACGTGAACGCCGCCCTGAACATCCGGGACGAAGCCAGAAGAATCGTCGAGCGGCGCGACTCGTAAAACAACGCGCGAACCACAGGGCATGTGGGGATAGCCTGTCGATACTGAACCCATTGGGGTTTTTGAGCAGGAAGCCCCCGCCTCTCATAAGGCGGGGGAGAATGTCACACACCAACCCTTTGCATTACTGGTCTGTTCAATCCAAGGTCCAAGAGCTATAATTTCCTTGTCAGACGCACGTCTGGCATACCTAATCAAGGGGGGCAAAAATGTTACGTACCAAGCATTTGAAGATGGCAGTGGTTCCAATGACTCTGCTGGCGCTCCTGTCGACGGCAGTCCCGGTGGCATCTGCTCAAGAAACCACTGACGAGTCGTTCTATGAACTTACCACCACTCCGTCGGGCGGGGACATGATTGTCGGCGAACCTGGCACAACGATTCTCTTTGATTCCAGCAACGGCGAATTGGTGGACGTGCTGCCGCCGAGCGAGGCTGAAGATTATTCGGTAACTGTCTCGCGTGGATGCGCTGATTCCAATGCTGGATGCTGGGCTGGCGGGAACGCTTTGGGTGACATGCAGTTTGCAGGCACCGGAACGGCAACGGGGTCCTGGCCGTATCGCAACAGCTATACGACCGGCAATAAGTCGGGACAGATCACCTTCGCAATCAATGGAGTTACATACACCCCTGTCGCAGCTGGTCCGTGGATGCGCATCGCCACGGCAGACGGCTCTGGCGTCGACGGCGTATCCGTTACCCGCTGGTAAGGATGTCTTTCTAAATTTCGGGCCGGTGTCTTCGGATGCCGGCCCTTTGCGTTCCCGGCGTTCTCACAGGCCGAGTCCGTGGCCTCCCGTGCCCCAGCCCATGCCGATGTTGAGCGGGTCGGCGGGGTCGGAGAGGTCCCATGTCTCCTCCATGTCGGGTTCGGCCTGTTTTTCGGCCTGTTTGCGTTCGTTTTCGGCCAGCCGCTCGTCAAGCCGTGTCTTGAACCTGTCGGTGAGCGCCTTTTTCGTCCTGATGGGCTTCGGGGGTTCCTGCGGGGCCTGTGGCGGCGTTTCACGAGCCTGCGGGCGTTCCTGTGGCCTTTCGGCCGGTTCAGGGCTTGAAGGGGCCTGTGGCGCGCCTGAGGGCCGTTGGCGGCGTTTGACGGCCGTCAGGATGCCTTGCGCTTGGTCGGAGAGCCGCCCGATCATGGCCCTAAGCGCGTCGAGGAGCCGGTTCAGGGCCTGGATGCGCCGGTTCTCCTCGCACAGGTCGCCCCTGCCGCCGCGTTTCTCCATCTCGCGGCTGGCGTATCCCTCGTGGATGGTGGGGATGCGTTCGATGCCCCGCGCCTTGAAGCTCCGATGGTCGATGACGGCGTATCCGGGGAGCAGGGCGTTGCAGGAGTCGGCCCACTCGCGCCTGAGCCTTTCGAGGAACTCCTTGGAGTCCAAGGGGTTGTTGCTCACGTTGACGCGCTTCCAGACCTTGCGGTTTCTGGCGCCGATCTTCTGCCGTCCGGTGTCGGGGTCGATGACGGGGATGCGCCGGCCGTTGGCGTCCAACGCGAACTCGCTGCGGCTCTTCGCCGCCCATCTGCCGGTCTTCGGGTCGATGCGCCGGTTGGCGACGAGGATGTGCGCGTGGGGGTTACGTCCGTCCTTGTCGGTGTGGATGGCGTACGTGCAGGCGTAGCCGTTGGCCGTGATGTTCCATGAGATGAAGTCCTCCAGTGCGCGGAAGCGTTCGCGGGCGTCGAACTCGCGGGGCAGGGCGACCATGATCTTCTTCGCGGGCCTCGCGTCGGAACGTTTCTCGGCCATCTCGACGGCGTTGAACAAACGCTCCGGGTCGAGGTACTCGCCGGGCGCGCCCTCGGGCAGCATCGTGCATACATGCTCGACGCGCTCCCTGCGGCCGAACCCGTTGAACGCCTCGCCGGTGCGCTCGTCGCGCATCCGACGCGAGGTGATGTACGAGCAGGAGGCGACGGCGCTGGAGCCGGCGGCACGGCTCACGTTCGACACGTGCAACGAGTAGATCGCCACGGGACTGTACTCCTTTCCGGGAATCCAAAGGGCCGGGAGGCCCGTTGGCCCTCCACCGGGGAGGTGGCCGGCACCCCGCCGGGACGGGGCGCGGATCCAAGCGGCGCACGCTTGGCCCCCACGGAGTGGCCCCTCGGGAGAGCGCGCTTACGCTGAATGTTACCACCGGTAACATGTAAGTGCGCCCTCAATGAAATTGAGGGACTTCCACCTGACCTTGCGGGGATGGTTCCGTTACCGGCGTGTCGGTCGACGCATAGAGCGGTGCATGGACGAATTTTCTGATGCTCTTATGCAATGGGCTTGGCGATTCATGGGATTGATTTACGGGGAGTTTCCTGAGACTGCGGCAAGGCTGATCCTCTCGGCTGCTCTTCGCAAGCTGCCGCAGCTTGCGAAGAGGCTTTTCCGGTCGGTGTTTCCCTCCCGTGGCCGTCATGCGCGCGGAAATCGGCGGGGGCGGCACGTTCGGCATTGATGAACGCTTCGCCCTCGCGGCTTGGATGTCCAAACCGGCTCCGTTCTTCCGGGTTTAGGTTTGGTGTGTAGACGCCGTGCCCCGTGCCGTGCTGCCGTGGGGTCTAGCGTCCTGATTGATAACCGACGGAACGCAGGGAGGAACCGATGACCAGGAGCGTCGAGGAGCAGATGGCCGACATCGAGCGCCGGATGAAGCAGCTCAGGGCGCGCAAACAGCGCATCGTGGCTAGGGAGAACGCCAAGGCGCGCAAGCGGCGCACCCATCTGATCATCCGGCTGGGCGGCATCCTCTCCAACGAGGGCGTGCTTGGCTACGACGAGGGCGTCTGGAACGACGAGGGCAACCGGCAAAGGCTGCTGGACATGCTCAAGGCCCATGCCGCCGAACTGCGCGCATGGGCCTCTGACGCGGGCGTGAGGCTCCCCAGCGCTGAGTCGGCGGGTGAGCTGCGGGAACAGGTTCGTGACCTGCCCCAAGAGCCTCAGATACAGGAGCAGCCGGGCTATGGCTACCAGCCCGGATTCCAACAGCCACAGCAATGGCAGCAGCAGCCTTGGAACTGAGTCGGTTTCT
>OLXG01001093.1_pt1 | contig 10398 bp, 7 predicted proteins | sample 1673861 | NCBI WGS metagenome assembly OLXG01 (sample SAMEA103958130, study PRJEB25191) | human gut metagenome | biome: human-associated habitat [ENVO:00009003]; feature: intestine environment [ENVO:2100002]; material: feces | place: Germany | collected 2013/2015
CCGGTCTTTTTGCATACGCGTTGCCGGGGTTCTTACCCCGGCAACGTTGGAAATCAGTTCTGCGACTGCGCGGAATCAGCCGGTTCCGTCGATGCCGTCGGTTCAGTGGCGGCATCGGTTTCAGCGGCCGTTTCGGTCGCTTTCACCGGATTATCCGTCTGGCTCGGCTCTTCGAAGGCCTCGCCGGTGAACGTGAACTCACCCAGAATGCCTTCGCCTTCGGCGTCCACCTTCACGCGCTGGCCATCTTCGAGGTCGCCCATCAGGATCTTCTCCGAAATGGCGTCCTCGATGTCGCGCTGGATCACGCGACGCAGCGGACGGGCGCCCAGCAGCGGGTCGAAGCCCTTCTGTGCGAGCAGATCCTTGGCCGCGTCGGTCAGTTCGAGCGACATGTGACGGTCGAACAGACGGTCGTTGAGCTGCTTGACATCCAAGTCGACGATCTGGCGCACCTGCGGTTCGGTGAGCTGCTTGAACACGATGATGTCATCCAGACGGTTCAGGAACTCCGGACGGAACTGCTGCTTGAGTTCGGCGGAGACCTGTTCCTTCATGCGCTGGTAGCTCGATTCGGTGTTCGTGCCCAGGTTGAAACCGGTGTTGGCGGCCTTGGCGATGTCACGAGTGCCGAGGTTGGTGGTCAGGATGATGATGGTGTTCTTGAAGTCCACCTTGCGTCCCTGGCCGTCGGTCAGATGGCCATCGTCCAGCACCTGCAACAGCGTGTTGAAGATGTCCGGATGGGCTTTTTCGATTTCGTCGAACAACACCACGGAGAACGGCTTGCGACGCACCTTTTCGGTAAGTTCGCCGCCTTCTTCGTAGCCGACGTATCCCGGAGGCGCACCGAACAGGCGCGACGCGGCGTACTTTTCGGAGAATTCCGACATGTCCACGCGGATCAGCGCATCCTCATCGTCGAACAGGAATTCGGCGAGGGCCTTGGCCAGCTCGGTCTTACCAACGCCGGTCGGGCCAGCGAAGATGAACGAACCAGCCGGACGCTTCGGATCCTTCAATCCGACGCGTGCGCGACGGATGGAACGGCTCAATGCGGACACAGCCTCATCCTGACCGATGATGCGCTTGTGCAGTTCGCTCTCCATGCCCATGAGCTTCTTGGACTCGGCCTGGGTGAGCTTGAACACCGGAATGCCGGTGGTCTGGGAAATCACCTCAGCGATGACGTCCTCATCCACCACCATCTTCACATCGGACTCGCCCTCACGCCAAGCGGATTCCTTCTCCTTGCGCTCGGACTCGATCTTCTCCTGCTTGTCACGCAGCTCGGCGGCCTTCTCAAAGTCCTGGTCCTTGATGGCCTGGTCCTTCTCCTCGGCCAGCTTGGCAGCCTTGGCGTCCAATTCCTTGAGCTCCGGCGGAGCGGTGAGCCTGCGGATACGCAGTCGGGCGCCGGCCTCATCGATCAGATCGATGGCCTTGTCGGGCAGGTGGCGGTCCTGAATGTAGCGGCTGGAAAGTTCCGCCGCGGCCTGCAGCGCGCCATCGGTGATCGTCACATGATGGTGGTTCTCGTAACGCTCACGCAAGCCCTTCAGAATCTCAATGGTCTCGGCGATGGTCGGCTCGTGCACCTGGATCGGCTGGAAACGACGTTCCAGCGCGGCATCCTTCTCGATGTACTTGCGGTACTCGTCGGTGGTGGTCGCGCCGATGGTCTGCAGTTCGCCACGGGCCAGCATCGGCTTCAACATATCGGAAGCGCCCAAGGCGCCATCCGCGGAGCCTGCGCCCACGATGGTGTGAATCTCATCGATGAACAGCACGATGTCGCCGCGGGTCTTGATCTCCTTCAAAACCTTCTTCAAGCGTTCCTCGAAATCGCCACGGTAGCGGGAACCAGCAACCATGGAACCGAGGTCCAAGGAGTAGACCTGCTTGCCTTTCAGCGTTTCCGGCACATCACCGGCGTTGATCTTCTGCGCGAGTCCTTCGACCACCGCGGTCTTGCCTACGCCAGGCTCGCCGATCAGCACCGGGTTGTTCTTGGTGCGGCGACTCAACACCACCATCACACGCTCGATCTCGTTGGATCGTCCGATCACCGGATCGAGCTTCCCAGCGGCAGCCTCAGCCGTAAGGTTGCGGCCGAACTGGTCGAGAATCGCGGAACCGGTCTGATTGCGACGGTCCTGCACGCCACCGGCATTGGCGAGTTCGCCCTTGCCATCGTTCTTGCCGTCGCTGGAATTGCCTCGGATCAGATCGATGGTAGCGCTACGCAGTTCGCCAAGGTTGACATCCATCTTGATCAGCACCTGTGTGCCGACGCCTTCGCCCTCATGAATCAGACCGAGCAGGATATGCTCGGTGCCGATATAGCTGTGCCCCAGCTGCAACGCCTCACGTAGCGACAGCTCCAACACCTGCCTGGCATGCGGGGTGAAGGGAATGTGGCCGTTCGGCGACGCATTTCCCTTGCCGATCATCTCTTCGACCTGCTTGCGGGTGTCGTCCAAGGTCACGCCCTTCGAGGCCAATGCCTTGGCGGCAACGCCTTCACCCTCACGAATCAGGCCCAGCAGCAGATGCTCGGTGCCGATGTAGTTGTGCTGGAGGGTCCGAGCTTCTTCCTGCGCCAACACAATCACGCGTCGCGCACGGTCGGTAAACCGTTCGAACATGCTTGTCCTTCCACTCTTGTTAGTCCTTCAACACTCTACCGATTCGCGGTGACGTTTATTCCGCCGGCGCGTAAATTGCGCTATGGACGCAAAGGAACGGATATGCTTGACTTATGGCAACGACCAAGGAGGTCACCAAATGAGCGACACCATCCTGCAATCGAATGATGTGATGGATTCCCGCCGAGGCGACATCGTCGTCGGCGTCGACGGGTCCGATGAATCCTTCGCAGCCCTGCGTTGGGCTCTTGGCGAAGCATCGCTGACCGGACAGCAGGTGAATGCGGTCTACGCATGGACCCATTCATGGGATATGGGATCCCAGCCGGAAGATGAGGAGCAATGGGCGCAGATGCGTCATGATATCGCCCGTCGGCTGCGCGAATGGGTGGCCCAGGCCTCGCAAGGCATGACGATTGACGAGAACCGCGTCAAACTCACCTCCGTCAAAGCCACCGGAACGGCAGCGCTTCTGGAAATCGGCAAGGACGCCCAACAGATCGTCGTCGGACGTCGTTCGCTTGGACGCGTGGCACGATGGTTTCTGGGATCGCTTTCCGCTTCTCTTGCAGAGGAGGCGAAGGTGCCCGTCACCGTGGTGCGTATCCTCGATGATGAAGAGGCATCCGTGCAGGACGCCATCGCCAATGCGCTTACGCCGACCGAGGAAACGGTCTCCTACACGATGCCGGGTTCTCCCCTGCCTCGGAACCAGCGTCCGGTGGTTGTAGGCGTTGATGGTTCGGAGACCTCCAAACACGCTTTGCGTTTCGCCATCGATTTCGCGGCCCTGCATCACGCTCCCCTGCAGGTCATGTTCTGCTGGCAGCTGAAAGATTTGGGCGTGGTCAAAGGGTATGAGAACGCCGTCGCTCCCATCTCCGTCGGCCAGGCGCAGGCGGAACGCATGCTTGATGAATTGCTCGATTCGGTTCAGGTTTCATCAGCGAACATTCCCGACGATTTCCAAATCGAATCGCACGCTTTCCATATTCCCGCCTCGAAGGGGCTTATCGCGGCTTCCCGCTACGCACGTCATCTAGTGGTCGGTTCGCGCGGCTTGTCCGGTCTGGACGCGCATTTCCTTGGATCGGTTTCCAAGCAAATCATCAACTTCGCAGACTGCACCGTCACCGTCGTGCACTGACCGCATAAAAAAGAAAACAAGATATGAGAGGGCCACGTACACATTCAGGTACGTGGCCCTCTCATATACGATGACGATTATTTGTCGGATTCGGCTTGAGCCGACGAATCAGCTTCCGTCATTTCGCTTTCCGTTGTTTCAGCCGCCGCCGGTTCGGTTTCCGCCGATTCGGCTTCTGTTGACTCGGTTTCCACCGATTCGTCTTCCATCGATTTGTTTTCCGTTTGCTCGATGGTTTCAGCAGTCGGCTCAACTACCGTCTCATCCATCTGTTCAACCGGCTCGACCGACCCGGCGGAATTGACGGAATCGGCGGAATCAACCTGTTCAGCCTGTTCAACTGGCTCGTCCGATTCAGTCGGCTCAGCCGTATCAGCCGATTCGGTATCGTCCGACGTTTCCGGCTTATTCTCGTCGACCACGGTGACGGTGGTCTCTACTTCAGGCGCATCGTCGGAGGCCACATGCTCAAGCACATCCTCTTGGCTGGCGTCGTCGTCGATGGTGTTGGCTTCGATGTCCGCGTCCGAACCTTCCTCATCCTCATTCGGATTATGGTCGTCATCGGACGAAAGCTGTTCGATCAGCTCCACGGAGCCCCGCTCGTCACGCGGCGCCTGGGCGATGATATCGATATGCATGTCGTCGAACGCCGGCTTCGACTGCACCCACAGATGCGACGGCTCCGGTGGATCGATTTCGGAATGCTCTCCGCAGCCATGATCGATGGACACGACCCTGCCGTCATCCGGGCTCCACTTGTTGGCGCACACGCCGAACAGCAGGTTCAACTCACCCTTCAGCGGAATGAAGAATCCGCATGTGGAGCAAGGATTGCCGTCGGCCGTCTTGGTGGATAGCGATTTTGGCCCATGCGGGCCTTCGTACCAACGTTTCGCGGTCTGCGACCGGCCAAGCGGAGTCAACACGTGCCTGCGGGACAGGTCGAATTCCTCGACCGCCTCTTCGACATCCTCTTCGGACGTCACAGGCTGTTCGGAATCCTCCGAAACGTCCGTCTTCTCAGACTCATCCGAAGCGTTTCCATCCATCGCCGGTTCCTGTACGGTTTCATCCGCGACTGACGGTTTGTCGTCCGTATCGTCCGATGTCTCGGCATCCTGCGTCTTGCGGAAGCCCTCTTCCATGCGGGGGTCATCGGAATCGGTGCCGATTGAATCGGTCACCGCCAAATCGCCCGGCTCGAGACGGTCCTTCCAAGGAATCCATTTTGGCGGACGCAGGGCCTTGTCGGTCGGGACCAGGGATGATTCGTTGACCGTCCAATGGTCCAGTTCGACATCATGGTATAACGTGACCGACCATTGCCAGCCTTCGTAGCCGCGTACTCGGGATTCGAAGCGGAAATCGGTGACGTTGTCTCCCAGGTCGATGGCTTCCACGAAGTCGCCGACCTGACCGTCCTCGTCGGACACTGTGACAGCGACCGCTTGGGCGATTGCCTTGGGATCCATTGTGGTATCGGACATGAAACTCTATTCCTGTACGTCGAAATTGTCGGCGACCGCGCGCAGAAGCGTGGCGAGCTTCTTGCTTTCAGCCGGTGAAGGATAGCGATGTCGACGAAGCTGATTGCCCGCGGAGTCAAGCAGCTTGATCAGATCCTCCACGATGGCGGCCATATCGTCCGGCTTCGGACGGGTGGCTTTAACCAGCGACGGGGCCGAGGCAACCAGCGTCACTCCCATCGCCTGCGGCCCACGACGACCATCAATGACGGAATACTCGACCTTGGCGCCCTTACGCAGCGTCTTCACGCCCTCGGGAAGGGCGGCAGCGGGCAGGAACACATCATCCGTGCTCTCACCCGTCTGAATGAAACCATAGCCTTTGTTCGCATCAAACCAACGAACACGTCCGCTCGGCATTGTCACCTCACATTTTGCTGATCAGATACCTTCACGCGAATAGGTAAAACCATTCGCCCATTTTCAAACCAAAGATACAGTTTAGCGCAAGAGGTGGGCCGCACCCATCCTTCCGCGCCGATAGCGTCTGCTTTCCCGACGGAAAAGAGCGTTATTTCTTTGATTTGCGATTCTTTTTTTCGTTTTTTCGATTCTCGCTCGCCGTAATCGGCTGCGGCTTGGGTTCGACCGGGGCAATCGGCAGCACCACCGTCAGGGTCAGTCCCGTTCCTTCGCTGCCGGATGCGCAGATGAATCCATGATGCGCCTTGACCACGGATTGCGCGATTGCCATGCCGAGTCCCGTACCGCCCTTCTGACGCGCACGCGACGGGTCGGCGGTGTAGAAACGTTCGAAGATCTTCGACCGTGCCTCCGGCGGCACGCCGGGACCGTGGTCGCTGAATCGCACAATCGCGTAGTTCATACCCACTTGCATGGACTGCCCCACTTCGATGGCTTCGACCAGATGGCGAAGCGACTGCTCATTGGACGGCATACGGGATAGGGATTCGGGACTGATCGACGCGGGGAGCACACCCATGGAGATCTCCACAGGCGAGTCCGCCGGCGTATACCGGTGGATATTGCCCACGATGTTGGTGACCACTTGACGCAGTCTCGAAGCATCACCCTTCAACTCAATCTGGGGCATCTGGCCATTTTGGAAGGCGAATTGGGCGGGATGGTCCATATCGGTACCTGGTTGGAGCACGACCTGTCCGCAGGAAATGCCGCGGTCGGGGTCAAGCGCATGCAGGTCATCGGCTGCGTCGCGCACCACGGAGGTCAGCTTCACCTGCTGCGTGATGTCGATGCCACGTCCTTCGTCCAAACGAGCCAAAGACAGCAGGTCCTCCACCAGAACCGTCATACGCGCGCTGGATGCCTCGATATGTTCGATGGATTCATCAGCCCTCTCCAAAGCCCCAGGCATGTCGCGCTGCATTTTGTACAGCTCGGCGTACCCGTGAATGGCGGCGAGCGGCGTACGCAATTCGTGACTGGCGTCCGAGACGAACCGCTTCATTTTTTCGGTGGTCTCTTCCTGCGCGTGGAAGCTCTCCTCGATGCGTGTCAGCATGGTGTTCAGCGACATGGACAGAGAGCCGACCTCCGTGCTTTCCGGCAGGTCTGGCACACGTTGGCTGAGATCTCCCGCGGCGATTTTCGCGGCGGTCTTTTCAATCCGCTTCAAGGGCGCGAGCGTGCTTTGCACCAGAATGGTGCCGAGTATCGCGCCGATCAGCACCACCGCGATGCCCACCATCGCGCAGAATCGCGTCAATGTGTTGGCCGTGTCGATCTGATCGCTCAGCGACAGGCCGATGAACACGACGCCACTGTCCTTGACTTGCCCGGTCCGTGTCTTCTCGTTCCAAGGCAACGCGACAACACGCCATGGCGACTGCGCGGCCTGCATGATGGAATGATCCGGGGTGCGGCTTGTGGTGATGTGCACCACCGCACGTGTCGTGAATGGCTGTCCAAGAGTGACGCCGTCGATGCTGCCGTCGGCCGGCAGACTTGGTTCCGAAACCACTCCGTCACGGAGCATGGGCACCGATCCGGCACCCGTGCTTTTGTATTCGCTGTCGCGCACCTCCACGTAATACGTGTTCATGAGGCTGCGCCCGTCATCGCCGGTGTCGCTGCTGAGCGAGTCCATGCTGTTGAAAATCAGCTGGGCTTGGTTGATCAGCTGCGTATCGGTCTTCTGCAGCAGATAATTGCCCACCAACGTACGTATGGAAAAGGAGATGCCGATGGTGCCGATGGTCAGCAGCACGATGATGCAGGTGACCAGTTTCGTGCTCAGCGGAATCGCTTGAATCCTGCGGGTGAAACGGCTCCATACCTTGTTCTGCTTCGGCAGCGACCGGGGAGGCTGTATGGGGGCCGGAATGGCCGAAGGATTGGAGGCGTGGCCCGTGGACGGCGAATTGGGATTCTTGCTCATGGCTGAATCTAGTTCTTGGGAGCGCGAATCATATAGCCAATGCCGCGCTTGGTTTCGATCAGCGGCGTTACCTTGTGCTTGTCGCCGTTCTCATCCTCGATGACGATGCCATCGACCTTCTTGCGAAGATAGGAGATGTACGATTCGACGATGGCCGCGTCCCCGCCCCAATCGTATTGCCACACGTGATCGAGAATCTGCGCCTTGGACAGCACGCGGCCTTCATTGTCCATGAGGTAGCGAAGAAGCTTGTATTCGGTGGGGCTCAGGTCGATTGGCCGTCCGGCTCGGGACACGTCGTGCGAGTCCTCGTTGATTTCGAGATCGCCCACACGGATGATCGAATCGTCCTCCACCTGCTGCTGGGTGCGACGCAGGATGGCGCGGATTCGGGCCACGACCTCTTCGAGGCTGAACGGCTTGGTCACATAGTCGTCGCCTCCCACGGTAAGCCCCATGACCTTGTCTTGGGTGTCATCGCGAGCGGTCAGGTACAGCACCGGCGTGGTGATGCCTTCCTGCCTGATGCGTCGGGTCACCGTGAACCCATCGATGTCCGGAAGCATCACATCAAGCACGATCAGATCCGGCTGCAGCCTTTCGATGACCTCGATGGCTTCGGATCCCGAAGCGGCCGTGTTCACTTCGAAACCGGCGAAATGCAGGGATGCCACCAGCAGCTCTCGGATGGACGGCTCGTCATCGACAACGACAATGGATGCTTCAATAGGCTTGCTCATGGCTTAAGCATCGCTCCCTTCACTGGATGTTTCCTGAACGGATTCTGAATCTTGCGTTGAAGCGGTATCCGGATTGACATAATCCTCGTTTTCCGATTCGGCGCCCCACTCTTTGACCGGTTGAATACGTTCGGCGACCGCACCATGACGGCCGCTATGGCGGCCCTTACGCCGATGCCCGATCACGCCCTTCTTGCGCAGGATATGGAACACCACCAGAATCACCACCAGAAGCAGCAGCGCGCCGGCGAATCCTCCCACGCCAATCCATATGGTCCGCGACGAAGTCGAGGTCTTTTTCTGCACCGAAATCTGATTCATCATGTCGGTCGCGGACTTCGCCCAGTCCGGATCGCTTTCCATCAACGGTTTTTGCGCGGCATCGGACAGCGCGTCGACGGTCGACTTCTTCTTCAGCCATTCCTCCGAGTTCGAAGACACGGCCACCACCAGATTGCCGTCATTCGAGGCAACCGCCAACATCACGGTATTCGGTTTCGGGTTCAACGATTCCAGCAGCGCGCTCACCCATTTATCCGGCTTGCCCTTGGCGTTGAAACTGTCCAGATACACCAAACGGACGGTGACGCCGGTCTCCTTTTTCGTCTGGTTGATGGCGTCCGTGATCTCCGAGACATTCGAACCGAGCAGATTCTGCGTGTCGGTGATGTCGTCCGTGGCTGTAATGCCCAATCCGGCACTGTCATCCGCATGGACCGGCGGAGTTATCCACAGCATCAAACACAAACCCAGCACGCTCGCCAGCAACATGCAAATCGCGATATTCCAACCTTTTGCCGTTCTGCCGCCGTTTCGCAACACGCCGACGGAACCCAAATGCATATGTTCTCCGACCACAGCTCCGTTTTTTTCGTTGCACACGCTCACTGATGACATAGCATCCACTGTACCGTCCGGTTGCGCCAACCGCGATCGCATGGAGAAACACACCAATCATCATTGAAAGGACCGGCACATGCCACAGTATCAAGTCGACAGCGAGCAGATTCAGTCCTCGAGCGCCGCCGTCAACGCCTCCATCCAATCCATCCGACAGGCCGTGCAGGGCATGTACGGCAATCTCAACAATCTGCAGAGCGTTTGGCGCGGCGGGGCTGCGACGCAGTTCACAGCGGTCGCCGAACAGTGGCGTGCCGCGCAGCAGCAGATGGAGCAGTCGCTTGAATCAATCCAGCGCGCATTGATGCAGGCCTCCACGTTGTATTCGGAGACCGAAATGCAGGCGTCGCGTTTGTTCGCGCAGTAGAAAGCGCGCGTAAGGCGCCTTCCAGATAAGCAAAGGCCCGCTCCCCATCGGGAAGCGGGCCTCATATCAGCTATTTGAGCCTATGGAAGCTTCCGGTCTTTCGATCAGTAGCCCATGTCGGCGCCAGCTGCCGGAGCGGCTGCCGGCGGTTCCGGCTTGTTGGCCACCACGGCTTCGGTGGTCAGGAACAGTCCAGCGATGGAAGCTGCGTTCTGCAGAGCGGAACGAGTCACCTTGACCGGGTCGGTGACGCCTGCGGCCAGCAGGTCCTCGTACTCGTTGGTGGCCGCGTTCAGGCCCTGGCCGTCAGGCAGGGAGCGGACCTTGTCGATCACCACGTCGCCGGACAGGCCAGCGTTTTCGGCGATCTGCTTGATCGGGGCTTCGACGGCACGGAACACGATCGCGGCACCGGTGGCCTCGTCGCCTTCGAGCTTGACGTCGTCCTTGGCCTTGGCGGCAGCCTGGATCAGGGCGACACCGCCGCCCGGCAGCAGACCTTCCTCGATAGCGGCCTTGGCGTTGCGCACGGCATCCTCGATGCGGTGCTTGCGTTCCTTGGCCTCAACCTCGGTGGCAGCGCCGACCTTGATGACGGCCACACCGCCAGCCAGCTTTGCCAGACGCTCCTGCAGCTTCTCGCGGTCAAAATCGCTGGTGGCTGCCTCGATCTGGTTGCGGATCTGGGCGATGCGGGCTGCGATAGCG
>OLXG01001101.1_pt1 | contig 10353 bp, 1 predicted proteins | sample 1673861 | NCBI WGS metagenome assembly OLXG01 (sample SAMEA103958130, study PRJEB25191) | human gut metagenome | biome: human-associated habitat [ENVO:00009003]; feature: intestine environment [ENVO:2100002]; material: feces | place: Germany | collected 2013/2015
GCCGTCACGATCGGCCCCGCGAGCTTCACAAGGCAGTTGGCCGCGCGCGTTTCGACAATCTCCTGCCGCACGGCGGCGAGGTCCTCCCCGCCCGCCTTGCCCGCGAGGGCGTCGGCCTGCGTTTTCAGCGCCGCGTCGAGCTTGCCGAACGCATCATTGAAGTCGTCCATCTTGATGAAATCGCTCTTTTCCCACTTTGGAAGCTGATAGTTTGTTGTCTTTTCCATTGTTTCGTCTCCTTTTTGTTTTCGCAAGGCAAAACTTTTGCCTTACAGCTTTAGGCTGTAAGGCATCGGAAGGGAGACGAACGCGTGCAACGCGCGGAAAAATTTTCTCCGGCAGGCCGATATTCACGAAAAATAGTTACAAATGGGAACAAAACCGCGAAAAGCGTAGCCAAAAGAAAGGAAGTCTGCTATAATAGCCGCGACAAAAGGAAAGGAGATCCGACATGAAACGTTTTTTGGCGCTGGTGCTGTGCCTGTGCATGACGCTCACGCTGCTGCCAACTACGGCGTTTGCAGCGGTGAGCGATTTGCTGGGCAACACACCCAAGGAAAATCAGGCGATTTTGGAGCAGCTCTCCGCCCTGACCGGCGGCAGCAGTGACCAGGTGCTTTCCATGCTGAACGCTTTGGGGCTGCTGGATGAAGCCGGCAATTTCAAGGTGGATCAAACCATCACGCTGGACGGCCAGGTGTTGACACTGGCGGCTGTCATGGAGCTGCTGGAAAATCCCGCCACGGATCTCACCCGTATAGCCGACGTGGATGGGACTCCGGTGGCGCTGGGCGATTTGAAGACCATGATCCAAATCGAACAGGAGCTGCAGCGGATCAAGGACACCTATTTCTCCGGCAGGGAGTTTACCGGGGAAGCTCTGGAGAATCTCAATAGCCTGATGGAGCAGTTGGAGCTGCAAGGCATCAGTTTGCAGTATTCCGCCTCTGCCACAGCGCCTGTGGGCGTTGAGAAGGTGGATATGAGCAGCATGATGAGCCAAACGCTGGGGAATTCCGCAAACAACACCTGGAGCTCCGGGACTTTTACTGTATACCGCGGAAAACCGGTCGGCTTTTCCTACCGCATTCAAAAAGGTCAGCTCAGCGAGTATATCACCGATGTGGAGGTCTCGATAGGCGGGACGAGTGGGGTCGAGCAAAGCGACGGGTCCTACAAGCTGACCTATGCGTATGACGTCCCGAATTCCAGTTTAGGTGGTTGTAAAATCACTGTCAAGGTTACAACCAAAGGAGGGAACCCAGCCTGGCTCGAGAATTCTTATTCCTATGGCGACCTGCTGGGGATGATCGAATTTTACGATGCGGAAAATCTGGTGTTCTATGACGGCGCCGCTTATGCCGACCACTGTCAGCTCAAGCTAAAAAAGACGGTTGACGCCTCCGCAATAAAAACATCAATGGACGCGCCGAGCTATGAGAAAACATACAAAAGTGAAGGCACAATACAGGGGGATATGTATATTCCTTTGCTGGCGGATGAATACAATGCCGGCGAGGGTGCCAAAAATCCGGATTTCGTTGCACTAAGCGATACCATCGGAATTCTGGAGGGCGCCCGCAACTCGGTGCTTCCCGTCGGCTCCGACCCATTTTATCAGCCATACCAAATCGACGCCAGCATCGAGTTTAACTGGAGTACCGAAAAAGCTGCCTATACTGGCGATGCGCCGTATGGCTGGTATAAAGACCAGCCCTATGCCCCGTTCTATCTGACGGAGTACAAGTTCAATGAAGAATCTCTGAAGCTCAGCAACAACAGAACAAAAGCGCTGAACTGTACGATCAACAAGGGCAGTACGGTCAGCATCTCCCTGCAGTCTACCACGCAAAACAGAGGGGATCAGCAGTACTGGCTGCCCTTCCGACTGTATATGAAGAGTGTAATTGACGACCAACCATATGCCTCCGCCACCGTCAATACCAGCAGCGTCACCGCCAGGCTGTTGGACACGGACGCCCCCATCATTCAAAGCGTCACGGCCCCGGCGGGAACCTATGCCAGCGGACAGCACGTGCCCATCACAGTTACCTTTAACGAGTTCGTGGATCTTAGAAACGCCCGCGTGACCATCAATGGCAAAGAGTATACCGCCGCTGAGCTTTCCATGAACGACTACGGCGTCACGGCAATGCTCTGGTACCCGGTGCAGGATGCGGATGCCACCACGGTCACCGTCAATGGTATGACCGGTGTGGAAGATGTTTTCGGTCATACGCTGGATACCACGCCCTATCAAAGCAACTCGATTGCCGGCGTTGAGCTGAAGAGCGTCTTGATGCGCAACGCCCCCACCGCACTGACCGCCGACTACGCCAACGGCAAGGCATCGTTCACGATGCAGGCCAACATGGCGCAGGACTACGAGACCGCATACAGCAATTATCACACCCCGGAAGGAACAGAGCCGAAGGAAGCCCCTTTCCGCCTCGAGCTGAGGTACGACTCCGCGGTTGAACCAATCCATCTGCAGGTCTATCTGGACACAGAGAAGGAAGCCTTCACCATTAGCGACTATGCAATCGCACCCTCTGCTTCCGACCGCACCTACACGGTGACGCTGCAGGCCAACGAGGGCACGAAAGACGCTCCTAACTGGGTGAATGTTCTTCCCCTGACCCGGCAGTTCACGGTGACAAAGAAAGTTTCCGCGCACACGGTGACCATCGTCCCGGAAGCGAATGACGCCGACTATACGATTTCCCTCGGCGAAACCACCCGCCCCACGCTTCGGGCCGAGGTTTTTGGGGAAGGCGGTGAGCAGGCAAGCTACACCACCGGCAAATGGAGCAGCAGTGACACGCTCATTGCCACCATCAACGAGGATACCGGCGTTGTTGCCACCACAGGAACCAAGGTGGGAGCCGTCACCTTTACCTTTACGGCGGACAACGGGACTGAGGACGCTGCCGATGATGTGACGGGCGAGTCAGAGCCCTATACCGTGACGGCAGGCGATTCCTTAGCACTGGTGATTCCCGGCGGATCGTCCATCGTGACGCGGGTAAATCAGCCCGCCACCGTGCTGTGGAGCTCCAACGCCGCGCTGATGGCACCGGACAAAGAGTTCAATTACAGGATTGACCTGTATGAGGGCAACTACGCGAATGAGGCGGCGCTGAGCGGCCTCAATCCCGTTGCGACTTATACCGCCGGCAAGGATAAAAACAGCGTGCGGATCGAGGAGAATGTGCTCTCCAGGCTCTCCAACGGCGATACCCCTGCCTACACGGTATTGGTCTCCATGCCGCACCCCAACGCCGAGGGTGAGAACGTCCGCCTGTCGGCACTTGCCTGGATCATCGTGCAGGCACCGCCTGCCACAGCCAAGCTGACACCGCCCCAGAGCATTTACCTCAAGGATACCGACGGCGCCGTCAATATCGACTGGTCGGTGGAAAACGCCACTGACGGGGCCTCTCCGCAGCCAACGCTGACCATTACCCGGGTCACAGAGGACAACAACACCCAAGAGGTGGCCCGTGAGCACCTATCCGGTACCTCCGGAAGCTTCTCCCTGTCATTACAGAGTGTGAAGGCCGGCAATCTAAAGGACACCTATCAAGTGGTTTTGAGCGTGGAGAACCCTGGTGAGGAATCTCCCAGCACCGACTCCTTCCCCCTGTATGTCTACGATGCCGACGCACTGAAGGTGCAGGACGACAAAGGAGACACGATTTCTAAGCTGACCATGGACAATACCTCCAAGGTCAGCGGCAGCCTGCCCACCGATACAGCTGAAATTTTGCAGCTGCGCCAGGAGTTGGGGCTGATCGAGTACATAGGCATCAACTATGACGAGTACGGATGGAACTCCTTTAAAGACGGCATCCGGTGGCTCTCCAGCAACAACAATGCCATTTCCGTCAACTACAAGCAGGGCGGACTGTATGAGGACATCAGAAACTTCTCCTTTGATTCCTACCTTCCCGAAACCAAAATGGCGCTGTCCGGCTTGGCCAACGGCACCGCAACCGTCACGGCTACCCATGCCGCCACGGGCATGAGTGCCGCCGTACAGGTGACAGCGAAAACGCTGCAAAATAAGTTCTATCTCTTCCAGCTGACGCCTGCAGCGGAAACTACGCTGCAATACACCGACGGCAAAGGTGTGCCCAAAACGGTCACGACCAACAGTGAAGGCGTGCTGGCGCTTTACGAACCCAACGGAATCGCCAGTGAGGTGTCTCTGCGGTCCGGCTCCGGCGCGGATATTTATCTGGGCACCATCTATAAAGAAAATCTGCGTTCCGGCGAGCGGGATGCCACAAAACTGCAGCTTTATCCCTTGAATACCTTCAGCCTTCGGCGAGTCGCCCGGGCATCTGTGACGCTCATCACGCCGGGCGGCGATCCGCTGGCGAACAAGACGGTGACCGTTCGCGGCGGCGTTTATAAAAACGGAGGCTACTGCGAGACAGCTCTGCTGGGCTCCAGGGCAGGAGCACTTGTCAGCGGCATCACCGGCGACACCTATACCACGGATGCGGCGGGAAATATAACCGTCTATCTGGATTCCACCCAGTTCTGGTCGGCCGAAAAGGGCGAGAGCAACACCACGGCGCTTTCCGCTCTGGATCAGCTGGAGTACATTCTGGAGATCAGCGCAATTGACGGCGACAAGTACTATCCGCTGCTGCTGACCGTCAACGGCAAGCTGGGCGTGGACGATGTAATGCGCACCGCAGAGGGCGTTGTCTCTCTGGAGCGCGTGCCGGAGGGGGAGGAAAACAAACCCTTCATTGTGGCGCAAAGCGTTGATTACGGTCTTGCCAACGGTCAGAAGGTGGATGTCCGCAGCTCGACTGGGAAGATTGGCCCTAACAGCAGCTTTAAAACAGCAACCCTGCACACCACCATGTTCCTCTGGGGCGAGAAGATTGCCAACGCGAAGAATTACAGTCTCAAGCTGGCGGACGAATACGGCGTTATTCCTGCCGCCCAGAGCAGCAGTACCAAACAGTATCCCTTCTCATCCATCCCTGTAGCGGAAAACGATCTGACCCTCACCGAGGCCACCATGACCACCTCTGGATGGATCGCCGACGGCAAGGATGTAGGTATGAAAACGCAGCTGAGCCTGAACGGCAGCCTGCTGCAAGAGAAAATAATGCCCTTCCGGGTCGTTGATCTGACCCGAGTGCCCAAGGTGACAGAGGATGAGCGCGTCACCGGTATTCTGCTGACGATGAAGGACTCCAGTGGAGTGAATGACGTTGACTTTGGCGGAGTGGGCGATAGTAACATTCTCAAGGTGCTGACCGGACGGCTGGATGATCTGAGCGGTCCGGTGGACACATCCGTGTTCAAAATGATTATCACCCCTAGCGAAGATCCCTCCGTGTTCCGTGCCATGATTTGGGCCGGGTACAATACGCTGGAGATGGAGGACATGGACTATTCCGAGGACGGCGTGGCCTTGGGTGCGAATGTGCTGACACAGAACCTGGAAGTGGGCGTGCCCGGGACCGGGGATCTGAGTCAGATGGCCAAAGGCACCTATAATCCCGAGGGGGAGTACAAAGCCAACTCCATGGCCGGCAAGGTCACCAACACGGATCTCAACTTGCAGTTGGAGGGCTTTTACGAAGCGGAAATCCGCTATAACGCCGAAAAAAAGGAGTGGGAGGTTTTCACCGTAGGCGGCGGCTTTACCGCCGGCGTTGGCGTGGGCTTCACCTTCAGCGTGAACGCCATGGCTGGCCCCGTGCCGTTGACAGCAACCTTTGAGCTGGGTGGTGCCATTCAGCTGGATTTCCGTACCGCAGTGCGCTACGGCCGGCAGGGCGAGGGTACAGAGCTTGCCTGGAGCGATCCCACGGCCACGGCAGTGAATGACTTTTTGACCACGCTGCGTATCAACGCCTATGTCCACGCGTTTGGCGGCATTGGCTTTGACTATTCGGTCGTGGCGCTGAAGATCGGCCTATTCGGCAATTTGGATGTGGACAGTCAGAATAAGTTCCTTTCCCGCACCTATCTTGCCGACGAGACAAAGCGCCAGATCAACGGTCAGGCCCTGGGGATCCAAAGCGAAGTGGGAATCAAATTTGTGGCCAACTTCCTGTTTATCTCCTACGAGGCGGTGATCGCCTCCGGAACCCTTGGAGCTACCAGGACTTTTAATGACTGGAAAACAATCGACAACTACTGGAATAACGCCACCAGTGGGCTGAGCCTTGCCTCGCTGCGGATGGCGGCGGCCCAGAGCGGAATGCAGGTGGCTTCTGGCAGTGCAACGCTCCAAAGCCGGGACTATCTGGAGCAATATGCCCGTACTTGGGGCCAGCCCCAGCAGCGGATGATGCTGTTCTCTCTGAACTCCACCAGTGGGCTGGAAAACATCCAGACCAATGCCAACCCCACATCCTATCCACAGCTCAGCGATGACGGGAAGGTATTGGCCTACATCAACGACGGCAACAGCAGCAGTATTTACGACAGCCGGGCGCATTTCTCCACCCTCAATGGCGGCGGCTATTCTGTCTCCAGCCAAATTGACGATCCCACAGGGTTCCCCGGCTACGGCGACACGAGCGTTTCTTTGTCCGGCACTGGCAGCTTCGCGGCGGCGGCTTGGGTTCGCATGGGCACCGACCTGCCGGGTAAAAATGCCGGTGATCCCGTGACATTGGAAGAGCAAAACCTGCTGATGAACAGCACGGAGATTGTAGCGTCCGTCTATGACGGCACAACCTGGACTTCCACCCGCCTAACCAACGACGGCACGCCGGATCTGGCCCCAGCCACGGCAGTGGGCGGCGACGGCAAGGCCATCGTGTTCTGGCGCAGCGTCTACACCCCCGATCCCGGTACGCAGGGCAGCAACAACCTGCTGAACTTCACGACCAGAGATTGTATCATGTACAGTTGCTATGACAGCAGTAACGGCAACTGGAGCAATGCCAAAATGCTTTATAACGGTGCTACTGGCAGCGTGAAGGCGTTGCAGGCGGCCATGCTGCCCGACGGAACCGCTATGGCGGTTTACTCGCTGGACCGCAGCGGAACCGGAGATACCTCCGCCTACGAGATCGCCTATTGTACCGTGGCTGCTGACGGAACTCCCGGTACAGCCATGCTGGCGACCTGTGACAGCAATCTTGACGAAAACCCCCAGGTCGTTGCAGCCAACTTCGGCAGCGGGGATGACCGATTTGTCATCGGTTGGCATAGTGTCCGAGACGGCAGCAGCGATATCCAGCTGTTGGCTGTGGACGGCAGCGGCACCATGTCCAACAGTTTCCCCGGCTCTTTGTCTGCCCTGACCAGCAGCGGCAACGCCGTCGTGGGCGGAGACTTCCGCTTCGCTTCCCTCAGTGGGGATCATCGCAGCCTCAATGATCTTACCATCGTCTGGAATGAGACTGTCAATGACGCCAACGGCGCGGTAGATCACGGCATTTTGAAGGCGGCCAAGCTGCGCTATGCCACAAATACCTACACTCTGTCCGCACCATTGGAACTGGCAGAGCTGCCGGATCGCACGCTGGCTGACCACTTTGATGCCTATGTCAGCGGCACCAATCAGGTGCAGGCTGCCATTCAGGCCACCCGGTATGACGATAAAAACCAGGAGGTAATCGGCGGCGTGACCGTTCCGGGGGAGGAAACGATCCTCTATACCGCTACCTCTGATTTTATCACCGATGCGGTGGCAGTGGAACAGATCGGTGTGGATTATGCAACGCTGGCGCTGAACAGCCTGACACCCATTCGCTTTACCATCCGCAACACCGGGCTGAACGATGTGACAAACCTAAAGGTCAGCATTGGCAGCGGGGAAACCGCCACCCTTACGGAAACACTGCTGCCCAATGAAAGCACCACCCTTACCGTCTGGCACCATGTGAAGGATCGCGTGACCGACCCGAGCTATACCATCACCGCCGCCGGCGGCATCAACGAAAACGGCACAGTGTATCTGGATTATCCCGACATTGGCATCTCGCAAATGGAAGTGATTGCGGAGAGCGCCGGCAAGCGCACGGTGCGCATGACCCTCTATAATTCCTCTGCCGCCACGCTGGCCGGCGGAAAGAACCGCGAGGTGAAGCTTGCGTTCTATGCGGATGATCTGCATACCAAACATGCAGAGGTAGCCTGCACCACAAACGGCGTATCGGTTCGCGATAATGAAATCACCATTTCCGAAGACAGCGCCCTCGCCCGCATCGATCAGGGAACCTTTACACTGGACCTGACCTATGATCTGGGCGAGTATATGACATCCATTGGCAAAACCGAGATCCCCAATGTGGGTACCTATCTGTACGCCGAGGCGTGGGCGGAAGGTCAGATCGGTGGAACGGGAAGCAATCAGCGCCTGCCGGAGTATGACGGCAGTGACAGCGAGGCCAGCGTCCATATGACCGGCGCACTGGCCCGCACCGGAGAGCAGCTGACGATGGATGTGACACAGGGGAACGACGGCAACGGTCACAGCACCGCCGCCATTACCCTGCGCAACAACTCCCTGCAGTCTCAGACTAGCGCAGAGCTGGTGGCCACGCTGCTGGATGCTGCCGGGACCGTTCTGGAAACGAAAAAGACCAGTATTGGCGGTGCCATCTCCGGGGAAACCTTCCGGACGGAAACCGTCACCTTCTCCCAGCTTGGCACCCGCGTAGTGGTGCGAGCCGCAGTGCCCGGTAATGACCTTCTGACCTTTGAAGGTCTGGCAGTGGGGCTCGGCGATTTTACCGCCAACGGAACGAACTATACCTATACGCTGCAAAATGATAGCGGAGCAACATCTACGCTAGTCACAGCGGTGTCTGGAAACGGCGAGCCCGTGAGCATCAACGGACAGGCTCTGTCCACCGGCGGCAGCGCAACCGTTGCCATCCCCAACAGCGGCACAACCGACATTGTCGTGGAGATCGGCACTAAAACCTACACGCTGACGATTCTGCGCAATAGCGGCACAGGCGGCAATGAAGGCGGTGGCGGCAGCGGCTACAGCTACTACACCATCAAGGCAACTGCCGGGGCTGGCGGCTCCATTTCTCCCTCCGGCAATGTCAGCGTCCGCGAGGGCAGAGATCAGACCTTCACCATCACCCCGGATAAGGGCTATGCCGTCGCCAACGTCAAGATCGACGGCAAGAGCATCGGCGCGGTGAAGTCCTACACCTTTGAGAATGTCAGCAGAACCCATACCATCGAGGTCATCTTTATGAAGGCCAACGGCAACCCCCAGACCGGCGTGTTTGTGGATGTAGCCACCGGCAGCTATTATGAGGACGCTGTGGATTGGGCAGTGGAGAACGGCATTACCAAGGGAACCGATGATACCCATTTCTCCCCGGATGGCATCTGCACTCGTGCGCAGGCCGTGACCTTCCTGTGGCGCGCCGCTGGCAGTCCCGAACCCGAAACCCGCGCCATGCCCTTCAACGACGTCCCCGTGGGCAGCTATTATTACGACGCTGTGCTGTGGGCGGTAGAAAACGGCATCACCAAGGGCACCAGCGACACCACGTTCAGCCCCAACATGACCTGCACCCGCGCCCAGATCGTCGCGTTCCTGTGGCGTTCCGAGAAGTCCCCGGCAGCGGGTACAGCCAATCCCTTTGCCGATGTGAAGTCCACCGCCTACTATGCTGATGCGGTACTGTGGGCGGTCAAGGAGAACATCACCAAGGGAACCACCAGCACGACATTCAGCCCCAATGCGGATTGCACCAGAGCGCAGATCGTGACCTTCCTCTGGCGCTGCAAGAAGTGACCGGCTGACATACGGCTAAACATCAAAGCCGCTGGCATGACCCCATAAGCGAACATCGGACAGCGCAGCGGACGGGCATCTCGCCCTGAAGCTGCGCTGTTCTCTTTTCGCTACAAGAAACAAATCAATGACATTTTGAGCTGCGCCGCTATCCCAGCGCGGCAAGGAGACAGCATTATGAAAAGAATCACAAGAATCATTCGTCCGATCATCTGCATGGCCGTCCTTCTCTTTGCCATGACCACGGCAGTCATGGGCTGCTATCAGAAAGGGACGGAGCCTATCGACATTCCCGACAGAACGCCTTCCGGCACATCTGCGCCTCAGCCATCAGCGACTCCCGCGGGCGAAGTTATCCCCTCGGTGGACAGGCAGGCAGAGTTGGCGGAAGCCAGAGCGAAGAATCCCGACACCGTGGCATGGCTGTATATCCCCGGTGCGGAGGTGGACGACCCTGTGATGCAGGCGGAGGACAACGGCTATTACCTAAAGCTGGACGAAAACGGTGAGTACGCCATGTGGGGCTGCTATTACGCCCATTGTGAAAACGAAATCGGCGGCAGGGATAAGCTGGACAAAAACACCACCATTTTCGGCCACTC
>OLXG01001103.1_pt1 | contig 10315 bp, 8 predicted proteins | sample 1673861 | NCBI WGS metagenome assembly OLXG01 (sample SAMEA103958130, study PRJEB25191) | human gut metagenome | biome: human-associated habitat [ENVO:00009003]; feature: intestine environment [ENVO:2100002]; material: feces | place: Germany | collected 2013/2015
TTGGGGAGAATTAACTTGACTGCACCGAGGCAATAATTTATAATGTGACCATAGAGGTTGTTAAAAATATAACCAAATCTTTTCTGAAAAAATAAGGAGGCAATTATATGGATCGCAAAATAAGAGTAGTTCAGTACGGCGCAGGCAAAATGAGCCGCTATCTCATGCGCTATGTTCTCGAGCACGGCGGCGAGCTGGTCGGCGCGTTCTGCCGCAACAAGAACCACATCGGCAAAGATGTCTCCGAAATTATAGGCGACGGCTTCCCGAAGGTGGGCGTTGCCGTCGAAAACTCGGCCGATGCCGACAGGCGCATAGGCGAGCTCAAGCCGGACGTGTGCATAATCGCAACGCGCAGCACCGTAGCGGAGCTTGAGGAGATATTCACCATTTGCGCAAAGCACGGCGTCAACGCCATAACCACCTGCGAGGAAGCGCTTTACCCCTGGAACTCCTCGCCGGCGCTCACCGAGAAGCTCGATAGGCTCGCCAAGGAGGGCGGCTGTACGCTCACCGGCGTCGGCTACTGCGACCTGTACTGGGGCACGATGGTAACAAACCTCGCAGGCTCCTCGCACAAGATCACAAAGATCGAGGGCAGCAGCTGGTACAATGTCGAGGACTACGGCGTTGCGCTTGCCGAGGGTCACGGCGCCGGCCTGAGCATAGACGAGTTCAACAAGACCATCGGCTGCTATAACGAAACGCCGTCGGACGAGATGAAGGAGCTTGTCGAAAGCGGCAAATACGTTCCGTCATATATGTGGAACCAGAACGGCTGGCTGTGCAGCAAAATGGGGCTGCACATCACCTCGCAGACGCAAAAATGCATCCCCTGCGTCGATAAGGAGGATCTCAAGTCCGAAACTCTCGGCATGGTCGTCAAGGCCGGCGACGCTACCGGCATGCGTGCAGTCGTCACGACCGAGACCGAGGAGGGAATCACCCTCGTCACCGAGTGCGTCGGCAAGATCTTCAACTCCGAGGAGTTTGACAAAAACGTGTGGACGCTCTACGGCGAGCCGGACACGACCTGCATCGTCAATAAGCCTGCGACCGTCGAGCTTACCTGCGCAACGCTCGTAAACCGCATTCCGCAGCTGATCGACGCCCCTGCCGGCTATGTCACCACCGATAAGTTCCCGTATAACGAGTATATGGTCCACCCGATGAACTACTATGTCAAAACAAAGTAAGCAAAATACAGCAAAAACCGCCCGATCGGGGCGGTTTTTGCTGTTAATCAAGGCTTACATGTTTAATGAAATCGTCAAAGTATCCGTCGCTGCCGCGCAGGCTGACGTCGCCGCAGATGAGCCTGTTATCGAACAGGCGATAGTTGCCGGAATTGCCGTCGGCATCCTCGATAATAAGGCGGTAAGTCCAGCCGCCGGTTGCGATATGCCACATGCCGCGGATCTTCGTGGCCTCGAACGCGTTGAGCTTATCGATCGCCGCGGCTTTTTCGCCGCCGGTGAACTCGTAAAGCTCGCCGTTTCCGTTCTGCACGGCGATATAAGTGATCTTCTCCGCATCGAGCGAGAAAACCTGCTTTTCGGCGTGGGCAAAGTGATCGTCCATTTTAGAGGTCTGAACCTGCGTCAGAACAAACAAAACCACGGCGTATGCGAAGATCATCGCCGCAATGACGATGAGAACAGTCCTCAGCTTCCTGCTTTTCATGTGGGGAGCACCTCCTTATATTGCTATGAATAATTTCACAAAAAATGAAGTGAGCTGTCAATAGACGTACATGGCTTCACAGCCGCCGGCTTTAAATTCTTTTTACAAAAGGCTGCTTTCGGATTTGATAAAAGGGGCATAATCTAAGGGTGTACTCAGAAATCAAAAGAAAAAGAAAGGAGCTTTTTGAATGAAAAAGCTTATAAGTTTGATTCTCGCGGCGCTCATGGCGCTCAGCCTGTTCGCCGCATGCGGAAAAAGCGACAACGGCGGCACAACCGATAACAAAGACAACGCCGAAGTGACCGGCACTGTCAGCACCGACGGCTCGACCTCGATGGAAAAGGTCATCATGTCCCTCGGCGAGGCTTTCCAGGCCGACAACAAGGGTATCACCGTAGGCTACAACCCCACCGGCTCCGGCTCCGGCATCACCGCAGTCAGCGAAGGCCGCTGCGATATCGGCCTTGCATCCCGTGCGCTGAAGGACGACGAGAAGGCTTCCGGCCTGAAAGAGACCGTCCTCGCACTCGACGGCATCGCGATCATAGTTAACCCCGAAAACAAGGTCTCCGACCTGAGCATCGAGCAGATAGCCAAGATCTACACCGGCGAGATCACCAACTGGAAGGACGTCGGCGGCGACGACGCAGAGATCGTTCTCATCGGCCGCGAGGCAGGCTCCGGCACCCGTGACGGCTTTGAGAGCATCACCGACACCAAGGACGCATGCAAGTACCGTCAGGAGCTGACCAGCACCGGCGACGTGATCACCACCGTTGCAGGCAACCCCAACGCCATCGGCTACGCTTCCCTGGCATCCGTTAAGGACACCGTCAAGGCACTCTCCGTCGGCGGAGTCGCTCCCACCGAGGCCACCGTTTCCGACGGTACCTACGCAGTGCAGCGCCCCTTCGTTCTGGTAACCAAGGACGGCACCGAGCTTTCCGCAGCGGCTCAGAAGTTCTTTGAATACGCAACCAGCGCAGCGGCAGCAGACGTCATCTCCGCAGCAGGCGCAGTTCCCGTAGCGAAGTAATTAAGCTGACGTAAGCCGACGCCCCTACCGATTTTAAAGCGGTTAAAATGCGCCCATGCTTCCCTAAAGTCCTAGGAAATACACAAAGTATTCCCGTCGGACTTTCGGTTTGCCTGAACACATTTTTCCTCGCTGAAAACCGGCAGCGGTTCGGTTTACGTCGGCTTATTTTTTGTATGTGTAGGATGTTGTTCATATGAAACTAAAAACGAAAAATCTCATTGAAAATATAGTCCACGGCATATTCCTTGTCCTCGGGCTTGTGACGGTGGCGAGCGTTTTGCTGATAACGGTCTACCTCATCGTTTCGGGCATTCCGGCGATAAAGGAGATCGGCCTTCCCGACTTCCTGCTGGGCAAAAAGTGGGCCTCGACCGCCGCAGAGCCGAGCTACGGCATCCTGCCGTTTATCCTCACGAGCGTCTACGGCACCGCCGGAGCCATTGTCCTCGGTGTGCCGGTGGGATTTATGGCGGCGGTGTATCTTGCGAAAATGGCCGATAAGCGCGTGTGCGCGGTGGTCGTTGAGGCGGTGTCGCTGCTTGCAGGCATCCCCTCGGTCGTTTACGGCCTTGTGGGCATGATGGTGCTCGTTCCGGGCATACGCAAGGTGTTTAACGTTCCCGACGGCGCAAGCCTTCTGGCGGCGATGATCGTGCTTGCCATCATGATCCTGCCGTCGATAATCAAGGTCTCCATGACCTCGCTCGAGGCCGTTCCCAAGGAGTACGAGGATGCGTCGCTTGCCCTCGGCGCAACGCCGACGGAAACGTATTTCCGCGTGTCCGTTCCGGCGGCGAAAAGCGGCATCGCGGCAGCGGTCGTGCTCGGCGTAGGCCGCGCGATCGGCGAGGCTATGGCTGTTATGATGGTGTCCGGCAACGCTCCGAACATGCCCGAGCTTTTCCAGAGCGTAAGATTTCTCACAACGGCCGTTGCAAGCGAGATGAGCTATTCCTCGGGCCTTCAGCGTCAGGCGCTTTTCTCGATAGCGCTCGTGCTGTTTTTGTTTATCATGCTCATAAACGCAACGCTCAACTTCCTTTTGAAGAGGGATAAATCGAATGGATAATAAAAACGTAAAAGCAAAGCGCAGGGCTTACGGGATCGTTATGCGCGGCCTTTCGGGGCTGTGCGCGGCTCTGACGGCGGCACTGGTGCTGTTTTTAATAGCATATGTGCTCATTAGGGGCATTCCGAATATATCGTGGGAGTTTCTCTCGACAAAGCCGAGCTACCTCGCGGACTCCGTCGGCATTCTGCCGGATATACTCAACACGCTGTATGTCGTCCTCGGAACGCTCGTGTGGGTGCTGCCGCTGGGCGTTGGCGCTGCGATATACCTCACGGAATATGCGAGCAGCCACCGCATCGTCGGCGCTATCGAATACGCCGCCGAGACGCTCTCGGGCATTCCGAGCATCATCTACGGCCTTGTCGGCATGCTGTTTTTCTGCAACTTCCTCGGCTTCCAGACATCTTTGCAGGCCGGCGCCATGACGCTTGTCATCATGAACCTGCCGACCGTTATGCGCACGACTCAGGAGAGCCTCAAAACCGTTCCGCAGAGCCTGCGCGAGGGCGCGTTCGGCCTCGGAGCCGGCAAGTGGCGCGTTATCCGCACCGTCGTTTTCCCCGGCTGCGTGGACGGCATAATTACCGGCTGCATCCTCGCCGTCGGCCGCATTCTGGGCGAATCGGCAGCGCTGCTGTTCACCGCGGGCTTTGCGCACAATATCTATAACATTTTCGTTGACGGCCTGTCCGGCGCGGGAGCTACGCTCACCGTTTCGCTGTATGTCTACGCCAAGGAGCAGGGCGATTTCGACGTAGCCTTCGCCATTGCGGCGATACTCATGGCGCTGACCGTTATCATAAACCTTGTCGCAACGCTTGTCGGCCGATACTATCAGAAGAGGAGAAGCATATGAGCAGCATAATCAGCGTAAACGATCTGTGCCTGTGGTACGGCCAGACCCAGGCGCTTAAAAACATAAACATGGAGATACCCGAAAAGAGCATAACCGCGCTCATCGGCCCCTCCGGCTGCGGCAAATCGACGTTTTTAAAAACGCTCGACCGCATGAACGACCTCGTGCCGGACGTGAAGATAACCGGCGAGGTAAAGTATAAGGATAAAAACATCTACGCTCCGGGAACGGACGTAAACGAGCTCAGGCGCTGCATCGGCATGGTGTTCCAGAAGCCCAATCCCTTTCCCATGAGCATTTACGACAACGTCGCCTACGGGCCGCGCACGCACGGCGTGCGCAAAAAATCCGAGCTTGACGAGATCGTTGAGCGCTCGCTTCAGGGCGCGGCGATCTGGGACGAGGTAAAGGACAGACTCAAAAAATCCGCCCTCGGTCTGTCGGGCGGTCAGCAGCAGAGACTGTGCATCGCGCGCGCACTTGCCGTCGAGCCGGACGTGCTGCTCATGGACGAGCCGACCAGCGCCCTCGACCCCATCTCGACCTCGAAGATCGAGGAGCTTGCAACGGAGCTTAAGAAAAACTACACCATCGTTATCGTAACCCACAACATGCAGCAGGCGCTGCGCATCTCCGACAGCACCGCGTTTTTCCTGCTCGGCGAGCTTATTGAATACGACAACACCGAAAAGCTGTTCTCCGTGCCTTCGGATAAGCGCACCGAGGACTATATAACAGGGAGGTTCGGCTGATGAGAAGCAAATTCGATGCCCAGCTCAGGGAGCTTGGCGAAAAGCTCACGCTTATGGGCGCAATGTGCGAGGAGGCGATAGCCAACTCGGCAAAGGCGCTGCTCTCGGGCGACTCGGAGCTTGCAAAAAAGCTCGCGCCGCTTGACCTTGAGATCGACCGGTACGAGCGCGATATAGAAGCGCTGTGCCTGCGGCTTCTGCTCCAGCAGCAGCCCGTGGCGCGCGACCTGCGGCAGATATCGGCCGCGCTTAAAATGATAACCGACCTTGAGCGCATCGGCGATCAGGCAGGCGATATTGCCGAGATAATTCCGCACCTCGGCGGCAAGACCGGCAGCGAGTGCGCCGCCATGCGCCCGATGGCCGAGGCCGCCATCGGCATGGTCACCGACAGCATCGAGGCGTATAATAAGCGCGACCTTGCCCTTGCAAAAAGCGTTATCGAGCACGACGACGTGGTTGACGATTGCTTTTTGAGCATGAAAACCGCGCTTATCGAAATGATCCGCTCAGGCAGCGGCGACGCGGAGTACGCGCTGGATCTTCTGATGATAGCAAAATACTTCGAGCGCATCGGCGACCACGCGACAAACGTCGCCGAATGGGTCGAGTTCTCCGTCACCGGCATCCATAAATCGAGCGAAATATGAAAAAATCTCTCCCGGTCGGGAGAGAATTTTTTCGTGCTTAAATCGTTCTTCACTTTGCCAGGTCGCGGTAAAGGAAGGTTACGACGTGTGCGCGTGTGCATGCGCCGTTGGGAACGAAGGTGCCGTTTCCGGTGCCGACGGTCACGCCGTTTTCGGCTGCCCAGAGTATCGCAGGAGCATATACCGAGCTTTCGGAAACATCGGAAAACGGATTTGCGATGCTCGACGAGGGGCAGTCCTCATAGCGCCACAGGAAGGTGACAAACTGAGCGCGCGTTACCGTTGCGTTCGGCGCGAACGTTGTTTCCGTCGTGCCCTTGACGATGCCGTTTTCATAGGCCCATGCGGCGGCCCTTTCGTAGAAGCTGCCGGACTTTACGTCGGTAAACGGAGTGCTCATCGACTTAGGCTCCGGACTGCCGGCCGCGCGCCAGAGGAAGGTCACGACCTGCGCGCGGGTGCAGCTTGCGTCGGGCGCAAAGTGCGTAGAGTCAACGCCGTTTACGATGCCGTTGTTATAGCCCCAGACTACGGCATCGTAATAAAAGCTGCCCTTTACGATATCGACAAAGGGAACGCTTGCGGGAGCATCGGGCGTGTCGGGTGTGCCGCCGTCGGCAGGGATGCTTGCGAGCATTGCGGCCATCTCGAAGAATTTGCCCTGGAGATACTTCGTGTTTGTGATCTGGCCGACCATGTTGATGTGATCGGTCCTTTCGATCTTCTCGATGTAGTTCCAAACGCCCTTTTCGGTGCCGTCCTTGAAGGTCATAACGCCGTTTTCGGTGCCGTAATTGAGGTCGCAGCGGTCGTTCGAGCCTTCATGCGGATACTGCGCCGAGCGAACGCTGACGATGCCGTCGTTTTCCCACCAGCTCTCGTCGATGGTGACGTGGCCGGCGGCGTAGTTTTTGTAGCTGCCCATGTAGGTCGCGCTCTTTTTCATGAGCGGATTTATGTTGCTGTAGGGCAGGTAGTGGTGCGGATAAACCGCGCTGCGGTAGGTGTCCGAGCAGGCGACGGAGAAGTAGTAGATATCATCCTGCGCCTTGGCGTAGGAGTTGAGCACCGCCGCGCCGTCCGGGGACAGGTCGTAAACGCTCAGATCCTTCACGTCGTCCTTCCACAGGTTGCTGTTTTCGACGCGGTGAATGTAGCTTTCGTAGCTCTCGCCCGGCTCACGGGTAAGACCCCACTGGTCGAGCTTGAAATCAAGGCCGAGGTTTTCCTCGTTTATGTTCATGCCCGTTGCTGCGGAAAGAGCGGCCACGAAGCGGTGAACGAGCGGCTCCTCCTCGTTGTAGACCTTGCCGTCATACTGGCTGCCGTCGTGCGGCGTGCAGAGGGTGGTGATGCTCTCTATCCAGTGGCGGCAGGTGCCGGTGAAGAGCTTGCTGATGCTGCCGTCGGTCGTTGCGCGCATCTCGTCGGCATCGCCGTTTTCAAGAAGCTGCGCGAGCATGCGTATCGTCTCGCCGCCCATGCTGTGGCCGACAAGGTGGATCTTCAGCGTGCTGTCGGCGTTGTTAAGCTCGGGCAGGACGCCCTTGAAGGTGCGGCCGTAGCGGCTGTGTCCGTTCTGCGCCGAGTGGTACTGGCCGTAATCGACCGTGCCGCCGACGAGGTAGGCGTACAGCTCGCAGGCTCTGTCCCAGTTGCTCGCAACGGGGCCTATCGACGGGGTGTAGACCTCATAGTCTGCGTCGGTGAGCATCTGCTGAAGGCTGGAAAAGCCGCCCCAGTAGTTAAGGTTCGCGATCTCCGTTCCGCCCCAGCCGAACAGACCGTGGACGAGAACGATCGGGTAATCGTTGCCGTCATCGGCCGCCGTTGTGTCCGCGTCCGCAAAGGCGAACGAGCCGAGGGACAGAAGCATTGCAATGACCAGAACCATTGCAAGCGTTTTTGCAAATTTCTTGTTCATATTGTCATTCCTCCATGCGTGCAGGATATCCTGCACTGTTCGTTGTTTGATTATGATGTTAGTCTGACGATCCGGGCAATTAAATAGGCAAATCGGGCCGCATGCCTGAAATCAGGACAGCGACCCGAAATTGTATAACAGTGATTTTAGTTACTAAAGCCAAAGAAAAACGCGAAAAGTTCAGCTTGCCGTACAGATATCGTACAGAAAGCTTAAAACCGTCAGCTATATTCCGCTCCGCGCAGGAAAAGCTTCATAAATGACATGCAGAACATAAAAAATCCGCTCCGAATGTTTATTTCGAGCAGTGCAGCGCGCGCATTGCGTTGAGCACGGCGATGACCATTACGCCGACGTCGGCGAAGATAGCCGCGCCCATGTCGGCTATGCCGAGCGCGCCCAGCAGCAGGCAGGCAAACTTCACGCCGAGGGCGAAAACGATGTTTTCGTACACGATGCGGATGCACTTGCGCGAAATTTTTATCGCTCTGGATATCTTCAGCGGATCGTCGTCCATGAGCACAACGTCTGCTGCCTCGATGGCGGCGTCCGAGCCCATTGCGCCCATCGCGATGCCGATGTCGGCGCGCGAGAGCACGGGAGCGTCGTTTATGCCGTCGCCGACGAAAGCAAGCTTTGCCTTGCCGGTGGTTTCGCCGAGCAGGCGCTCGACCTCGCTGACCTTGTCGCCGGGCAGGAGCTGACTGTGCACCTCGTCAACGCCGAGGTCGGCTGCGACCTTTTCGGCAACCACCTTTGCGTCGCCCGTGAGCATGACGGTCTTGCCGACGCCCTGCTTTTTAAGCTCGGCTATCGCCTGTGCGGAGCTGGGCTTTACAACGTCGGAGATGACGATGTGGCCCGAGTAAACGCCGTCGATGGCAACATGCACGATCGTGCCGACGCTGCGGCACTCGGTGTGCTCGATGCCGAGGCGCTGCATCAGACGGTCGTTGCCGACGGCTATCGTGCGGCCGTCGACCTTTGCGACAACGCCGTTGCCGCTTATCTCTTCGATATCGCTCACGCGGCTGCGGTCAAGCTCCCTGCCGTAAGCCTCGCGCAGGCTTTTGCTGATCGGGTGCGAGGAGGCGCACTCGGCAAGGGCTGCGTATTCAAGCAGCTTTTCGTCCTCGATGGGGCAGTGGTGGATGCCGCTGACCTCGAAAACGCCGCGCGTGAGCGTGCCGGTCTTGTCGAAAACGACGGTCTTTGTCTGTGCCAGAGCCTCCAGATAGTTCGAGCCTTTTATCAGAACGCCCTCGCTGCTCGCGCCGCCCAGACCCGCGAAAAAGCTCAGCGGAATGCTGATGACCAGTGCGCAGGGGCAGCTTATGATGAGGAAGGTCAGCGCGCGATAGATCCAGTCGGTCCAGTCGCCGCCCAGCCCCATGAACACGATGCGCACAAGCGGCGGAAGTATCGCAAGCGCAAGCGCCGAGTAGCACACGATGGGGGTGTAGACCCTTGCAAAGCGCGAGATAAACTGCTCCGAGCGCGACTTGCGCGAGCCGGAGCTTTCAACAAGCTCCAGTATCTTCGACACGGTCGATTCGCCGAAGGGCTTTGTCGTGCGCACGCGGATAAGGCCGCTGAGGTTTATGCAGCCGCTTATGATCTCGTCGCCCTCGGCAATGTCGCGCGGCAGGCTCTCGCCGGTCAGGGCGCTTGTGTTTACGGTCGAGCTGCCGGAGATGACAACGCCGTCGATCGGCACCTTTTCGCCCGGCTGCACGACTATGACGCTGCCGGTCTCGACCTCGTCGGGATCGACCTGCTCGAGCTTGCCGTCAACCTCAATGTTTGCGTAGTCGGGGCGGATGTCCATCAGCGAGGCTATGCTGCGGCGGCTTTTGCCGACGGCGTAGCTCTGGAACAGCTCGCCGACCTGGTAAAACAGCATTACCAGCACCGCCTCGTTGAAGTCGCCGCTGCCGCTTATGATCGCAAGCGCGACCGCGCCGATCGTGGCAACGGCCATCAGGAAGTTCTCGTCGAAAACGCGGCCGTTTAAAATGCCCTTGCCGGCCTTGCGCAAAATATCATAGCCTATAATGAGATATGCCGCAAGATACAGGATCATTGCCGGCAGCTCCGGAAGCTGCACCAGATTCAGCAGTGCGAGCAGTGCGGCTGTGATCAATATTCGCACGAGCACTTTTTTCTGCTTTTTATTCATAATATCATCTTTCCCTTATGATTAAAATACGCCCCTCATCATGAAGGGCGTTTACGGACTTATGCGGCTTAAAGATAGATCTCGCAGTCGTCCTCGACCTTTTTGCAGTTTTTGACGACGTTCTTCATAACGGCTTCAATGTCCGCGCCCTCTGCAA
>OLXG01001104.1_pt1 | contig 10314 bp, 4 predicted proteins | sample 1673861 | NCBI WGS metagenome assembly OLXG01 (sample SAMEA103958130, study PRJEB25191) | human gut metagenome | biome: human-associated habitat [ENVO:00009003]; feature: intestine environment [ENVO:2100002]; material: feces | place: Germany | collected 2013/2015
CATATTAAGTTTTTCAATCAACGATAAAACTACCCTCTACCCTTGATACGGCGAACACCGTACCAAGTATTCAAGTAGCTGATAATCAACATTTTAACTCTTATTACAAAAGAGCAGAGTTTTCCTTGATAATCTTATCCTTGCACTCTTCCATCAGCCACTTCGGCGTACTGGTAGCACCACAGATACCTACCGTTTCCACATCCTTGAACCAGTTCATATCTATTTCGTCAGCACTTTCTATCTGGTAGCTGTTGGCATTCACGCTCTTGCATTCCTTGAAAAGCACCTTGCCGTTCGAACTCTTTCTGCCACTCACAAAGAGGATGACATCATGCTTGCTGGCAAAGGCAGCGATGTTAGGCATGCGGTTAGCCACCTGACGGCAGATGGTATCGAAACTCTTGAAGACAGCGCCCTCAACAATATGTTCCTGGCAGTATTCTATGATGCGGTGGAACTCATCGAGACTCTTGGTAGTCTGGGAGTAAAGATAGATATCTTTAGAGAAATCCAGCTGACCGTTTTCCTTCAGCTGCTTCACATCCTCAAACTTCTCTACCACGATGGCATGACTCTCCGTCTGCCCCACCAGTCCGAGCACCTCAGCATGCCCGTTCTTGCCGAAAATCACGATCTGTGCCTCCGGATTGTTGACATACTGCTTCTTGATGCGGCGCTGCAACTGGAGCACCACAGGACAGGTAGCATCGATGATTTCAATGTTATTTCGCTCAGCAAGGGCATAAGTTTCAGGCGGTTCACCATGAGCACGGAGCAAGACCTTTACGCCCTGCAGTTCCTCCATCTGCTCATGGTCTATCGTGATGAGTCCCGCTTCATGCAGGCGCTCCACCTCCATACCGTTATGCACAATATCGCCCAGGCAGTAAAGTTTACCGCCCTTAGCCAACTCCTCTTCAGCTTTCTTGATGGCAGTGGTTACGCCAAAGCAGAACCCACTGCCGTTATCTATTTCTATCTGCACGATATTCATTTTTAAATCATTGTACATAAATTTTCACCACCACCTTAGCATGGTCAGGGTCATTCGTAATTATGAGGATACGAGGGTGTCTGACACGCGATTTCTTCAAGTCGGCAGCCACAGCCGTCACCTTCATCTTAACGGTCTCTCCTGGCTGAATCTTACTCTTCTTCAGTTTCACCTGCAAGCCCATCGTAAACATCTGCATGCTGCGGATATCCAGTTCCGACTTACCCTTATTGGTAATCAGAATCTCACCCTTCAGCTTCTTCTTTCCATTGAAACTACCCAGATTGAGATCGGTGGCAGACATCTCTATCTTCGGAGCCAGTGCCTTCTTGGCTGGAGTCATGTTTTCGAAACCAGGAAGAAGAACGGCTGATACCACGATTTCCTTCTCAGGCGCAATCTTATCGCCAGGACGCTCACCGAGATAAACCGATGTCTGGTTCAAGCCCAGGTCGCGCAGTTTCTTGGAATCCAGCACGAAACTGATTTCGGCAGAATGACGCGGAGCCACCTTGGAAGGCGATACGAAAGCATGAAGATAGGATGGCAGATGCATCACTACCGGCTCCAGCACTTCGTCGGTAGGATTGAAGATATGAATGCGCTGAACCGGACGGTCGCCACGGTTCACGTCATCAAACTCCACCTCTTGGGCATCACTCTTGATGACACCCAGCATCTCATCGTAAGAACCAGCGAAATCTACTACGCTGCCCACTACCCTTCCCCTCATAGAGAGGATGAACGGCTCTTCATCCGCATTGGTATAGAGGCAAACCTGCTTGGTGAAAGTACCCATCTGCTTGGCATCGTATACCGCCTTGATGACGAAACTTTCGCCGGCAGCTATGCTCGTCTTCGGATAATCTACCTCCGTACATCCGCAGCTTTTCAATACATTGTTGATAACCAACGGCTTGTGCCCGTCATTCTTCAGCACGAATTCGGCAGTTACAGGCTTGTGGAACACCACCTGTCCGCAGTCTACCACCTCGTGCTGGGTTGTAATCTTCTGTGCTGATGCAGGCAGCGCCAACAGCGCTGAGAGCATCCATATATTCATCCGTTTCATACTATTCTATTTTAAATTATCAATCTATAAACTTTTAACTATCAATTATTAACTTTCAATTCATAGGTCTCAGTGCGGCCACCAAATTCCGGACTGTAGGTACACTCAGCGATGCAAGTTCCGCTCTGATAGTCGCCCTTTCTATCCACGTAATACTCCATTTCTACGATGTGCTTACCTTTAGATAAACGATCGAAATAGAAATTTGTTGCATGGTCTCTTGGAGAAACATAGCAGCCTATGCCCCACTGATAACCGCTCAACTGGTTAACCGGCTCCAGGCATGCCGCACGCTTATCCGTAATCTGCACAAAGTCGTAGTCGCGGTCGGCGGTGATGATGAGCGTTACCTTCACCTTCTCGCCTACCTGCGCATTGCCCTTGCTCTCAGATTCGGCTGGAACGATGACACGGCGCACCTTGATGCCCGACTCCATGGAACCGATTTCGCTGATAGGCTGCTTAAACTCTGCATAAACAGCTCCCCAGCTGGTATAATCGCTCTTTTTGTCGATGCTCAGCTTAGATGCCTTGCCCGGTCTTTCGGTCTTCACATAGCCCAAAGTAGTGGAATCCTGCGGCATCGGCAGCAGCTTGCCATCCAGTTTCAGCACGGCATTCTCAGCCTTCCTGCTCCAGTTGCTCTCATTGCCCTTCATAAAGGCGTAGACGGCATCCACGGTGTTCACCGGCGTATCCCAAACCTGGGTGCGTTTCGACATCAGGAGCCAGCGCTGCAGTTCCTCGATGGTCTGCTTGTCGTTCGGCTTCAGCATCTGCATCGCCTCTATCACGGATACCTGGGTAGGAATCTTATAGTTTCTCCAGCTGTAGAGTGCCTTGCGGGTATCGTAGTAGCGGCCCATCTCCTCGCGGTAAACGGCATATTCGTTCACGCTCTGCAGATATTCGCCTGCCTTCTCGCGGTAAGCAGCATTCTGCTGGCTGTTTCTGGCGAGTACCACGGCAGCACGCGCCTTGCCATAGATGGAGAAATCACCGGTCATCTTCGACATCTTGTCCAGGAGATAAGCCTTATCCTGCTCCAGATTCTGCTTCATCTTTCTGCCATCCATCGAAAGGATGTAGAGATAATGCAGCGCCTGTTCGCTAGGATTCACCTTCTGCTTTTTCTCCTCCTGTTTCTTCATTTCTCTTACTTCCTGTGCTGTTTGCCAGGAGAGATAATCGATGGCGGAAGTCAGCATCCGGGCGGTTGATTTCTGCACACCTGCGATGGCATTCAATCGAACCATCATTTCGGCTACCGATGTAGTCATATACCGGCTGCCCTTCATTCCCTTCCACCAGGAGAAGGAACCGTTAGGGTTCTGCAACTTCTTCAGCTTCTCCACCTGATTCTGCAGGCGGATGCTCTCCTGAGTGAGATTTTCCAGCGAGAGATGCTTCTGTACATGGTTTGTGATAGTATTGGCGTAGATGGCAGACATCAGCGAGATGGCGTTCTCCTCATCCGGATTACTGATAGCTGGCAGCGCCTTCACCATCAGCCAACTTGGGTTATTGGTGTACTCGATGGTTACCTTTGCATCTTCAGCGCCCTTCGCCTGCTTGCCCTCCTTGTTCAGGAAGAGTTTGCTCAGATCGAAGTTCTGCTCACCCTTCTGATGCAGGGTGATAGGCAGGGTGTTCACCACGAGTTCACGGTTGCTCAAAACCGGCAGATAGTGCTGCTCGCCATCGCTGTAGCCATTACCGGCAGCCACCACCTTATTAATATATACGCCTTCTTTCAGTCCCTGGACATCAAAGGAGATGGTAGCAGAGCCCTCGGCATCGATGCTGTAGTTCTGCGTCTTCTGCCAAACCACCTTGTTGGTCTCCGGGTCGAGAATCTGCATACGGGCGTTGCCGCTCACCTTCTTGTCGGAAGTATTGAAGAGTTTCACCACGATGGTGCTCTTATCGCCCTCACGCAGGAAGCGAGGCATGTTAGGCTGCACCATCACGGTCTTCTGAGCCACAGCCTCATCCACCAGCAAACCGTTGCGCATCTCCTTGTCATGAGCCAATCCCATGAACTTCCAGGTAGTCACGCTCTCAGGCAGGGTAAATCTGATGGCTACGTTGCCATTGTTGTCGCTCTCCAAGGCAGGATAGAAGAAGGCGGTCTCGTTCAGGTTCTCGCGCACCTGCACCTGGTCGAGGAACAGTTCTGCATCTGAGCCAGAACCGCCGGCAAACTGCGGCATCTCCTCTACTACATCAAAAACCTTGTTGGCAGATGGAGCAGCCGCTGCAACACGGGTCATATTACTCCCACGAATTTTCATGACCCTCCCTTCTTCCTTAACCAGCTCGTCTTTCTTTATACGAACAGACTCTACGGTTCCGCCAAGAGAACGTTCCAACTTGCTCAGCTCCACCGCTTGCATATAAGCATAATAGCTAAAGAATTTGCCATCAAACTTATCTACATCCAGTCCCTTCTCGTCATAATACTTGGTAGGATAAACGCCATTCAAGTATAATGAACGGAAAGTGAGGTTGTGCTTCCAGTAGCAGTTTGGCAAACTCTGATAGAAGCCCAGGGAGAGATTCCAGAAATGCGGGGCTATCTGGTCGAGCGACTTGTCATAGAGCACGCTCATCAGCTGCGCCTTGGCTGGCTTGCCGTCAGGGGTGGTAATCTTCAGCGTCCACTCCTCCTTCTGTCCAGGGGTCAGACGGTTGCGGAAGGTCTTCCAGGCGACATTCAGTTTCTTCTCAGGCAAAGGACGGGCGATGCTCATCATTCGGGTATAGCACTTGCCTTGCTTCACGAAACTATAGTTCAGTACGATGCCCGACGCATATTCCTCCTTGTAGGTGAAAGGCAGGGTCACGATACTGTCGCCCAACTCCCAGGCACCTTTCTCCAGCAGTTTGTTGCCGGCGATGATGGAATATACGATGTGCGCTCCGTTCTCCGAAGAGCCCACCTGGATATAGACCGGCTTACCATCACGAGGGAAGGTCTTCGCCGTCTGATAATACCATTCGGTAGTTGGCTCCACCGGATGGGTATCCTTCATGCTGAAAAGGGTGAATTTCTGCTGCAGGGTGTCCTGTCCGCAGATTGCCTCCAGCTGATGAACGCCAGATTTCCAAACGAGGGAAGAAGAGGCAGAAGAAGCATATTCCTTGATAGAAACCGGTGCATTCGCCTCGGCATCCTTCCATTCGCCCTTATCAATTCGATATTTCAACCTACTAGAAATCGGCATTCCACTGGCATTGCGGTAAGCGAAGGTCACCGTCTTCAGACTGTCTGTTTCGATACGCTTAGGAAGATTCACCGTGAGGATGGTTGGCTTGGTGCCCAGAGGCAGACTCATCACACCCTCGTGGCTCTCGCCGCTGATGTCGGTAACGATTGCTGAGACCTCGAAGTTGAAGAAACGGGCGATGCGCATGAAATCGCTCATATCAGCCTCGTCTTTTCCTGACAAGGAAGCCTCCAGCGGAATTTCTACATCGAAGGTTCCGTCCTCACGAGTCACGCAACTGTCTGTCTTTACCAACTGTCCGGCAGAGCCTGCGCCCCACCACCAGAGCTGGTTTCTGCGAGTCACCTGATACTCCACCTTGGCACCCTGCACAGGCACACCAGAGTAGGTCTTGGCTGTAGCCTTCACCACTACAGTATCGCCCCAGTTATATTTCTCGTTCACCTTCGGGAAGGTAATCTCGAAGGTTGGACGCTTGTACTCCTCAACTCTGAAATATTCGCTTGCTGTACCATTCACGGAGATGGAATACTGTCCTGTCTTTCCCTCCTTCGGGAGTTCGAAATCTACCGAAGCCGTACCGTATTCATCGGTAGTAGCCTTCTGCTCAGCCACCTGCTTCCAGTTAGGATCTCGCAGGATAAAATTCAGTTCCATGCTCTTGCCAGGCACACTGGCATCCAAGCCCTTCTTCACGATGTAGGAAATGGCTGAGGCATGCACGGTCTGACCCGGGCGATAGATGCTGCGGTCGGTAAACAGCTGATGTTCAATCTTGTCATCCTTCCGTTCGTAATAGCGAGTGCGAGAAAGATAGATATCCTTGGCAGGCGTAAACTTGTCATTGCTGGTGGAAATCAAGACGTTTCCATCCACATTTTTGAAGTAAGCCTCTCCGTTCTCATCTGTTGTCAAGCGGGCATGAACTATTCGCTTGTCCTTCTTCGTCTTGAAATCATACCGCTGGTTGTAGAGTTCTATCTTCGCCCCGGCGATAGGCTGTCCGTCGGTAGCATTCACCACCACATAGCGATGCCTGTCATCAGGCAACTGCTGGATCATCACCGCCAGATTGCTCACATAGAAGAGTTCTCGCTGCGGTGCGATGCCGGTATTGTCCGAAGTCACCTCCATCAGATAGGCACCCAGCGGCAGATTGCCACCGATTTCGATGGAATCCTTCACCTCTTCATAATCCGGCCGACCGTAGTAGTTGCGGCTGTAATCCTTCTGATGCAGCTTCGTAGTCTTCTTCAGGAGCATCTTATAGGTAGCCTCATCCTGCGCATCATATTCATTATCCGCCGTGATATTGAGTCGGGAGATGCTGATTTTCAGATTCTGAAGATTGCGCACATTCAGATGCACCCACTTCTTTTCTGTAGGGCGCAATACCTGCGGCATATCCAGCACCTGGAACATCGGTTCGGTGAGTCGCTTCTGCGCATTTCTCAGTTCGTTCATTCTCGACCATCCTCCCCAGCGGCTCAGCGCATAGTTGATATAGTTGAGCTTATCCTGCGGTTTGGCATCGGTAGCACCTTCCATGAAGCGGAAATGCTCCACGGCAAGTTCGCCTGCCTCCGGAATATCCTGATAAACCTGGATGAGCGAGTCGATGGTCTGCAGATACTTCGATTTCTTCACCTCTCTCACGTCGTCCTGGCGGTATTTCTCGATGAGCTTATAGGCACAGAGACAAGCCGCACCCCTATTGCCCACCTTATTATAATAGGTGTACAGCTGCAGATACGCCTCCTTGCTGTCTGCTTCGAATCCGATGAGATGCAGCAAATCATTCTTGAAGGAACTTCCGTCCACCCCTTTTAGAGTCAGCGGCACATACTCAGTAGAAGCATGCTTGGCAAGAAGCTCTGGGTGCGCCATCGCTTTTTTGAAGAACTCCTGGCTCTTCTTCAGGTTTACCTTTCGCTGACTTTGATAATAAGAAGCATCCTCCCTTTGTTCCAAAGAAGCCTCATCCACTTCTATTCCATACGGATTATCATGATATACCTTGCCGAGCACAGCATATCTCACCGCTTTCAGCATCGGGTCATTTGTCTTCAAAGCTTCAGCCTCCATCCGCTTCACATTCGGCGTCAGTGAGTCTGCAGAAATCTCTTTCCAGAGCATCACCTGCCTCATCTCAGCCGCCAGCAGCTGACCGTAGTCTTTAGCCGCAGAAGCCTTGGAGATGATTTTCTGCATCACCCCAATTTCGCTCTTCGGCTGGTCCTTCTGAGCGATGATGTCAGCTTGCTTCCACAAGTTGTCATAAGTTTGAGCCGTAGCTTGCAACATGGCAAACACAGCTATGATAAGTGATAAAATGTTTCTTTTCATAAGCCAACTGTATAAAATGTTTATAGAATGATGATAATCATCAAACTTTTCATTGCAAAAATACAAAAAAAAACTGTTTTCTAACCCCGAAACTTAAACTTTTTACTATCTTTGCACCAAAATAGTATATTTTACCAAGAAATAACATTAAAAAAACAATGGCAGAAAAAAAGTATGGTCATTTTGATGACGCCAATCGCGAATACGTGATTACTGACCCAAAGACCCCATGGCCTTGGATCAATTATTTGGGTAACGAGGATTTCTTCTCGCTCATCTCAAACACAGCAGGTGGTTATTCTTTCTACAAGGATGCCAAGTTCCGTCGCATCACCCGTTATCGCTACAATGGTGTGCCGATGGATAACGGCGGTCGCTATTTCTATATCAAAGATGGCGATACCGTATGGAACCCGGGATGGAAACCTTGCAAGACACCGCTCGACAGCTACGAGTGCCGCCACGGCATGAACTATACTCGCATCACGGGCAGCAAGAACGGCGTAGAGGCGAGTGTGCTCTTCTTCGTTCCGCTCCATACATGGGCTGAGGTGCAGAAGATGACGCTGAAGAACCAGACTGAGGAGGTGAAGACCCTCAAGGTGTTCTCCTTTGCAGAATGGTGCCTCTGGAATGCTGCTACCGACATGGAGAACTTCCAGCGCAACTTCTCTACGGGCGAGGTGGAGATAGAGGGTTCTACCATCTATCACAAGACCGAATACCGTGAGCGCCGCAACCACTATGCTTTCTACACTGTGAATACCGAGATTCAGGGCTACGATACCGACCGCGAGAGCTTCATCGGACTCTACAACGAGTTTTCCGAGCCGGAGGCTGTGATGGAAGGCAAGCCACGCAACAGCTTTGCCCACGGCTGGAGCCCTATCGCATCGCATTATATCGAGGTTACCCTGCAGCCAGGCGAGAGCCGCGACCTCATCTTCCTGCTGGGCTATGTGGAGAACGAGCAGGACAAGAAGTTCAGCGCCAAGAAGGTAATCAACAAGGAGAAAGCTCATCAGCTTATCGCCAAGTTTGATACCACAGAAAAGGTGGATGCTGCCTTCGCAGAACTCAACCAGTACTGGGATAACCTGCTGAACATCTTCACCGTGAAGAGCGGCAACGACAAGTTAGACCGTATGGTGAACATCTGGAACCAGTATCAGTGCATGATCACCTTCTGTATGTCGCGTTCGGCAAGTTTCTTCGAGAGCGGCATCGGTCGAGGCATGGGCTTCCGCGATTCCAACCAGGACCTCGTAGGTTTCGTTCATCAGATACCTACCCGTGCCCGCCAGCGCATCATCGATATCGCGAGCACCCAGTTCCCAGACGGTGGCTGCTACCACCAGTATCAGCCGCTCACCAAGCGCGGCAACAACGATATCGGTGGCGGTTTCAACGACGACCCATGCTGGCTCATCTTCGGTACCGTAGCCTATATCAAGGAGACGGGCGACTTCTCTATCCTCGCTGAGCAGGTGCCTTTCGACAACCAGCCAGGCACAGAAGTAAGCCTCTTCGAGCACCTCAAGATTTCGATGAACCATGTTATCAACAACCTGGGTCCGCACAAGTTGCCACTCATCGGAAGAGCCGACTGGAACGACTGTCTGAACCTGAACTGCTTCTCCTGGGACCCTAACGAGAGTTTCCAGACCACCGAAAACAAGGGCGAAGGAAGCAAGGCAGAGAGTCTGATGATAGCCGGTCTGTTCGTGGTTACCGGCAAGGATTATGTGGCTCTGTGCAAGCAGCTTGCCAAGGAAGCTTTGGAAAGCAAGGAGGGCGAAATAGCCGGTCTTGCAGAGGAAGATTATTTGACAGAAGCCGAGCGCATGCAGCAGGCTGTAGATGAGATGAACGAGGCTGTGAAGCAGCATGGATGGGACGGCGAATGGTTCCTCCGCGCTTACGATTTCTTCGGCAACAAGATTGGTAGTGATGAGAACGAGGAAGGCAAAATCTTCATTGAGAGCCAGGGCTGGTGTACGATGGCTGGTATCGGTCTGGAAGAAGGACTTTGCGATAAAGCACTGGATAGCAGCAAGAAACGACTGGAATGCGAGCACGGACTGGTGCTGAACAACCCAGCTTACACCACCTATCATGTAGAAATGGGTGAGATTTCTTCTTATCCTGAAGGCTACAAGGAGAACGCCGGCATCTTCTGCCACAACAATCCTTGGGTCATCATCGGAGAGACTGTAGCCGGTCGAGGCAACGATGCCTGGAGCCATTATACCAAGATTCTGCCTAGCTATGTAGAGGAAAAATATCAGACACTTCACAAGGTAGAACCTTACGTAAACTGCCAGATGGTAGCCGGTAAGGATGCAGCCAAACCGGGCGAAGGAAAGAACTCCTGGCTCACCGGTACAGCGGCATGGATGTGGTATACAGTATCAGAATTCATCCTCGGCATCAAGCCAGATTATGAAGGTTTGCTCATCGATCCTTGTCTCCCAAGCACCGCTAAGGGGTATGAGGTAACCCGCAAGTTCCGTGGTGGCGAATACCATATCACAGTAAAGAATCCTAGCGGAAACCAGAAGGGCGTGAAGCAGATTACAGTGGATGGCACTCCTATCTCAGGCACCATCATTCCTTGCTCTGAAGGCAAGCATGAAGTAGTGGTTGAGATGTAAATCAGCCAGATCTCA
>OLXG01001105.1_pt1 | contig 10310 bp, 7 predicted proteins | sample 1673861 | NCBI WGS metagenome assembly OLXG01 (sample SAMEA103958130, study PRJEB25191) | human gut metagenome | biome: human-associated habitat [ENVO:00009003]; feature: intestine environment [ENVO:2100002]; material: feces | place: Germany | collected 2013/2015
TAACTTTGTGGCTTTAAATAGAAAACGATAAAATAAACGATAGACGATCATGGAGTACAATTTCAGAGAAATTGAGAAAAAGTGGCACGAATACTGGATTGCCAATAAGGTTTATAAAGTCGAAAAAAATGCCGACAAACCAAAGTATTACGTTTTGGACATGTTCCCTTATCCATCAGGAGCTGGTTTGCACGTAGGTCACCCACTTGGTTATATCGCTAGCGATATCTATGCACGCTACAAGCGTTTGAACGGATTTAACGTACTGAACCCTATGGGTTACGATGCTTACGGATTGCCTGCAGAACAGTATGCTATCCAGACTGGTCAGCACCCAGAGGTTACTACCGTAGCCAACATCAACCGCTATCGTGAGCAGCTCGACAAAATCGGCTTCTCTTTCGACTGGGACCGCGAGGTTCGTACCTGCGACCCTAAGTATTACCATTGGACTCAGTGGGCTTTCCAGAAGATGTTCAACTCATTCTTCTGCAACAGCTGCCAGAAGGCTCAGCCTATCGAAAAACTCATTAAGCGCTTCGAGGAGAAGGGTTCTGCTGACTTGAACGTGGCTCAGAACGAGCAGATTGACTTCACAGCCGAGGAGTGGAACAGCTACGACGACGTGAAGAAGCAGCAGATTCTGATGAACTACCGCATCGCTTACCTCGGTGAAACCATGGTAAACTGGTGCCCAGGCTTGGGTACTGTGCTTGCCAACGACGAGGTAGTAAACGGCGTAAGTGAGCGTGGCGGTTATCCTGTCATCCAGAAGAAGATGCAGCAGTGGTGCCTGAGAACATCAGCCTACTCTCAGCGTCTGCTCGATGGTTTGGAGACCATCCAGTGGAGCGACAGTATCAAGGAAACCCAGAAGAACTGGATTGGCCGTTCTGAGGGTACAGAGGTAGTATTCTCTGTAAAGGACAGCGACGTGAAGTTTACCATCTTCACCACACGTGCCGATACTATGTTTGGTGTAACCTTCATGGTTCTGGCTCCTGAGAGCGAGTATGTTCAGCAGGTAACTACTGCCGAGCAGAAAGAAGAGGTGGAGAAATATCTTGACTACGTGAAGAAGCGTACCGAGCTTGACCGTATGGCTAACCATAGTGTAACAGGTGTATTCTCAGGAAGTTATGCCATCAATCCATTCACTGGCGAGGCAATCCCAGTATGGATTTCAGAATATGTATTGGCTGGATATGGTACAGGTGCCATCATGGCAGTACCTGCTCACGATAGCCGTGACTACGCCTTTGCCAAGCACTTCAACCTGCCTATCATTCCTCTTATCGAGGGTGCTGATGTTTCAGAGGAGAGCTTCGATGCCAAGGAAGGTATAGTAACCAACTCACCTGTAGCAGGCAAGAGCAGCATGGATGGCTTCTCTCTGAACGGACTCACCGTGAAGGAGGCTATCGCAGCTACCAAGAAGTTTGTTACCGAGAAGGGCATCGGCCGAGTAAAGGTAAACTATCGTCTCCGCGACGCCATCTTCTCTCGTCAGCGCTACTGGGGTGAGCCATTCCCAGTATATTACAAGGACGGAATGCCACAGATGGTTCCTGAGGAGTGCCTGCCACTCGAATTGCCTGAGATTGAGACCTATAAGCCAACAGAAACTGGCGAGCCACCATTGGGCAGAGCCAAGAAGTGGGCTTGGGATGCCGAGAAAAAAGAGGTGGTTGACAAGAGTCTCGTAGACAACAAGACCGTATTCCCACTGGAGCTCAACACCATGCCAGGTTTCGCAGGTTCTTCTGCTTACTACCTGCGCTACATGGATCCTCACAACGACGAGGCACTCGTAAGCAAGGAAGCTGATGAGTACTGGCAGAATGTAGACCTCTACGTAGGCGGTTGCGAACATGCTACCGGTCACTTGATTTACTCCCGTTTCTGGAACAAGTTCCTCTTCGACCTCGGCGTAAGCTGCAAGGAAGAGCCATTCCAGAAGCTGGTGAACCAGGGTATGATTCAGGGCCGCTCTAACTTCGTTTACCGCATCAACAGCGATGACCACGACAAGGCTCCTGTATTCGTAAGTTTGAATCTGAAGAAGGATTACGACGTAACTCCTATCCACGTAGATGTAAACATCGTAAGCAACGATGTTTTGGATATCGAGGCATTCAAGGCTTGGCGCCCTGAGTATCAGAACGCTGAGTTCATCCTGGAAGATGGCAAGTACATCTGCGGATGGGCCATCGAAAAGATGTCTAAGAGTATGTTCAACGTGGTGAATCCAGATATGATTGTTGAGAAGTATGGTGCTGATACCCTGCGTCTCTACGAAATGTTCCTGGGTCCTGTAGAGGCAAGCAAGCCTTGGGATACCAACGGTATCGATGGTTGCCACCGCTTCCTGAAGAAGTTCTGGGGTCTGTTCTACGAGAACCGTACCGACAACTTCCTTCCATCAGCCGACGAGGCAGCGAAGCCAGAGAGCCTGAAGAGCGTTCACAAGCTCATCAAAAAGGTAAGCGAGGATATCGAGAAGTTCTCTTACAACACTTCTATCTCAGCCTTCATGATTGCCGTGAACGAACTCGGTCAGCAGAAGTGCCGCAACAAGGAACTGCTCACAGACCTCGTCATCCTCATCGCTCCATTCGCTCCACACATCGCAGAAGAGTTGTGGGCAGCACTTGGCAAGCAGGGCAGCGTTTGCGATGCAGCATGGCCTAAGTATGATGAGCAGTATCTGAAGGAGAACGATATGCAGCTCACTATTTCCTTCAATGGTAAAGCTCGTTTCCAGATGACTTTCCCTGTGGATACTCCTAACGAGGAAATCCAGAAGCAGGTATTGGCAGACGAGAAGAGCCAGAAGTACTTGGAAGGATTCAACGTGTTGAAAGTGATCATCGTACCAAAGAAAATCGTCAACGTAGTGTTGAAAAAGTAATTTATAGATAATATACAGAAGGTCGTCTCATCTAAAAATGGGCGACCTTCTGTGCTTTAAAAATACGAGGAAAATATTATGCAAATAGCAATCAGTCAAACAATTAAGAATGAGTGCAAGGATTATTTCTACATTACCCTTGGACTCTTGCTTTACACATTTGGATGGACCATTTTTCTGCTTCCATACCAGATAGTAACGGGTGGCGTAACGGGTATCGCAGCCGTGATTTACTACGGCACGGGGATACCTATCTATTTGTCTTATTTTCTCATCAATGCCGCCTTGCTGCTTGCAGCGCTGAAGATACTGGGATTCAAGTTCATGGTGAAGACCATCTATGCCATCATCATGCTCTCCGTGTTCCTGGCGCTGGCGCAAGACTGGATGATAGGTGAAGATGGCAAGATGGTGCAGATATTGGGAGAGGGACAGGACTTCATGTCGCTCATCATCGGCTGTCTGTTTACGGGTTTATCACTCGCCATCGTCTTTCTGCATAATGGAAGTACAGGTGGAACGGATATCATTGCTGCCATCGTCAACAAATATCACAACATCTCGCTGGGCCGTGTGCTTATCTTCGTGGATCTCCTCATCGTGGGCAGTTCATTCTTCGTCTTCAATGCAAAACCAGAGTTTACCACGATAGACGCTGTTAGAAAGGTAGTATTCGGTCTCTGTACGATGGTGATAGAAAACCTGGTACTCGACTATGTGATGAATGCCAAGCGAGAAAGTGTGCAGTTTATGATATTCAGCAAGAAATATCAGGAGATAGCCAATGCCATCGGTATGCAGATGGATCATGGCGTAACCATTCTCGATGGCCACGGCTGGTACACGGGCAACGAGATGAAGGTGCTCTGTATCCTAGCAAAGAAGAACGAGAGCGTCACCATCTTCCGTATCGTCAAGATCATCGACCCAAATGCCTTTGTAAGTCAGAGTTCCGTAATCGGTGTGTATGGCGAGGGATTTGATGAGATGAAGGTGAAAATCAAAGATAAAGACATTAAAACAATTAAAAGTTAAAAGTTTATAGCGGCTTCGCCGTATAGCAAGAAGCACTATTGCAAGAATGCCCTATAAACTATTAACTATAAATTATAAACTTATGAAAAGGATAGTTTTTGCAACAAATAACCAGCATAAACTCCAGGAGATTCGCGACATCCTGGGCAGCGGCTACGAGGTAGTATCGCTGAAGGAGATAGGATGCGATGTGGATATTCCTGAAGCAGGCAACACATTGGAAGAGAATGCCTTGCAGAAGGCGCAGTATGTTTATGACCATTACCACGTAAGTTGCTTTGCCGATGATACCGGTCTGGAGGTAGAGGCACTTGATGGTGCCCCTGGCGTTCACAGTGCCCGCTATGCTGAGGGTACCGACCACGACAGTGAGGCTAACATGGCTAAGCTGTTGAGAGAACTGGATGGCAAAGAAAACCGCCAGGCCCGCTTCCGCACTGTTATCTGCTACATCGAGAAGCAGGATGTATGTCCTTGCGGCTGCACCAGCATCAAGAAAATTCACCAGTTCGAGGGTATCGTAAACGGCCATATCGCCACCGAGAAGCATGGTACCGAAGGCTTCGGCTACGACCCAATCTTCGTTCCTGAAGGATATGACCAGAGTTTTGCTGAGCTGGGTGAGGAAATCAAGAACGGCATCAGCCACAGAGCCAGAGCCGTGGCTAAATTGGTAGAGTATTTGAAAAAGAAATAAGATTTATTCTTGTTCAATACAGAATAACAAAGAAAAGGCATCATGATCAGGACACTCAATTCCCTGCGATTCATTCTTATCCTAATGATTGTGATTTCGCATTCCACCCTACCCATATCCCAAGATTTAATCAATTACTTGGGCGAGTTTCCTGTTGCCATTTTCTTTGTTATCAGTGGTTTTGTACTCTCTTTAAGCAAAGGAGAAAAATTACAGAAAGAAGTATTGGGAAACAGAAATATTTCTCTGTCATACTCTCTGCTTTCGCATCATACAGAGTATATTTCTTAAACGATATGGAGAAGGAAATCCACATCAAGAATTCCAATTCATCCTATCCCTCGCTTTTATTATCCTCACAGCATGGATAACAAAGAAAGCCATCGTTTTACCCATCCAGCATCAACTTCAAAAATATCTATAAGTATCTGTTTATAAAAACAATAAATAGTTATATTTGCAGTTAATATAGTATTAGGCTTTTAAATAACAGACAATGAAGACAATAACATTATTAATTACAATACTATTCATGGTACTTCCCTTATCGGCCACAGATAAGGAAAGTTGGGAAATATACACCAGTTATAATGATATAACAGAAATCGAGCCAACAGGAAACCTAGTGTTTGCCTTAGCATCTAACGGACTTTTTTCTTATCATATAAAAGATGGTTCAGTTACGACATATGATAAAGCAAACACTCTTTCCGACTTTGATATTAATCATATAGCTTGGAATAAGACTACCAAAAAATTGGTAATTACATATACCAATGGCAATATTGACCTGTTGGATGCCAATGGAAATGTAGTTAATGTGCCTGATTTGTATCTGAAAAGTATGACAGATAATAAACAGATAAACCATATATATATAAGTGGGACAAATGCTTATTTATCTCTCTCTTTTGGAATTATTAAACTAGATACAAAAGAAGGAAAAATACTCGATACATACAAGTTGGGCTTTAATGTTAACTATAGTTATATAGAAGACAATTGCCTTTATGCAGCTTCGAAAGAAGCTGGCTTATATAAAGGAGTTTTAAAGAATAACTTGTTAGATAACAATAATTGGGAAAAAGCCGGTAATTTCAAAGAACAAACAATGAATTCTACTAACGTCTATGATACAACTAATAAATATTGGTGGACGGTAAAAGAAGGTAAATTGACATACTATACCTTAAATACTGATAAGGAGAAAATATATCAAACGGAAGGTATTATTCCTGATGGTCCTGCATCTAACAATTTCTACCGTTTATACATTAATAAAAATAAATTATATGCAGTAGCGGGTGCTTGGTCACAAGAAAAAGACTGTAATAACATGGGAGAAGTGCATGTTTGGAATGGAGAAAAATGGGAAGAATTTGAGCAACCTTCAGATGCTTCATTAGGACATCTGTACAGAGACCTGCTCTGTCTTGACTTTGACCCATCAAAAGAAGGACATATCATGGTAGGTTCAAAGGCTGGATTATATGAATTTCAAGATGGAAAATTCATAAAGTGTTACAATAAAGACAATACAAGCGTTATTACATCACCTTTGGGTAATAATTATACTATTATTTCATCTGTAAAATATGATGCAACAGGAAAATTATGGCTTTTAAATAGCTTAGGAGATAATTCTATTCTATCGTTTGACCAAACTACACAAGAATGGAAACACTATCCTCATTCGGAAATAGGTTCTAATGACAGATATAATCTAACAGGATTAATTATCGGCAAGAATAATGGGAATATATGGTTTGTAAACAATTATTATGAAAAGAATAGACTATATAAATATAACTATAATACAGATGAATTAACAATGTATGGACCTACATTTACTAATGAGGATGGAAGAGACATTACTCCAATTTACGTACATTGTTTGGCAGAAGACAGAAATGGTAATATTTGGATAGGAACAACATCTGGTCCTCTTTATCTTTCAATGTCAGATATCAAAAATGGTAACAATATATTTACACAACATAAAGTACCTCGTAATGATAATACTAATTATGCAGACTATCTATTAGATAATAGTAATATACGTTGTATAGCAGTAGACGGAGCAAACCAGAAATGGTTCGGTACCGATAATGGAGTATATTTGGTTAGTGATGATTGCAACACACAAATTTATCATTTTGATACAGATAATTCTCCATTAATATCGAATATCGTATATAGTATTGCTGTCAATAACAATACAGGAAAGGTATATTTTGCTACAGATAAAGGACTGTGCTCTTTCAATAATGGAATTGTCGGTTCTAACTCTGAAATGATCAAAGATAATGTCTACGCATATCCAAACCCGGTGAAACCAGATTATACTGGCAAAATAAACATCGTTGGATTATCTTTCAATGCTAATATTAAAATTGTATCAACAAATGGAACTTTAATAAACGAAGGCAGAAGTGCAGGAGGCAGTTATTCCTGGGATGGTTGTGACCTAAACGGTAAGAAAGTAGCCAGCGGTATCTACATGGTAGAAACTGCGACAGAGAGTGGTGAAAAAGGAATTGTTTGTAAAATAGCTATTATTCGATAAAAGGCAGACCAATGACAGAAAATAATATATTATCACGTCAAAATACTTTATGGATGCAAGGTGTATCAGCATTATTAATCATGCTGACGCACTTTGTTATGCAGTTAGAGGACTATCCTCGCTTTTTTAATATTTTTGTTAGCGTAGCTGTTGCTGTTTTCCTATTTATTTCAGGATTTGGAATTAATGAAAGCCATAAAATAAATGGCATCAATAACTTTTGGAAAAAGAGATTTCTTCGTGTAATCATCCCATGCTGGACTATCTTTTTATTTCAACTACCATTCGTTGAACATTTTAATTCAGTACAACTTCTAAAGAATTTGACTTTTTACGCTTCAGATCTCTGGTTCGTCGATTATATCATACGATGGTATCTTGTATATTGGATAAGCAGAAGATTTTTTACGAAAAATACGAAATACATTCTTTTTGTCTTTGGAATATATAATGTATTTCAGCAACAACTATATAGTGAACAAGCTTTCTCTTTTTTCTGTGGATACTTAGCATCAGAATATGTTGGGAAGCTGAACAAACTAAACAAAAAGCATGTATTGAAGTATACTTGCCTAAGCGTAATATACGGAATTATATTCCTGTTAATCAAAGAAATACTAACTATTCAGCAAATAAAGGGATCGATACTTTTTAATGTTATACTGCTTAACATTAAACTGCCGTTGGCTATGTCTATCATAGCCGCACCTTTCCTTTTTCCACTATTAAAAAAGATTGGTATATTCAATAAATTAGGTAAAATCAGTTACGAATTATATATAGTTCACTACAACTTTATGCCAGCCATCACTGGTATTATATCCATATTCATCTATTCTGCATATTCAATTATCATAAGTGTTATTTTAAGAAGAATCAATCAGTTTCTAAGTAAAAAAAGCTATTTCATTTATAGCTTAACAGGCATTCTCTATATAGGGATATGCTATACGCTCATGTGCAAATATAGTATGAGAGTTACAGAACACTATGGATACATCTGTATTGGATACGCTTTAGTTTTGGCTTTAGATATACTCTTCTTTGCAACAAAAGAAGAAGAGAAAAAAATAAACAAATATTTACCCTATCTGTTTGCTGCAACAACTACAGTTCTTGTAATAGGACTATTGATAGTACAATACCATTTTGACCCTTTGACCAACAAAGTTGATCGATGGTCAGCCTTAGCTTATCCTATCCAAAATCTTTTCAATGGACAATTTCCGTATTCTGCCAAAACACATCTAGGCGGAAATGCATCACCATTTCCTATATGGCTGGTATTCCATATACCATTCTATCTATTACAGAACGTAGGATTATCAGAAATATTCACTTGCATGATATTTATCTACAGTATTAAGTTATTATCAGGTTACAAAGCAGCCATCAAGGCTACACTTTTATTGTTCCTTTCTATTAACCTTTGGTATGAAGTAGCTGTAAGAAGCGATCTCATATCAAACTTCTTTCTGCTAGCAGCTTTTATCAATATACTGCAAGTCTATCAAATTAATTTCAAACAGCACCCATGGATTCTGTCTGTGTGTGTAGGTTTATGGTTATCTACCAGACTGAGCGTAGCATTTCCTCTGTTCATTCTATTTTTTCCATACTATATAAAATTAAAAGTAAAGAAGCAGATTCTTATCCCACTTCTTATTGTGGGAGTATTTGCAATGACATTTCTACCATTAATATTATGGGATGCCAAGGAGTTATTTGGAGCTGAAAACAATCCTTTTTCCTTACAGTTTAGACAAGGTAGCCCTATTGCAACAATATTCCTTGTTACAATAGCTCTTACCATGTCACTAACCTGGAAAGGTAGTTACCAATTTCAGGTTCTATATTCTGTTATAATACTACTGCTCATCCCAATAATCTCCTATGGATATTCTATGTATATTTATGGAAATTGGACAGATATATTTAATTCAAACTACGACATAACCTATATAGATGCAGCCATTCCATTTGCAATAACAATTCTATCTCTTCCTAAACTTAAAGGCTGACGTAATAGCCTAGTTTATAGAGTTTAAATATGAAAAGAGAAGGCATATTGCTACAAAGATTCATAAGCTCCCAACCTTTACAGAGAGCATGAAACTTTCGGAAAGCGCCCAGAAGATGAAACTTTCTCAAGATATTTCTTGCATGCAATAATGGAGAGTAATCATTCAACTCTCCTTCAAATGCATGCAAAGTACGTAATGCTTCTTCTATTTTTCGAAGATAAACCAGATTTTCCTCAAACTCAGTATAGGCAACGGGATTATCAATATGGGTTACTTTTATCTTCTTTTCACTTAATGCCTTTCCCAGCAAAACATCCTCATAACCATACCCCTTAACCTGTTCATTATAAGGAACTTGTTCCAATACAGACTTATGATAAAAGAAATTGGTTGTACGAAAGGATTTATAAGGTTCAGACTTTCTCACTATATATGAATGTTTAGATTCTTCATGCTTTTCGTATCTAAAACGCAAATTCTCACGATATAATTGAACAGTAAGAGAACCACCATCCACACAAACTCCTCCACAGGCAACTTCTCCAACCCGAACACCACAACTAAGATAACGTATCAAAAAATCATTATTCACTAATATCAACCTAGCATCTATCATTAAATGCCACTCATACTTTGCCTGTCTAACTAATGAATTCCGCATCGCAGCACGACAATCATGATGTTCTGCACATATATAACGACAATGTGGCAAAAGAGTCAAAGAATAATTATTTTCAATAGTTCTTTTGTCAGTACTACCATCATCAAAAACAATAATTTCATAACACAAACCAGAAATAGCTTGTGCTTGTTTACAAAGAGATTTTACCAGTAAAGTAGCATCATCATTATAAACAGGAATAAGTATAGACAGCTCTTGTATAATCATACTATTTAAACGAAAATAATCCTGTTTTATTGCTAATTGCATGGAGTATATGATAAGAATTATTAAATATAACAAGTATTTTTGGTAGATAAATTGAAATATAGTATTTTTGTAATATAACAAATCTCATTATATAAAAATGGAAATAGTATACGTTATAGAAGATTTTTCTATGAAAGGTGGAGCAG
>OLXG01001106.1_pt1 | contig 10307 bp, 12 predicted proteins | sample 1673861 | NCBI WGS metagenome assembly OLXG01 (sample SAMEA103958130, study PRJEB25191) | human gut metagenome | biome: human-associated habitat [ENVO:00009003]; feature: intestine environment [ENVO:2100002]; material: feces | place: Germany | collected 2013/2015
GTTAATAGTTGACAGTTAATAGTTTATAGAGTTTTGCCTATTAAAAAAATAAAGAATTATGTATATTAAGATTCAGATTTCAGATGCTTTGTATCAGGCTCTCCTGACGCAGGGCAAACGCAAGAAGGGCTCTATCGCCCTGGTTAGCCCCAAGGAGGGTAATTTCAACGCATTCGCCAGCAATAGCGAAACGCGGAAACAACGCAAGTTTATACGGCTGGCTCATGGAAGTGCCAGCGTGGGCGATGAGGATGTGAGAATGCATCTGCGTATCAGCCGCAGAGAAGCCGAGGTTATGCCGGCTCAGGTTATCTGCAAAGAGAGTGAGATTGCCGGTGAGTTTGTAACGAAAAATTGCTAGTCTATGAGTTTTGGAATATCCGAAAGTGTAAGGAGCAGGGCGGTACAGGTTTGTACGCCCCAGCTCTTTCATCAGGCAGCCCAGAGCGGTGTGGTGGTGAAGACTTGCGCCGAGATAGAAGACGCACTTGAGAGCCTGCGCAGAGGCGAGATGAGCAAGGATGATTATGTGGCGCTGAAGACGAAGCTGAAGGCTAAACTCCCGATTCTCACTCCGCATGCTACCTTCAAGAACGGCCGACGACTGAATGCGGATGCCATCCCCAGCGGGCTTTCTATCTACGACAAAGACCATATTCCCGACCCGAGAGGGTGGTGGAAGACGAAGAGCCAGGAGCTGAAGCAGAATAAGCCTGAGGTGCTGGAATGCATCCTGCTGGTTCATGTTACGCCTTCGCTCGAGGGACTGAGGCTTGTCTTCGTTATCCCGGGAAAGATGAACCTGGCTGATGCGCAGAAATGGATGTCGGAGCAGCTGGGGGATAAGGATTATGATTCTTGCGTGAAGGACCTGGCTCGGCCTTCGTTCATCGTGCCCGAAGACTATATCCTCTTTATTAATGAAGAGGAGCTGTTTAAGGATAGAGAGGCTGCAACCCGGAGCAGGGAGAACGGAGAACTGAAGGGGGACGGGGCTTGGAAAGCCCCGGAACGGGGGCTGCCTGACGGGAGACCGGAGGGGGCTGCTGCTGAAGGAAGCGGGGGCGCTGCTGAAGGGAGCACGGGCGCTGGAAGCGGGGCTGCTGAAAGCAAGAAGGCTCCTGCCAGCTATCCCAAGGAATACCAGGGGGTGCCTTATCCGGTTATCATAGAGAAGCTGATAGAGCTGCTGGGAGGAGAGCCGCAACATGGCTCCAGAAACTCGTTTATCTTTACATTAAGTTGTTATCTCCGCTATCTCTGCGATGATAATGCGGAATGGATCAAGCAGGTGATTCCAACCTTTGGCGAAGACCGGAAGAGGGCGTTCATAACCGTGGAGAGTGCCTGCAACAGAAAGCAGAGCTTCCGAATGCCCAGCATCGTGAGCAAGGCCGTAGAGCTGGTAAGGAATGAAAAGATGAATACGCTTTCTGCCAGCTATGATGACAGCGATTTCGGCGATATCAACAATCCGGAATCTTACTTCTATCATATTCATCAGATGCCGGAAAAATTGCCCAAACTCATCCGACTCCTGATTTCGAAAACACCGGATATTTACCGTCCGGCCGTATCGCAGGCCATCTTCCCGCCACTGGCATCGCATCTCTGCGAAACCCGATTCCGCTATCTCGATAATGTAGAGCATGAGGCTACCATTTCTTCTATCTTGTGTGCCCCTACAGGAAGCGGAAAGGAAGCCATCACGCAACCTATCAACCACATCATGGCTGACATCAGGAAGCGGGATGCTGAACAGAGAGAAAGAGAGCGACTGTGGAAAGATGAATGCAACCGCAAAGGCTCGAACAAAGACAAGAGAGAAAGACCGCAAGGACTTGTTATACAAGAGGTTAATATTGATATGACGAACCCTGCCTTTGTGCTCAGAATGAAGGAGGCTGAGAACCATTTCCTCTATTCAAAACTGAACGAGCTGAACCTCTTCGATGCGCTGAAGGGCAAGACCAACCAGCACTTCCGCATCATGGAGCTTGCCTTCGATCTGGGTAATTACGGACAGGACAGAGTGGGCACACAGAGCGTTACCGAAACCATCAAGGTGCGCTTCAACTGGAATGCCTGCTGCACCCCGAAAAAGTGTCGCGAATATTTCAAAAGGGTGGTAACGGATGGTCCTATCAGCCGTATCTCGTTCAGCACCATCGAGCGCCGTCCATGCGGTTCGGAGCTTCCGGTATACGGCACTTATGATGCAGCCTTCGATGAACAGCTGAAGCCCTATATCGATAATCTGGTGAAGGCTAGAGGACTGGTAGACTGCCCTGGAGCCCGCAAACTGGCTCAGACGCTTCTGGATGAAAATGCCCAGTTTGCCCGTCTGTCGCAGGATGTGGTATTCGAGAATCTCTCGTTCAGAGCCAATGTCATCGCCTATCTGAAGGCATGCGTGCTGTATGTGGCAAACGGCATGAAATGGGAGAAATCCATCGCAGATTTCGTGCGCTGGAGCGAGCGTTATGACCTCTACTGTAAGTTGAAATTATTTGGACAGATGATTTACGATGCAGACAGAGAGCAGGACTGCGTGCCTAAGACAGCACCGAGGGGTCCGAAGAATATGCTTGAGATGCTGCCCGAACAGTTCTCGCTCAAGGATTATGCCAATCTGCGCAGGGAGCAGGGTTTCGACGACAACCGCAAGCGTACGATGGATGCTGTTTACCAGTGGGTATCGCGCGGATATGTGGTGAAGCTGCTTAAAGACGAAACTGCTGACACTGACACTGACAGTTTAATTTTCCGCAAGGTGCATTACAACAGAAGTTATCTTCTCAATAAAGAATAAGCTTATGGAAATAATAGTAAAGCGAATAGCCAAGAAGAAGACCTATACGATAGGTCATCTTTATCTTCTGAAAGAGGATGAGGTAGAGAGCCGCCAGAGTTTCAGCAGGCATCTGGAAGACAAGCGTGAATTTCGCGATACCTTCTCTCAGACGCTGCTGGATAAGGAGCATTATTTCTGCGATACGCTGGAGCCTACCTGGCGCAATCTGCTGGGCATCACGCTGAGTCCTGGGGAAGTGGATGCCCGTTCGGGCAGGGTGAGCGGCAAGATAGCGCGCAAGGTTCGGGGCAAGACGGCGATACCCGAGGGCACTTATCCGCTGCTTGTTACCCCGTCGCCCAGGTTTAAGTGTTTTCTGCCTCTCGTTCAGGGAGTGCCCGGTTTCGAGGGCATCCGCATCCATGCAGGCAATTATCCTGACGACACGCAAGGCTGCATCCTGGTGGGCGAGAACAAGTTCAGGGGAATGGTAGTGAACTCCCGCATCTGGCTCAACCGCCTCATCAGCCGCATTGCCGAGGCTAGGGAGCAGGGGGAATCTGTATGGATTACGGTTATCTGAAAATAAAAAAGAGGGTGAGTCATCTGGTTATGACACACCCTCTTTTTGTCGACTTATAGATGAGGGCTATTTTTATAGCAACTCCGGAAGTTGGAAGAGCTTCACGCTGTTGCTGCCTTTGATGAGGATGTAATGGTCGTGAGGCTGGTTCGCCTTGAGTGCTTCCTTCACTTCCTCTACATTCTGGAACTTGCGGTAGCTGCATGGAATATCCTTGAATTCATCGCCTACCAGCCATACATTCTCCAGACCGGCTGCCTGCAACTGGTCTACTACCTTCTGGTGCTCCTCGTGGCTCACTTCGCCGAGTTCGCCCATCTGTCCGAGAATCGCCATCTTGTGAGGTACATCCATCACGCGGAAGTTCTCGATGGCGGCAGCCATACTTGATGGGTTGGCATTGTAGGCATCTACCACCAGCTTATTGTGCGCCGTCTCTTCCAGCTGCGAACGGTTGTTGCTTGGGATGTAGTTCTCCAGGGCATGATCTATCTGCTGAGGCTTCACATCGAAATGAAGACCGATGGTGATGGCGGCAAGCATGTTGTCGATATTGTAAGAGCCGATGAGATGAGTCTGAACCTCATGCCAGTCGAAACTCTCGGTGCGCCAGCGGAACTTCAGGAATGGAGCGCAGGAGATGACTTCTCCCCATACATCGCAGTTTTCATCCTTGCCGTAGGTGATGAGGCGGTTGATGTTGCGCTGCTCAGCCATCTGCATCAGATGCTCGTTGTCTGCATTGATGAAGACGAGGGCATCGTTGGCTGCGAGGTAATCATAGAGCTCTCCCTTGGTCTTCTTCACGCCTTCGAAGCTGCCGAATCCCTGCAGGTGGGCACGGCCTACGTTGGTAATCATACCGCAGGTTGGTTCCACGTATTCCACGAGTTTTCGAATGTCACCAGGATGGGAAGCACCCATCTCTACAACGGCAATCTCATTCTCTGGTGAGAGACGGAAGAGCGTCTTTGGTACGCCTACATCATTATTGAAGTTACCCTGGGTGAACATCACGTTGAACTTCTCGCCGAGAACAGCAGAGACGAGTTCCTTGGTGGTGGTCTTGCCGTTGGTTCCGGTGATTCCTACTACAGGAATATCGAAGTGGCGGCGATGCTCATGGGCTAGTTCCTTGAAGGTGGTGAGGCAGTCCTCTACGAGGATGTAGCGCTCGTCGCCTTCCTTGGCATACTCTTTTTCATCTACAATCACATAGGCACAGCCTTTCTCCAAAGCCATGTCGGCAAACTTGTTGCCATCAAACGATGCGCCCTTCAAAGCCAGGAAGATGCTGCCCTCTGGGCAGTCGCGGCTGTCAGTGGTAATCACTGGGTGCGCTTGGTAAATCTGATAGAGTTCTGAAATATCCATAGTCTATAACTGTTATTTTGGGTGCAAAAGTAATCTAAATTATGGACATAACAAACAATTTTCCCAAAAAATGATGGTAATCTCGAATATTCTTTCTATTTTTGCAGAAATATTCGATGAATCTTTAGAAAGTGAGGCTCTTTATGGGTAGTAGAGATGAAAAAGATAAAACGAAAGTAAGGAAGGAAAAGCTGGCAGGCTATTTCTATAATCTATCCCAGTTGATATTTACGGGGACTGGGGTAGGAGGTTTCTTGCCGTTGCTGAAAGGTGAAGCTACGGTCGGTGATGTCTCTGTATTAATTTTTGGTGTTTTGGCTACAGCTGTTTTTGCAGGTATAGCTAATAAAATTTTAAAATATTGATTATATGAGTTATTTAGCATTATTTTTTCTGATTTGCTGTATCGTCGGTGGAAGTTTTTTAGCTTGGTTATATACAAAACCAGGCGAGAAATGGTTGAAAGATTTGTAAAATATTAAGTTATGGAAGTTTACAATGGACTATTGTTTTTCTTTGTGGTTGGAACAATCATAGGTGGGAGCTTTCTTGCCTGGACTTATACTAAGCCCGGTAAAAAATGGCTTAAGGAATTGTAGTGTTATGAGCTATTTGGCATTGTTCTTTTTAGTATGCTCGATTTTCGGTCTTGGTTTTATAGCTCGGACTTATACTAAATCGGGTGAAAAGTGGCTTAAGGAATTGTAGAATTATGAGCTATTTGGCATTGTTCTTTTTAGTTTGCTCAATTTTTAGCCTAAGTTTTATTGCCTGGACTTACACAAAGCCAGGTAAAAAGTGGCTTAAGGAGTTATAATCCGATGGAATATACGATCAATATCAAGGGGCGCTTGATGGATTTGAGTACCCCTCAGGTGATGGGCATCCTGAACGTTACGCCCGACAGTTTCTACTCTGGCAGTAGAAAACAGACTGAAATGGAGATAGCTCAGAGAGCTAATCAGATTATAGAAGAAGGTGGAAGCATCATTGATGTGGGCGCTTTCTCCACCCGTCCCGGTGCCGATGAAGTATCGGAAGAGGAGGAGGGAAGACGCCTGAAGTTCGCTCTCGACATCGTTCGCAGGGAGCAACCGGATGCTGCCGTTTCCGTTGATACTTATCGCCCTACCTTGGCACGCAAGTGTATCGAGGAGTGGGGAGCCGATATCATCAACGATGTATCAGAAGGTGGAATCACAGGCATCGTCAATGTGCCGCTGGAGCAGAGACAGGAGGAATATCCAGAAATGTTCCGGGTGGTGGGCGAACTGAAGGTACCTTATATATTAATGTCGGTGCAGCCTACGCTCGAAACGATGATGAAGGGCTTTGCCAGAGAGGTACAGCAGTTGCGCGACCTGGGAGCCAAGGACATCATCCTCGACCCAGGCTTCTGCTTCGGCAAGAATCTCATCCAGAATTATCAGATTTATAATGAGATGGAGAAGTTGAACGTGATGGAACTTCCGGTTCTGGTAGGCATCTCCCGCAAGAGTATGATATACAAGCTGCTGGGTGGAGATGCTACGACATCGCTCAATGGAACTTCCGTGCTCGACACCATCGCCCTGATGAAGGGCGCCAGCATCCTCAGAGTGCACGATGTGAAAGAAGCTGCTGAGGCTGTGAAGATAATAGAAGCAATGAAGGAGGGACGCACATGATAGAATTTGGCATCAAAGACTTTCTCGATATTCTCTTGGTAGCCTCGCTGCTGTTCTATGTTTATCGTCTGATGAAGGAATCGCGCTCACTGAACATCTTCGTGGGCATCATGCTCTTCGTTCTTATCTGGCTCTTTGTGAGTCAGATACTGGAAATGCGTCTGCTGGGTTCTATCCTGGATAAACTGGTGAGCGTGGGAGTTATCGCTCTCATCGTCATTTTTCAGGAGGATATCCGTAGATTCCTCTATGAAATCGGTTCGCAGAAAGGTATGCGCCGGCTGGTTCGCTTCTTCCACTCCAGCAAGGAGAGCCAGAAGGAGGCTAACAAGGAGACCATCATGCCGATTGTGATGGCGTGTATGAGTATGGCGAAGAAATACGTAGGTGCTCTTATCGTTATAGAGCGAGGCGTTCCACTGAAGGACATCATGGATACGGGTGAGGAGATAGACGCCAAGATTAACCAGCGGCTGATAGAGAATATTTTCTTCAAGAATTCGCCGCTTCATGATGGAGCCATGGTGGTGAGCAATAAGCGCATCATGGCAGCCGGATGTATTCTGCCTGTGAGTCATAACCTCGATATTCCGAAGGAACTGGGACTCCGCCATCGTGCCGCTCTCGGAATATCACAGAGCAGTGATGCCATCGCCGTCATCGTATCCGAGGAGACCGGACGAATCAGCGTGGCCATCAAGGGCGAGTTCAAACTCCGACTCTCGGCCGAGGAACTGGAAAGCATCCTTACTCTGGAAATGATATAAGTTAAGTGAAGAGTAAAGAACGAAGAGTGAAGAATTCATCGCTTTTCCTACTACGTAAACCTTTACGATATGAATAATCTCCCGATTTAGCTTTTTTTACACATTTTAATCGCTGCTATTTCAAAGAAAATGTGTACTTTTGCAAAGTCGATGTGGCAAAAAGGTGAAAAACAAGATAACATCACCTAACACTTTGACAGATCTACTTAGGAAACAACAAAATATATAAAATATTAAGAAGTAAAATGGATTTATTACAGCAAATCGTAGCTCGCGCTAAAGCTGACAAGCAGCGCATCGTGCTCCCTGAAGCAGAAGAGGAGCGTACATTGAAAGCAGCCGATAAAGTTTTGGCTGATGATCTCGCAGACATCATCCTCATCGGTAACCCTGCCAATATTAAGAATCTCGCTGCTCAGTGGGGTCTTAACAACATCGACAAGGCTACTATCGTTGATCCACAAAACAACCCTAAGACTGAGGAGTATGCTGAGAAGCTCGCTGAACTTCGCAAGAAGAAGGGCATGACCGTAGAGCAGGCTCGTGAACTCGTAACTAAGAACAACCTCTACCTCGGTTGTATGATTATCAAGACTGAGGGTGCTGACGGTCAGATTTCTGGTGCATTGAGCACTACTGGCGATACTCTCCGTCCAGCTCTTCAGATCATCAAGTGTACTCCAGGTATCACTTGCGTAAGTGGTGCTATGTTGCTCATCTCAGACCAGAAGCAGTATGGTCAGGATGGCGTTGTAGTAATGGGTGACGTTGCTGTAACTCCAAACCCTACAGCAGACCAGCTTGCTCAGATTGCCTATACTACAGCTCATACAGCTCAGTCAGTGGCAGGTATTACTGATCCACAGATTGCCATGTTGAGCTTCTCTACAAAGGGTAGCGCAAAGGATGCTATCAACAAGGAGACTGGCAAGAGTGTTTATATTATTGACAAGGTAAAGGATGCCGTAGCTATTGCTAAGGAGAAGTTCCCAGAGCTTCATCTCGATGGTGAGCTTCAGGCAGATGCAGCCCTCGTTCCTGAGGTAGCTGCCAAGAAGGCTCCAGGTTCTGACGTAGCTGGTAAGGCTAACGTTTTGGTAGTTCCTAACCTCGAGGTTGGTAACATCGGCTACAAGCTCGTTCAGCGTTTGGGTGGTGCCATCGCTATCGGTCCTATCCTCCAGGGTATTGCCCGTCCTGTAAACGATCTTTCTCGTGGTTGCTCTGTTGATGACATCTACTACATGGTAGCCATCACAGCTTGCCAGGCACAGGACGCTAAGAAGGCTTAATTCAACATTCAACATTTAACATTCAACATTTAACATTATGAAAGTATTGGTTCTGAACTGCGGTAGTTCATCTATCAAGTACAAGTTATATAATATGGACGATGAGTCTGTATTGGCACAGGGTGGTGTAGAGCGTATCGGTCTTGATAACGCTTTCATCAAGGTGAAATTGCCTAACGGCGAGAAGAAGCAGATCATGCACGACATGCCTGACCACAAGGAAGGTGTGAACTTCGTGTTCAAGTGCCTGCTCGACCCGGAAATCGGTGCTATCAAGGACTTAAAGGAAATCGACGCAGTAGGACACCGTGTCGTACAGGGTGGTGACAAGTTCAACGAGAGTGTTATCGTTGACAAGAGCGTAGAGGATGGTATCGAGGAACTTTGCGACCTCGCTCCTGTTCACAACGCAGGTCACCTGAAGGGTATCCGTGCCGTTGACTCTTTGATGCCTGGCACTCCTCAGGTTTGCGTATTCGACAACGCATTCCACAGCACAATGCCAGACTACGCTTATCTCTATGCAATTCCTTACGAGTTGTACGAGAAGTATCACGTACGCCGTTATGGTTTCCACGGAACATCTCACCGCTATGTTTCTAAGCGTGTTTGCGAGATTCTCGGTCTCGACCAGAACAACTCCAAGATCATTACTTGCCACATCGGTAACGGTGGCTCTGTAGCTGCTGTATTGAACGGTAAGGTATTGGATACTTCAATGGGCTTGACCCCATTGGCTGGTCTGATGATGGGCTCACGTTGTGGTGACATCGATGCTTCTGCCGTTACCTACTTGATGGAGAAGTTGAACATGAAGCCACAGGAGATGGCTGACTTCCTGAACAAGAAGAGTGGTGTGCTCGGTATTACAGGTATTTCTTCTGATATGCGCGACATCGAGAACGCTGCCAACGAGGGTAACGAGAAGGCTCAGCTGGCTCTCCGTATGTACGAGTATCGCATCAAGAAGTATATCGGTGCGTACACAGCAGCTATGGGTGGCGTTGACGCTGTCGTATTTACAGCTGGTGTTGGTGAGAACCAGACCGACCTGCGCGAGGAAGCTTGCAAGAACCTGGAGTATCTTGGCATCAAGATTAACAAGGAAGTAAATGACAAGGTTCGTGGCGAGGAAGCTATCATCTCTACTGACGACAGTAAGGTGAAGGTAGTTGTAGTTCCTACCGACGAGGAGATTGTTATCGCTCGCGATACAATGGAATTGGTTGCTAACAAGTAATCATACGCTATATATAATAAGGTGAAGACTAGAAACATAAGTGAATGGTCTTCACCTTTTTAATTTTTTGAGATTTTTTAGAATTATGAAAACAAAGATTGTAACTTTCGGAGAAATATTGCTTAGGATTTCTAAGCCTGGTTATCAACGTTTATTTCAGGGACATCATATGTTTGGCAATTATGGTGGCAGTGAGGCTAATGCAGCCATCTCTTTGGCTTATTTAGGCGATAATGTAGAGTATGTAACCCGTGTGCCATATGGTGAGATGGGTGAGGCAGCGTTGATGCATCTCAGAGAGTACGGTCTGAATGTTTCTCATGTTGTGCGTGGCGGCGAACGTCTCGGAACTTATTATTTCGAAGAAGCAGTAGCTATGCGCAATTCCCGTGTGGTTTACGACCGCAAGAATTCTTCTTTCTATACGCTAAAGCGCGGAATGGTGAAATGGGAAAAGGTGCTGGCTGATGCTGCCGTATTCCATTGCTCCGGCATTACCTGTGCTATCAGCCGCGATGCGATGGAATCAACTATGGATGCCATCAAACTTGCTGTTTCTGACGGGTTGACCATTTCCTGCGACATTAATT
>OLXG01001109.1_pt1 | contig 10284 bp, 8 predicted proteins | sample 1673861 | NCBI WGS metagenome assembly OLXG01 (sample SAMEA103958130, study PRJEB25191) | human gut metagenome | biome: human-associated habitat [ENVO:00009003]; feature: intestine environment [ENVO:2100002]; material: feces | place: Germany | collected 2013/2015
ATGATGCGGGGCATGGAGAGCCTCTTTGACGACAGTTTCTTCGGCGGGAGCCTGCTGGGAGACTTCTTCGGGGAGCGGACGGCCCTGAACGGCCGCCGGAACCGCTTCTTCGGGGAGGACCTCTTCGACGACTTCTTCCGGGAGATGCCTGCCCTTGGCAGCGGGACTCCGGAGGAGACGCCCAAGGCGGAGGAGAAGACCGTCAGCGAGGAGGAGAGCGGACACTTTGCCCAGATCCGCCAGCGCAACGCCCTGCGCCACGAGCTGAAGAAGGCCATCCACGAGGAGAACTTCGAGCGGGCCGCCCAGCTGCGGGATGAGATCCACAAGCTGGAGGAGGCCCACAAGGAGGCCAAGGAGTTCGGAAAGGACAGCAAGGAAAGCGCTTAACAGGCGCGTTCAAACAAAACGCACACCCCAGAATAAAAGAGGTATTGAACTATGAATGAAAATAAATTTACTCCCACTGCGGAGGAAGCCCTGCGGCTGGCACAAGAGGCCGCAGGCGAATTGGGTCACGGCTATGTGGGGACGGAACACCTGCTGCTGGGCCTGATGCGTGAGGACGAGGGCATGGCCCACACCGTCCTGACGGAGGCGGGCCTAACCGATGACCTGCTGACGGAAATGGTTCGGAAAAGCGTCGGCGCCGGTCTTCCCGGCGGCAATCCCGCTCAGGGTCTGACCCCTCGCGCCAAGCACGTTGTGGAGATCGCCATGGAGGATTCCATCCGGGGCGGCTATGCCTACATCGGCACCGAGCATCTGCTGGCCGGTATTCTGCGGGAGGGCAACAACATGGCAGTCCGTATTCTGCGGTCTGCCGGTGTGGACGCCCGTCAGCTCTATACCGCACTGATGAAGAAGCTCACCGCCGCGCCCAGAGCGGCCCAGAGCGGCGACAGCCGTACTCCGGCTGCCGGTTCCGCCAAGGAGGACGGCAAGGGCAGCAAGACACTGGCAGAGTTCACCCGTGATCTGACGGCGGATGCCCGGACCGGCAAGCTGGACCCTGTCATCGGCCGTGATGACGAGATCCAGCGGGTCATCCAGATCCTGTCCCGCCGCACCAAGAACAACCCCTGCCTGATCGGTGAGCCCGGCGTGGGCAAGACTGCCATCGCCGAGGGCCTGGCCCGGAAGATCGCCATGGGCGATGTGCCGGAGAACCTGCTGGATAAGAAGCTCCTGTCTCTGGACCTTTCCGGCATGGTGGCCGGCACCAAGTACCGGGGCGAATTTGAGGAGCGTATCAAGAAGGTGATGCAGGAGGTTCAGAAGAACGGCAACATCATCCTCTTCATCGATGAGCTGCACACCATCGTGGGCGCCGGCTCCGCCGAGGGCGCTGTGGACGCCGCCAATATCATCAAGCCCGCTCTGGGCCGCGGTGAGATCCAGATCATCGGCGCCACCACCCTGAACGAATATCGCAAGTATATCGAAAAGGACGCCGCTCTGGAACGCCGGTTCCAGCCAGTGACGGTGGGTGAGCCCAGTCAGGAGGCCACATTGGAGATCCTGAAGGGCCTGCGGGAGAAGTATGAGCAGCACCACAAGCTGCACATCACCGACGAGGCATTGAAGGCCGCCGTGGAGCTGTCCACCCGGTATATCAATGACCGGTTCCTGCCCGACAAGGCCATCGACCTGATGGACGAGGCCGCCAGCCGGGTGCGGATGGAGCAGGAGGAACCCTCCGAGGAACTCAAGAGCCTGGAGGAGAAGATCAACGCCCTGTCCAAGGACAAGGACGCTGCCATCAACGCCCAGGACTTTGAGAAGGCCGCCCAGCTGCGGGACATCGAGAAGGACTACAAGGAGCAGGTGGAGATCGAGCGGGATAAGCGCCGCAAGAGCAATCAGGAGCACCGGGACGTAACGGCGGAGGACATTGCCGCTGTGGTGTCCGGCTGGACCGGCGTCCCTGTGACACGTCTCACCGAGGACGAAAGCCAGCGCCTACTGCACATGGAGGAGACGCTGCACAAGCGTGTCGTGGGGCAGGACGAGGCGGTAAAGGCCGTGGCTCGTGCCATTCGCCGCGGTCGTGTCGGCTTGAAGGATCCCAAGCGTCCCATCGGCTCGTTCCTGTTCCTGGGCCCCACCGGTGTCGGCAAGACGGAACTGTGCAAGTCTCTGGCAGAAGCCATGTTCGGCGATGAAAACGCCATGATCCGCATTGATATGTCCGAATACATGGAGCGCCACACGGTGTCTCGCCTGGTCGGTTCTCCTCCGGGATATGTTGGCCATGATGAGGGCGGCCAGCTGACGGAGAAGGTGCGCCGCAAGCCCTATTCCGTGGTGCTTTTCGATGAAATCGAAAAGGCGCACGAGGACGTCTGGAACATCATGCTCCAGATTCTGGACGACGGTCGTATCACCGACTCTCAGGGTCGTACCGTGGACTTCAAAAACACCGTTATCGTCATGACCAGCAACATCGGCGCCAAGGCGCTGACCGACGCCGGCGCCAAGCTGAGTGTTGACGCTGGAGACAAGAAAGCTGCAGAGGATGCTGACAAGGCCTATGAGCAGGCCAAGGAAACTGTCATGGAGGAGCTGCGCCGCACCTTCCGCCCTGAGTTCCTGAACCGTATCGATGACATCATCGTGTTCCGCGCACTGACGGAGCAGGATATCGAAGAGGTTGCCCGGCGGATGCTCAAGACTGTAGCGAACCGTATGGAATCCATGGGTATTCGTCTGGATGCCTCCGAGGAAGCCGTGAAGGAGTTGGCGCGAGAGGGCTTTGATCCCAAGTATGGCGCACGTCCTCTGCGTCGGGCTATTCAAAATAAGGTGGAGGATACCGTAGCTGAAAGGATGCTGGATGGTACCCTCAAGGCCGGTGATACCGCCAAGCTGTCTGTGAAGGACGATAAATTGGTTGTGACCAAGTAACCAACAACAAAATGCCGCCGGAAAGGGCGGCATTTTGCTGCTCGTCTCTCTGGTTCATGCTATGTCTGTACGGCCGCGTTGTTATTTTTCAGGCGACGCAGAAATTTTCCTCGGCCTTCCCCCGACTGGTACTATGCTATGCCGTGCCGGGAATGATATGTTGTGCTGGGTACATTGACTCTTGCTTTTTAACAGGACATAGAATATGCTGGAAACAAAAAACGAGGTGTGCCTATGAATCTGTTGATGACACTGGATCGAAACTACATCCCGCAACTGAATGTGATGCTGTTCTCCGCGCTGCATAGCGACAGTGCCGCGTATTTTGACGTGTACCTGCTGCGCGACGAGGGACTGTCAGAGGAGGATGTGGCGGGAACGCGAGTACTGCTGGGGCAGCGGGGCGAACTGCACCTGATACGAGTGAACGAGGACGGTCTGGCGGACGCGCCGACCTCCGACCGCTACCCAAAAGCCATTTACTACCGTATTTTTGCGGCCAAATATCTGCCGGACACGCTTGATCGGGTGCTGTATCTCGACCCGGATATTGTGGTGCGGCAGAGCCTGCGGGAGTTGTATGAAATGCCCATGGGCACGGCGTTCTTCGCCGCAGCCACCCACATCCGCGGCTTTCTGCACCGTTTCAATGAGCTGCGGCTGGACATGGACGAGGACAGTCCCTATATCAATTCCGGCGTCATGCTGATGAATTTGCAGGCACTGCGGGCGGAGCAGGATACGCAGGCGGTATTCGACTACATGGACGCCCACAAGGGACGGCTCATGCTGCCGGATCAGGACATCATCAGTGCCCTGTACGGCCAGCGCATCCTGCCGCTGGATCCCATCCGCTACAACATGACGGAGAAGTTATTTGCCCTTCACCGGCACAACGGGGACGGCATGACGCTGGAGGACGTGCGGCGGCAGTCGGCGGTCATCCACTACTGCGGGCGGAACAAACCGTGGAAACCGGGGTATATAGGTGAACTGAACGTATTTTATGAGGAAGCGGTTTCCCAAATGGCGGAGAACAGTCATCTTTTTTGATTCGCTTTTATATCGTACATCTCGTACATCGCAACAAAGTGCGGCAGTTCAGTTGCTGAACTGCCGCACTTTCACATCACCCCACGCGGCGTCGAAGCTGATGGCACAGACCTTCTGGCTGCGCTCCACAGAGTAGATGGGCAGCTGCCGAGTCGTGGCCGCAGCGCTGACGGATGCCGGGTAGTTCACCGCGTAAAAAATGGCCGCAGCGGCCAGCAGCGCCGCACCGCCCACCATGTACCAGCGCCGCAGGAGGAGTATTTTGACCTTGCTCATAAAACGTGCGCCCCTTTCTGTTTTTTGCCCTATCCTATGCCGCTCCCGGCGGAAATATATCCCGCGGCGGCGCCTCGCAGCCTGCCGGCCGCACAGGGAAAAGGACCGTCCGCTTAAAACGGGACGGTCCTTCGTATGGAGGGGGCGGGGCGCAAGGAATAGGCGCCGCCGCGGAGGAAGGTAACTTATTTACGCAGGAACAGGTCGATCTTAGACTTGGCGCGGGCCTTGACGCTGGCTTTACCGGCCTTGACCATCTCGTAGTAGTCGCCATTGGCAGAGCCGCTGAGCAACCCTTCCACATAGGCCATGCGGATCTCCGTAGCGACATTGATCTTGCGAATTCCGATCTCAATAGCGGTCTGGATCATATCGTCAGGGATACCGGAACCACCGTGCAGCACAAGGGGCACATCGGTGACGTCACGTACCTCCTGCAGGCGCTGGAAATCCAGATTGGGACGGCCCTTATACAGGCCATGTGCATTGCCGATACCCACAGCCAGTGCGTCCACCTTGACGGCGGCGGTAAAGTCGATCACATCCTGCACGCGGACCAGGAACGGCTTGGAGTCATCGTGGGAAATGTTGTCCTCAGAGCCGAGGATCGCGCCCAGCTCCGCCTCCACAGAGGCGCCGGCAGCGTTGGCGATGCGGACGACCTCCTGCGTAACGGCGATGTTGTCCTCGAAGGACAGCTTGGAGCCGTCGATCATCACGGAGGTAAAACCGGCGCACAGGGCTTTGACGACCTGCTCCACGCTCTGCCCGTGATCCAGGTGCAGCACCACAGGGGTCTTCATATCCTTGGCCAGCGTGCGAACTGTGGCGGCCAGGCTCTCCAGCTTGCCGTCCTTGATGGCTGCCTGACCGACCGCGATGATAGCGGGGCAGTTTTCCTCCTCCACAGTCTCCAGAATAGCCTGGGTGATCTCCATCGTGTCAATATTAAAGGCAGGAATGGCGATCTTCTTTTCCTCTGCATAGGGGAGGATCTCACGCATCGTAACAAGAGACATATTTCATTACATCCTTTCGTTGCTTTATAAGATATCTACTGTAATGCTTCCGCCGTTGAGGACTTCCTCGATCCGTCCGGCATCGGGGACCACTGTGTGGCCGCCCAGACTCTCGCAGGTAAGGCTGGCAAATACATTGGAAAACTTTACCGCATCGGGGAGGGACATACCGCGGCCCAGACAGTACAGGATCGCACCGTGGAAGTTGTCACCGGCCCCGGTCGTATCCAGCACCTTCACAGCCGGGGCCGACACATGGTACATCGTCCGGCCATCATAGGCATAGGTGCCGCGCTCCGCAGCTGTAACGCAGGCGATCTTCGCCCCGCGCGCCGCATAATAGCGGCAGGCATCCGGCTCGCTCATGTGCAGGGTGCGCTCTACTGTTTTGTTATCGGGAATGAAAATATCCGCATAAGGCAGCAGCATATCCGTATTCTCACGGGACAGATTTCCGGAATCTATGGACACGATGGCATTCGTGTTCTCCTTGCAGTAACGGCAGATATCCAGCATGAGCTGGGGCCGCATCACGCCGAGATGCACATAGCGGGTATGATGAAACACCTCTTTGTCCAGCATATCAAACGTCAGCCGGTCAATGCAGCCGCCGTAACAGCTGAGACAGCGCTTGCCGTTTTCCTCCACCTGGACGAGACTGGTGGAAGATGCCTGGCCGGGGAAGGTGAACAGCTTGGCGTAGGCGAAATTCTGCCGTGCCAGAAATGCCTCTACAAAATGGCTGGTATCATCATCGCCCAAAGCGGTGATAACGCCGGTAACGCCGTGAAGACTCTGGTGCGCGGCACCGGCAATGGCCGACACGCCACCGCAGGTGATCTCCAGCTGGCGGGCCGCGATGCGCTGATCGCTGGCGGGAGGTGCCTCCACCAGCATCAGAATATCTTTTGTGCTGGAGCCGATAAACAGGCAGTCCAACTCTTTCATATGCAATAGCCCTCCTGTCTGATTTGCCCTGTGACATATTCGATCGGATCGGCGACCGAGGAGAAGACATAATCGGAACTTGTAACGCAAGTATATGCCATTTCTCCGCATATGTCAACAGATTTTTGCAACTTTTACACGAATGAAAAATTTTATCATTTTCATGTAAATTTACATTTTACATTTTGAAAACAAGATGCAATTGCGATTGACAAACTCTGCACAGCGCGTATATAATAGGGCATATACGACATGATCGCCGTGCATTCTGTGTACCTGAAAGGGGGAGATCGCTTGTCTACGATGAAGGATGTCGCGCGGGTCGCCGGTGTCAGTATCGCCACTGTTTCCCGCGTATTGGCCGGTACCGCCGCCGTGACAGACAGCACGCAGAAAAAAGTGCTGGCAGCCATGGAGGAATTACAGTACCGCACGGCCGCCCCCGTCCGGCCCGTGATCCGGAAGGAGAGCCAACTCACCGCCGTATGCATGGAAAATCTCACATCGCCGTATTACATCGACCTGCTGCGCGGCGTCGAGGACGTGCTGAGCATCAGCAACTGCTCCCCCCTGCTGTTCAACCTGGATAATGATGACCGGGCGTTCGCAGAGCTGACCCAGGCGCTGCTGTCATTTCGGGTCGCCAGCGTACTGTTTATCGGCTGTGGCGATATTCTTTCCAGGGCCGACCTGGAACAGTTCCCGGAGCTGCCCGCAGTCATTCTGGCGGAGAATACGCCGTCCGTGCCCATGCCTTTCCCGGTCGTGGCCTGCGACGCTGCCGCCTCCGGCGCTTTGGCCGCGGAGACACTGCCAACGGCGGGCGGAACGGTGCTGTACATTCCCTCCGTGGGGTGCACAGCACCGGAGGAAGACCCGGTATTTCAGGAATTTGAACGGGCGGTGGCAGCACAAAACGGCATGACGGTCCGCCTTTCCGCCGAGATACGTCAGCTGCGGGAGCAGCTCCCCGGACTGCTGCGTGGAACAGAATGTCCCCGTGCCGCGTTCGTGCAGGACAACGAGACTGCGGTAGAGCTGCTGCATCTGTTGCGCCGCGAGGAGCTGCGGGTGCCGGAGGATATCGAGATCCTTTGCCAACAGAACACAAAGCTGGCAAAGCTGGCCGACCCGGCACTGTCGGTACTGGCGCCCACCGGGTACCAGGTAGGGATGGTCGGTGCAAAATGCCTGATGGATCATCTGGACCGTGGGGACACACTGGCGCCGCTACAGCTTGTGGCCCCCAAGCTGGTGAAGAGAGGTTCTATAAAATGAGTGCCTGTGATATTCTTGTGATCGCCAATCTGAATATGGACCTGATCCTGGAGCAAAAGAACTCTCAACAGACCAGCCGCAAGCGCTACGCGGACTCCTTTACACTTTCGCCCGGCGGAAACGGCTACAATGAGGCAGTAGCCGCCGCGCGGATGGGCGCTACGGTGGCGCTGGCCGGCATGATCGGCAGCGACTCCTTCGGCGCGCAGCTGAAGGCATCGCTGAACGAGGAGATCACCGACAGCCAGCTGGTACGGGTCGTACCCGGCAGCAGCGGCCTATCCCTGATCCTGTCCTCTGCCGGACAGGAGAATATTTATTGGGACATCGTGGGCGCCAATGCCTGTCTGGACGAGGAATATATCCGCGGATTGGAATCCCACATCGCCAAGGTCAAGCTGCTGGTGGTGGGCTTCGGCGTACCGTATGCATCCACGGTGCTTGCCATCCGTTTGGCGCAGAAGCACGGCACCGCCGTAATGCTGGTGGCCTATCAGTCCCGGCCCCTCAGTGACGAGCTGCTGTCCATGGTAGATATTCTTGTGCTGGACTCCCGCGAGGCACTGCCTCTGGCAGACATGGAGGTGACCAATCTCAAAAGTGCCCGCATCGCAGCTGGTATGCTGCTGAAGCGGGGCGTCCGCCAGGCCGTGCTGCTGCACATGAAATCGCGCTTTCTGCTGGCAGCTACCAACGGCGGCTTTACCTCGCTGGAAGCACCGAAGGATTTTCACATGACGGACGCCTCCGCTATGGACGACACACTTTCCGGCGTGTTCGGCGCCTGCTGGATCAAGGGGCTTGACGTGGAGCAGGCCGCCGAGATCGCCTACGATGCCGCAAATCTGTGCGGCAGCCGGTTCGGCGCGCATTTTTCCATCCCCACCAGCGAAGAGCTGGCACAGCTGATCCGCTGAGGCGGTTTTGCCACTGCAACGAAGGCGAAGCCTTTGCCATATTTCATACTCAGGAGGAAAACCACATGGATTTCATCAAGAGAGACGACATCAAGAAAAACACTCTGCCTGGCCGAGTCGTACAGAACGCCGTAGGGCACAACTCCGCTGTGCTCAGCGAAAAGATGACGGTCAGCTTTTGCCATTACTCCGCCGAAAGCGGTCCCATGGAGCCCCACAACCACGCCGAGGAATCGGTGGTGGTGCTGTCCTGCAAGGATGCCTATGTGAAGTGGGGCAGCGGCAAGGACTCTCTGGAGCACACGGTGGAGCTGCACGAGGGCGACCTGATGCACTTCCCTCCCCTGGAGTGGCACGTGTTCGGCTACAAAGAGGGCGGCTATCTGGACGCCCTGTGCATCTACGGCCAGGTGACGAACATCCGCCCCGAGGAAATTCAGGCAGAGAACGTCTGAGGAGGAAGCGCCATGAGAGCCGTACAACGCCAACCTATCTCCCTGCTGGACAGCTGGCCCACGCCGGATACCGATGCCGTGCACCATGCACTGCGGGAGGAGCTGCACCGCTTTGACCGAAAGGTCGTCGTTCTGGATGACGACCCCACCGGCGTGCAGACCGTCCATGACGTCAGTGTATATACCGATTGGACGGAGGAGACCTTCCGCGCCGGCCTGGAGAGCAACGATCGGCTGTTCTTTGTACTGACCAACTCCCGCAGCTTCTCCGCGGGGGAGACGACCCGCGTCCATCGTGAGATCGCCGAGCACCTGGCTGCCGCGTCTCAAAAAACGGGAGTGCCCTTTGTCCTCATCAGCCGCAGCGATTCCACGCTTCGCGGGCACTTCCCTCTGGAAACGGAAACGCTTCGTACAGAGCTGGAAGCGCTGCTGCCGGAGCGCTATGACGGCGAGATACTCCTGCCGTTTTTCCTGGAGGGCGGCAGATATACCATCGACAACGTACACTATGTCCGTGAAGGTGACACGCTGGTACCTGCCGGTGAGACGGAATTTGCCCGGGACACCACTTTCGCCTATCGCGCCTCCGATCTGACGGAATGGTGCCAGGAAAAAACCGGCGGCGCCTACCCTGCGGAGCAAGTGGTGTCCATCTCGCTTGACGAGCTGCGCCGCCGCGACTATGACGCCGTCTGCGAAAAGCTGATGGGTGTTTCCGGCTTCAACAAAGTGGTTGTCAACGCCGTATGCTATGACGATGTAGCGGTGTTCGTTACCGCCTATCTGCGCGCGGCAGCCCGGGGTAAGGTATTCATGTTCCGTGGCTCGGCAGCCGTGGTCAAAGTTCTGGGCGCAGTGAGCGATCAGCCTCTGCTGCAGCGGGAGGATCTTATGTGCGCCGATCAGCGGAACGGCGGCATCATTATCGTCGGCTCCCATGTCCGCAAAACCACAATGCAGCTGGAAGCACTGCAAAAGGGCTGCCCGGAGATCGAATACATCTGTTTTGATGTGAACACCGTGTTTGACGACGCCGCGTTGGCGGCGGAGCGTCGACGTATTCTGGACCGTACCAACACACTGTTGGCAGACGGCACGACCGTGGCGGTATACACCAGCCGTATGGTCCTGCGCTCTGAGGATGACCAGCGGGAAAAAAATCTGGCGATCAGTGTGAAGATCTCGGATGCGCTCACATCACTGGTTGCCGACCTGACAGTGCGGCCTGCCTTTGTGCTGGCCAAAGGAGGCATTACCTCCAGCGATGTGGGCGTAAAGGCGCTGCGGGTACACTGTGCGCGGGTCCGTGGTCAGATCGCCCCCGGCGTTCCCGTTTGGGAGACTGGCGAGGAGAGCACCTTCCCGCACACGCCCTATATCATCTTCCCCGGTAATGTGGGCACAGAGGGTACTCTGTGCCAGGTGGTA
>OLXG01001119.1_pt1 | contig 10210 bp, 8 predicted proteins | sample 1673861 | NCBI WGS metagenome assembly OLXG01 (sample SAMEA103958130, study PRJEB25191) | human gut metagenome | biome: human-associated habitat [ENVO:00009003]; feature: intestine environment [ENVO:2100002]; material: feces | place: Germany | collected 2013/2015
GTGGAAAAGGCGTGGCGCGCCGCGATGTTCGGCGCGGTCAGGTACGCTGCGCCGCGCTCAGCGTGCAGCGGGAAAGCGACTTCGTTATGCATTCTTGCCGCAGCAGTCCTTATACTTCATGGGCAGGCCGTTCGGGCGCAGCTTGCCGCACGGGCACGGGTCGTTGCGGCCGGGCTTCTTGACGCGGCGGACGGGGCGCTTCTTCTCGCTGTCGTCCCCGCCGGCATTCGTCGCGGCGCTGCGGGCGACGGTCTTGCGCTCGAGCTTCTGCTCGCGGCGCACGCGCACCGTGAACAGGCGGCGCACCGTCTCGCTCTGGATGCCGTTGACCATTTCGTCGAACATGTCAAAGCCGGCGCGCTTGTATTCATCGACGGGCTTGACGTTGCCGTACGCGCGCAGGCCGATGCCCTGACGCAGGTCATCCATGGCCTCGAGGTGATCCATCCAGTATTCGTCGACCACGCGCAGCATGACCACGCGCTCGAGCTCACGCATGAGCGGCGTGCCGTCCGGCTGCAGGCCGAAGGCTTCCTCGCGCGCGGCATAGGCCTTCATGGCGCAGTCATAGACAGCGTCGGAGAGCGTGTCGGGCGTGAGCTTGTGCAGTTCCTCGGCCGTATAGCTCAGGTCGCACGGGAAGAGCTTTTCGAGCGGGGCGAGGATCTCGTGCAGATCCTTGTCGTTTTCGGGGTGGTGCTCGGCCATGCCGGCGGCGATGTCGCCGGTGATGACGGTGCGGATCATGTGCTGGACGTGCTCCTGCAGATCCTCGCCGTCGAGCACCTTGCGGCGCTCTTCATAGATAACGTTGCGCTGCACGTTCATGACATCGTCGTATTCGAGCACGTTCTTACGGGCCTGGAAGTTGCGGCTCTCGACCGTGCGCTGGGCCTGCTCGATGGCGTTGGAGAGCATCTTGTGGTCGAGCGGCGTGTCCTCGTCGACGCGCAGCGTCTCCATCATGCTCTGCATACGCTCGGAGCCGAACAGACGCATGACGTCGTCCGTGAGCGCGATGTAAAAGCGGCTCTCGCCGGGGTCGCCCTGACGGCCGGAGCGGCCGCGCAGCTGGTTGTCGATGCGGCGGGACTCGTGCCGCTCGGTGCCGATGATATACAGGCCGCCGGCCGCGCGCACGCGGTCCGCTTCGGCGTCGATGCTCTTTTTGTGCTCGGCCATGCGCTCGGCAAACAGGGCGCGGGCCTTGAGGATCTCTTCGTCCTCGGTCTCGGCATAGCCGGTAGCCTCGGCGATAACCTCCTCCGAGAAGCCGGCCTTGCGCAGGTCGGCCTTGGCCAGATACTCCGCGTTGCCGCCGAGCATGATGTCCGTGCCGCGGCCGGCCATGTTCGTTGCGATCGTGACAGCGCCGAACTTACCGGCCTGCGCGACGATCTCGGCCTCTTTTTCGTGGTGCTTGGCGTTCAGCACGTTGTGCGGGATCCCCTCGCGCTTGAGAAGCTGCGACAGCAGCTCCGATTTTTCGATCGAGATCGTGCCGACCAGCACCGGCTGGCCCTTGGCGTGGCATTCCTTGATCTGCGCGATGACGGCACGGTATTTGCCTGCCTCGGTCTTATAAACAACATCGGGGTCGTCGATACGGATGACCGGTTTGTTCGTCGGGATCTCGACGACGTCGAGATTGTAGATGCCGGAGAATTCCTCCTCCTCGGTCAGCGCCGTGCCGGTCATGCCGGAGAGCTTGTCGTACAGACGGAAGAAGTTCTGGAATGTGATGGTGGCGAGCGTCTTGTTTTCGCTTGCAACCTTGACGCCCTCCTTGGCCTCGATGGCCTGATGCAGACCCTCGTTATAACGGCGGCCGTACATGAGTCGGCCGGTGAATTCATCGACGATGATGACCTCGCCGTCCTTGACAACGTAGTCGATATCACGCTTCATGAGGCCCCTTGCCTTCATGGCCTGATTGATGTGGTGCGAGAGCGTGGCGTTTTCTGGGTCGGCCAGATTTTCTACATTGAAGAACTGCTCGGCCTTTTCAATGCCCTTCTGCGTGAGCGACACGGAGCGGTCTTTTTCATCGACAATGTAATCGCAGTCATACTGATCCTGCAGTTCCTTGTTGTCCGTCGTGGAGAAGACCTGCTTTTTCAGGCGGGAGACGAAATAATCCGCCATTTCATACAGCTTGGACGATTCCTCGCCTTTGCCGGAAATGATGAGCGGTGTGCGCGCTTCGTCAATGAGGATGGAGTCAACCTCATCAACGATGGCGAACGCGTGACCGCGCTGGACCATCTCCTGTTTGTAAATCGCCATATTGTCGCGCAGATAATCGAAGCCCAACTCGTTATTTGTGCCGTAGGTGATATCGGCGGCATAGGCTGCGCGGCGCTGCTCACCGGTCAGATCGTGGACAATGAGGCCGACGGAAAGTCCTAAGAAGCGGTAGACCTTGCCCATCCACTCCGAGTCGCGCTTGGCGAGATAATCGTTGACCGTGACGATGTGCACGCCCCTTCCGGCCAGCGCATTCAAGTATGCAGGCAGGATTGCGACGAGCGTCTTGCCTTCGCCGGTCTTCATTTCGGCGATGCGGCCCTGGTGCAGCACGATGCCGCCCACGACCTGCACCCGGTACGGACGCATGCCGAGCACGCGGTCAGCTGCCTCGCGGCAGACGGCGAACGCCTCCGGCAGCAGCGCGTCGAGCGTCTCACCGGATGCGTAGCGATCCTTGAATTCCTGCGTCTTTGCGCGAAGTTCCTGGTCAGTCAGCTTTTTATACGGCTCCTCAAGCGCCATGACGGCCTCGACCTGCGGTTCGAGTTTTTTGACCTCGCGCTCCGAGCGGGTGCCGAATAGTTTTGTAAACAGTCCCATGGTAAAAACCCTTTCTGCGCCGCGCGGTGCGCGCTGCGGCGGTTTTCGTATTCTAAAGTGCAATTATAGCACATACAGACCGGTAAAAAAAGAAGAAATTGTGAATTTCGGCGGCTTGATTTACCCGGACGGGACTGGTAAAATGAGTTTGATTTTTATGGTATCGAGGTACTTTGCGTATGGCTATCCGTCTTGTGGCCGTCGATGTTGACGGTACGCTCGTCACTGCTGACCAGCGTGTTCTGCCGCGGGTGCAGGCCGCGGCGCAGCGTGCGCTGGAACACGGCATCCAGCTTGTTTTGTGCACCGGCCGCGCGCCGGGAGAGTGTTGGTATATTTTAGATGCGCTTCCGCAGATCCGCTACGCTGTCACGCAGACGGGCGCGATCGCGCAGGATCTGAAAACCGGTGAAACGCTCTATCACTGCCCGCTGTCCCCGGATGATGCGCGGCTGATCTATTCCCATGTGCGCCGGTACGACGGGCTTGTCAATTTCTTCTCCGGCGGTATTGTGTATAATGCCAAGCAGCAGATGGCGCAGTTTGAACGCTATTATCCTGCCGACTTCCGCTGGCTGTTTGAACGGTCGCACGAATTTGTCGATGATCTGGACGCCATGGTCGCCGGATGGAACAGGCCCGTGGAAAAACTCTATGTGCCGTTCTCCAGCCGGGAAGAGTGCGAAAAGGCGATGGCTGATCTGACGCAGCTTCCGTATTTCGTGACCGGCGCGGGCTATGTTGATCTGGAGGTTATGAATCCGAACACCAGCAAGGGCATCGCGCTTGGGGCGCTGTGCAAAAAACTCGGCGTTCCGCCCAAGCAGGTCATGGCCATCGGCGACAGCGGCAACGATGCGGCCATGCTCGACTTTGCAGGCGTCGGCGTTGCAATGGGAAACGGGGAAGAAGCACTCAAGCAGAAAGCAGATCTGATCGCGCCGACGAACGAAGATGGCGGTGTGGCCGATATGCTGGAACTTGCAATCAAGGGAGAGATTTAAATGGGCGTGCAGGATTTAACGGTACAGATGGTCGTGATTGTCGTGATCGGCGTCTTTTTTGCGTCGTTCATGGACGCCATCGCGGGCGGCGGCGGTATTATTTCCGTGCCGACCTATCTGCTGGCGGGACTTCCGATGCACTTTGCGCTGGGCACAAACAAATTTTCCTCCTCCATCGGCACCGCGTTTTCCACGGGCCGGTATATCAAAAACGGCTATGTCGACTGGAAGCTCGGCATTCCGTCCATCGCGCTGGCGCTCATCGGCTCGTTCTTCGGAACAAAATTGCAGCTGATGATCTCCGAGGTGTACTTACAATATCTGCTGCTGATCGTGCTGCCGGTCGTGGCCTTCGTCGTGCTGCGCCAGCGGCAGCTGCCGGAGGAGCGCGGCGATATCGAGCCCAAAAAGCAGATGGCCATCGTCTATCTGGCCGCGCTCGTCGTCGGCGCGTACGACGGGTTCTACGGGCCCGGCACGGGCACGTTCCTGCTGCTCATTTTCTGCAATCTCGGCAAACTTGACGTACGCACAGCGGGCGGCAACGTTAAACTCGTGAATTTGTCCTCCAATATCGCCTCGCTCCTGACCAGCCTTTTAAGCGGCAAGGTCTTCCTCGTCCTCGGCCTGATCGGCACGGTGTCGAGCATTTTGGGCCATTTCATCGGCGCGGGACTCGCCATTAAAAACGGCTCCAAGATCGTAAAGCCCGCCATCATCATCGTCCTCATCCTGCTGGCCGCAAAGGTCGTCCAGGGATTGATCGCGGGCTGACGCATAAAAAACGCACGAAGAAAAGGGACCGACAAGGCTGTCGGTCCCTTTTCTCAATCTGCCGCAAAGTTGTATTCCGCTGTAGGGGCCGCTGCCCACATCGGCCCCTACGAACAGGCAGCTGCTTTCTTCAGACAGCCGGATCAAGCCGTGCGCGGCATAGTTCCGATTCCGGGCAGGCGGATTGGCGCAGGGTGGACAGGGCCAGACCCAGAAGAGCCGCGTCCATGACGGTATACAAATTTCCCGAGATGAACGGCAGCGGCGCGGACAGCGGGAAGATCCCAGTCTGATACAAAAGGCCCAGCGTCAGCTGCATGGAAAGAATCATGCCCGTTGGGATGCACAGCATCCGCCCAAGCGGATTTTGCAGCTTCGCCGTCCGCACGAGCAACATCACGAGCAGCACCGCCTGCGGCGCATACAGCATTGCGAGCCACACCCATGCAGGTGCGCCGGACAGTGTGCCAAGCCGGTTTGCTTCCGCCAAAGTGCCGCGCGTCAGCAGAGCGGAAGCCATGGAGGAATTTTTCCAATATTCCCTCAAAATCTCCCGCCACTCCCGCAGACTGGCGGGGCTGAAATACCAGTCGGAAAAATTCTGGTACCGCTGTGCGTCCTGATAGAAAATCCCCACAACTGCAAGCACCAGCAGCGCCCACACGAGCGCCCGCGCGCAATTCTTTTTCACCTGAAACAGCCCCGCACGGATCGCACTCAGCAGAACAGCTGCCGCGCACACGGCAAACAGAAGCTGGGGCAAAATTCCGACGTATCGATCCCATAGGAACGGGAGTGCAAACGGCGCCACCGCTGCCAGCGACAGCCAGAAGCCGCCCTTTTTCCCTTGCAGCGCGTACACGACCAGCGCATACGCCGCCGGATACAGCAGCGCGGCATACTCGCTCGTGTCGCCCACCGTGATCCCGAGCATACGAGGTGCGCCGGGGCCCATGAACGTCGTCTGATACACGCAGACCGCGCCGAGCACAAGCACTGCGCCATAGATGTACCACGCGTACCGACTCAGGCAGCGGTAATCCAGATAATACCCGCCAAGCAGCGCACCACAGGCCAGAAGCCCGGACGCAAGCGCGAAGGCATACGAAGAGCCGATCCATTCGGCGCGCAGGTACATCCCAAGCACGATAGCAAGCCCGGCAAAGAGTAAGATCGCCGTCTGCCGCTTTGGCCGGTGCACCGCGTCGAGCGCAAGGCCGACAGTCTCCGCGTCGCCCATCTGCCGGACGGCCTCGGCCTCCGCCGCATCCTCGGTCATGCCCTCGGCCAGATACGCCTCGGTCTGCTCTTCCAGATGTGTCCGCAGTTCGCGCTCCAGCGCCGGACGCACGCGTTTCCAGCGCACCTGCGCCCCGGCAGTCTCCAGATACCGTTCGATCCGTTCAGCCACCGTAAGCGCCTCCCTTCAACACCTTGCCGACTGCCCGCGTATAGGCGTTCCACTCCGTCTCTTTCTCTTGAAGCCGTTTGCGCCCCGCGTCCGTCAGATGGTAATACCGCCGCGGACGGCCCGCGGCGGAGGGCTCGTCCCGTGCGGTGATATAGCCCTTCTGCTCAAGCGCGTGCAGAAGGGGATAGAGCGTCCCGGCCTTGAGGTCGAACGCGTGCTCCGACCGGCTGCGCAGCGTCTCGATCATCTGATAGCCGTACATGTCCTCCTGCTCGAGCAGCTTCAAAAGCAGCATCCCCGTGCTCCCGGCCAGCAGGGTTTTGTCGAATTCCATAGCGAACCTCCTTTAATAGATAGATGGTCTATATATCGGATATCTATATATTAGCGCATATTTACGGATTGTCAAGAGAAATTTGCGGGGCTGTACGAATTCGCCGAAGGCTTGGTAGGGGCAGAACGGCAAAGTGTGTGCAGATATGCAAAAAGCCTCCCCTTGCCGCGCTCTGCGCGGTAAGGGGAGGCGGCATTTGCGGCAGCAAATGGCGGAGGGGATGGGGCAGGGGCAGCGTGCTCCCAAATGTACAATGTACTGTGTACAAAATCCGCTCAGCCGGCGCTGCCGTATGGCTGCAGAGCCGCTTCGCGGTCTGCGATCTGGCCGATGGGGCGCAGCGGCTCCGGCACGCCGTCAAATGAGCCGATGTGCTTTTCAAACCAGACTACGTCGCGCCAGCGGCCGTTTTTATAGCCGGTGTTGTGGTATGTTCCCAGCAGCTGAAAGCCAAGCTTCCGGTGCAGGGCGGCGCTTGCGTCGTTCGGCATGGTTACGACGCCGTAGGCTGTGCGGACGCCCTGTTTTCTGAGCAGGTCCAGAAGCGCCCGGTAGAGTTTTGTGCCGAGGCCCATTCCCGCTGCGTCCTTGGAGACGTAGACGGAAAGTTCTGCGTTCCAGTCATAGGCTGCACGCTCCTGCGCGCGGTGGGCGTAGGCGTAGGCGAGGATTTTTCCGTCCTCCTCCGCAACCAGCCATGGATAAACCGCGCCGTAGCTGCGGATGCGTCCGGCGAATTCCGCCTCGGACGGCAGCGCTGTCTCAAAGGTGATGGACGTATCGATATACTGTGCGTAAATGGCGAGACAGGCAGATGCGTCATGCTCGTCTGCAAATCGAAGCTTCATTTTGCTGCCTCCCCTACGGAACCACGATGTCGATCGCGCGGTGCTCGTTGTGAATTTCAACCTCGGTGACGCTGCCGCCGAATTCGCCGTCGACCGTCCACGAGACCGGCTCGTCGAACTCAAAGCGCAGCGCGCCGGTCTGCGTGGAAATAAACGAATCGTTGTCAAAATCCAGCCGCAGCGCACGCGTCGCGGCCAGATTGAACTCTGCGAGATTTTTTGTCGCGCGCACGAGAATCATTTCATACAGCCCGTCGTTGAGCGAGATGCCGAGATCCTTCGTGGCCTTGAAGCCGCCGACGGAGGTCGTGCTGGTCACAAGCCCGACGAGTACGTCGGCCTCTTCCATCCGGCCTTCATAATAGACGCGCACATGCGTCGGCTTCAGCCGCCCAAGCGCGCCTGCGCCGTTCATAATGTACGCAAGCCTGCCCCAGATGCGCTTGTCCTCCTGCGGCGTTTCATACGGCACGTCCGTAAAGATGCCGAAGGCGGCGACGTAGGTAAAAAACCGGTCCGGGCCGAACGAGCCAATGTCCAGCGGGTAGAGTCTGCCTGCTACGATCTCCTGTGCGGCGCGGATGGGATCTTTGGAAAGACCCAGCGTGGAGGCCACGTCGTTGACTGTGCCGCCGGGGATGTAGCCCAGCGGAGGGCGTTTTTCATACGGCAATTCCATAAGGCCGGAGACAGCCTCGTTGAGTGTTCCGTCGCCGCCGGTGCAGACGATCAGATCGTACTGCGTTCCGCGTGCGGCGATCTGCCGGGTGATATCCCGCGGGCCGGTCGTCATGTGCACGGTCGGCTCATAGCCGCCCTTGCAGAAGATTGCCAGTACCTCCATGAGCGAGGTGCGGATCTCGGCATGGCCCGCGTTCGGATTGATGAAAAACAGTAAGCGTTTCATGCGTGGGGTTCCTCCCGGCAGCTTGTCAGTTCTGCTGCATGACGTCAACGATGGCTGCGTTCTGTTCGGTTTCTTCGGCCTCGAACTTTGCCGAAACCTCCTGCAGAACGCTTACGGAGAGTTCGTTCAGATAATCGTCCTCCGCGCGGACATACCAGTACGCATGCTCGCTCGTGGAGGAGAAGTACATGATGTGATAGCCGTAATCGGTCTTGACGATGCCGGTGTCGCCGGGCTGACGGGATGCGTCGAAGCACCATGCGTCAAACGCATCGACCATCTGGCCGGGATAAACATCCTCATACAGGCCGCCGTTTTCTGCGCTGCCGGGATCGGCAGAGTTTTCCGCAGCCATGAATGCAAAGGACTCTTCCGTGTGTTCCCCGTTTTTCCACTCGGTCAGCAGATCATTGGCCTTCTTCTCGGCCGCAGCCCATGCTTCGTCGGTGTAGGTGCCGTCGTCGTTCTTGCCCTCGGGCTGGATGAGGATATGGCGCACATTCACCATCTTCACATCGGATTTCTCAATGCCGTTTCCGGCGTAAGACTCGGCGTTGTCATCATAGTATTTGCTGATATCGTCCTCGGTGTAGGTCTTCGCATCGACGAGCACCTGCAGATAGGACGAGGCCGTGATCTGCCGCTCGACAAAGTCGTGATACGACGACAGCGTAGCTGCCGGGCCATAGGCCATCTGGAGATATTCATCTGCGCTGCCGTAGCTGTAGCTTGCGGCGGCCACGGTGATCTGGTTGTCAAGATCGTCGAGGTAGTCCTGATCCTCCTGGCTCAGCTGGAAGCCTGCAAGCCGGGCCTCCTGCCAGATGGCGGTGACGTTTTCATAGTTCGTGATGGCCGCCTGCAGGAAATACTGCTGCCAGGTGCGCGTGTCGTCAAACATACACATCTGCTGGTCAAACGGCGTGCTGGTGTCAATGAAATACGAGGCGTAGCTGCCGTAGTTGTTCATAAGCGTGTAGTACTGCTGCCAGTAGTAATACGGAAGCTCGCGGTTCGTCAGATGATCGTCGCCGCAGACAGCGATCTCACGGTTCAGAACGTCCTCAGTCAGCGCATCTGCCTCTACGGTGTAGCTGACGCCGTTGCTGGCCGGCTCTGTCTGTTCGCCGTCCGCCTGCTCACCCGGCTGGCCGTCTTCCGCAGGGGTCTGATCGTCGGGCTGAGTATTGTCGGTGCCGTCAGGGGTATCGGCAGGCTCAGAGATCGTTGCGTCTCCGGGCTGCTCAGCATCCGGGCTGACCGTTTTCGGCTTCAGCGTGAGGATCAGCACGAGCGCTGCGGCGACCACAACGGCTGCGCCGCCGATGATCCACGGCAGCGGGGATTTTTTCTTTGCGGTTTTTTTTGCGTTCAGCGCTTCCTGCGCAGCGGCATCCTCGCCGGAGATGGTAAAGGAAACTTCCTCGCCGGTCTGCACTTCGTCCTGCTCCGGCGTCAGGTTGGTCTTATCGTCCATGTGTGTCATTGCCTCCCATATTGTTGGTGTCCCCTAAGCATACCACATGAGCACGCGGTTTGCAATCGCGGCAGAGGCGTTCAGTTTTAAACATTTTTTGAATTTCTGCCGGGGTTTTTCTTGACAAGGGGACGATAAATGGGTAAACTATAGCTGATATATGCGATGAAAAGGACAAGTACGGGGTTTTGACGCGCAAAGAGAGCTGCCGGCCGGTGTAAGGCAGCGGCAAAGAGCCCCCGAATATCCCCTTGGAGCAGCCGGGCTGAACGAAGAGTAAGCCCGGACGGGACTTCCCGTTACAGAAGGCGAGTGCCCGCAGATTTTTGCGGGAATTCAGGTGGTACCGCGGTCATTTATCGCCCTGAGCCAAGGCTCGGGGCGCTTTGTTTTTGCAGGAGGAATTATGGAATACAAACAGACGCTCAACATGAACAAGTCGGGCTTTCCGATGCGCGGCGGTCTTCCGATGCGCGAACCGGATATGCTGAAAAACTGGCAGGAACTCGACCTTTACAACGAACTGCTCAAAAAAAATGAGGGCAAGCCTCTCTTTGCCCTGCACGACGGCCCTCCGTTCTCCAACGGCTCGCTGCACATGGGCC
>OLXG01001121.1_pt1 | contig 10204 bp, 9 predicted proteins | sample 1673861 | NCBI WGS metagenome assembly OLXG01 (sample SAMEA103958130, study PRJEB25191) | human gut metagenome | biome: human-associated habitat [ENVO:00009003]; feature: intestine environment [ENVO:2100002]; material: feces | place: Germany | collected 2013/2015
GAAACAAATTGATATGGAACAATCGACAAAATGTGATAAAATAAAACCAGATATGCGCACTTGTGTGCATGGTACGGATGGTAAACAGCAATAAGGAGTTATGTGACTATGTCTATTGAAATTTCCCCTAAGTCCTTCTTTGAGCAGCCCAGTGTGGCGGATATGCGGCTGATCGCCTGCCCCGGTGCAGAGGAGCTGACCGGCCTGATCGACAAGCACCTTGTCCGTTGGGCAAAGGCTGCCGGAATTGAAAAAGACACCTTCATTATTTCCTGCGACTGCCCCCGCTTCCAGAGCGGCGACGCCAAGGGTCTGGTCAAGGAGTCTGTCCGCGGCGACGATATCTTTATCGTGGTGGACCCGGGTAATTACAGCGTCACCTACAAGCTGTTCAACTACGAGAACCACATGTCCCCGGACGACCACTTTGCAAACCTGAAGCGTCTGATTCAGGCTGTGGCCGGTAAGGCACACCGCGTTTCCGTCATCATGCCCAGCCTGTACGGCGGCCGTCAGCACCGCCGCGTGGTGCGCGAGAGCCTGGACTGTGCTGTGGCTCTGCAGGAGCTGCAGACCATGGGCGTGCGCAACATCATCACCTTTGACGCACATGACCCCCGCGTGCAGAACGCAGTGCCCCTGATGAGCTTTGATAACGCCATGCCCACCTATCAGGTGCTCAAGAGCCTGCTGAAGAAGGATCCCACCCTGTCCTTCGATAAGGAGAAGTTCACCGTGGTCAGCCCGGACGAGGGCGCTATGAACCGCAACATGTACTTCTCCAGCGTGCTGGGCTGCAACTTGGGTATGTTCTACAAGCGCCGCGACTACACCCGCGTGGTGAACGGCCGCAACCCCATCGTTGCCCATGAGTATCTGGGCGAGAGCGTGGAGGGCAAGACCGTCTTTATCGCAGACGATATCATTGCTTCCGGCGAGAGCATGCTGGAGGTTGCCAGCAACCTGAAGGAGCGCGGTGCTACCAACATCATTGCCAACGCCACCTTCCCCCTGTTCACCAGCGGTCTGGAGAAGTTCGACAAGGCTGTGGCAGACGGCACCCTGACCTACGTTGTGGGCACCAACCTGACCTACCGTATGCCCGAGCTGCTGACCCGCGACTGGTATGTGGACGTGGACGTTTCCAAGTATGCTGCCTACTTCGTGGTGGCACTGAACCACGATATGTCCGTTTCCAGCATCATCGATCCCCTGAAGAAGATCGAGAACCTGCTGGCAAACCGCAAGTAAAAAGCTGTTCCAAAGCCCCTGCACCCTGCGTGCAGGGGCTTTTTTGTGTGGTACGGCGGAACGCCCTCAGGGAGGGAGCGAACCCTCTCCGTCTTTGCTTCGCAAATCCACCTCCCCCGAAGGGGGGAGGTTTTGCTCTACTTACCGGAAGGTGCCAAAAAGCTCCCCCTGAGAGGAAAGACTTCCCCCGCTCCGGGGGAAGATGTCGCGCAGCGACAAAAGGGGGAATCTGGCAAAACCGTTAGGTTTTGACTGAGAGGGCGCAGACCAGCAGCACTTTCCCGCAGCGCCGCGCTTTCGTAGAAAGCGGCGCTGCAAATGCCGCTTGCCGTTACGACCCCTCCGGTGAAAATGCGTTTGGAGCGCTCCGCAGAGCGCGACAAACGCGAAATTATAAATAAATTTTCCGCTGAATATGGCTAGAGCGCAGCGGAAGCCATTCTAAATCGTCTCACCCGCAGACAACAGCGGCGGCGCGGCGCTGCCGTGCAGCTTGCGGGCAAGATAGTTCTGTGTGATGCGTACCACCGTACCGGACAGCGCAATTACGCCGATGAGGTTCGGCAGCATCATCAGGCCGTTGAAGGTGTCGGAAAGCGTCCACGCAAGGTCCAGCCGCATCACCGCGCCTACCGGCATCAGCGCTACGAACAGCACCCGGTAAAATGCCCCTGCCCCTGCGCCGAAGAGATACTCCACGGCCTTGCAGCCGTAACAGCTCCAGCCAAGGGTGGTGGAATAGGCGAACAGCAGGATGCACACTGCGATGAGCTTTGACCCCAGCGTGCCGAACACGGCGTCAAAGGCCTGCCCTACCAGCGCACTGCCTGCCGCCCCGGCGGCGATGCGCCCGGTGTCCGGCTCCACAAAGCCGGAGGTCAGCACCACCAGCGCCGTCAGGGTGCACACCACCATGGTGTCCGCAAACACTTCAAAAATGCCCCACATGCCCTGCTGTACCGGCTCTTTTACGTTGGAAGCCGCGTGCACCATCACTGAGGAGCCAAGCCCGGCCTCGTTGGAAAAAGCGCCCCGCTTAAAGCCCCATGTGGCCGCCCGGGACAGGCCGTAGCCCACCATGCCCCCGCCGGCGGCTTGCAGCCCGAACGCACCCTTTACGATGGCGGCAAGCGCCGCCGGGACGGCGGTGATGTGCACCCCCACCACGGTGAGCGCACCCACGATGTACAGCAGTGCCATGGCGGGGACAAGCCTTTCCGCCACCGCAGCCACACGCTTCAGCCCGCCCAGCAAAATTACCGCCGACACTGCCGCCAGCACTGCGCCGGTAGCGGCCTCCGGCACGCCAAAAGCCGCCCGCAGATTGCCCGCGATGGAATTGAGCTGGCTCAGGTTGCCGATACCAAAGCTTGCCAGCGCGCAGAACGCGGCAAACAGCACCGCCAGCACCCGCCCCGGCTTGCCGCCAAGGCCGTCCCGCAGGTAGTACATCGGCCCGCCGCGCCAGCCGCCTGCCGGGTCTTTGCGGCGGTAGTAGATGCCCAGCACGTTCTCGGCGTAGCTGGTCATCATGCCCAGCAGCGCCATGACCCACATCCAGAACACCGCCCCCGCCCCGCCGGAAAGGATGGCGGTGGCCACCCCCACAAGGTTGCCGGTGCCGATGGTGGACGCCAGCGCGGTGCACAGGCTCTGGAACTGGCTGATGGCCTGTTCCTCGCGGGCGGTATGAGCGGTGACGCTCCGGTCGGTCAGGATGGCACCGAGGGTGTGCCGCATCCAGTAGCCCCACCGCCGCAGCTGGAAGCCCCCGGTGCGCACCGTCAGCAGCAGCCCGGTGCCGAAGAGCAGCCCCAGCCCCATCGGCCCCCACACGATGCCGTTTACGGCCTCGATTCCCCGCATGAACCGCTCTGGCATCCCATCCCCCCTTTTTTACCGTATCCTATGCAGCAGCCTTACTCCTCATGCGGTGCGGAGGGCTTTTCGGGGTCGGGCGCGGGAAGGGGTTCCAGTGTCAGCCAGAAGTCCTCCTGTTCCTCGCGGTCTTTTTTGTTGGGGTTTTCTGTTTGATCCATGCAGCATCCCTGCCTTTCTGCATAAAGGGTCGCCCGGTGGGCTATGCTTTATGCACAAAAAGGAGGCAGAGCCATGAAACACGCAAAACGCAGCGGTTGGCGTCCCTTCTGGGCGGCGCTGTGCGCCGCCCTGCTGGTGCTGCTGCCGCTGGTGGGTGGCACGGTGCTGCTCAGCCGCGCCCAGCTGCGCAGCAGCCTGCGGCAGGCCGCAAAAAGCCAGAGCGGGGTGCCCATCCGTCTGCCCAAAGCCGCCGACCAGTGCACCGTGCTGCTGTGCGTGGCAGACGAGACCCCGGGCTTTGTGCTGGCCTACCTGAACGCCGGGCAGAACTGCATCCATCTGCTGGCGGTGCCCGCCGCGCTGGAAGTGCCCTTTGGGGGCAAGAACGTCCCCCTTGCGGACTGTTACGCCGCCGCGGGCCCCGCCCGCTGCCGGGAGGCGCTGGGCGAGGTGTTCGCCCTGCCGGAGGATACCGACTATCTTGCCATCGCCCCGGCGGTGCTGACAAAGCTGGCGGCGCGGTACGGCGCAGTGCGGGTGGGCTTTACCGGGGCGCTCACCCCGGAGCAGCTGGCGCGGTACGGCAAAGGCACCGGGGTGCAGGGCATCTCCGCCGCCGATGCGCACAGCTTTTTGGCGGCGCTGGATGCCGACACTTCTCTTTCGCCCCGGCGCAGCGCCGCCGCACGGGCGGCGGTGTGGGATGCGTTTTTCCGGCAGGCGCTGGAGCTGCTGCCCACCACCCTGCCGCAGGGTCTGCGGGAGGTGAGCAGCAGTCTGCTGACCAGCCTGACCGCCGTAGACCTTGCTACACTGGAGCGCACGCTGGAATTTTTAGCCACCAGCGCCGAGCCGGTGGATATCACCGCCGACGCCCTGCCCGGGGACTGGGCGGGCGGGCACTATACGGTGTCTGATGCCTCCCGGGCGGCGGTGCAGAGCTTTTTCAACCTCTCCCCGGCGGCGGCGCAGTCTGCATCCGGCAGTGAGCCATAGCCCAGCACCAGCGTCCCGGCGGCAGAATGCGCCGTGCCGGTCAGGTCGTAGTCGCTCAGCAGGGAACAGCGCACCCCGTACTGCCGGGCAGCAGCCCGCAGGGCGGCGTCCGGCGGCGGGTCTTTCAGCTGTGCCAGCAGGTGCAGACCGGTGTGCAGCCCCGCAAGGGTCAGCTCCTCCGGCGCAAAGGAGGTGCGCAGCGCCGCCACCAGCGCATCCCGCCGGGCTTTGTAGGCGGTGCGCTCCCGCGCTAAGTGCCGGGTGAAATAGCCCCCGGTGATAAAGCGCGCCAGCGTCTGCTGCTCAAATCGTCCCACCGTGCCGGAGTACAGCCGGTACTTGGCCTGCCACGCGCCCAGCAGCTGCCGGGGCAGCACCATGTAGGCGATGCGGATGCCCGGGGCAAGGCTGCGGGAGCAGGTGGACAGGTACACCACCGGGCCGTCTGCGCCCGCCATGCCCTGCAAGCTGGGCAGCGGACGGGTGTCAAAACGGAACTCGGAATCGTAGTCGTCCTCTATGATGTACCGCTGCCCCGGGGCGCGGGCCGCCCAGTGCAGCAGCTCCGCCCGGCGTCCGGCGGGCATGGTGACCCCGGTGGGGAACTGGTGGCTGGGGGTGACATAGCACACCGCTGCATCGCTGGCAGAAAGAGCCGTCAGCGACAGCCCGTCCGCATCCACCGGCAGGCAGCGGCAGGGCACGCCGTTGTTTTCCAGCACCTGCCGGGCGCGGGGGTAGCCGGGGGTCTCCACGGCGGCAGGGCCGGGCAGCAGCGGTGCCAGCAGCCCCAGCAGATACTCCAGCCCTGCACCCACCACCAGCTGTTCCGGGTCGCACTGCACGCCCCGGTACTCGGCCAGATACCCTGCCAGCGCCTGCCGCAGCGCGGCATCGCCCCGGGCATCCCCGGGGGTGAGCAGCTCCGGCGCGGAATAGAGCAGTTCCTTTTGCAGCCGAGCCCATGTGCGGAAGGGGAACAGCCCCGGGTCCACGCCTCGGGTGGATAAATCGAACTGCACCGGCGGGGCGGTTTCGGCGGGGTGCTCTGCCGGCGGCGCGGGATGGGCAGCGGGCGGCTGCACCCCCTGCGGCAGGGCAAGATACTCCTGCACCGTAAAGCCGCTGCGCTCCCGGGCGGTCAGGTAGCCCTCTGCCGCCAGCATCTGGTAGGCGGTGTCCACCGTGTTCACCGAGATCGACAGCTCTGCCGCCAACCGCCGCTTGCCGGGCATCCGGGTGCCCGCCGTCAGGGTGCCCGCCCGCATCTCGGCGGCAAGGCTGCGGTAGAGCTGCTCGTACAGCGGCACCGCCGAAGCCGGGTCCAGTGCCGTGGTCAGATGTACCATAGAATGTCCCTCCCATCTGGGCATTGCGTCAAACTGACCCTATAAAAAAACTTTGTTCTGGGTATTTTCATAGGGTCAGTTCTGCGTATAATAGGAGCATACCCGCCGAACACCCAAATGTCAAGTAGTTTTGTGGGGTTATCGGCGTGATTGGAGGGAAAGTATCATGTCTACTACTGCAATGTGGCTGCTGCTGGCAGTCGTCGTTATCCTGATCCTGTTTTTCAGTGTGCTGTACAAGCGCCGCTTTACGGTGCACGAGCTGGCGCTTACCGGCGTGATGGCTGCGCTGAGCTTAGTGGCCTACCTGTTCTTCCGCATCCCCTTCTACGGCGGTTCTTCGTTCCATCTGGGCAACACCTTTACTGCCCTGACGGCGCTGCTGCTGGACGGCGTGTCCGGCGGTCTGGCGGGTGCCATCGGTCTGGCGCTGGCAGATATCCTTGCCGGCGACCCGGGCTACGCCATTACCACCTTCGTGCTCAAGTTTATCATCGGCATCACCTGCGGTGCCGTGGCACATAAGGTGTTCAAACTGCGGGATCAGGACCGTCACAGCGCCGGGTATCTGGTCAAGGTGATCGTCTCTGCGGGTTCCGGTCTGCTGCTGAACGTGTTCACCGACCCCTTCCTTGGCTACTTCCGCAACGTGTACATCTTTGGGCAGGAGTACACCGTGGCACAGGCGCTGACCAAGATCGCCGGCGGCGTCACCTTTGTGAACAGTGTGGCTTCCACTGCCTGCGCCGTGGTGCTGTATCTGGCACTGCGCCCCGCACTGGAGCGTGCAAAGCTGCTTTCCAAGGGCGAGAACAAGTAAATAAAAAGGGATCCTGAAGCGCCAGCTGGCGTTTCAGGATCCTTTTTTTGTTACCGTTTGCAAAGGTGCTTTGCAGCGTCCCGCCCGGCGGCAAGGCCGCTGCCGAACGCCCAGTGCAGGTTAAAGCCGCCGCAGCTTCCGGCGCAGTCCAACGTTTCCCCCACGAAGTACAGCCCCGGACAGCCCTTGAACTGGAAGGTCGGTTCCACCTCGGTCAGGGCAAGCCCGCCGCCGGTGGTCTGTGCCTGCCGCCAGCCGCAGGGGGTAAGCCCCTCGAACCGCCAGTGCTTGGCGGTGTGGGCAAGCTTCTGCCAGCTGCCTGCAGGCAGGGCGTGGGGGGCGGTATCCGGCAGGGCGGCGGCAGCCCAGAGGGCGCGGCCAAGCTTGCCGTGCAAAAGCCCCAGCCAGAACGCCGCCGCTGTGTCCTCGGCAAGCAGCGGTGCACGCGCCGCAAACAGGGCGGCAAGCTCTGTCTCCGGCACAGCGGGGAACAAATCAAGCTCCACCGCCGGGTGCTTCGGGCTGCGCCCGGGGGCAAGCAGGCCGGACAGCTGCATGATGCAGATGCCGGAAAGCCCGTAGTCGGTAAACTGCACTTCGCCCATTTCTTCAGCCAATACCCGGTCGCCGTCCAGCAGACGGGCGGCGGCTTTGGCGCGGATGCCTGCAAGGCTCTTGTTCGGCTTTGCGCATTGCAGGGCGGTCAGGCAGGGGTAAAGCGGGCGCATCTGCCCGCCGCAGTCGGCGGCAAAGCGGGTGCCGAAGCCGTCCGTGCCGAACTGCGGCCCGGCGGCGCCGCCCATGGCGCAGATAACGGCATCTGCCCGCAGGCTTTCGGTGCCGCCCTCGGCGTTCGTAAACTGCACCGCGTAGCCGCCCTTGCTCTGCCGCAGGGTGCTTACCGTGCAGCCGGTGCGCAGCTGTACGGTGTGCCGCTGCAAATGCAGCTCCAGCAGCGCCAGCACGTCTGCCGCCTGATTGGAATAGGGGTACACCCGCCCGGCCTCATCGGTGCGGGTGTACAGCCCCAGCTGCTCAAACCACGTCAGCGGCGCGGCGGCATCCACCGCCGCCAGCAAAGGCCGCAGCGCGGCGGGGTCGGCGGTGAAGTATTTTTCCGGCGCAATGGCGGTGTTGTCCAGATTGCAGCGGCCGTTGCCGGTAGCCAGCAGCTTTTTGCCCACCTTGGGGTTGCGCTCCAGCACCGTGACGCGGGCAGCGGGCGCGGCCTGTGCAGCCGCCAGCGCAGCGGCAAGTCCGGCGGCACCGCCGCCCAGAATAAGGATGTGTGCCATGCGGACACCTGCTTTCTTTGGGTTTATTCCTATTTATTGTAGCAGAACCCCGCCCGGAACGCAATGCGGCGGGCAAAGCAAAAAATGTGTTGCCGGTATAATTTGCCGCCGCTGACAGATACTACATACAAAGGAAACCGCAAGGAGGGCAAAATAATGAAAGCAACCGGTATCGTGCGCCGCATCGACGAGCTTGGCAGGGTGGTGATCCCCAAGGAGATCCGCCGCACCCAGCGCATCCGGCGGGGCGACCCGCTGGAGATCTTTACCACCGGCGACGGGGAAGTGATCTTTAAAAAGTACTCGCCCATGGGCGAGGTGAACACCCTTGCCGCCCAGCTGGCAGAGGTGCTCAGCCGCCAGTTTGCACTGACCGCCTTTGTGTGCGACAGGGACCGCATTCTGGCGGTCAGCGGCAGCGGGCGGCGGGAGCTGACCGACCGCAGCATCAGCCAGCCGCTGGAAAAGCTGATGGACGCCCGCAAGCCCTACCAGAGCCCGGGCAACCCGGAAAAGACCCTGCTGCCCTGCGAGGGCGCACCCCGGGTGCTGCTATGCGCTGCGCCGGTGCTGGCGGGCGGGGACGTGACCGGCGCGGTGGGTCTGTTGACCGAGGACCGCACCGCCTGCCCGGAGGACGCCCAGTGCAAGGCGGTTGCAGTGGCAGCGGCCTTTCTGGCAAAGCAGATGGAGGAGTGAAAACACCGCCGCCCGGCCTGTGGAAGCAAGCCGGGCGGCGGTGTACATGAAAGGATGAATGTGAGGATGATTAGTTTGTGATGGGCACAGGCACCTTTTTCAGGCTGTTCCATGCGCGGATGATGCGGGCATTGGTCACCGTGGTGTCCGGGCCGAAGGTTGCGCCGTAGTCGGAGAGCAGACCTTGCTCCACGCACCAGCGGGCGGCCTTCTGCTGCTCGATATCGTCAGCGGGGATATCGGTATACAGGGCGGTGCTTACAGGGTCGGGCTTGCCGGCAGTCGTCCACAGGACGTTTGCCAGCTCCTGCCGGGTGGAGGGGATAAAGCCGCCCGGCAGCGCATAGTGCAGATACAGGGAAGAACCGTAGGCATAGGTAAGGTAACCCAGACCCGCAGCGCCCAGCACGATGCCAAGTGCGGCTGCACCGGAGGAGAACGCCGAGTCGATCTCGGAGTCATCCAGTGTAGGCGGTGTAGGCTCCGCGGTCACCAGCACGATGGACTTCGGCTGGGATACCTCGATGGTGTAACTGCCGTCCGCGTTTTGTTGTACGCTATCCATAATGGATTCGCCGTCTGCAAGGCAGTCGGTCAATACGGTATCGGTCTTTACGGTAATGGGGTTTGCCTGCTCAGATGTACCGTGAGGCACATAAAGGGTTCCGTAGCCGTTTTCAGAAAAGTCTTCATTTACAGGCACTTGGAAGGTTCTGCCATTCTGATCGCGCACAGTGGCAAAGCCGGTGTTGCTGCCTTGCGGCATGATAGGCTTTGCCACAAAATAACCGCCGGTGATAGAAAGATTGCCCGTGCTGATGGTGTATACATCCACATCTTTGGTAAACAGGCCGCCGGTGATGGAAAGCGAGCCGTAACGTCCTTTGTTGACAACCACGCCGTCAAACAGGCCGTCGCTGATGGTGATGGAAGCGTCACCATTCATGAGCAGCACTTTCTTTTCAAAGGTCCCGCCGGAGATGGTGCCCCGGTTGGACGCTTCTCCTTGGAAGGTGCCGCCGGAGATGGTGCCCCGGTTGGTGGTCCAATTGCCGGCGGTGCCGCCCTTAAATTCGGCAGATCTCTTAATAAAGAGACCCGGCTGCAATGCGCTTGCTGCCCCGGGCTCCGAGGAGGGCTGCAGGGTGAAGGTGCCGGAGTTCAAGAACAAGGCGGTTGCGTTGTAGTACCAATGGGCAACGTCACCTTGGCTTGTGGGATTGCCTTTGGCGTCCAGATCGATGGTAATGCTTTCGGCGGTGTTGTTCTCTGCGTCCAGATCACGGCTGCTGCGGGTGGCGGCTTCCTCCTCGGTGCTGCGGGAGACGTCGGCCTCCTGTACAAGGGGTGCAGCCTTTTTGGCCGTGGTCTGGGCGGGTGCATCGAACACCGGGGCAGCTGCCAGTGCAGACACCGGCAGCAGGGACAGCAGCATACTGCCGGTCAGCAGGATGCTTACAATGCGTTTGGCTTTCATAGGGGTTCGCTCCTTTCGTGTGGGGTTTATACGGGGTGTCGTTACCATAAATATACCATAAACTAGGCAAAAACAAAAGAAATTCTGCGCGAATGGGGGTTAAAACTGCGCGAATGGCTGAAAAAGGGGGAAAACTAAAACACTGCTGCCCGGGGATGTTCTCTTTTGACACCAAAAGAGAACCAGAAAAATGTGCGCTCCGCGGGGTGACTTTCTGCTTGTTTTCAGCGTGCAAAGACGCTCCGCTGGGCCAGAGGCAGGGAGGGGTGTTCCGACT
>OLXG01001130.1_pt1 | contig 10172 bp, 10 predicted proteins | sample 1673861 | NCBI WGS metagenome assembly OLXG01 (sample SAMEA103958130, study PRJEB25191) | human gut metagenome | biome: human-associated habitat [ENVO:00009003]; feature: intestine environment [ENVO:2100002]; material: feces | place: Germany | collected 2013/2015
TACTGTTCTCCCTACTCTCCCTTTCTCTCTGCCCTCTCTCCCCACTTTCGCGCCGCACTCTTTCACTATTCTCGCCCCTCTTTCTCCATTTGGGACTTAAGAGCCTCGAGTTTGGCCCACTGCCGACGGTTCGACTCCTCAAGCTCAGCATTGCGCATGGCCTCCGCCTCGATCCGTTCGAACTCCTCCTCGCTGACACTGCTGAAACGGGCCAGCATATCCGGATTACACTCCCCCTCGGCATGGACCCTGCTGTAGGGAAGGCTCAATACGATACTCTCGTAGACATATTGTCCGAGGTCGACCTCCGTCTCTCCGGTCCCGATCCACATCACGTTGCCGTCATACTCGTCGGTCTGGTCGGAGAACTTGACTATCAGCTGTCCGGAGAAGTCGACCGGAAGGATACAGTCTTCGAGGCATCGGTCGCACGCGACTGTAACTTCGCCGCGAATCGACACATCGAACGTGAGCATCGTCGCGCTTTTCAGCATATCGATACTCGCCTTGAGTTTTCCGTCTTTTATTTCGTCCCCTCCGAATGCCTCGAACAGTGTGCTATCTACATCAATATCAAAGTGATGAGACCCCGTCTTCAGCCCCTTGAAGGGTATGCGAAAGCATTGCAAAATCTCCATTTTGACTGCAAATAGGTCACAAAGGTACACATTTATACGGTAAAAGCAAAGTTTTCTGCATTTTGTTTGTATTTTTGCTTCCCAAAGTCTCTCTCAAAATGACACAAATTTCAACTTTCGAGATACTTTTTTCGACCGATTTCGCAGAGTGGCGGCGGTACGACATTTTCATCATGGGAACATGTTCCGATGCAGCAGGAGAGTGTTCCGGATTCGTACATGCAGTATCGCGAGGCGCCGAAGAACACTCCCCGGAGGCCCCGCACAACAGACTGAAGATAACCGGCATACACTGTGCCGGAATGGAGTTGTACATATATGTCGTCGCCAATGCCCTGCCCGCCTCGAACAGAATCGGCGACAATCCGCCGTTCGAATGCCGCCTCGAGATACGCCGCGACGGGGAGACTGCCTACGACAAGATCCACATGATCAACCAGTGGGGTGGCGAAACAATACACATAACCATCTGAAAAATCCCCCCTGCCTAACGCGCAATCCGGGCCGGGCAAGCGGTCCGATCCGAATGAGCGAGCCGGCCAGCTCCGGAAGCCGGCTTCGGATATCCAGCTGCAACCAGATACGAGCTTCGAACATCTGACCGCCGCAGCCATATTACTACATCTTTTGATTTTAGCAACCTCTTGCCAACACCGGCCGTAAGTTTCGGACAATCAGCAGATCGCCCCGCAATCAAGTTTGTCACCCCACGTAACGCGCTACCGAATCGGCAATCCGTTCGCCGTCCAGCGCCGCCGAGATGATACCGCCGGCATAACCGGCTCCTTCGCCCGCCGGGAAAAGCCCCTCTATCTCGGGGTGCATCAACCGCTCCGGATCGCGCGGGATACGCACCGGCGACGAGGTCCGAGACTCGACACCTACCACAATCGCCTCGTTAGTGACGAATCCCCGCATCCTGCGCCCGAAGTCGGCCAGACCGGCCCGCAGCGCCTCACCGATGAACGCCGGCATCCATTCGGTCATGAGCGACGGCGTGATACCCGGAATATACGATGTCCGCGGCAGTGTCGACGACCGGCGCCCCGCCACGAAATCGGCTACACGCTGTGCCGGAGCTATCTGGTGTTCGCCGCCGAAACGACGCGCCGCACGTTCGAACTCCTCCTGGAACCTCAACCCCGCAAGTTCGCCCCACTCTTCGCGCAGGTGTGCGAAATCCTCCGGCCGCACTTCGGTCACGATACCAGAATTGGCAAAGGCCGAATTGCGGGCCGAAGGCGACATGCCGTTGACCACCGACTGTGCCGAATCGGTCATTGCCGGAACGATGAACCCGCCCGGGCACATGCAGAACGAATAGACCCCGCGGCCGCACTGCTGCGTCACCAGAGAATAGGATGCCGCCGGAAGGTATTCGCCGCGCGAGGGCATGTGATACTGTATCGAATCGATCAGAGCCTGAGGGTGTTCGATGCGGACACCCATTGCAAACGGCTTGGCTTCGAGCCGCACGCCGCAGTTGTATAACATATGGTATATGTCGCGGGCCGAGTGTCCGGTAGCCAGCACAACGGCTGCCGCGTCGATCTGCTCGTCGCCGCACATGACCCCCGTGACACGCCCCTCACGGATGATCAATGACGTGATCCTCCGCCCGAAGAAGAAACGGCCGCCCGCCTGCTCGATCGTCTGCCGGATATTCGAAATGATCCGCGGCAGCCGGTCAGTACCGATATGTGGGTGCGCCTCGTAGAGAATCTCGGGCGATGCCCCGTGGAAAACCAGCACCTGCAGCGCCTTGTTGTAATCACCGCGCTTTTTCGAACGCGTAAAGAGCTTGCCGTCGGAGAATGTGCCGGCTCCGCCCTCGCCGAAGGCATAGTTCGAATCGGGATCCACGGCTCCGTTGCGGTTGATCTGGGCAATATCACGCTTGCGCTGCAGCACCTCGCGGCCCCGCTCGAAAACCAGCGGCCGGTAACCCAGCTCGATCAGCCGCAGAGCCGCAAAAAGCCCCGCCGGCCCCGATCCTACCACTGCAACCTCGGTACGGTGACTCACGTCGGGGTAGTCGAAATGTACCGGATCGGGCTGCCGTTCGCCGTCGACATAGACCTCGACGCTCAACTCGACCCGCACATCCCGCCGCCGAGCGTCGATCGACCGGCGAACGATACGCGCCATGGCCACCTCGCTCCGCAAAATACCCAACTGACGCGCCGCTGCCGACGTATAGTATTCGGCATCGGAGGCCTGTTTGGGCGAGAGTCGTAACGTTACTGTTCTGGGCATTGCTCTTTTTTTCTGCAAAAGTATTAATTTTGCCGATAGAAAAGTACGCCTATGTCGTCAATTTTGATTCACGGCGGCCTCATCGTAAACGAGGGCCGCAGCTACACCGGATATGTCATCGTCCGAAACGGTGTGATCGAAACCGTCGCCGAAGGAGCATTCGAAGGCCCGTTCGACGGCGAACGCATCGATGCCTCGGGGTGCTGGGTGCTGCCCGGCGCAATCGACGATCAGGTCCATTTCCGCGAGCCCGGACTCACATACAAGGCCGACATAGCCTCGGAATCGGCGGCGGCCGTGGCAGGCGGAGTCACCTCCTTCATGGACATGCCAAACGTCAAGCCCCCGACCGTAACCCTCGACCTGCTGGAACAGAAGTTCGAAACTGCAGCCCGCACATCGTCGGCAAACTATTCGTTCTACCTCGGCGCCACAAACGACAACGGGAAAGAGGTGGCCCGGGTCGACCAGCGGCACGTCTGCGGTGTCAAGGTCTTCATGGGCTCCTCGACCGGAAACATGCTCGTCGACGATACACATGCTCTGGCGGCGATATTCGATACCTCGCCGGTAGTCGTGGCAACGCATTGCGAGGACGAGGCCCGTATCCGCGCCCGCATGGCGGAGTTCCGAAACCGTTACGGTGACGATGCCCCCGCATCAATCCACCCGCTCATCCGCGACGCCGAGGCCTGCTACATCTCGACGGCCCGCGCCGTGGAACTTGCCGACCGCTATCAGGCACAGCTCAACGTCCTGCACCTCAGCACCGCCCGCGAGCTCTCGCTCTTCGAAAGCGGCCCCGTCGAAGGCAAGGCCATCACGGCCGAGGTATGCGTACACCACCTCTGGTTCAGTGACCGCGACTACGCCGCATACGGCAACCGCATAAAATGGAACCCGGCGATCAAGAGCATCGAAGACCGCGATGCCCTGCGACAGGGGATCGTCGACGACAAGGTCGACATCGTGGCCACGGACCATGCCCCGCACACCCTCGAGGAGAAGTCCCAACCCTACTGGTCGGCTCCGTCGGGCGGCCCGTCGATCCAACACTCGCTGCCGGCGATGCTCACTCTCGCCGCACAGGGACTCTGGAGCAAGGAAAAGGTCGTCGAAAAGATGTGCCACGCCCCCGCCCTGCGGTACGGCGTTGTCGGACGCGGATTCCTGCGCAGCGGATACCATGCCGACATCGTCATCGTCGACCCGCAGCGCCCGCAAACCGTCTCGCGCGACAACCTTTTATATAAATGCGGCTGGTCTCCCTTCGAGGGCTGCCGTCTCGCCTGCTCGGTAGTGCTCACCCTCGTCAACGGACGCAAGGTCTTCGAAAACGGACGTGTCGACCCCGACATCCGCGGCGAAAGGCTCGAATTCTCCCCGCGAAGATGAGCCGTAACAACTAAATACTCATGATATTTGGATGATTCATCAAATTTGACTAATATTGGTATCCGAAACAAAGTTTCAAATTCAAAATACTTTACAGACATGAAAGCAAAATATCTCGGACTCGACATCCAGTCACCGATCATCGTGAGCAGCTCGCCCTATACCGCTTCGGCCGACAACATAGTGCGTTGCGCCGCATCGGGAGCCGGAGCCGTCGTGCTCAAATCGATATTCGAGGAGCAGATCGTTCATCAGGCCGACTCGATGGCAAAGGCCTACGAATCTCCATTCGGCGATACCGACGAATATCTGCGCCGATATCTGGGCGACGACTACAAGGCCCAGTTCCTCAACCTGATCGGCGATGCAAAATCAAGATGCGACATCCCCGTCATCGCCAGCATCAACTGCATCGGCACCGAGGGCGAGTGGGTCGAATATGCATCGTCGATGGCCGCAGCCGGCGCCGACGCCCTCGAACTAAACGTCTTCATCCTCGCCGCCAACCGCCACGCAACAGCCGCCGAACTCGAGGCCTCGTACGCCAATATCGTAAAACGGGTTACGGCAGCCGTCAAGATCCCCGTATCGGTCAAACTCACCATGCGCCTCACCAATGTCGTTGCCACGGCCGACGCACTCGCAGCCGCCGGTGCAAAGGGTATCGTACTCTTCAACCGCTTCTTCGAGCCCGACATCGACATCGAACGAATGGCTTTCATCGAAAGCTCGCCGTACAGCCGCTCCGAAGAGCTCCGCAACGTACTGCGCACCACGGCAATCTGCTCGGCAGCCCTGCCCAAGCTCGATATCGCCGTCTCGACCGGAGTACATACCGGCGAAGATGCCGTCAAGGCGATCCTCTGCGGTGCCGATGCCGTACAGATCTGCACGGCAATCCACCTGGGCGGTTACGAGGTGCTCGGAAAGATGAACGAGACTATCGACAAGTGGGCCATCCGCCACGGGTTCAACACCATAGACGAGTGGCGCGGAAAGCTCGACATGCACAACTGGGATTCGCCGCTGGCCGAACGCGTACAGTACATGAAGTTCTTCCCGCACGAATAGTTCGAAAAACCACGAAAACAACAAACCCTGCCGACGGCATCAACACCGCAGGCAGGGTTTTGTTTTGCAATATTAATCGCGGCACCTCTCCGCATCTCAGCAACACGTCCGCCAGCATGATGACTTCCGTCGCAGGCGGCATTCTCATCAACAGACCAGCGGACTGACAGTACACACAGCAGAGCCTCTCAACCGTAAAAAGACCGGCACCGGCAATTCACCTTCCCCAGACAAACAGCAGCGCGCGAGTTCAACTCAGATCGACACAACACCGGTCTCCCCCCCCCGCTCCAATCCGTACCGGAGCCGACTACTTGTCCCACTCCCGCCCGACCAGCTGTCGGAAACAGTGGCGGCAGATCGGCTCATAGGCATCCTTCTCACCCAGGACCACCAGTTTGTCATCGGCCGTCAGGCGGTGCGAATGGTGGGCCAGGTTGCCGCAGCGGACACAGATGGCATGTACCTTGGTCACATATTCGGCCGTGGCCATCAGCATCGGCATCGGCCCGAACGGCCGTCCCGTATAATCCATATCCAGCCCCGCCACGATCACCCGAACACCGCTGTCGGCCAGCTGGCAGCATACATCCACGATGCTGTTATCGAAAAACTGGGCCTCGTCGATCCCGACAACGTCGACATCGGCCGCCATCAGCAGGATGTTTCCCGGCGATTCGACCGGCGTTGAACGTATGGCGTTGGCATCGTGCGAAACCAGTTCATCAACCGAATAGCGCACGTCTATCTGCGGTTTGAATATCTCGACCCGCTGGTTGGCGAACTGCGCCCGCTTGAGCCGGCGGATCAGCTCCTCGGTCTTGCCCGAAAACATCGATCCGCATATCACTTCGATCCAACCCTTGCGGCTGGCATTTTCCAAAAACATATCGATCAAAAATTTTTTCAGATAGGCCAAATTTAGCTCTTTTTTTCAACTATTACAACGGTCCGCCATGATTACGACCCACATGCGGCCGCCCGAAATACCAAACATGCCGTTCCGACCGACCGCCGCCACAACCACAAAAACCGCTGTATATGAACAGAATGGCCTCCACAAGCCCATTCCGACGTCACGGCACCCCCGCAAAACCTTTTTTGTGTTATCGATTTAATTGTTATATTTGTGTTGCTCAAAAACAAATCATACGTTATGAAACTGCCTCAGTCAGTAAATATTCTGCTGCTCGGTTCGGGCGGCCGCGAACACGCTTTCGCCCACAGCATCGCCCGAAGCCCCAGAACCGCAAACCTATATATCGCCCCCGGAAATGCCGGTACGGCTGCCGACGGAACAAACGTCGACCTCTCTCCCGTAGACTTCGGACCCATCAAACAGTTCGTCCTGCGGAACAATATCAATCTCGTAGTCGTGGGCCCCGAAGACCCTCTCGTAAAGGGTATCGTCGACTATTTCCACAGCGACAGCGAAATATACCATATCCCCGTCATCGGCCCCTCAAGCCAGGGCGCACGCCTCGAAGGCAGCAAGGAGTTCGCCAAGACATTCATGTCCCGCCACGGAATCCCGACCGCTGCATTCCGCTCCTTCGGCAAAGCAAACCTCGAAGAGGCTCAGGCCTTCCTCGAAACAATAAAACCGCCTTTCGTACTCAAGGCCGACGGGCTCGCAGCCGGTAAGGGCGTCGTGATCCTCGACAACCTCGACGCCGCAAAAAAGGAACTCGCCGCAATGTTCGACGGAAAGTTCGGCATCGCCGGCTCCCGCGTGGTCATCGAGGAGTTCCTGAGCGGCATCGAATGCTCGGTCTTTGTGGCTACCGACGGCAAAAACTACAAGATCCTCCCCACGGCCAAAGACTACAAACGTATCGGCGAGGGCGACACGGGCCTCAACACTGGCGGCATGGGTGCCGTATCTCCGGTCCCGTTCGCCGATGAACAGTTCATGCGAAAGGTCGAGGAGCGCATCGTGCAGCCTACAATAAAAGGACTCGCCCAAGAGAATATCGAATACAAGGGCTTCCTCTTCATCGGCCTGATGAATGTCGGCGGAGACCCCTACGTCATCGAATACAACGTCCGAATGGGCGACCCCGAAACCGAAGTCGTCCTGCCGCGAATCACCAGCGATATCCTCGAACTCTTCGAAGGCATCGCCTTCGGACATCTCGACACCTGCCGGCTCGAAATCGACCCGCGTACGGCCGTTACGGTCGTCTGCGTCTCGGGCGGATACCCCGAAGCATACCCCAAAGGCAAAATAATCGAAGGTCTCGACTCCCCGTCCGACCCCGATACAACCATATTCTACGCCGGCGCCACATCCAGGGACGGCCATACGGTCACCAGCGGCGGCCGCGTCCTGGCCGTAACCTCGCTCGCCGAATCAATACAGGCAGCACTCGACAAGAGCTACAGCCGTATCGCCGAAATAGAATACGAAGGAAAATATTTCCGCCGCGACATCGGGCAGGATCTCATGAAACCGTAACCCGATTACGGTCGGTGCCCGTGCCGTAAACACATACATACGGCACCCTCACTACCGAATCATGAAACTCGATATAACACGTCAACCGTTCCCGTTGGTATTGGCATCGTCGCTGGTGCTGACCGGGATCGGTTTTGCATTCGGGCTTCCGCTACATGCCACCCCAGCATCCCCTGCCACTCCAATCGGCCAGATCATCGACAACCTGCAGGTCTCATTCCCCGTACCGGCCCTAATCATCGTCATCGCCGCGGCACTCTACTGCGCATACATGACCACCCGTACAACGGTGCGATACGAACTGCACGTCCGCCGAACATACATCACCATGATCCTGTTTACGATCATGGCCTGCATGATATTCAACGGCGAGGCCTGGCTGCGGAACTGGATCTGCATGACACTGCTCCTGCAGACATGCATCTGCTATGAACATGGTTTCAAACGCAGCTACCGTTTCGGCGAAATATTCCGCGGGTCGTTCTACCTCGGCCTCCTGCCGCTGATCTACGCCCCCGCCGCAACACTGCTCCTGCTCATGCCCGCCATGATATTCCTCTTCAACCGCCCGGCCCGAGAGCTCCCGTCCGCAATCGTCGGACTCGCACTGCCCACCCTCATGGCAAGCTACATATACTGGGCCGCCGGATACGACTTCGGCTACCTGGCCGAGATGACCGTTGCCGCAATATACGCCCCGTCAGGATACTCGCTCTTCGGCAACATCCCGATGCCGGAACTCATCCTGCTGGGAGTCATACTCTTCACGCTGCTCATGGCAACAGGCATCTATGCCACGTCGGCCGGCGGATTCAAGTTCAGGGCTCGAAGGATACAGCTTTTCAACATATTCATATTCGTATTGACGATGCTGTCGGCGCTTCTGCCTGGGCATGACATCTGTTCGCTGGCCCTGACCGCGATTCCGTGTTCCGTCATCATGCCCGTCTTCTTCACGCACGTCGATACGCGCATTTCCCTGTCATTATACACGGCGATACTGGCACTCTCGCTCTGTACGATTGCCATTCATTGATCCGAACGGCCTATTCGGGACCGTGCGCAACGGGTCGAACGGGGCTGATTGCAGCTCCATACGGGCCCTTGTCGTAGCACAATCGGATTCTACAATATAATATTTATACATATAAACCCGTATCCATTTGCGCTATTTTGAGCCAATCCAGCCAAATTATCAATCATATTTATATTATAATCAATATTTTATTATTTACATGGCGTCTTACATCCAACACAGGGCGCCAAATAAAAATATCTTGTTTATTTCAATTTTATATTGTATTTTTGATCCGCATAATTAAGCCGAAAGCTATCAAACATATTTTACCTAATCATAAATTCAAGCTACTATGGTCAACCATTTTACTCCATCCGTTCAACAACCCGTAATCGCCAAGTATGTCCAACCCTACCGCAACGGTATCCAATCCTACAACCTCACCAGACACGGAATAGGATACGTCCTCCGCGGCAAGAAGTATATCTACGACGGCGATATCCGGCACCAGGTCAACCGCGGAGACATATTCTTCCTCAACGCCGGCCACCACTACATAGAAGATATCCCCGAAAACGGAAAACCGTTCGAACAGATCATCTTCTACTACACACCGGCCCAGCTCGCCCGCATCCTCTCGCAACTCAGCCTCACATACCAGATGGAGATCGTCAACAACCACTCCTGCGACAACTGCCGCGAAAGTTCACACGTCATATATCCCGCCTCGAACAACATCCGAAACTTCTTCTCGACCACAAACCAGTATATCAAGGACGAACTCTTCACCCACGACGAAACCGCCGAAAACCTCAAGATGACCGAACTGATCTACCTGATCGTCTCGCAGGAGGACAACTGCATCAAAAGCAAGATAATGGCCAATGCCGACAGCGCGAAAGAGAGTTTCGAACAGATCGTCTTCGCGCACATCTTCGACGACATCGCCATCAACGACCTGGCCCGGTTGTGCAACCGCTCGCTCACCTCGTTCAAAAAGGAGTTCAAGAAGCACTACTTCGAACCGCCCCACCGCTGGTTCATCAAACAACGCCTCATGCATGCACGGCTGCTGTTGATTTCGACCAACAAGTCGGTCTCGGAGATCGGCAACGAGTGTGCATTCCCCAATACGTCGCACTTCATCAAGCTCTTCAAGAAGACCTATGACTATACTCCGGCAGGTTACCGCCACCGCCATCGCAGCGACACGCCCGACGACAGTCAGCCCATGCTCGATTCGACACCGGCAGCCGTCTCCGCATCGGTATGACCCGCCACAAACTGTCCCGGCCAAACGACAGATCACGACACGGCAACCGAACCCGATCCGAAC
>OLXG01001133.1_pt1 | contig 10157 bp, 9 predicted proteins | sample 1673861 | NCBI WGS metagenome assembly OLXG01 (sample SAMEA103958130, study PRJEB25191) | human gut metagenome | biome: human-associated habitat [ENVO:00009003]; feature: intestine environment [ENVO:2100002]; material: feces | place: Germany | collected 2013/2015
TGAACTTGAGCCGCTTGAGCCAGAGGGGCAGTTCCCGCCCGGTGAAGATGCAGCCCAGCTGCCACAGACCCACCAGCAGACAGACCGCACCGTTGAAGATGTTGGATAGCTCGGTGTACATCGTAAACATGATGGTCCCGCCCATGGCCCAGCTCATGGGGACGGCGATGGTCTCGAAGTACACGATAAGGAAGTTCATTGCCGCCGAGGCCAGCTTCCGCAGGACAGTCAGGATGTTTTTCAGCACCGTTTCACTCTCCTATCTGTAATTTTTTGTCGGAATATCAAAGAAACGAGCGGTTTTTTCCGCTCGTTTCTTTTTTACACCCGGACGGGCGCTTATTTTGCCGTATTGATGAAGCTGCGGTTGTCCCACAGGTACTTGATGCCGGAGATGGCGGTGACAGCGGCCACGACCCAGCACAGCACAGAGGCGATGTCTGCACACTGCTGGCCCAGCACATTGCCGGTCAGGGAGACCGTGAAGTAGTAGAAGAGGATGGTCAGCATCTGGAGCACGGTCTTCACCTTGCCCCACATGTTGGCGGCGATGACCTTGCCGTCCTTTGCACCGGCGGCCACCATGCGGAGGCCGGAGACGGCGAACTCGCGGGCCAGAATGATGCAGAGCACCACAGGGCTGCACACGCCGTCCCGCATCATGTAGATGAAGGCTACCGTCGTCAGCAGCTTGTCGGCCAGCGGGTCGGCGAACTTGCCGAAGTCGGTGACCATGTTCCACTTGCGGGCCAGATGGCCGTCGAGGAAGTCGGTGAAGCTGGCCACGGCGAAGATGAGGCCGGCGATGAGGTAGTACCGCGGGTTGTAGCTCGGCGTGATATACTGGCCGAGCGAGACGAAGATCATGAACACCGGCACCAGCAGGATGCGGGTCAGAGTGAGTTTATTGGGCAGATTCATACAAAATTAACCTCCAATCTGTTATTTTACAACAGTACCATACAAATCGTAAAGGTCGCTGTCGTCCACCAGCACATCATAGAACTCGCCGGGGTAGAGCGGCTCTTCGCTGGACACGCAGACGTTGCCGTCCACTTCGGGGGCATCGGCAGCGGTGCGGCAGAGGTAGAGGCCGCTCTCGTCGTCCACACCGTCGCAGAGGACGCGGACAGTCTGGCCCACCTTTGCGGCCTGCTTCTGGGCCATGATGCCGGTCTGGATCTGCATCACCAGCTCAGCGCGCTTGTCCTTGACTTCCTGATCGATCTGGCCGTCCATCTTGGCGGCAACGGTGTTCTCCTCGGCGGAGTAGGCAAAGCAGCCCAGACGGTCGAACTGCACTTCCTTGACGAAGTTGCACAGGTCCTCGAACTGCTCTTCCGTCTCACCCGGGAAGCCCGCGATGAGGGTAGTGCGGAGGGTGATGTTCGGGATCTCACGGCGCAGCTTGCCGATGACATCCAGCAGCTCGGCGCGGTTGGAGCGGCGGTTCATGTTTTTCAGGATAGTGTCGTTGCAGTGCTGGATGGGCAGATCGAGATAAGGCAGGACCTTCTCGTTCCGCTTCATGGCGGCGATGAAGTCGTCGGTGATACGCTCCGGGTAAGCGTACATGATGCGGATCCACTCGAGGCCGGGGATCTTGTTCAGCTTGTCCAGCAGCTCACAGATGCTGCCCGGCTTGCCCCAGTCCTCACCGTAGGCGGTAGGGTCCTGGGCCACGATGATGAGCTCCTTGACGCCCTCACCGGCCAGCCAGCGAGCCTCGGCCACACAGTCGGCCATCTCGCGGCTGCGCAACGGGCCGCGGATGCCGGGGATCGCGCAGTAGTGGCAGCGGTTGTTGCAGCCCTCGGCGATTTTTAAGTACGCATAGTGGGCGGGCGTGCCGATGACGCGCTTGCCGCCCAGCGGGAAGTCCTTTTTGGCACCGTAGCTTTCCAGATGGTTCTCCCCATGGAACAGCCGCTCCACGATGGTATCAATGGCCTTGTTGGAGGCGCAGCCTACAACGGCGTCCACCTCGGGGATCTCTTCCTCGATCTGGCTGCGGTAGCGCTCGGCAAGGCAGCCGGTAACGATGACCTTCAGGTTCGGGTTCTGCTGCTTATAAGCGCAGGCTTCCAGAATGTTTTCAATGGCTTCGGTCTTGGCTCTCTCGATAAAGCCGCAGGTGTTCACAAGGATGACATCGGCTTCGGCCAGATCGGCCACAGTCTCGTGCCCGGCAGACAGCAGGATGTGCACCATCACATCCAGATCCACCTGATTCTTCGGGCAGCCAAGGGAAATACACGCAATTTTCATAAGGGATGATACTCTCTTTCTCTTTTGAGGGATGCTTTTAAAATTTTACGGGAGGGTCATTCCCCCTCCTCCACCCTGCGGATGGCTTCCTTGATGACGGGGTAGGCAAAACCGCGGCGCTGCAGGGCAGCCACCACAAGGTCGCGGCGGCCGATGGCCAGCTTTTTGCGGTAGCGGCTGTCCACCAGCGCGGCGGCGGCCTCCAGCTCCGGGTCGTCGCCGTCCTCCGGGGCGTAGACCGCTTCCAGCGCGCCCGCTACCTCGGCGGGGGCAAGCCCCTTCTGGCGCAGGCTCTGGGCGGCGGCGCGGCGGCTTTTGCGGGCAGCCAGCAGACTGTGTGCCCGTGCTTCGGCGTAGCGGGCATCGTTCACATAATCCAGCTGCACCATCTCCGCCACAGCGGCGGCAGCGGCCTGTTCGGTATAGCGGCGGCACAGCCGCTCATACAGCATATTGGCAGAGACCTCCTGCCCGGCCAGCGTTTCCAGCGCGCTGGCCCGCGCCTTGGCGGGGTCGGCGCACTTTTCCGCATCCGGGCGGGGTCGACGGCGGTAGAAGGCCATTTAGTCCTCCACCATGATATCCAGTTCACTCTCGCTGCTGCGGGTGGGTGCCTTGACTACCGGCTCCTTTGCGGCGGCGGGCTCGGCGGGCTTCTCCACTGCGGCGGCTGCGGCGCGGCCTGCCGGGCGGCGGGTGGCGTACAGCTTATCAGCGTTGGCGCGGATCTGCCCCTCGATGTCGTTGGCGATCTCGGGGTTATCCTTCAGGAACTGCTTGGCGTTGTCGCGGCCCTGACCCAGACGGATATCGCCGTAGTTGAACCATGCGCCGCTCTTCTGCACGATGCCCAGCTTGACGCCCACGTCGATAAGCTCGCTCATTTTGGAGATGCCCTCGCCGAACATGATGTCGAACTCGGCCTCACGGAACGGCGGAGCCACCTTGTTCTTGACGATCTTGGCACGGGTGTGGTTGCCGATGAACTGACCGGAGGAGTCCTTCAGACCCTCCACGCGGCGGATGTCGATACGCACCGAGGCGTAGTACTTCAGGGCGCGGCCGCCGGTGGTCACCTCCGGGTTGCCGTACATGACGCCCACCTTCTCACGCAGCTGGTTGATGAACACGCAGACCGTGTTGGTCTTGCCGATGACGCTGGTCAGCTTGCGCATGGCCTGACTCATCAGACGTGCCTGCAAGCCCACATGGCTGTCGCCCATCTCGCCCTCAATCTCGGCGCGGGGCACCATAGCGGCGACCGAGTCTACTACAATGGCATCGATGGCGCCGGAGCGCACCAGTGCTTCGCAGATCTCCATGGCCTGCTCGCCGGTATCCGGCTGGCTGACCAGCAGGTTGTTGATATCCACGCCCAGTGCCTCGGCATAGGTGGGATCCAGTGCGTGCTCAACGTCGATAAAGGCCACCTCGCCGCCCTTCTTCTGGGCTTCGGCAAGGATGTGCAGCGCCAGCGTGGTCTTACCGCTGGATTCCGGGCCGTACACCTCGATGATGCGGCCGCGCGGCACACCGCCCACGCCCAGCGCCAGATCCAGCCCCAGACTGCCAGTAGAGATGGCATCCACCTGCATGGAGGCGTTGTCGCCCAGCTTCATGACGGCACCCTTGCCGAACTGCTTTTCGATCTGCGCCAGCGCCGTAGCCAGCGCGTCCTTCTTGGCTTCCGGCTCGGTCTTTTGGGTGGCCGGTGCAACGTTGTTGTTCTGATTTTTTGCCATAGCCTGCTGCTCCTTTTATCCTTTGGGCCCGCAGAGGGCGGGCTGTGCTTCGCTTTCCTTCTTAGTATAACACAAAATCAAAATATTACAACAAGAAGTTGTTTGTTTTTTCCAATTTATTTTGGGCGGCGGGCAGTCACGCAGCGGTCGTTGCCGCCAAAGTCCTGAATGCAGCGGATGTCTGCCCAGCCGTACTCCGCCAGCAGGGCGGTTACAGCTTCCCGCTGCTGCCAGCCGATCTCCAGCACCAGCGCCCCGCCGGGGCACAGCGCATTTTTGTAGTGCTGCGCCAGCGCACGGTAGAACACAAGGCCGTCCTCCCCGGCTTCCAGCGCCATGGCAGGCTCCTGCGCCACCTCGGGCTGCAGTTGCTCCATCTCTGCGGCGGTCAGGTAGGGCGGGTTGGAGACAATGAGCTCCAGCTGCCCCTCCGGCAGGGTTTCCCAGTAGGTGAACAGGTCTGCCTGCACCGGCTGCACCGCGTAGGCGGGCTTTCTGCCTGCCCGCAGGGCGTTCAGCGCCGGGCCCCAATCAAAAGCAGGGGCATTTGCCTGCTCAAGAGCGGTAGGCTCCAATACATTCTCGGTCTGTCTGCCCTGTCCGCTCAACGCGCAGCGGGCGTTCTTTTCCAGATAGGCAAAGGCCGCAGGGCTTTTTTCCACGCAGGTCACCTGCGCGGCAGGGCAGAAGCGCTTGACCCCCAGCCCCAGACAGCCTGTCCCGGCGCACAGATCCAGCACCCGGGGCGATGCGATGCCCGCAAGAGTCTCGGCGGCGGCTTGCGCCACCACCTCGGTGTCTGCCCGGGGGCAGAGCACCCCGGGGCCTACCGCCAGCTCAAAGTCCAGAAAACTCCAGCTGCCGCAGAGATATTGCAGCGGCTCCCGCGCGGCGCGGCGGGTGCAGAGGGATTCCAGCCCCGCCGCCTGCTCTGCGGTCAGCGGACGGTCGGAAAGCCGCACGTCCCGCCCGGTCGCCAGCCGGAACAGCTCCCGCGCGTCAAAGTCTGCGTCCGGGCAGCCTGCGGCGGTCAGCCGCTGCTCCACCTCCCGCACCGCTGCGCGGGGGAGCATTGCTTCGCTTACCATTTGCCCTCCTCCGGGGTCTCGGGCAGCACGGGGGTAACGGCTGCAATGGCCACCTCGATCATGCTGTCATCCGGTTCAAAGACGGTGAGATGCTGCACCCAGATGCCCGGCTGCCGGATGATGCGGGTGGCAATATTGTCCGACCGGCCGCACCACTTGAGCAGCTCATAGCTGATGCCCATGACCAGCGGCAGCAGCAGCAGCTTGCACACCACCCGCAGACCAATACTGCCCCACGGCAGCACACTGTACAGGAACACGCTGACGATGACTACCAGAATGAGGAAGCTGGTGCCGCAGCGGGGGTGGAAGCGGGTGTACTTGCGCACGTTCTCCACGGTCAGCGGGTCGCCCGCTTCGTAGCAGGCAATGGTCTTGTGCTCCGCACCGTGGTACTCGAACACGCGGTGGATCTCCTTCATTTTAGAGATGCCCACCATATAGGTCAGGAAGATGGCTACCTTCAGCACGGCTTCCAGCACCACCTTGCCCCAGCGCCCCAGCGGCAGCAGACGGTTCACCCCGCCCACAAGGAAGGTGGGCAGCACGGTGAACAGCAAAATCGCCAGCAGACCGCCCAGCACCGCCGCCACGGTCATCAGCGCGTTCTCGGCTTTCTCGCCCAGATGCTCCCCCACCCATTTTTCAAAGGCGGTCTCCTCCTCGGCGGGGTCGTAGTCGTCCCCCATGCTCACCTGTGCCGAGTACATCATGTACTTGTATCCCATGATCAGGCTTTCGATCATCGAGATGGCTCCCCGCACCAGCGGGATCTTTGTCCACACGCCGTGGGTGGGGGTGGGCTCGACCTTGGTCTCAATGGTTCCATCGGGCTTGCGGACAGCACAGCAGATGTTTTTCGGGCCCCGCATCATAATGCCCTCCATCAGGGCCTGCCCGCCCACACTCGTCTTGAAGCGTTCCTTGTTCGGTTGATTCATTGGCTCTCCTATGGGGCGCTGCGGCCCCTCTCTATCGTAAAAACTGCCCCTTTATCTTACCAGATAAATATGGACAATCTCTTATCGTTTGTAGATCGGCAAGCCCAGGGTGACCACTGTGCCCCGGCCCAGCGTGCTCTTGAGGTCCATGGTGCCGTCCAGTGCGGTCATAATGGAATCCACCAGCGCAAGGCCGATGCCGCTGCCCCGCACCGAGTTGCTGCCCTTGTAGAACTTGGTCTTGACATTTTCCAGATCTTCCGGCGGGATGCCGCGGCCCTGATCGATGATCTCCACAAAGGCCTTGTACTCCCCTGCCCACAGCTTGACCGTGATGCGCCCGCCGGGGGCAGAGTATTTGATGGCGTTATCCAGAATATTGATGAACACCTGCCGCAGACGGTCCGGGTCGGCGTAGACAGGGATCATCTCCTCCGGCTCGGTGTAGTGGAGCAGCAGTCCCTCCTGCCGGATGCGCGCCTCGCAGAAGAGCACCGCATCGGTCAGTTCTGCCACCAAGTCCAGCGGCCGGCACTCCATGCGGATGCGTCCGTTCTGCAGGCGGCTGAAATCCAGCAGCTCCTCCACCATATTGTTCAGCCGCCCGGTCTCGTTGTTAATGATCTCCAGTCCCTTGCGGTAGTTCTCGTCCGTGGGGTCGTCCAAGGTCATCAGGGTCTCCACCCAGCCCCGGATGGAGGTAAGCGGGGTGCGCAGCTCGTGGGACACCGAACTGATGAACTCGTTCTTCATCTTCTCGGTCTCTTCCAGACCCTCAGCCATCTGATTGATGGTGCCGCGCAGCCGGTCCACCTCGTCGTGGGGGTCGCCGGTCAGGGGCAGACGCACGTCCAGCTCGCCCCGGGCGATGCCGGCGGCGGTGCGTTCCACCTGCCCCAGCGGCACCACGATGCCCCGCACGAAGTACAGCCCGGACATGATCGTAAACAGCAAGATCGCCATCGCAATGAACACACTGATGATGATGGCGTTTTTGACCTGCCGCTCCACCAGCGCCAGACTGGTGACCAGCCGCAGCGCGGCCACGTCCTCGGCGTCATAGGGCACCAGCGAGCAGGCCGCCATGACTACCTCGCCAGACTGGGTGCGGTACACCGCCACGCCCAGACCGTCCGGGCCGTTGAGCGCCTGTTCAAAGTCCTTACTGCTGACGATACCCTCCGCGTCCGTACCGCTGGAGGAGGCGATCACGCCGCCGTAGCTGTCCAGCAGCATGAACTCGTATTTATCCTTATCGGCAAACTGTTCCACCATGCGCCGCAGCGCCAGACTGCGGCTGGCGGCAGCGCTCTGGGCGGTATCGCCGGTATACATTTTCAGCTGACCGGTCACCGAGGAGAACCGCCGGTACATAATCTGCTGCACACTGCCGTAGTAGCTGCGGGTATAGCTGTACAAAAACATTGCCTCGGCCAGCAGCACCACCAGTACGGTGATGAGCAGGTTGCCCCGCAGCCAGCGGCGGGTGATACCGCTTCGCATAACAGTGTCCTCCTTTCGGTGAGTATAGATAATAAAAAAATATTTTTTTGTGATTCAGGAAAGTCCGTAGGACTTTCCTGAATCACATTTTTATTCTTCCCACCGGTAGCCGTAGCCCCACACGGTCATGATGTGGGCAGGATGGCTGGGCTCGTCCTCCACCTTCATGCGCAGGCGGCGAATGTTCACATCCACGATCTTTACGTCGCCGAAGTAGTTTTCGCCCCAGACCCCTTTCAGGATCTTTTCACGCACCAGCGCAGTGCCCGGGTTGCGGAAGAACAGCTCCATGATCTGGAACTCCACCTGCGTCAGCTCAATGGGCTGACCGGCCTTCAGCAGCACGCGGCGGTTCTCGTCCAGCACGAACTCGCCGCTGGTCAACGTGCCCAGTGGGGTGTTCCCGTTGCTGTCCTCCTCCTTGGTGCGGATCACCCGGCGGCACAGCGCCTCCACACGCGCCAGCAGCTCGCTGACGCTGAAGGGCTTGGTCATGTAATCGTCTGCGCCGATGGACAAACCGCGGATCTTATCCTGCTCCTGCCCCTTGGCGCTGAGGATGATGATGCCGATCTGCTGGTCGGTGCGGCGGATGGTCTCACACAGCGAAAACCCGTTCATGCCCGGCAGCATCACGTCCAGAATTGCGGCATCACAGCCGGGTTTCTGTGCCAGCAGCGGCAGAGCGGCTTCGGCGCTTTCGGCCTCCACCACCTCCATCCCCGCATGGCGCAGGTTCAGGGCGATCATATCGCGGATATTGGCTTCATCTTCTACAACAAGCACTCGTACCATGCAGCATCCTCCATTCCTTAATTCAGCAGATACAACGCCTTGGAAAGGCGGTAGTTTGTGTCAGAAAGCAAAACGTCCGGACCCATTTTGGCCTGCACCTGACGGGACGCTACCACGCCCAGCCGGGTCCAGCCGGTGGAGTTGGCCGAGGTGCTTGCCAGCCGTACCGTCAGCACCAGCTGATCCTCGTCCACCGTGCGCAGTTCCACTGCGTCGTCATATTCCTCGCTGTCGGCCAGTTTCAGATTGCCCTCCCACTCAGCGGGCAGTTCGATATAGCAGTTGGTCTCCTCGTCCAGCAGACCAAAGCTTTTTTCCGGGTGGCTGCTGGTGTAGTCCATCCAGACGATAAAGTCCATGCGGCGGCTCTGGCTCAGGTTCAGCAGACCCGCCTCGTCCGGCTGGGTGGGGATCTCCACGATGCCGTCCCCGTCCAGGTCTCGGCTGACCAGCGTGGGCACGTTGCGCAGAGAAGCATTATACAGCCGCTGGCTGCTGATCCTTGTGGCGGGCACCATTTGCTGGCTATTCTCATCGTAGCACAGCAGCACCGAGGCCAGATTGTTGCCGGAAATGCCGGTCCAGCCGTCCAGCACCAGATAGTGCCGTCCGTCCGCGCCCGCGCCCGCCGCCACCGAGGCGCAGCCGGAGAACTTATCCGCGGAAAGGCCGTTGACTGCCACCTGCCGGAAGCTGCCCTTGCGGTCTGCGGTCAGCAGCTCGATCTGCACACTGCCGTCCTCCTGTGTGGACATCAGGATCAGATCCTGACTGCTGCCGCCGGTGATATTTTCCACCAGATACTGCTCGTACTGCTGTTCCAGAATGGTGGACAGGGTGCCGTCCTGATAGGAGTACACCGCCAGATAGTGGTCATTCTGGGCGGCAGTATAGCCCACAACCAGCTGGCAGCTGTCTGTATCCTGCAATTGTGCAAGGCTGACGTTCTCCACCGTTTCGGCAAGACCTTCCACGCTCTGACGCACCTGCCAGCTTCCGGCATCGTCTCGCTGCAAAATGGCTACGCAGACGTTGGCGGTCTGGGCGGTGGTATACAGCACCGCCGCGTCCTGCTGACCATCGCCATCCAGGTCCTGCAGCACAAAGGGAGAAAGCAGCTCCCCCTGAATGGGATATTTCAGCTGGGCGCTCTCCCCCAGCCAGTCGTTCAGGGCAGTTTGCAGCGCGCCATAATCGCCGGAAAGTTTCGGGGCACGCAGCAGTTCCTCTACCTGTGCCTTTTCGTTGGCCGGCAGCACGGTCTGGCAGCTGCACAGCACAAAGCACAGCAGCGTGCACAGCACCAGCCGCAGCCTGTGGGTTCTGTTCATACCGGTCAACCTCCTTCCGGGCATAAAATGCTATTTTCAGTATACCACACTTTGCGGACACAAAAAAGGGGGTGGGCATATCTGGCGCTTGCGCGTGGGACGATTTTAAATGCGCGCCGCGTTGCTCTGCGCATAGTCAGCGGAAAGATTATTTTTAATAGAGCAATGCCGGAGCGTCTGCGGACGCTCCGGCACTGCATTTTCACAGGTGGGGTCGTGGAGGAAAACGGCATTTGCAGCGCCGCTTTCTGCGAAAGCGCGGCGCTGCGGGGAAGCGTTGCCAGTCTGCACCCTCATCCGGCGCTACGCGCCACCTTCCCCCGACTGGGGGAAGGCTTCAGCGGCAGAGGTACAGTTTCCGGCTAAAACGCAAAGCTTGCGGGCGTGCTTGCTCCCCCTTGGGGGAGCTGTCGCGCAGCGACTGAGGGGCTTTGAATCGGCGGAGCCGGAAAAAACGGTTAAAAGATCTTCACGCCGAACAGGCGTGAA
>OLXG01001134.1_pt1 | contig 10155 bp, 7 predicted proteins | sample 1673861 | NCBI WGS metagenome assembly OLXG01 (sample SAMEA103958130, study PRJEB25191) | human gut metagenome | biome: human-associated habitat [ENVO:00009003]; feature: intestine environment [ENVO:2100002]; material: feces | place: Germany | collected 2013/2015
GAAACCATGATTCAGCGGTCCACTGCCCGATCCCAGATCCAGCATGGCCGCCAGGGCACCGGATATATATTGTTTGGCCATTCTAACTGAATCACTTACATCATATTCCTTTGCGAGATTTGAAGCGATCGCACTTGAAAGCGTACATCCTGTGCCATGTGTATTCGGATTATCAATACGCTTACCCGAAAACCAGGTGATATTCTCCCCGTCAAAAAGCATATCATTTGCATCATTTATGCTGTGTCCACCCTTTACAAGGACAGCGCAGCCATACTTTCCGTATATACATCTGGCAGCATTCTCCATATCAGCTACGCTCTTCACCGATATACCAGTGAGCGCCTCAGTCTCAGGTATGTTTGGCGTTATGAGCTTTGCAAGTGGGAACAGTTTACCGGTCATGACCTCCACCGCATCATCGCTTATAAGCTTAGCACCACTGGTCGCCACCATCACAGGGTCAAGCACGACATTCTCCGCATTGTATCTGGCAAGTCTGTCAGCTATCACATCAATAAGTTCAGGAACAGATACCATTCCTATCTTGACCGCTTTCGGCCGTATATCGGTAAACACCGCATCTATCTGGGCGCCAAGTACATCAGGGATAACGTTCATGATAGCAGTCACTCCTGTGGTATTCTGAGCCGTGAGGGCTGTGATCGCACTCATACCAAATACGCCATTTGCCTGCATGGTCTTGAGATCCGCCTGCACACCTGCGCCACCTGAGGAATCGCTTCCGGCTATGGTGAGGACAGGCACAAGACGGCTTCTGTCAGAATTTATACTGCACAGCATGTCATCCATACTCTTAAAATAATGATCACAATGTGCTATAAGATCTCCCTGTCTGTCCCTGCTGGATTCGTCAAAGAGACCGACCACAACAAATCCTCCGTTCTGTGCTGTCTCCGCCGCATGATATGCGTCCTCGAATACAAATGTATCCGAAGCCGGAGTTCCCATAAACTCAGCCGCCATCTCATATATCTTAGGTGAGGCTGCCTTGCCCACGCCCACCTCAGAACATGTAAATATCCTGTCAACATACTTCATAAGTCCTGTCCGCACAAGTGCTGCCTCAACATGGCATCTGTCTGTGGATGTTGCAACAGTGACCGGGATATCATATCTCTTTAAGAACCTCAGCAGTTCAGGCACACCTGACTTCGGCTCAACTTTATTTGCATAGAAATCGCGCACAGTCTCATTGATACCGTCTATAATCTCCTTCGCGCTGAGTTCAAGTCCATAGTGTTCCTGCATATATTCTGCGCCCTTCATCATGGTCATGGTGAAAAGCACCTTCTCAAGATCAGGTTCTGCCTGTATCCCTTGCCCCGCCAGATACATCTCTCCGGCATGATCCCACATAGGCATAGAGTCAAGCAGAACCCCATCCATATCAAATATCGCACCTTTTATATCACTGATAACTATTTTTTTCATGTACACCTCTATATCATATATTTAGTCAGGCATCAAGCATATTCTCTACAGAAAACTTGAGCTCCTCTGTGGCCTTCTGTATGTCCTTCTGTCCGAATATGGCACTTATAACTGCCACACCGCATATTCCAGAGCCCGCAAGCTCGGCCACATTATCCTTTGTTATGCCGCCTATGGCAATGACCGGTATGGACACCGCCTCACAAATGGCCTTGAGAGTTTCATGGCTCACATCGTCCGCGTCATCCTTTGAACCTGTTGTAAACACTGCTCCTACACCAAGATAATCTGCGCCGTGCTTTTCCGCTATAATCGCCTGCTCGACAGTCTGTGCAGACACTCCAAGTATCTTGTCAGGGCCGAGTATCTTTCTGACGTCCATGGCCTCCATATCACTCTGTCCCACGTGTACACCGTCAGCATCTATATCTTTTGCTATGCTGACCTCGTCATTGATGACAAATGGAACCCCATATTCCTTACAAAGCTTCTGTATCTCCTTCGCCTCAGCGAGGAAGTCTTCTCTGTCGAGCTTCTTCTCCCTGAGCTGTACAAATGTTGCACCGCCGTCAAGTGCCTTCTTTACCTGATCATACAGAGTCTCTTCACCAAGCCAGTGTCTGTCAGTTACTGCGTAGAGCAAGAGCTCTTTCTCACTGCAATTTATCATACTATCCGTCCTTCCTATATGTTTCGATCCCGATCTGATGCAGATCCAGGCAATTATTAGACTTCCGTCAATTATCTAATTTCAAACTTTGCGCCCTGTTCAAGTGTATCCCCGTCCATATTGTATATGGCGTCGATTATCCTGTTCCTGTATGTTGAATTCCCCTCAAATGCCTGCAGATGGGAATAACCGATCTCCCCAGCAAGTCCCATGACCATGACAGCCACTGCAGCAGCCTCAAGCTTGTTGTCCTGATTTGCCACAACATATGCTGTCATCATTCCTGAGAGCTGGCAGCCTGTTCCAGTGATCTTACCCATCTCAGGACGGCCGTTTCTGATTACATAACATTTCTCGCTGTCCGCAACAAGGTCTATTGCGCCTGTTACAGCTATGATAGATCCCGTTTCAGCAGATAGCTTCTTAACAAATGCCACTGCATTATCAAGCGTATCCTCCGTAACCGCATCTGTCACATCGGCATCAACACCCTTTGTGCTGCCGGAACCATATGCCAGAGTTTTGATCTCAGAGATATTTCCCCTTATAACATCAAATCTAATCTCCTTCATAAGTCCAACAGCCGTATCAGTTCTGAGCTTACTTGCTCCTGCTCCAACAGGATCGAGAAGTACAACATGTCCAAGTTCATTTGCCTTCTTCCCTGCCAGGTACATTGATGGAATAGTGTTCTTGTTAAGTGTTCCTATGTTGATATTCAGACCACCACATATACTTGTGATATCCTCCACGTCACCCTCATCATCCGACATGATAGGACTTCCACCGCACGCCAGAATGACATTTGCCACATCATTTACAGTTACATAGTTTGTTATATTGTGTACCAGAGGTACATTCTTTCTCACATTTTCAAGGCACTCTTTTATCATGTTTTTCTATCTCCTTTATATATACTCTGTTGTTTATCTGCTAATCTTTTTTGTCGAAAAGCGGCCATACCATAAGGCACAGCCGCTTTTTTTATGCTGTATGTATCCCTACGCTGGCACTGATCCAGGTCAGACCTGATCTACTCCTGAGCAGGAGGTACATCAGATGTACAATGCATACACTTTGTTGCTTTGATATCTATCTCCCCCATACAGTATGGGCACTTTCTTGTGAGAGGAGCTGCCTCCTCTTTCTTCTTACCAAGATCCATGATCGCATTGATTCCCTTCATGATGACAAATATAACAAATGCCATGATTATGAAGTTGATAACTGCTGAAATAAACGCTCCATACTCGATATACTGTCCTGTATGGAATATCTGAAAATGTCCACCAATCTCTGCTCCACCGATACTGTTGATTATTGGTGTGATGAAACAGTCTGTAAAAGATGTAACCAATGACTGGAACGCTCCACCAATGATAACACCGATTGCAAGACTCATCACATTTCCCTTAAGGGCAAACTCCTTAAACTCTTCCAAAAACTTCTTCATATGTATCCTTCCAACTGAATACAGCACCGATCATAACAAACTTATATTATAATTCGGTGCCGTATCTTTTATTTATTGTTTCTCGCATGATTGATATGACATATATCTACATTTGCTGTCATCGCTCATCGCACATCATCTTTTATTACTTTCTTACGATAAGTGACTTACCTGTCATCTCCTTAGGCTGAGGAAGTCCCATAACCTCAAGAAGTGTAGGTGCGATATCTGCAAGACATCCGCCCTCACGAAGCTCTACATCTTCACCATAGTTGTAAAGGATAAATGGTACAGGGTTAGTTGTATGAGCTGTATGTGGAGCACCGGTCTCATAGTTGATCATCTGCTCTGCGTTACCATGATCAGCACAGATAAAGAGAACACCATCAACCTTATCAATTGCCTCTACAGCAGCGCCAACGCACTTGTCAACTGTCTCTACAGCCTGGATAGCTGCTGGGATAATACCTGTATGACCAACCATATCAGGGTTTGCAAAGTTGATGATGATCACATCATACTCGCCACCAAGGATAGCTGCATTGAGCTTCTCGCTTACCTCTGGAGCACTCATCTCTGGCTGAAGGTCATATGTTGCTACAGCAGGTGACTTTACAAGGATTCTGTCCTCGTTCTTGTTAGGCTCCTCAACACCGCCGTTGAAGAAGAACGTTACATGAGCATACTTCTCTGTCTCAGCAAGTCTGAGCTGCTTGAGGCCCTTAGCTGCAAGGTACTCACCGAATGTGTTGTCAATCTCTTCCTTCTTGAATGCTACAAGCTTGTTAGGTATTGACTCGTCGTAGTCCTTGAAACATACATATGTGAGTGGCATGCGGCCATTTGCTCTCTCAAATCCATCAAAATCATCACAGCAGAATGCTCTGGTGATCTCGCGGGCTCTGTCTGGTCTGAAGTTAAAGAATATAACTGAATCATTTGGCTTAACAAGTGATACAGGCTTACCATTCTCTGTGATTACTGTAGGAAGAACGAACTCATCATATACTTCCTTGTCATATGACTCCTGCATAGCTGCAACCGGGTCCTCAGCCTGAACGCCCTCACCTGTTACAAGTGACTTGTATGCAAGCTCTACTCTGTCCCATCTGTTATCTCTGTCCATTGCGTAGTAACGGCCTGACATAGATGCAACCTTACCTACACCAATCTCCTTCATCTTTAAGCTCCTCAAGGTATCCCTTACCTGATGCAGGCGGTGTATCTCTTCCATCGAAGAATGGATGAACGTATACGTTCTCAAAGTTCTGCTTCTTGCAGAGCTCAAGGATCGCATAAAGGTGTGTATTGTGGCTGTGAACACCACCATCTGAGAGAAGTCCCCAGAGATGAAGATCTGAATTGTTCTTCTTGCAGTTTTCTATTGCAGCAAGCATCTCCTCGTTCTCAAAAAAATCTCCATCAGCGATTGCCTTTGTGATTCTTGTAAGCTCCTGATATATGATACGGCCTGCGCCGATATTCATATGACCTACCTCTGAATTGCCCATCTGACCGTCTGGAAGTCCTACAGGAAGTCCTGAAGCTGCGCCCTGCACAAATGGTGCTGTAGCCATAAGTTTGTCCATAACAGGTGTCTTTGCAAGTGCTACTGCATTACCCTCTGTCTTGTCACTGAGACCATATCCGTCGAGGACCATTAAAACTACTGGTTTCTTACTCATAATTTTTCTCCTTTTTATTTATTCCGGCTAAATGCCTCTTAATCATAATTCACTCATTTGAGATTATACTTATATAATGCCTATTTTTCAAGTTCAAATCCAACTCAAATCACAGGTCAATATCCAGTTCAACCGGGCAGTGATCAGATCCCATGATATCAGTGTGTATCTTGGCATCGACAAGCTTGTCCTTCAAACTCTCAGATGTGAGAAAATAGTCGATACGCCAACCTGCATTCTTCTCCCTTGCCTTGAATCTGTACGACCACCATGAGTAGATATTTTCCTGATCCGGATAAAAATATCTGAATGTGTCGATGAAGCCATCATCTAGAAGCACCGTCATCTTCTCTCTTTCCTCATCAGTAAATCCCGCATTCTTCCTGTTTGTCTTTGGATTTTTCAGATCTATCTCATTGTGAGCCACGTTCATATCGCCGCACACTATAACAGGCTTATTCTCCTCAAGCTTTTTCAGATATGCTCTGAAATCATCCTCCCACTTCATCCGGTAATCAAGCCTTGCAAGCTCGTTCTGTGAATTTGGTGTATATACAGTCACCATGTAGAAGTTCTCATATTCAAGTGTTATGACACGACCCTCATGGTCGTGTTCATCTATGCCTATACCTTTTGTTTCACTCAAAGGTTTCTCTTTTGTGAAAATAGCCGTACCTGAATATCCCTTCTTATCCGCATAGTTCCAATACTGATAATATCCTGGCATATCAAGTGTGAGCTGTCCCTCCTGCATCTTGGACTCCTGTATACAGAATATGTCTGCATCTATGCTGTTAAAAAAGTCCATGAAGCCTTTACCGGCGCATGCCCTTATTCCATTTACGTTCCATGAGATAAGTTTTTTCATAAATTTATATACCATTTTATCCTTTCATTATTATTTGGGGAAAATCATGTTTTATTTTAACATGTCGCCTACCGGCTCCATGCAGGCATTCGCATTATGACGGCTTGCGCAAGCGCATCCGTCGCAATGCTCATTATATCATACAAACACCCATTCTGACTGTCAAATCATTTAAAAATTCACCAAAATCCTGCTATGGCCACAATGAAAAAGGCAGCGACGATTCGCCGCTGCCTAAGGGTATATATTATTTTTTAGGGGTCAAATTTAATTTTTTACAAATGATACATTTGATATAGAAACTGTATGTGCTCCAAGTGTGTATCCTTCAACATATCCCATTGAGAAGAATAATCCGGCACCTGTATCAACAGTGATACCATCTGTGAAAACTTCTTCCTTAGGTGTAATTGCGAGTGTTACATCCTTAGCCTCACCAGCTGTAAGAACTACATCTTCACCGCCATGCCATGCATATCCGGCTGAAGGAGTCATAACAGCAACCTTCACAACTCTATCAACATCAGAAACCAATGTACATTTAAGCGTATATGACTCGCCCTGCTCAAGAGATAATCCCATCTGCTTAAGCTGGATGTTCCAGTCTGCCTCACCCACGTTTTCAACACTGTATGTGATCTTTCCATCTCCAGCCTCAAATGTGGCATCTCCAGGAGCAGTTACTGCATTTTCCCAACCGGCAAGGCTACCATCCTCACTCATCTCAAATTCTGAATTTGTGATAAGATTCTTGCCTACAGGCACATCTATCTCTGGAGCTGAAGTCTTTTCAAGGACAATATTGTCAATACAGATTCTATGCTGATCAGTAATTGCCGAACCATTTTCTCCGCCTGCGCCAAGTGCAATATTGAAAATACTCTCTTCGTCTGTGTCACAGGCCATCTGGAATGTGTTTGAAACAGTCATATATTTCTGATCAGCCTGATCGTATGCATCAAGCTTTACTGTTTCCTGAACATATGGTGTCCAGTCCTCTGCACCTGTACTATCCTTATGCGTGCTTCCATCTCTCTGTATCGCGTACTGAACAGTTCTCGACACAGAGCTCTTTATATCAAATGAAAGCTTGTACCACTGTCCTTTCTCAAGCTTGATATTATTCTGCTTGAGCTGTATCTTCCAGTTTTGGTCACCTGAATTCTTTATTGTGAAGTCAGCAGCATTGTCCTCCTTCTGGCTGTCCACAACAGACTCTGCATCCGCACTGCTGTCTATATACACATCATATCCAGCAAAATCTGCTGAAAAGTTCCCATTGAGAAGAAGTGAATCCTGCATTATCTTCACATTGTCTAACAGAACTTCTCCGCTGTTACCAAAATCAATGCTGATTGAACTGTCAGTCACTTCTTCTCCGGTCTCAAACTTGTAAACATAATTCTTAATTCCTTTATCCAGAGTTACAGCAAACTTTGAATCTCCTGTAGTGATAATTATATTCTTTCCCTCAGTTGCAGTCTCAGCATCAAATTTAAGTACATACTTTGTATTTGGGGCATACGCAAGCTCATCCTGTGATAATACGAAGTTGCCATCTATACTCTCATCCAATGACTTGTATGAAAATCTTCTTCCGTCAGACAGACCTGTCACCTTATACTCAGCACCGCAATTGTTGCTGACTGTCCAATATCCAAGTCTTCCTGTTCCTTCCTGAAATTCTCCATTGTAAACTAGGTTTCCATCAGCGAGGATCGTCTTCTTGTCAACTATCTCAGTCTGATTTGTCTTTACCAGCTTTACATTTGCAATATGTACACCAGCCACGCTTCCCTGATTGCCGAAGTTGAATTCTATTCTTCCCTTGTCATCAGATGAATCAGTCATCGTATACTCATACTCAAATGTCTGTTTCTCTGTTGTCATATCAAATTTTGTATCCTTAAGATATCTTCCCCATGATCTGGTTGGCGCTGAGACATCAATTATGCCTGTTCTCGCCTCATCCGCCCACGCATCAAATGAAAGCTTGTATGTGGCACCTTTTTCTACAGGAATATCAGGCTGTACCAACTGTATGCTGTAATCAACCGTTCCTGCATCAATTGTATTTATGTTGATTGTATTGTTCTCGATGACCGCTGTTCCTTCGCCGCCATTCTGCGCCATAAAAATCCAGTTTTCTGCATCTCCCAGATCCTCGGTCTCACTAAAATCACCATTTATTACATAATTGCCATTTTCATCCGGATCACGAATTATAACTTCACGCTCTGGCTTTGTCACATTTTCGTCATAAGACTCCTTCTGGTATACTCTCACATAATCAACATATAAGCTCTCACTGTTAATATAATCTGCATCTGCATCCGGATTTCCTGGCCAATTGCCGCCAACTGCAAGATTGAGTATTACATAGAATGGCTGATCAAACGGTGCCGGATAAGTAACTGTACCTTTTCCGGCAGTTGTAGAATACCAGTCATTTTCCTCATGCATCTTAACTCCATCTACATACCACGTAATTTTTCCAGGCTCCCAGTCACATGTAAATACATGATAGCTGTCCGCAAATGACTTTCCATTTGAAAGTGTATATTTTCCCTGTGACTCTGAATGCGGATTGCCATAGTGAATCGTTCCATAGGTTGTATATGTATTGTCTCCAAGAACCTCCATCACATCTATCTCACCACATCTAGGCCACTGTCCATACAGGCTCTCGTTTGTAGGCATCATCCATGCTGCTGGAAGATAACCCTTACCTGTAGGTACCTTTGCTCTGAACTGTACTCTGCCATACTTGAAATCCTGCTTATTCTGTGTGTTTACTCTTCCCGATGTATATGATATAGAACCATCCTCATTCACTTTTTTCTTTGAGCTTATAATAAGTGTGCCATTCTTGACTTTTATATTATCTTCAGAATCAACATATGACTGAAGCTCATTATTGACCCAGCCAGGCTCATGGAGTTCAACATTCCAAATATCACGGTTGAGCTCTGTTCCGTCAAATTCATCATGCCATAAAAGTTTATACCCCTGCGACTCGTATTTATTTTCTACAGTCACCTTCTTATTTACAGTCACTTTACATGTTGCTTTCTTTCCTGAACCGTCAGCAGCTTTTGCTGTGATTGTAGCTGTACCTGGTGCTATAGCCTTCACAACGCCTTTTGCTGAAACCGTTGCAATCTTTTTATTGCTCGATGTCCAACTTAACGTCTTGTTGGTTGCCGATGCAGGAGCGACAGTAGCTGTAAGAGTTTTACTGCTTCCCTCTGTGATAGTGAGTGTTGCCGCTGAAAGCTTGATAGAAGTAACTGGCTGTTTTACTGTAATCTTACATCTTGCATATTTGCCACTTCCATCCATAGCCTTCGCAGTTATATATACTCTTCCAACCTTAACTGCTTTTACAACACCTTTCGAGGAAACTGTTGCTATTCTTTTATCTGATGATGACCACTGAATTCTCTTATATGTGGCATTCTTTGGAGCAATTGAAGCTTTTAACGTCCTGCTGGTTCCTTTAAACATGTTCACAGCCTTTGCAGACAATTTAACAGTCTTCGTAGGAACCCCAACATAAACATTAAACCTATACATTACCTTTGGGTTTGCAGCACTCTTCACTGCTACAACCGCTTTTCCTGATTTTACCGCTTTGACAACACCCTTGTTATCTACTGTAACTATCTTCTTATTTGATGATACATATGTTACTTTTTTGCTGATCTTACCTGTAACTACAACTCTAGGTTTCACCCGAAACTTTGTACCCTTTTTTAGTACAAGTTTATTTGTGACAAGATTTGTCACAGTTACAGACTTTACCGCAGCTTTTGATGTTCTAGCACTAACGTCTGATGGACACAGAGTGATCAACATACAAACTACAAGTATCATAGCCACAAGCTGTTTTAACCTTCTCATAAAATACTCCTCTCCAAAAATAAAATAAAAATATTTACGACGTCGCATCTTTATAAAGTATTTTGATAATAACATCTTATACATTTGCCATATATCGTTTTATTGCTTTTTATATAGTTTA
>OLXG01001142.1_pt1 | contig 10125 bp, 10 predicted proteins | sample 1673861 | NCBI WGS metagenome assembly OLXG01 (sample SAMEA103958130, study PRJEB25191) | human gut metagenome | biome: human-associated habitat [ENVO:00009003]; feature: intestine environment [ENVO:2100002]; material: feces | place: Germany | collected 2013/2015
GGGTAAGATCGGCCGCAACAACAAGATGTTCTACTTCCCCATGTTCTTCATGCTGATCGTCACCCTGACCTCCCTGGTGTTCACCATCAAGGCGCAGATCACCGGCATCATGGCCGGCGGCGACGGTGTGGTGTGGTGCTACATCCGCGGTATCATCGGCATCCTGCTGGTGATCCTGGCTATCGACCTGGTGGTGGAGGGCATCCGCGCTCTGGGCCGCAACAAGAAGGCTGCTCAGGCCGCAGAGTAAATCGCTTATCAGGAGCGTTCGCCCCTGCGTAAGCAGACGGCGCCGTTTCTTCCCTGATATCATTTTCTCCTCACAAAAAGCACAGGCTCCGGCATTCGCCGGAGCCTTTTGCTGCATTTCTTTCGAAAAAACACGCTCCGGCAGCGCCGGAGCGTGTTTTCAGTCATTCACATCGTAGAAAATTCGCTCGCCGGCCTCGGCCAGCCCCAGCTGGTCGCGGGCCAGGTCCTTGATGAACTCCTCGTCATCCTTCTTGGCCAGGTCGGACTCCAGCGCCTGGTTCTCCTGGGTCTGCTGCTGCAGCTGTCTCTCCAGCGCGGCCTGCTGCTGCGCGGCCTCGTTCAGCCGCTTGCCCACCCGGATCAGCTCCACGCCTAAAAACACCACCAGAGCGAGAATGACCAGCAGCAATATGGGATTTGTCCGGTGCTTCTTTGCGTGCGCCTGCCCTTTCTGCATGGCGTTCCGCCTCCTTTTCCGCAGCGCGCTTTTTTCTTATCATAACGCACTTCCGACAGAAAATAAAGACTTTTTTCGCCGCCGCCGTAAATTTTTTCACGGGCAGCCACAGCAGCCGGCCTGTGCTCGCGGCGGCGCTGAGCCAGAAGTCCCAGAGCGGACGCATCAGCGGCGAGAGCGCCAGCAGATACACCGCCGCGCCCAGGCCCATGGCGGTCAGCATGATCAGCCGCAGCTCGCCCTGCCCTACCCGCAGGGCGTACCACAGCAGGGCCGGAGCGACCAGCAGCAGAAACGCTGCGTCCAGCCCATGGGTCAGCCGCCGGTCCCGCCGGCGGCGCAGCCGCACCAGCCGCAGCAGGTCATAGACGGCCCCGGCCGCCGCGCCCAGGGCCGCCGCGGTCAGGTATGCGCGCAGCTGCTCGGAGACGACGGTCCCCACCTCAGCCGAACAGGCGGCTGAACAGCCCGCCGCCCCGGGTCTCCGGCGCATCCTCATAGGTCAGCGCGTCGATGCGGCCATCCACGTGCAGCTCGCCGCCATCCAGGCTCAGCTTGCCGATGTGCAGGCTCTCTCCGCTGACCACCAGCACGCCTGCGCCGGTACGCAGCACGATGCACTGGTCGTCGAAGCGCTCCACGTCCTCTACGCCGGAGACGGTGAGTTTCTCCCGTCCCTCCAGCTGTAAGCGGTGGGCGGCGGCAGGATCGGTGATATCATACGGCATAAAAAGTCCCCTCCTACGATACGGTCTCCGCGCCCCGGCCCTGTGCCGGGATGCATTTTTTACCATCGTATGAGGGGGCTTGTTCTTTTATGCCGGGTTTGTCCTCAGACCTCTTTGTACATGGCCGCAGCCGCGTCCTTGCCCACGTTCTCGGTGACGGACACGACCTCCACCGTCAGCGTTCTTGCACCGAAACGGATCGCGATCACATCGCCCACCTTCACGTCGTAGGATGCCCGCTGTACCCGGCCGTTGACGGTGACACGCTCGGCGTCGCAGGCCTCATTGGCCACGGTGCGGCGCTTGATGAGCCGCGAGACCTTCAGATATTTGTCCAAACGCATGGGATCCCTCCTATAAGAAAGGCTGGTGTGTTGCCACACCAGCCTTTGCATACGTCAGCTTACTTTGCCACGGCGTCCTTCAGGGCCTTGCCGGCCTTGAAAGCGGGGATCTTGGTAGCGGCGATCTGCACGGGCGTCTTGGTGCGGGGATTGAGGCCGGTGCGGGCAGCGCGCTTCTTGGTCTCGAAGGAACCAAAGCCCACCAGCTGGATCTTCTCGTCAGCCTTCAGGGTCTCGGTGATGGTGTTCAGAACGGCGTTGACGGCAGCGTCAGAGTCCTTCTTGGACAGGCCGGTCTTCTCAGCGACAGCGGCGATCAGTTCAGTCTTATTCATGTTATTTCCTCCCAAAAATTTTCGTTGGTAATTGCCGCAATGGGCGGCTATCCTAAAACGATGTTGTATCGCATTAAGAACATTCTTTGGCCCCGTTCCACAGGGCGGTCATCTCCTCCAGCGTCATGTCGGACAGGCTGCGGCCCTCTGCGGCCGCGGCCTCCTCCATCGCGCGGAAGCGGCGAATGAATTTTTCACAGGTGCCGTTGACAGCGGTCTCCGGGTCCACGCCGCAGAAGCGACCCACCTTTACGGCGGCGAACAGTACGTCGCCCAGCTCCTCCTCGACATTGGTGCCGTCGCGTACCGCCTGCCGCAGCTCGGCAGTCTCCTCGTCCAGCTTGTCCAGCGCGCCGGAGACGTCGCGCCAGTCGAAGCCCGCCTCCGCAGCCTTCTTCTGTATCTTCTCCGCCCGCCACAGACCTGGCAGACTGCGGGCCACGGCATCCAGCGCATCGGCAGTGGTTTTCTGGCCCTTCTCCTGCCGCTTCAGCTGCTCCCAGCTGGCGGGCACGGTGTCTGCCGTTTCCGCCTGACCATCGCCGAACACGTGGGGGTGGCGGTACAGCAGCTTTTTTACCACGCCGTCACATACGTCATCCATGTCAAAGCGCCCGGCGTCGGCTTCGATGCCGGCGTGGAACACCACCTGCATGAGCACGTCGCCCAGCTCTTCCTTCAGCAGTGCGGCGTTGTCCGTATCGATGGCCTCGGCGGCCTCGTAGGCCTCCTCCAGCATTCCTCGGCGGATGGACTGGTGGGTCTGCACCCGGTCCCAGGGACAGCCCTCCGGCGAACGGAGCAGCCGGATGATCTCCAGCAGATCTTCGTAGCCATAGCGTGGTTTCCTTGTAAAATTTATCATACTTACGCTCCTATTGCAAGAGGTTTTCCACTGCAACTGGGGAAAAGTTCGCTGCATTTCAGGAATTTTACCGCAAATGCAGCCGGTCAGCCAGCTTTTCCCCTTTCGGCAGGGTCTGAAGATCCTGCCGCGTCACGGCGCCGATGGCCAGCGCCAGCACCACGTATACAACGGCGGCCAGCAGCACCGCCGGCAGTACCGCCCATCTCTCGGGCAGAAGGCGGCAGAACAGGCCATAGCCGGACCGGGCCGCCAGCGCCATCACCGCCGTCAGAAGAACGGGCTTGGCAAACAGGGAGATATACCCCGGACGCTCCGGCACCAGCCGTGCGATGGCTGCCAGGTTGATGACCGCGATCAGCGCGTAGCAGTACAGTGTGCTCACCGCTGCGCCCCGAATGCCCGTGGCGGGATCGCCCACCATCAGGTAGTTGGTGACGATCTTCACTACGCCGCCGCAGAGGAGGGAGATCACCGGCAGCAGCGGGTGACCGTAGGCCTGCAGGACGCCGTTGGTGGCCACCATCAGGCATACGAACACACAGGCCAGGCCCAGGAACGTCAGGTGATAGGCCGCCGCCTCGGCGGTTTCCGGCACCGCGGGATAGAGCAGGTGCAGGATAGGCCCCGCCAGCACCGACAGTCCCACGCCGGCGGGCAGGGCTGCCAGCACCGTCAGCTTCAGCGCCGCCCCGGCCGCTATTCCGGCAGCAGCGCGGTCGCGGCGGGTCAGCGCGGCGGATACCGCCGGCATCAGGCTTACCGACAGGGGATAGATAAACGACGGCGGCAGCATGAACAGCGTCATGCCGAAGGTGTATTCGCCATACAGGGCGGTGGTCTCCGCCGTTGTATAGCCAAGCGTGTCCCGCAGGGTGGCCGTCACCAGCGCCTGGTCCAGCAGGGTGATCAGGCTCATGCCCGCCGCGCCCACGGTGATGGGTATGCCGGTCCGCAGCAGCTCCTGTAGTACGCGGCTGCTTGCCGGGGGTACGTCGCGCACTTCCGGCAGTGCGGCCCGCCGGGGCAGCAGCAGGGCGGTGACCAGCAGGCCCAGGCCCGCCCCGGCGGTGACACCGCCGATGGCCCCGGCGGCGCACAGGTCCGTCCCCGCACCCTGCCGCAGCAGGTACAGGCACAGCCCCAGCCCGATGAGCAGCTTGCCGGCGGACTCCGCCACCTGTCCGGCGGCGGTAGGCACCATATCGCCCAGCCCCTGGGAATAGCCCCGCAGCGCCGCCGACAGGCATACCAGCAGCACCGCCGGCCCCAGCGTCCGCAGGGCCGGGGCCGCGTCCGGGTCATGGAACGCGGCGGCCAGGGCCTCCGGCAGCAGGCACATAACGGCGGAGCACACCAGCCCCAGCGCCGCCAGCAGGGCCAGGCCCAGGTGCAGGCAGCGGCGCACGGCGCCATAGCGCCGCTGGGCGGCGGCACGGGACACCATGCGGCTCAGGGCCACCGGCAGTCCCGCCGTGGACAGCACCAGCAGCAGACTGTAAATGTTGTACGCGGCGTAGAAATGCGCCATGCCCTCCCGGTCCAGCAGGTTCCCCAGCGGGATCTTGTACAGGGCACCCAGCAGCTTTGTCACCGCCACAGCCCCGGCCAGAATGGCCGCGCCGCCCATGAAGTTTTGCCGCCGGTGGGTCATGGTGCCTCCTTATCTCACCGCGCCATCTCCTGATGGAAGCGGCGGAACGCCTCTAAATTCTCCGTCAGCTTTTCCGGCCGCTGGATATACTCCAGCGGGAATTTGGGGTGGAACACGCGCTCGATGCGGTTCCGCTTTGCGTCCACCATCTTGGTGGAGCCGCCTGCGCCCAGAGACAGGATGCTGTGCAGCTCCTCCATGATGTAGATATTATACAGGCCCTCCGCCCCGGATATGCACCAGCCTACGTTCTCAAAGCTGCCGGACATATATTTCTGGCGGTAGAGGTAATAGGGGGCGAAGCCCTTTTCCCGCAGCGCCGGATCGGCGTAGTCCAGCATGGCCGCCACGTCCTCCGCCGAGGGGATAGGCAGGCCCTCCAGCAGGATGCGGCTGCCCTTCTTCAGACTCAGGGTGTGCACGGTGATGTTGTCCGCGCCGAAGGTCAGGCATGTATCCAACGTCCGCCGAAAGCCCTCCGGTGTGTCGGCGGGCAGCCCGGCGATCAGGTCCATGTTCACATGGGGAAAGCCCATGGACGTGGCCAGCTCCATGGCCTTTTCGATATCCTCCGGGCTGTGCTTCCGGCCGATGGCGGAGAGCACCCGGGGCTCCAGCGACTGGGGATTTACGCTGATCCGGTCCGCACCGTGATCCAGCAGCACCTGCAGCTTCTCCCGGTCGATGGTGTCCGGCCGTCCCGCCTCGATGCAGTATTCCACGCAGTCGGACAGGTCGAAATTCCGGTTCACCGCCGTCAGCAGCGCATCCATTTGACTGGCGGACAGGGTGGTGGGCGTGCCGCCGCCCATGTAGAACGACTTGATCCGCAGGCCTGCATCCTTCACCATGCGGCCCGCGGCCTCCACCTCCGCCGTCAGCGCCGCCAGATACGGCTCCATCAGCTTAAAGGATTTTTCCACCGACGCCGACACGAAGCTGCAATAGGCGCAGCGGGTGGGGCAGAAGGGGATGCCGATGTACAGAGAGATGTCCTCGGGGCGCAGATCGCTCCTGGCCTTCAGGCCCGCCTCGGCGCTCTCCAGCGCCAGACGCCGCCGCGCCGGGGAGACACAGTATGTGTCCCGCAGCACCCGGTCCGCCTGGGCGGGGGTCATGCCGTCCTCCAGCATGGTCCGCACCAGCTTGGCCGGGCGGATGCCCGTCAGCGCGCCCCAGCTGGGCGTCACGCCGGTGACGTCCCGGGCCGCCCGGAAAAAGGACAGCTTCAGCGCACGCTGACGCAGGCGTTCCCGTTCGTATGCGTCGGAAACGCCTGCGGTCCGAACGCGGGCCTCGCCCCGCGCCGTTTTGCCGCCATAGGTCAGTGTCGTGACCCCGGTGGCATATACATTGCCCTCATGCAGTGTGACCTCCGCGTGGCTGTCCCCGTCCTCACCCTCATATACCGGGCGCTCCTCCGGGAAAAAGGCCAGCAGGCTCTGCTCGATGGCGTAGCGGTCCTCGTGACCGCGCAGGTTCAGCTTCATTGCGCCGTCCCCTGCCGCATATAGGGGTTCATGCGGCGCTCAAAGTCCAGCGTCGTTTCCCGGTCATGGCCGGGCAGGACCCGCCAGTCGCTCTCCAGCGCCGCCAGACGGCCCAGGGAGGCGAGCATCTTGGGATAGCTGCCGCCGGGGAAGTCGCATCGTCCGCAGGAGCAGCGGAACAGGGTATCCCCGGCAAAGATCACGTGCTCCCGGTCCAGCAGCAGACACACGGAGCCCTCGGAGTGGCCCGGTGTCTCCATGACCCGCAGGGACAGCCCGCCCAGGGGCAGCACGTCGCCCTCCTTATAATACCGCTGGTGCTGCTCGTCCACCCGGGTGAACAGCAGCTCGCCGCCCCGCCCGGTCACGCTGTCCTTCTCGTGGATGTACACCAGCACGTCCGGGTATCTCTCCAACAGGGGCCGCACGGCGGAGGTGTGGTCAAAATGTCCGTGGGTCAGCAGGATGTACTTGAGTGCGCAGCCACTTTGTCCCACCAGCTTTTCTATCCGAGATTCGTCGTCGCCGGGATCGATCAGGGCACAGACCTTCGCGTCCTCGTCGCACAGCAGGTAGCAGTTGGTCATGATAGGGCCCACTTGCAGTGTTTTGATGGTCATGGTGTCCTCCTTACAGGGTGTCGGTGTCCAGAATGATGGTCAGCGGTCCGTCGTTCAGGCTGTCCACCTGCATATAGGCGCCGAATTCACCCGTCTCGGTGTGAAAGCCCTTGTCCCGGCACAGCTGCACGAACTTTTCGTACAGGGGGATGGCCACCTCCGGCCGCGCCGCCGCCAGAAAGTCCGGCCGCCGGCCCTTCTTGCAGTTGGCGTACAGCGTGAACTGGGACACGATCAGCAGCTCTCCGCCCACATCCGTCAGGCTGCGGTTCATTTTTTCATGTTCGTCCTCAAAGATACGCAGGCCCGTCAGCTTGTCGGCCAGCTTTACCGCCTGTGCCTCGGTGTCCTCATGGGTCACGCCCAGCAGCACCAAAAAGCCCTCGCCGATCTGTCCGATGACCTTGCCGTCCACGGAAACGCTGGCGTGTTTTACACGGGTCAATACAGCACGCATAATTCTATCTCCTTTATACTGTTTGTATTCACATTGGCCTTATCCCGCCGGTCTTGTCACCCGCATGACGCCCGATATCTGCTCCAGCCGCCGCATGACGGTCCGCAGCTGCTCACTGTCCGGCACGTCGATGTCCAGCGACAGCAGGGCGAAGCCGTCCGGCGTACTGCGGGCGTTCATGGAGGAGACGTGGGTCTTGGTGCTGGACAGCACCGTGGATACGTCCATGATGATGTTGATGCGGTCCTTGGCGGTGATCTCCAGCGTGGTGCGGTAGCTCTCCCGCGTGTCGCTGCCCCAGGAGACCTTGATCCACCGGCCCGCCTCGCTGGGCTTGCGCCGGGCCGGGTCCGCGTTGGGACAGTCCGCCCGGTGCACGGAAATGCCGTAGCCGCGGGTGATGAAGCCCACGATGTCGTCGCCGGGCACGGGGGTGCAGCACTTGGAGAACTTCACCAGACAGTTGGTCAGACCCTCCACCACGATCCCCTGCTCGCCCTTGGCGCGCTGGGGCACAGCGGGACGCATGAGCTGCGGCTGGTCCGCCACGGGGACCTCCGCCTGCCGTTCCGTCTGATGCTGGTGGATGATGCGCTGGATGTCCTCCCGCAGCCGGCCGACGACCTTCAGTGCCGAAATGCCGCCGTAGCCGATGGCGGCGTACATATCGTCCAGTGACGTGAAGCACAGCTTCTTCAGCACGCCGGGCAGGTTCTCCTCGTTGGTCAGCTCCTTCAGCGTCACGCCGGTGCGCTTCAGCTCCGACTCGAAGCTCTGCCGCCCGTTGACGATGTTCTCGTCCCGCTTTTCCTTCTTGAACCACTGGCGTATCTTGCTGCGGGCGTTGCTGCTCCGGGCGATCTTCACCCAGTCGCGGCTGGGGCCGTGGGCGGATTTGCTGGTCATCACCTCCACCACGTCGCCGTTGCGGAGATGGTAGTCGAACTGTACGATCCGCCCGTTGACCTTGGCGCCCACCATGTGGTTGCCGATGGCGGAGTGTATGGTGTATGCGAAGTCGATGGGCGTGGCGCCGGCCGGCAGGTTGATCACGTCGCCGTTGGGCGTGAACACGAACACCTCGTCGGCGAACATATCCACCTTTAGGGAGTGGATGAAGTCCTCGGCGTCGGCGTCCTCCTGATTTTCCAGCAGGCGGCGCACCCACTCATAGCTGCGCTCATCCCCGGCGCCCTGGCCGTTCTGCTTGTACTTCCAGTGGGCGGCCACGCCGTACTCCGCCACCTCGTGCATCTCCTTCGTCCGGATCTGTACCTCGAAGGGGATGCCGCTTTCGCCCACCACCGTGGTGTGCAGGCTCTGGTACATATTGGGCTTCGGCGTGCCGATGTAATCCTTGAACCGGCCCAGAATGGGCTTGAACAGGTCGTGGATAATGCCCAGCACGTTGTAGCAGTCCGCCACCGTGTCCACAATGACCCGGAAGGCGAACAGGTCGAACACATCGTCCAGGCTCTTGTTCTGGGTGTACATTTTGCGGTAGATGGAGTAGGGGTGCTTCATCCGGCCGTAGACCGTGGCGTCGATGCCCTCCTCCTTCAGCCGCGTGACGATGCGGTCGTGCACGGCGGACATGAACCCGTCGTACTCCGCCGCCTTCTCGTCCAGCGCCTCGGTGATCTCCCGGTAGCCCACCGGGTCGAGATATTTCAGACTGAGGTCCTCCAGCTCCCACTTCATCTTCTGCATGCCCAGCCGGTGGGCGATGGGCGCGTAGATCTCCATGGTCTCGAAGGATTTCTGCTTCTGCTTCTCCGGCGTCTGGTACTCCATGGTGCGCATGTTGTGGAGCCGGTCGGAGATTTTGATGAGGATGACGCGGATGTCCTTGCTCATGGCCATCAGCATCTTCCGCAGGTTCTCCATCTGCTCCTCCTCCTTGGAGGTGTAGTGGACGCGGGTCAGCTTGCTGACGCCCTCCACCAGATCGGCGATGGTGGGGGAAAACAGCTTGGCCAGCTGCTCGTGGGTGGCCTCGGTATCCTCAATGGTGTCGTGCAGCAGCGCCGCCACAATGGATTCGCTGTCCAGATGCAGCTCCTCCGCCACGATCTGAGCCACCGCCAGCGGGTGGGTCACAAAGGGCGAGCCGTCCTTGCGCAGCTGCGGGCCGTGCAGGTCCCGGGCAAACTCATAGGCCTGCCGGATCTGCTGGAAGTTGGCGGAGGGGTTATAGCCCCGCACGGTGTCCTCCAGATGCTGATACATGGCCTCGATATCTACGGTCTTGCTCATTGGATGGCACCTCCTCCCCGTCCTGTGGTCTCCGCGTCGGCCAGACGCTGTATGTATACGGAATCCTCCAGATGGACTTTTTTATCCTTTCCCGCCAGATGCAGCGTCACGCTGTCGCCCTGCGCCGAAACGTCCAGCAGGCCCCGTTCCTGAAACACCGCCAGACAGAACGCGCCCCGCAGGAACGCGTCGGTCTTGCCCAGCGCCGCGCTCAGCGACCGCAGCAGCGGCAGATACGCCGTGTGCAGCCCGTCCTCCGGCACCAGATGCTCCAGCGCCCGCCATACGGTCACGTACTGCTCGCGGGTGGGCAGCATCCGCCGTGCATTCCTGGCGGACACTGTGCCGCCGCCGGTGCATTGCCGCACCAGCGCCAGCGACTCCTGCTCCCGGCTGCTGGCCAGCAGCGAGGGCCGGATATCCACCATTTGCAGCTGCATGGTGCGGTTGCCCCGGAATTCGTTGACCTGTAAATAGAAGGCCGCGTCCACCCGGTCGCCCTCGGCACAGCCGCAGGCGGAGGAGGTGGTGGAGAAGAAAATGCCGTCAAACTGGGCGCTTCCCTTGCCCAGCCGCAGCTTCAAATGCCGGTTCTGACCCACGTTCTGCGTCCGCAGCAGCGTGGCGCCCATCAGGCAGAACAGGGGCCGGGCGTTGCCGCTGCCGT
>OLXG01001145.1_pt1 | contig 10103 bp, 11 predicted proteins | sample 1673861 | NCBI WGS metagenome assembly OLXG01 (sample SAMEA103958130, study PRJEB25191) | human gut metagenome | biome: human-associated habitat [ENVO:00009003]; feature: intestine environment [ENVO:2100002]; material: feces | place: Germany | collected 2013/2015
TACTTTTCAACCGCTGAAAACTATGCTATAATTAAAGAGGTATAACCAGAAAAGGAGGGTCTCCCATGTCCACACCCTTTCAGCAGCAAGCAAAACATATGGCGCAAACCGCCCATTACGCCGAATGCCGCCGGCAAAAGCTGCTTTCAGACCGGCTTCTGAAGTGGTCATTTCTGACCGTCACCGGTGTCAACTGTCTCATTTTTCTGATCGGGTTCATGATGCTGTTCCTGACCCTGGGCATCCTGGGCAGCGCATATTTCTACACCTTCATTACTAGCCCAACTATAATAATTGCACAAATAATTCCGCAAAATAGTATAATCCCATTTAGCTTTATTATTTATACAATTTAACACACAATAATATCCATAAATAATATGTTTACAACACACATTATTTATCGTTTTTTTAGAGAAAAATTCTACCTCAAAATCATTTAATCCCATATTACTCAACTCTCTTAAATAATTCAACAATACTCCAATGCCAAGAATCACAAGCATAAATTCTTGAAAGATTATTTATCGGAAATACCTGTATTTTACACCCATCCAAATCATATATCCATGTTTCAGAGCCATCAAAATCCAATTGGTTACCTTGATAACCATTTTCGATAGGCAATATTTCATACAAATGATACCCTAAAACTATTACATAATCAGGCTTATACAAATCCAATAGTCTAAAAAAAGGTGCAGAGTAATCTGTATCTTTTGCTATTTCAGTTGGTTGCCTAACGATATCTTGGACATAAGTATAAAACATTATATATTCCCAAAAAGAATTAGAATGCTCATTAACTTGACCTGTCATTATACGCTCTAATGTTAGGAAAAAAACTTTCTCTGAAAATACCATATTCCCTTTATTACTATTTGCGTTCGTATAAGAAGCAAAACGTCTTTCAAAGACATCTCTTGTGAAAGAAGACATTTCCTCATCAGTAAGATCTTCGTCACAATAGTGACATTGATTAATAATCAGAACTTTCTTCCCAGGCTTTTCTGCTGTTCCTAAAATCAACCTGCCTTCCTCATCAAAAGAAATGCCATTCTCATAATTATCACCAACAAAAGGCAGGAACTTAACGCCCGCTTCTTTCAAAAAAGAATCATTTTTTTCTATCATATTTCTACCCGTAAACTTTTTTAATACTTTTTACAAAAAAAAGACTAATCTCTTATTATTTGCAAAGATAATTCTTTTTCTATAATACTGCAAGAATTTAAACCTTTTAAATATCCTACTTAAGATTAATTAGCATCCTAACAAAACATTCCAAACACATAGGATTTACTTCTATAAGTTTTGGCACTACATCGAGTGCCAAAACTCTCAAAATCAAGAAACCTAGAGCAAAGCATACCAAGCCCTGTTTTCTCTTATCTTTCTTACTTATATTCCTTTCTCCAATCCTCAAACTCCTTATCCACAGTTTTACCTAGTACAGAATATAGTTTGTTATACCTTACCTCTGTGAAAGTAAGTTTCTCTTTACGATAATCCTTCAAGGAATCCTTCTGCACCTGAAATCGACTTGATTCTACGAAGATTAAACTTTTGAGAATTCTCTTCTTGCTTCTTTCTTCCATCCATTCTCTGCCATTAGCGAGAGAAGACATATACCAATACCTCATGTCTGCCCAAGCATTCCTTGTAGGTTGCGCAGTACCATGAATGAAGTCACGATAAACAGGAAGCGAGAGACCAGTTAGCCAACAAACCAGGACCGAATCCCCCTTAGCCATTAGTGTCATGTCCGACAACATCTGTTGCATGGTCATTTTCTCCGACTTCCGCCAAAGCATCCTCTTATCCATATATTCATTCTTCTCTGCCTCCTTCTTCTTTTGCCAATAGCCATGAGGGTTCAAGAAGAACCAATAGCCAAATAACACTACCAGCACGGCACTCATTACCGCAGCCAACCAACACACTCTTTTCTTGATATTCTTTTCCATAATTTCTATCTTTTATTTGTTATTACTCACAAAACACTTACATATCCATCATATCATCATTGACATGGTAAGTATCTTCACTAAAGCTTTTCTCGCACGTAATGGCTGTTCTGCTAACAAAGTTGTTCATTCTCACAATATCTGGAATACTGTAAGGCAAAGAACAATGCAAAGCAAGTAGTGCTGGACATATCTTGATCTTTTCAAAAGCTGGAGTAAAGAGCACACTTTCATCCCAACTAGTGACCTCAGATGGCAAATCCTCCGCAGCCCAACCTTTATCTGCAAGAGCATCCAATATCAGTTTTTTCTTCATCAAGTTATTGTCAAACAGATTTATCTGTTCACCAAGAGTGTAAATCAGCCGATGTATGAAAGGAAAAGCAGAACCATAGGCATCATCGTCTTCCAAAGCCAATACCGCCTGACAAGAAGCAGCCTTATATTCTAATACATACTCCCCATATTGCAGGTAGTCATTCGCCTTAAAAGATGAAGAGTTCTTAACAGCATCCCACATCTCAGTACCTTGCTTCAAACATTCGCCCATCAGTATTGCCAACTTATCACTTTGGTAAGAGACACGTTCCACGTAATCCTTGCTTGGCTCACCCATTATCTGATCCATCAGATAACGTCGAGCCACAAGAAGCGAATATAGCGCAAACTTATCTTTATCACTTATCCTAACAGAAATATCTTCTTCCTCGAAGAAACCGATATCTTCTGCTATATGCTTGATTTTACGTTCTATCAAAGCTAATGCATCTTGTTTTTCAGAAAGTGATGTATTAGGATTGCTCACAAAATCGTACAAAGCATCTTCTGCCAAATCGCTCTCATGGTCATCCAACTCACAAAGTTGCCTTACTAATATGCTCACTAAATCTATCTTGCTCATAATTTATCCTTCTAAGTGTTCTACAAAAAAATATGCTTTACAGCGAGTATTCTCACTTAAAAAGCGAGAATACTCCACGTACAACGGAAGAACCAGCAAGGCCACCTGCAACTCCACCGACAAGTCCACCTATAACTGTTCCAACTCCAGGACAAACAAAAGTTCCTAACGCTGCGCCAAAGGTTCCACCAGCATAGCCTGCACCTATTCCGGCTGCATTACTTGTTGTGTTTTCGGCAAACTCGCCAGCCGACATCTTTCCCTTACACATTTTCACAGCATCAGGTATCGTCTGTGCTGCCAGCATGATTCCACCTGTTATCATGTTAGTTCGCATACCCTTAGCGATTACATTCTTCGCAGCCTGTCCAACGACTTCCTTGCCAACTAACGCCGAAGCCGTCTTCTCGACAACAGTCTTCCCGACTTGAGTTGTTGTTGCAACATCAAGTATGGTCCTGGCAGAGTTTGTTGCAGCCGATGCCATTGAACGACCGACAGTTGTACGGAGTAACTGTTGTGTTCCAACACCTACAACCAAAGAAGTACCTCCAGACTTGGCCATTTGTACAGACGCTGTTTTGAGAGCTTCACCATGACTTTTACCACTACGGATAGCATTAGCATATCCAAGCACAAAGGAAAAACCACAGGTGATAGAACAAGAAACCGATTGAGTCTTTACATCAAACTTAACAGAATCCAAAGTTCCAGCTTTGGCAATGTTCACAGCTTGATTGTAGGTACAATTGCCCTTAATGACTATATCTTTTGCCACTGCTGGGTCTGTTATACCTGGAACTTGACCAGAACGAATCTTATCAGCCATCAATCGAACACACTCATCGTACTGCTCCTTTGGAACTTCAAGTTTCATTCCACCATAGCGATACGAACCATCAGAAAAAGCAGCCCCTATAGTCTTAGATGGAGAAGAACAATACTTCGTCTGAATTTCGATACCATTGCTAATGCGATCTGCACCGTTAAGGCAGTTGTCACGACCAACCTGTTCTACTTTCTTTCCAGAAAGACGGTCTGCCATTGCATTCGCATCTTCTGCAGCCCAGCCATGTCCTTGCTTGTTACGATACTTTGGGTACTGCATATAGTTGTTTGTTGACTGAGCGCTACATGTTGATGACGCGCTATTGATTACTGTTTTGTCGTTTACTTTTTTCATATCTTTGATTTTTTAAAGATTATTCAAAATGTTACATAACTCACTTACCATCTTTTGCATGCTTCTACACAAACATCGTCTGTATAGAAGCGATGCAAAATGAGGGCATTAAAAGAATGCGTGTCCTCGCAACCAAGATGGAATTGTCTTAGAACAAACAAGCCCAATTCCTCCGATTACAGGAGTTGCAGGTACAAGCATTGCTGCTACTGCTAGACAAGAACTAGCCAACGCTACAGTTCTCAACACATTCTTACCATTGATGACACTTTCTTTTCTGTTGCTCTGTTTCATAACTTGTTGTTTTTTGTGTCAGCTGCAAACAAGTATTATTACCTGTCATTCGCCAACGGTTTGATAAAATTGAAAATTAATAATAGATAATAAACACAACGCATCATGTGTTAGACAACATCAAATGTCAAGTGATGTCCACCATTCTGAATATATCCTCAATATGTCAAAGACCTTTGCACTCCCTATGTTTGGAATTGCGCTGCAAAGATAGGCAAACTTTTCAAAACGAGCAAGAAAAAATGAAAAAGAATTGGTGCCCGCACCAATTCTAATAGATATTTGTGATTTTTATAAGATGTTATTTCCCTATATCATCAATTATAGCACTCAGAATTAACTCATAGATAGACTTTTTTCTGTTTCCATAACCAGGATGATATGTTCTATATGATTTACTTGGTAAAAACGAAGACTTTAGTTTTGCCACTTTACGAATATCAAAATCTTTAAATTCTTCAAACTGTACATCACATAACTTATGCCTAATATCATCGTCATAATTTGGACCAGTCAAAAACAAACAAACTTCAGGTCTCAATATTGCCAATTCCTCAGACAACAAATTAAAATAGCAATTCTCGGAATTTGTAACTAAAGGACTTGCTCTTCCACGACCATCAACTCCAAACTTATTAATATTACACCAAATGAAATTTAAATCATCTACACCATTTACACGCTTGTTGAATTCATGAGCATATCGCCAAAATGGAGAGTTTTGTTTAAACTCTCCTAATCTAAAACTTTTATACTTTGCGATGTCTTCACAAAGTGTCTCACTATTAATCACATAATTGTCATACCAACCATTTGTTTCTTGTCCTATAATCATTAATCTGTATTTTGAACTTAAATAACGTTCTTCCCAACAATAGATAAGCAAAGGACCAACATAATGGAATATTTTTTGGCCGTCCAATACAGAATACATCTCCCTTAAATTACCTAAGTTGTTGCGATACAAATCGTTTAATTGCTCATTCAACATAACAAAAATCATCTTATATCGCATCCGAAACATTCCTATCTAAAGAGCCGTTCCTTATGCTCGTTAGTAATCTTTGAGCAACCCAAGGTTGCCTAATAGAAACAGGGACATTTTGGAATGCGCAATGTATAAAACTTAACCTATTCGATTCTCTCATATTTAGAAAAATATGGATATTTTCTTTTCGTCTTAGACTGAGTATTTCGAGTTTTCTTTAAAAGTCGAACTTTAGCACCAATACAATTATTGCTCATTGTAGGCAAAAGTACATTATTAACATGATATACCTGAAGATCTTCATCAAACTCCACATTACCTGAATTTGTATGATTTTCTGCCAAGAATTTACTATACCATACAAGGCAGATAAAAAGCGCATTATAAATAGATTTCAAGAAATATAAGCCATAATTATAAAAAAAACATTCAGAATCTTCTATACGATGTTCAAGCTGATTTGCCACTTTTCCCAGATATTCAAATGAAACTTTAACTAATTCAAGATGGCATTTATTCTGCAATTCTTTAAGGCAAGCTCCCAATTTTATGACTTTATCATTGGGTGAAGGTGTAACAGATATTATACCTTTTTCAAGCAAATCATCTTTAAAGATGATTTCTAAAAACTTTCTCAAAGAAGTTAATTCCTTTTCCGAGGGATCAATTCCATTTACAAAAACTTCATTATATTCACTACGTATTTGACGCCAATACTCCATCGCATCAGGATTAACAATGACAGTTTTTAATATATCAGAAACACAAGGGAAATCTATAGAAAACCTATCCTTCAATTTTTCTCTTATTATTTCAAACAACTCTGGTACAGGACAATCCTTTTTTCCTATTACACAACATCCTTTTTCCTCAGCACTTTCAACAGCATATGGTTGTTCCTCGCCCTTGCCCGTATAGACTATTTTTACCATAGGTGTATTGACTATCGGCTCTAGAGCATGACGAAAGCCCGTTGCCGAAAGATCAGAATCATCAAAATTATCTTTACCCCAAACGTCTAAAATCACAGCATCAAAGTAGGTACTTACAAACATATTTCTAAAGCCTCCTGCTGCTGAGACTTTTGTCACTTCAAACTCAAATGAAAAAGGAGACTCTTCAAACTCTTCCAAACTTTTTGACATTGGAGAAGTAGAATCTTCAAATTCATCATCCAACCATAGAATTTTATATTTTTTATCCATAATTAATTTTTTGATATTGTTATTTTAAAACCTATAGAATATTCTTGAGTAAACGGCATCATCTCAATGTTTCCATTCTGAAAATCACGCATATACATTTTTGCATAATACAACCCATATCCAGTATGTCCGGTACCACCAAAATGTTTTCCTTTTTGAAAAATTTGACCAGGATCACCATTAAAAGTTTGTCCATTATTATATATTTCGATAACAAATGAACTTTCCTGTTCCCTTAGAGTAATCCATACTATACATTTTTTTTCTTCTATTTTATCAGGAAAAGCATGAGTATAAATATTAGTCAAAATATTTTCCAAAACCCATTCTTTGAAAAGACATGGGAATAGAGTAACACTCTGTGGTTGTGTCACACATACATTTTTCCAAACAACAAACACCCCCTTACTTTCTAAATCTTTGAAAGTAGCTTGCAACAACTCCCAAATATCACACTTGCATATTTCATCCTTTCCAAATTGTTCAACATACATTGACATTTCAGCCAACGTTTTTTCGACTTTTTGAATATTTTGTTCTACATTATATTGTTTCTTTAAATAATATGTCGCATTTCTTATATCATTAATAAAATGTGTCATATGAGAATGACGGAAAGAATGAGTGGCATTTTTCCACAACAACTCTTTTTTCTTATAATCATCCAAACGCTGCATCAGTTTGTAATTTTCTTCTTTAAGTTGCTTCACTAAAACATTCTCACCCAATGGCAGAGCATTCTCCTGTTCATCCATTAAACAGAAGCACTTTCCTCCAGGGAGCAAATGGTTTGAAAAAGTACTTTGACTTTTTTTGTCCTTAGTAATAATAATACAATATTTCTCATTTGCTGATAGAGAATCTATACAAAATTCAGAATATTGTCGCCCCATCAACTCAAGACAAACAGAAACTTTAGCTTTATCCGATGTTGCTACATAAAAACGAATGTTAGAATAAGCATTCACAAGACTTGGTATAAAATCTTGTATTAAACAAGATTTTAATCCACTATTATTACTTGTTATATCACTAACATACCTAACATATTCCTCGATATTTTGCTTTTGGAAAAGTAATGTATAAAAACGTTCTACCAAATAATTTGCATAAGGGAGCAAAGGCTTTATTATAGCCATTTCTACATTAATTAACATATTTCCTTCACCACCATTTGCTTTAGGAAAAAGTTGGCACACTTTTCTGTAAACATTCACATCCTTATTCTTTAGCATTATCATGAAAAATGACAAAAGAAAATTTGATTTTTGTCTGGCTATATCTTTTTCATCTGTAGCTGAAATAGAATCAGACATCAACCTGCTTACGATATCAGAAGCAGCATATCTATCACTAACAGCATCCTGCTCCTGTCTGCGCAACATAATTAGGATGCAAGTTACAGGTATAATATTGTCTTTTGGCATATTACTTGAAAACAACATTTTTCCAAAATGATATACACTAGCAGCAGCCAAACCAATTGGACCAAAAGCTGCGCCAATTGTATAAACAGTAGCTAAAGATGCAATATTATAAGTACCAAAAGAAGACAATACCCCTAAGACTTTCAAGCGATCATCTATCACGTTCTTTGAAGCTTTTGATAGGGACAAAGATTCTGCATAGATAGCAGATAAAACTACAGGCAAAGATATTCTGAGAGCTGGCGAAGTCGTAAATCTAACTTCCAACTCTTCCACAACATCCTTAGCAGAGCTTGCTGCCAAATTATAATTATTTTTAAAAAAAACAGGTTTCTTTAATGCCAGTTGCCTTAAGCAAGCAAGAAGTATAGCATCCTCATAATCCACGAAACTATTGCTATGCATATTACTGATTTTCAGTATATCTGCGACATGCTTCAAATAGACATAATAATCTATATTCTTACCATCCACCGATAAAGCTTTTATTATTTCTGCCTTACCGACTTTTCTTTCCATTCGCTTCCATTCTCCATCAGTCAAATCGATAGAGATTCTCTTTTTGTCATCGATAAAAAGAACTTCCTTTAAAAGGTTCAACTGTTCAGAAGTACATGCGTCGAGGAAATCCCAGCCTTTATTACTTTTTTGCTTTTTCATAATCATTCTTTTTTGTTCTAAATTGTACATTACCTAAAAGATGAAGCTAAACTCAAAGTTTATTCCACCTTAGAATGCACTTTCGAGTGCAAAGATATGACTATTTTCCATAATGAACAAACATTTTTTCAATTATACTAGTGCCGCACTAATAAACTTACTATTTCGTCCATTTATGTTGAGTATCGCTGTCGCAAAGCCTCAATTCGCTTTTTAACTTGCTCTCTCACATCTGAAGGAGAAACAACCTCTATGTCATCCCCATACAGCAACATACGACCATAAAATTCTTTATTTGGTACAATATCTATAGATAGCATTCCATATTCTTCGCCATCATGATTTCCAAAAGCTAAAACTTCATGCTGCGATTCATGAAAACGCTTGCTGACAAACAATCCATGCTTATAAAGAGAATGCGTTTTAAGCGTTATATGTACCACATCAGTCCATTCTTGATGAGAAACTCCTATTATTTGATTCCAATACTTATATTCACCTTCCTTCATTGGAACATAATCCACCCCATTAACTATACAATAACTATAGATTCTGTCTACGGAATACTTTCCATAATTACCATCTTCATTCACTCCCAAGATGAACCATCTACCATTATACTCTTTCAAGAGATGAGGATGGAATATCAACTCCGTTCTATCACCATAGCGTTCCGCATAAGAAATTTTTAAAACTTGCCTTTTCTTTATTGCTTCATATAAATATGGTAAATATTCTAAATGTGTTAAAGAACGATCTAAGCCTACACAAATCAGAGGTCTTCTTTTACGTTCCTTCAATTTTTGTAAGTTCAACGTATCTTTAAAAAAGTAATCTAGCCAAACTTCAGGGAAAAAGCCACCAGAATCTTGACAAAACTCCCAATAACGCTTTACATCCTTTATCATTCGACAATTGGTGTTGCCTAGAGGATCAGACCTTTCTCCTACATAATGAAAAACACGATTTCGTGTTCCTCCTTCCATAACAACACAATCATTTCCTTCTACCAACTTTAGCAAATCTATAACTACAATAAAAGCCTTCTTCAACACATTATAATCAGAGTAAGCAGAGACTGTACGATCCTTCTGCCTATCAGATAAAGCGTCAAGTGTTTCACTTTTAGCCAGCACTCTATCGTAATTCACTAATTCACGAGTCATTAACTCATTATAAACTAGCTTTTCATAATATGCTTGTTTGGATTCACTCATACTCATTCTAGATTAATTTATCTTGTTTCTCTGCATCATAGCGACTTCAAGCGAGAACTTTACCCTGCCCTGTCACTAATCCAATGGCAAATTTAGTAAAAATCTGATGAACCACCAAACTTTTAACAAGAAATCTTATGGATTCCTCTTATATTTTATTTTCAGGGACTCCTAACCCCTCTTCTTTCTGCATTCATACCTTATTATCCTCAAATCCGCAACCTATAGGGTTTAGTGGGATTTTGCTTGCAAAGCGACAAA
>OLXG01001146.1_pt1 | contig 10101 bp, 9 predicted proteins | sample 1673861 | NCBI WGS metagenome assembly OLXG01 (sample SAMEA103958130, study PRJEB25191) | human gut metagenome | biome: human-associated habitat [ENVO:00009003]; feature: intestine environment [ENVO:2100002]; material: feces | place: Germany | collected 2013/2015
CCTTGATGGTGGTCATGGGGGTGCGCAGCTCGTGGGCGATGTTGCCCATGAACTGACCCCGGGAGTTATCGTTGGACTGGATATTCTCCGCCATCTGGTTAAAGGTGCGGGCAAGGTCTGCCACCTCGCCATCGCCCTCCACGCCCTCCACGCGGACGGAGAGGTCGCCGCCGCCAAAGCGCTGGGCGGCATCGGTGACCTTTTGCAGCGGGTCGGTGAGCTGACGCATCAAAAGGCGGGTCAGCACACTGGCGCACAGCAGCATCACGCAGGCAGACATGAGGAAGTTGGACCAGAACTGCTGCTTGAAATCGGTGAGCTGCGCACCGGAGGAGCACAAAAACAGCCAACCGCTGAACAGGCTCTGGTCATCGATGGTCTCCACCGCCGCGATATAGCTTTTTTCGGTCAGGGCACCGCCCAAATCGCCGAAAGCGTGGTAGTGCCGGGCGTCCGGGTCAGCCACTGCGTTGGCGCGCTGGCAGATATCCAGCGGCACGGTGTCGGTGGTAAGCTTTGCCGGGTCGGAGGCAATGAGCACATTGCCCTGCCGGTCTGTGAAAAACAGATAGGCCTCGGCGCTCTCGCCGATGATCTCCAGCTTGGTGTTCAGCGCGTCCAGCTCTGCACCCTGCGGCATGGTCTCGCTGTTTACCAGATACTCCGCGGTGCGCTTGGCAACGTTTACCACCTGATCCAGCGTTTCATAGCGATCCTTCGCAAAATAATTTTTGAACAGTACCCACTCCGAGCAGCCCATCAGCACGATGCCCAGCACCATCAGGGTGGACACCATGGAGAAAAAGGCCGTGGAGATACTTTTACGCATTACTGACGCACCTCGAACTTATAGCCCACGCCCCAGACGGTTTTCAGCTCCCACTTATCGGAAGCACCGGCCAGCTTTTCGCGCAGGCGCTTGACGTGGACATCAATGGTGCGGCTGTCGCCGTAGTACTCAAAGCCCCACACCTCGTCCAGCAGCTGGTCGCGGGTGTACACGCGGTTGGGGTGGGAAGCCAGACAGTTGAGCAGCTCCAGCTCCTTGGGGGGAGCTTCCACCACCTTGCCCTTGACCCGCAGCTCATAGCTGTTCATATCCAGACGGAGGTTGTCGAACTCAATGACGCCCTCGGTGCTCTCGGCGGCAGCGGAGGTAGTCTGGCAGCGGCGCAGCACCGCCTTGATGCGTGCCACCACCTCTTTTGCGTCAAAGGGCTTGACCATGTAATCGTCTGCACCAAGCTCCAAGCCCAGCACCTTGTCAAAGGTCTCGCCCTTGGCGGTAAGCATCATCACCGGGGTGTTGCCCGCCTTGCGGATGCGGCGGCAGACCTCAAGACCGTCCATGCGGGGCATCATCACGTCCAGCAGCACCATGTCCGGCTTGACCGCGTTGAACTTTTCCAGTCCTTCTTCGCCATCGTTTGCCACCGTGACCTGATAGCCCTCCTTGGTCAGGTACAGCCGCAGCAGCTCGCAGATGTTGGCGTCGTCGTCCACCACAAGGATCTTTTCGTTTGCCATAAGTGTTTTCCTCCCCTTTTATGCAGGTTTTTGCTGTATCTTCAGCCCTTCCGGGCGTTTTGACAGGCTCTTTCCTTTCTATTATACGGGACAGTTATGACAAAATAAAGAAGGAAGTGTAGTTTTTTTCACATTTCTGCCTAGGGTACACCTTACGCAGCCGCGCTATCGGCAAGAAACGTTCACAATGGAACCTCCAAAATTTGATTTCTTGCCGATAAAATGGTATAATCATCTCATGGGAGGTGTTCAGATGGACTATCAATCTGTCGCTGATACGGCAAAAGCATGGAATCTTTCCGAGCGCACGGTCCGTAACTACTGTGCTTCCGGCAAGATTCCGGGGGCAGTTCTTACCGGCAAGACATGGAACATTCCGCAGGACGCAAAACGTCCAGAGCGCATCAATAAAAAGCAGCAAGCGCCCCGCGCCCTGCTCGATATTTTGCAGGACGAGATGACCGGACATGTGAAAGGCGGGATCTACCACAAAATTCAGATCGATCTCACCTACAATTCCAACCACATTGAGGGAAGCCGTCTGACCCACGACCAGACGCGGTATATCTACGAAACCAATACCATCGGCATGGAACATGGTGTCGTCAACGTCGATGATGTGGTGGAAACCGCCAATCATTTCAAGTGCATCGATCTGATCATCCAGGATGCCAAGAAGCCCATCCGCGAAGCACTGATCAAAAAGCTGCACTTTACACTGAAAAGCGGCACCAGCGATTCCCGTAAAGACTGGTTTGCTGTTGGCGAATATAAAAAACTCCCGAACGAGGTCGGCGGCAGAAGCACCACTGCCCCTGAACTGGTTGCCCCGCAGATGAAAGAACTTTTAGCCGCATACGGCAGCTCCTCTCAAAAAAGCTTGGAGGATCTGTTGGAATTTCACTATGCCTTTGAATCCATCCATCCGTTTCAGGATGGAAACGGACGGGTCGGGCGGCTTCTTCTCTTCAAAGAGTGTCTGCGGAACAACATCGTGCCGTTCATTATCACGGATGACCTCAAGATGTTCTACTACCGCGGTCTCCATGAGTGGAAGTCGGAACGCGGTTACCTGCTGGATACCTGCCTGACCGCACAGGATCAGTTCAAATCTGTCATGGAGTACTTCAGGATCCCCTATTGACAAGATGACCGTGGATGATGAGATCCCTCTCAACGTGTAAAGAGTGAATCTCACACAACATCGTGCATTCTGCGAATACGTGTTCTCTTCTATCCGGCCCACACGGCCAGCTAAGGCATCTCTGCGGAGATGTCTTTTTTTGCAGAAACTCCTCTTGCGCACTCTTCTGTAAGCAGGCAGGGTGCTTGTGCGACCTGACAGAAAATGGATTTCCGCAAACTGGTTGTGTTCTCCGTTGCTCTGGCCCATGGATTGTGGTATAATAGATTGATTATAATAGGAAAGGTATCGCAGAATGAGAGTTTTGGGCATCGACCCTGGGTATGCCATCGTGGGATGGGGCGCTGTGGACTATGCAGGCAACCGGTTTGCGCCGGTGGATTTCGGCGCGGTGTGCACCGATGCCGGAGTGCCGTTCGAGCGGCGGCTGGATGAGGTGTATGCCGGTATCCGGGAGGTCATCGAGCGGACACAGCCGGAGGTGCTGGCCATCGAAAAGCTGTTCTACCAGCACAACCAGACCACCGTCATCGGCGTGGCCGAGGCGCGCGGCGTCATCCTGCTGGCGGCGGCGCAGGCGGGCCTGCCCATCTACGAGTACACCCCCATGCAGGTGAAACAGGCCGTCACCGGCTACGGCAAGGCCGTGAAGAAACAGGTGCAGGAGATGACCCGCATCCTGCTGCATCTGCCTGCGATCCCCAAACCGGACGATACCGCCGATGCTCTGGCGATGGCCATCACGTTCTGCCACACCAACGGCAACCAGCTCAACCGGTTCCGCCGCCAGGGCGTGGGGCCGATCTGAAGCGGAAGCTTTTAGAATGAGGGCAGTGCACTGCATTTGCCGGGCCTGCCCGACCTGCCAAAGGCTCCCCTGACAGGGGAGCTGGCAGCGCGAATGCGCTGACTGAGAGGTTTTATGATTTACTGTCTGACTGGAAAGATCATCAAAAAGACGCTGAACGCCGTGGTGCTCAGCTGCGGCGGCGTGGGCTACTTCGCCCAGTGCCCGGCCAGCGTGGCCGGTGCGCTGCCCGGTGTGGGGAAGGACGCCACCATCTACACCGTGATGAGCGTGACCGAGAACGACGTCAGCCTGTACGGCTTTGCCACTGAGGAGCAGCAGGCCTGCTTCGAGATGCTGACGGCGGTGTCCGGCGTCGGCCCCAAGGTCGGCCTTGCCATCCTGAGCGTCATGGAGCCGGACCGGGTGGCGCTGGCCATCTCGGCGGGCGACCACAAGGCCTTCAAGGCCGCGTCCGGCGTCGGCCCCAAGCTGGCCCAGCGCATCGTGCTGGAACTGAAGGACAAGGTGGCCAAGGGCTTTGTGGACGGCATCTCGCTGGAGGATGTGGCCGGTGCTGCGTCCGGGGAACCGGCCACCCAGAGCGCGTCGCAGGCCATCGCGGCGCTGGTATCGCTGGGCTACAGCCAGAGCGAAGCCGCGCTGGCCATTTCCAAGATCGACGCGACCTTGCCCGTGGAAGAGATCATCAAGCTGGCCCTGCGCGGCATGGCAGGCAGGAGGTAAACAATGCAGGACGAAACCGCGCTGTACGGCGCAAAAATGATGCAGCCCGTCGTGACCGCTGCGGACAGCGAGGAAAACAACCTCCGCCCGCAGCATCTGGAGGACTACATCGGGCAGGAAAAAGTCAAGCAGAACCTGAAGATCTATCTGGAAGCCGCCAAGCGGCGCGGGGAGCCGGTGGACCACATCCTGCTCTACGGCCCGCCGGGCCTGGGCAAGACCACTCTGGCCGGGATCATCGCCAACGAGATGGGGGTGCAGATCCGCATCACCAGCGGCCCGGCCATCGAAAAGCCCGGCGACCTCGCCGCCCTGCTGACCAATCTGCAGGAGGGCGACGTCCTCTTCATCGACGAGATACACCGCCTCTCCCGGCAGGTGGAAGAGGTGCTTTACCCGGCACTGGAAGATTACGCGCTGGATATTATGATAGGCAAAGGCCCCAGCGCCCAGAGCATCCGTATCAATCTGCCCCGGTTCACGCTGGTGGGTGCTACCACCCGTGCGGGCCAGATCACCGGCCCTCTGCGCGACCGCTTCGGCGTGCTGCTCAAGCTGGAGCTCTACAGCCCCGACGAGCTGAGCAATATCATCATCCGCTCGGCGGGCATCCTCGACCAGCCCATCACCCCCGAGGGTGCTTATGAGCTGGCCAAGTGCAGCCGCGGCACACCCCGTGTGGCGAACCGCTTCCTCAAGCGTGTGCGCGACTTTGCCACCGTGCTGGGCGACGGCATCATCGACCGGGATGTGGCGTTGCTGAGCCTCAAGCGGATGGACGTGGACGCGCTGGGTCTGGACGAGCTGGACCGCAGCCTGCTCCGCGCCATCATAGAAATGTATAACGGCGGCCCGGTGGGTCTGGAAACACTGGCCGCAGCCCTCGGCGAAGAGGCCGTGACGCTGGAAGACCTGTGTGAGCCCTACCTGATGCAGATGGGCTTTCTGACCCGGACGCCCCGGGGCCGCTGCGCCACCCGGCTGGCTTATGAGCATCTCGGCCTGAAAGCGCCTGAGAGCGACAGCGCCGAGGACAATGGACAGCAGAGCTTATTTTAAGTGAGGTATTTACTATGGGAAAGTATTTTGGTACCGACGGTGTGCGCGGCGTGGCTGGTGCAGACCTGACCTGTGAGATGGCGATGCTCATCGGACGCGGCGCTGCCGCTGTGCTGACCAGCAGCACTGGCCACAAGCCCCGTATCCTCATCGGCAAGGACACCCGCCAGTCCGGTGATATGCTGGAAGCTGCCCTGACCGCCGGTCTGTGCAGCGTGGGCGCGGACGTCGAGAGTCTGGGCGTCGTCCCCACTCCCGCCGTGGCCTATCTGGTGCGCAAGTACAACGCCGACGCCGGCGTGGTCATCTCGGCGTCTCACAACCCGATGGAATTCAACGGCATCAAAATCTTCGCCGGCACCGGCTACAAGCTGCCGGACGAGGTGGAGAACGAAATTGAAGCCTATATCGACAATAAGTGCGCGGGCCTCAAGCTGGCCACCGGCGACGATGTGGGCCGCGTGACCTACCGCACCGACGGCATCAAGGACTACACCGACTACCTGTATGAGTCCATCAACGGCGACTTGTCCGGCCTGAACGTCTGCATCGACTGCGCCAACGGTGCCTCTGCAGCAGTAGCCCGGCAGCTGTTCCCCCGTCTGGGCGCAAAGTGTACCTTTATCGGCGTGGAGCCTGACGGAAAGAACATCAACGCCGGTGTGGGCAGCACCCATCTGGACAATCTGGAAAAGGCTGTCATCGAGGGCGGCTTTGACTGCGGCATCGCCTTTGACGGCGACGCGGACCGCTGCCTCGCCTGCGACGAGAAGGGTCAGGAGATCGACGGCGACAAGGTCATCGCCCTGCTGGCCATGAACATGAAGGAAAAGGGTCGTCTGGACGGCAATACTGCGGTCGTCACCGTCATGTCCAACCTGGGCTTCATCAAGTTTATGGAGTCCCAGGGGATCCACACCGAGAAGACCGCCGTCGGCGACCGCTATGTTCTCGAGAATATGCGGGAGAACGGCTACGCCATCGGCGGCGAGCAGAGCGGCCACGTCATCCTGCTCCACCACGCCACCACTGGTGACGGTGAGCTGACTGCCGGCAAGCTGCTCAAGCTGCTGGCCGAGAGTGGCAAGAAGATGAGCGAGCTGAACGGCATCTACGCCCAGTACCCTCAGGTGCTGGTGAATGTGGTGGCCAACGCCGCCCAGAAGGCCGCCTACAAGGAAGACAAGGTGCTGGCCGACTTCATCGAGAACGAGCAGCAGAAGCTGATGGACATGGGCCGTGTGCTGGTGCGCGTCTCCGGAACTGAGCCGAAGATCCGCGTCATGGTGGAGGGCCAGGACCTCGAGGCCATCGACCTGTGCGCCAAGCGCATCGTGGATAAAATCAACGAGCGAATCATCGAAGGTTAAGATAGAGATAAAAAGCAGGAAGGAGGACGCATATGCGCCCTGCAGATACATGGAAAGACTACGAGCTGCTGGATGCCACCGACGGCAACCGGCTGGAACGCTGGGGCGAGACGCTGCTTGTCCGGCCTGACCCGCAGGTGGTGTGGAAGACGCCCCAGCAGAGCCCCTTCTGGGCCAAGGCGGACGCCGTTTACCACCGTTCCAATCAGGGTGGCGGCGAGTGGGAGTACCGCCGCCGTCTGCCCGAAAAGTGGAAGATTACCTGTGGAGAAGGGGAGGATAAGCTGACCCTCATCGTCAGCCCCACCGGCTTCAAGCACACCGGCGTCTTCCCGGAGCAGGCCGTCAACTGGGCCTGGTACGCCAAGAAGATCCGCGCTGCAGGCCGGCCCATTAAAGTTTTGAACCTCTTCGGCTACACCGGCGGTGCCACGCTGGCCTGCGCGGCGGCGGGTGCTACCGTCTGCCATGTGGATGCCTCCAAGGGCATCGTGGCCTGGGGCAAGGACAACGCCGCCGCCAGCGGTCTGGCCGACAAGCCCATCCGCTGGCTGGTGGACGACTGCGCCAAGTTCGTCGCCCGCGAGAAGCGGCGCGGCAACACCTATGACGGCATCATCATGGACCCGCCGAGCTATGGCCGCGGCCCCGGCGGCGAGATCTGGAAGCTGGAAGACTGCATCTACGACCTCGTCAGCCAGTGCGAAGAAGTGCTGAGCGACAAGCCGCTCTTCTTTGCCGTCAACAGCTATACCACCGGCCTGTCGCCCGCCGTCATGGAGTATATGCTCCACACGACGCTGGTGCCCCGCTTTGGCGGCAAGACCAGCTGCGATGAGATCGGTCTGCCGGTCTCGGCCACCGGCGGCGTCGTGCCCTGCGGCGCGACCGCGATCTGGGAAGAATAAAAGGTTGTACGAAGACTCACCTTTTTGCAGAAAAGATATCGTATAGAATGGGGTACAGCCTTTTGAGAAGGCGCACCACCGGAAAGAGAAACACAAATGGAAGAAACGATCCTGACAGCGAATGCGCTGAAATTCCGCTACGACCCGGAGCAGCCGGTCTACGCCCTGAACGGCGTGTCGGCGGGGGTCCAGCGCGGCGAGTTCGTGGCCGTTCTGGGTGCGAACGGCTGCGGCAAATCCACCCTCGCAAAGCACTTCAATGCCATCCTCCTGCCCGAAAGCGGCACCGTGCTGGTGGAGGGGATGGACACCAGAGACGAAGAGAAGATCTATGACATCCGCCAGAAGGTGGGCATGGTGTTCCAAAGCCCGGACAACCAGATCGTGGCCACCGTGGTGGAAGAAGACGTTGCCTTTGCGCTGGAGAACCTCGGCGTCCCGCCCGAAGAGATGCGCCGCCGCGTGGACGATGCCATGAAGATGGCGGGCATCTACGAGTACCGCGAGCGCGCCCCGCACAACCTTTCCGGCGGCCAGAAACAGCGCGTCGCCATTGCGGGCGTCGTCGCCATGCGGCCCGACTGCCTCATCCTCGACGAAGCCACCGCCATGCTGGACCCGCGCGGCCGCGAGCAGGTGATGCAGACCATCCACCGCCTGAACAAGGATCTGGGCATCACGGTCGTCGCCATCACCCATTATATGGAAGAGGCCGCGCAGGCCGACCGCGTCCTGGTCATGAGCCAGGGCCATGTGGTGATGGAGGGCACCCCGAAAGAGGTGTTCAGCCAGACTGAAAAGGTCCGCGCCCTGCGGCTGGATGTGCCCCAGGCGGCGGAACTGCGGGACGAGCTGGTCAAGGCTGGCATCCCCATGCCGGAAGGCATCATCGACACCGGCGAATGCGCACAGGCTCTCTATGAGCTGCTGCAGTAAAGGAGGGCGGACGCAATGGGAAGCATCATCAAAGTCGAACATCTGAGCTATGTGTATAACCCCGGCATGCCCAACGCCGTCACCGCGCTGGACGATGTGAGCTTCGAGGTGGAAGAGGGCGATTTCGTCGGCATCATCGGTGCCACCGGTTCCGGCAAGAGCACCCTCATCACCCACATGAACGGCCTGAACAAGCCCACCAGCGGCAAGATCTTCATTGATGGCCGCGACCTGTGGGCCGAGCCGGAAAAGATTCGGGACTTCCGGTTCCTGACGGGGCTGGTGTTCCAGTATCCGGAATATCAGCTCTTTGAGGAGACCTGCTACAAAGACATCGCCTTCGGCCCCAAGAACATGGGGCTGGACGAGGCCGAGATCGACCGCCGCGTCCACGAGGCCGCCAGCTTTGTCGGCCTGGACGAGGCCCTGCTGGAGCGCAGCCCCTTTGAACTGTCCGGCGGCCAGAAGCGCCGCGTGGCGGTAGCGGGCGTCATGGCCATGAAGCCCCGCATCCTCGTGCTGGACGAGCCTGCCGCCGGTCTGGACCCCGAAGGCCGGGACGAGATCTTGTCCGAAGTCAAGAACTACCACAAGAAGACCGGCACCACCGTGCTGCTGGTCTCCCACAGCATGGAGGACATCGCCAAGTATGCCGACCGGGTGCTGGTCATGTCCAACAAGAAGATCGCGATGTACGACACCGTGGAGCAGGTCTTCGCCCGTGCGCCGGAGCTGCTCGCACTGGGGCTGTCGGTGCCGCAGGTGACGAAGATCTTCCTCAAGCTGCGGGAGATGGGCGTGGATGTCCCGGCGGACGTGTACACCGTGCCCTATGCCGTCAAGATGATCCTGGAAGCCAAACAGCGGCGGGATGCGGGCGAGAGCCTCGTCCTGCCCCGTGAGCAGAGCCGGAAAGGGGGCGTGTCCGAATGCTGAGAGACATCACCATCGGCCAGCATTTTCCGGGCAGCAGCCTTGTGCACAAATTTGACCCCCGGCTCAAGCTGGTGCTGACCATCGCTTATATCATCCTGCTGTTCGCAGCGTCCAACCCGCTGGGTCTGACGCTGTCCATCCTCTTCCTCGTGGCGATGTATGCCGTGGCGAAGATCCCCTTCAAGCTGATTTTGAAAAGCCTGAAGCCCATCCTGCCCATCATCCTTTTTACGGCTGTGCTGAACCTCTTCTTCGTCTCCGGCGAGGGCGACCCGCTGGTGCAGTTCTGGATCTTCAAGATCTACGCCGAGGGCGTCCGCTACGCCGTGCTGATGGCCGTCCGCGTCATGGCCCTCATCGCAGGCACCAGCCTGCTGACCTACACCACCAGCCCCATCGTGCTGACGGATGCCATCGAGCAGCTGCTCAAGCCGCTGGGCAGGCTGCACTTCCCGGTGCACGAGCTTGCCATGATGATGAGCATCGCCCTCCGCTTCATCCCGACCCTCATCGAGGAGACGGATAAGATCATGAACGCCCAAAAGGCCCGTGGTGCTATGCTGGACAGCGGCACCATGACCGAGCGGATCAAGGCGCTGGTGCCGGTGCTCATCCCGCTGTTCATCTCGGCGTTCCGCCGTGCCGACGAGCTGGCCATGGCCATGGAGTGCCGCTGCTACCGCGGCG
>OLXG01001148.1_pt1 | contig 10090 bp, 9 predicted proteins | sample 1673861 | NCBI WGS metagenome assembly OLXG01 (sample SAMEA103958130, study PRJEB25191) | human gut metagenome | biome: human-associated habitat [ENVO:00009003]; feature: intestine environment [ENVO:2100002]; material: feces | place: Germany | collected 2013/2015
CGCGGGGTGGAGCAGTCTGGTAGCTCGTCGGGCTCATAACCCGAAGGTCGTTGGTTCAAATCCGGCCCCCGCAACCACCAAGCGTTCTGAGATTTCTCAGAACGCTTTTTTGTTGTGTTTTACGGCAAAAGGATCCCCCGGTCCACGCTGCAGGCGGACCGGGGGATCCTTTTGCCTTATACTTATAAATGTTCTGCCAGTTCAAACATGGCGCGCACGCTGGCGCGGCTGCGCTCCCGGCGGGAAATGAGCAGGAAGCTGAAGTTCCACTGCGGGCCGTCGATGGGCACGCTGCACAGGTCCGGGCGCAGGTATTTGGGCACGGAAGAGGGCAGCAGCCCGATGCCCACCCCGGCGCTGGCCAGCAGGAACAGCTCCTCCAGCGTCCGGGTGTGAAGGACCGGGTTTCCTTTCAGACCCAGCTGATTGTAGTACTGGCGCAGCAGCTCCTCGGTGTTGCCCCGGGGGTCCTCTTGAGTCAGGATCAGCGTTTCGCCCTGCAGCTGCTGCGGCGCGATCTTTTCCGCTCCGGCAAGGGGGTGGCCGGTCGGCAGCAGCCAGGTAGCGTGCACCTGCTGCAGGATGATGCTGTCCAGCCCCTCCAGATCGGGCAGGTCAAAATCTATGGCGACCAGCAGGTCGATCTTCCGGTCCACCAGCTGGCTGACCAGCTGCTGCCGGGAGTCGGCCACGGTGGAAAGCTGCACTTCCGGGTGCAGGTTGTGGTACTGACGGAGCAATTGGGAGATGGCGTGCTGCTCCAGAATGGTGGGGATGCCCAGGGTCAGGTGGGTCTGCTGCTCCTGGGCGATGGTCTGGGTCCGGGTCACGACCTCTTCCAGCCGGGCCGTGAGCTCGTTGACCTGCTGGAAGAAATACTCTCCGGCCAGCGTCAGCTTGACATGGGCTGTGTCGCGCTCCAGCAGGGTGACATGCAGCTCCTCTTCCAACGCGCAGATCTGGCGGCTGATGGCTGTCTGGGACACAAAGCAGGCCCGCGCCGCCTTGGTAAAGCTGCCGGAGCGGGCTACCCGCTGAAAGTACATGATCTGCTGCAATGTCATACGCTTTTTCTCCTGCCTGCATCAAAAATTGTGAAACCTTGCCAAGAGTATAACAAATTTCTTGTGCAAACTCAACCACCTTATGCGTCTAAGTTATAAGCGGGCAAATTATTGGTATTTCAAATCTTTGCCAAAACCTGTTAAACTTGTAACAAGAGCGCCGGGCCTACACAAGACCGGTGCAAAAGAAGAAAAGAGGTAACCAAATGAAGAGCAAGATCTCTCGCCGCAGCTTCCTGCGCAACATTGCTGCCGCTGGCAGCGGTGCCGCTGCGCTGGGTCTGCTGGCAGGCTGCAGTTCCAGCAGCACCGCCGCATCCTCCGGCAGCACCGCAGCCGCCGAGGACAAGTACACCCCGGGCACCTATTCTGCCTCCAAGACCATCTCCTACTCCGAGATCGGTGTCTCCATGACCTTTGATGCCAACAGCATCACCGCCTGCGAGATCACTTCCTCCGGTGAGCAGGACCTGCTGACCGACGACAAAAAGACTGCCATGGCCAAGGCCATCGTGGAGGGCCAGAGCGCCGATGTGGACGCTGTGACCAGCTGCACGCTGGTGGCTTCCGTGGGTGCCATCCAGGAGTGCGTGGCCGACTGTATCGCACAGGCTACCGGCACTGAGGTGGAAAAGCCTGAGACGACCGAAGTGACCGGCCGTGTGCCCGGCTACTGCGGCCCCGGCGACTGGCTGGGTGAGGCTCCGGCTGACCCCGACAAGTACGAGGATGCAGGCACCTATGATGTGGTCATCGTGGGCGGCGGCCATGCCGGCGTGGGCGCAGCCTTTGGTGCTGTGGATGAGGGCGCTACCGTGGCGGTCATTGAAAAGCAGCCCTGGGGCAACTTTGTGGACCTGGACGGCACCGGCACCAACATGGGCGGCTGGTACGGCGAGGACATCGGCCACGTCAACTCCAAGCTGCTGATCGAGCGCGGCTATGGCCCCTATGACACCGGTGCCATCACCTCCGAGTTCTGCAAGCGTGCCGCAGGCCGTGTGAACCCCGAGATCATCAAGAACTTCGTGCAGTATTCCGGCCAGATGTTCGACCGCTACGAGGAGATCTACGACTCCTATGAGGAAGAGCGCAAGGCCAACGACAGCGATGTGTATCTGGCCGATACCGCTGTCATCGTGCCCAAGGCCACCGGCGACGGCAAGACCGGCGACCAGTGGGTGGACGGCGAGCCCGCAGGCGGTGCCGGTCACTACGACATGAGCGATATGTTCAAGTACCCGCTGTGCAACACCCAGGCAGCTTACGGCCAGCACAAGGCCAGCTACCCCATCAGCTGCGGCGGCTACCTGACCTGGCCCTGCAATGCCCAGTTCTACGGCTATCAGGGCAACAACATCGAGTACATCCACAAGTACATCGTCAAGTATGTGCAGGAGACCCCCAACTGTGCCTGGGACTTTGAGCGCGAGGGCATCAAGCTCATCCAGGACGAGAGCGGCAAGGTCACTGGCGTGTACGCCAAGGGCGCAGACGGCACCTACTACCGCTACAACTGCAACAAGGGCGTCATCCTGTGCGCAGGCGACTTCATCGGCAACCCCGAGATGTGCTGGGCGCTGCTGAACGAGGGCATGGAGTGGGCTGAGCGCAGCGGCGCGACCGCTGACAGCTGGGCCTCTGCAGGCACCCGCAACGGCCAGGGCCACAAGATGGCCTGCTGGGCAGGCGGCATGATCGAGCCCACCCCCCGTGGCTGGATGGCCATCGGCGGCGGCGCTTCCGGCCCCTGGGGCACCGCTCCCATGCTGATGCTGAACAGCCGCGGCAAGCGCTTCATGAACGAGGGCGCCATTGCGCAGATGCAGGCCACCTGCCTGCGTCAGCCCGCCGGTCTGGCCTGCTACGTCACCGACGCCAACTGGGCCAAGACCCTGAAGGCTGCTCCGCTGGACCACGGCGCACCCAACTTTGGCATGCAGGACTACTGGGATAAGATCGAGCAGGACATGAACAACACCGTGTCCGGTCAGGCCAACACCATCACCATTGCAAACCTGGCCGAGCGCACCCAGATGGCCGGTACCATCTACCGTGCCGACACTCTGGAGGAGCTGGCAGATCTGCTGGGCTACAAGGGCGCTGCCAAGCAGAACTTCCTGGACAGCATCGCACACTACAACGAGCTGTGCTATGCAGGCGTGGACAGCGACTACGGCAAGGATGCACCGTACATGGTGCCCATCGACACCGCTCCGTTCTTCGGCGGCACCAGCTCCACCGGCCACTCCTCCAACCCGATGATGGTCACCATGAGCGGTGTCATCACCGACGAGACCCAGAACGTCCTGAACAAGGACTGGGAGCCCATCGAGGGCCTGTATGTGGCTGGCAACTGCCTGGGCGGTCGTTACGGCTTTGGCTACAGCACTCCGTTCGCCGGCAACTCGGTCGGTATGGCCATGACCCACGGCTGGACCGCAGGCCATCAGGTGGCTTCCGACAAGAAGTTCCTGGGTGAGCCCGTGGAGGCCATGGAGGCACCCGCAGGCGGCCCCGGCGGCCCCGGCGGTCCCGGCGGTCCCGGCGGTCACCACTGATCTCTTCTGACGCGTTTCTTTTTCTTCTTCTCTGGGGAAGCCCCGTTACAGGGCTTCCCCTTTTGCATGAATGCGTGTATACTTTATAAAAAACGACAAGGAGCATCACCATGGCAAAACCGCTCGTGCTTGACCTGCACATCCCTTACTGCATCCGCCCGGAAAACTACCTCGCGCACTTCAACGCGGTGGGCTCCAATGCGGAAAAAAACGCCTATATGGACGCCCTCAAGCGGGAGGTGCTCTCCTATGAGGGAGAACTGGACGGTTACGAGATCCGGGCCGTGCACCTCAGCGGCGGCAGCGCCAGCGTGATGGCCCCGGACTTGCTGGGCGATGTGCTGCGCACGGTGCGCACCCATCTGCCGGTGGCGCAGGGGGCAGAGGTCAGCTACGACTCGCTGCCCGTCACCATCGGCACGCCGTCCCTCACGGGCATCGCGTCCGGCCACCCCAACCGCACCGAACTGATGATGCGCTCGGACAACGACGCCGAGCTGAAGGCGCTGGGCTGCACCCACAACGCGCAGCATATCCGCAACGCCATGCTGTTTCTGGCAAAGTTCCACCTGAACAATGTGGGTCTGACCCTGAACTACGGCATCCCGGGGCAGACGATGCAGAGCTGGCACAACAGCCTGCACGCGGCGGTCATCATGCAGGCCGGGCACATCACGGCAGAGCCGCTGGCCGTGACCGACGCCGAGGGCATGCCCAACGCGGCGGAGCGGTTCGAGATGTTCCGCTATGCCTGCGAGTACCTGCCGGAGAACGGCTACAAGATGTATGCTGCCGGGTGCTTTGCCCGCCCCGGCTACGAGTACCGCGCCCGTGCCATGGAATGGAACGGGGATGACGTCATCGGCATGGGCGTCAACGGCGGTTCGGTGTACGACGGCTATGCCGTGCGCAACACCAACAATCTCAAGCTCTATATCAAGAATGCCGGTGACTTTGAAAAGCTCACGGCGCAGGCCGCGCAGCTGGACGAGAACGCGCTGATGCTGCGCTACCTGCGGGGCCGCATGAAGCTGAACGACGGCGTGGTGGAGCCGCTGTTCCGGGAGCGGTTCGGGCAGGAACTGCCGCAGGAATTTTCCACCCTGCTGGATAAGGCGGTGGAAAACGGCCTGGCCCAGCGCACGGCCGACGGCTGGATGCCTACCCTGGAAGGACTGTTCCGGGGCGAGGTACTGTAACACAAAAAGCGGGAGCTGTCTCATGGGAGAGACAGCTCCCGTTTTTTGTATGCCAAAAGTCCCCACGGCGGGCCGATTTGTGGTATACTGGTAGAAAACACGGACCCGTGAAGGAGAAAAGCATGCAATACAAACTTCTGGTAAGTGATTTTGACAATACACTGGTGCCCTTTGGGGAGCCGAAGCCCCGCCCGGCGGTGGTAAAGGCCGTGAAAAAACTGCAGGCCGCCGGGGTGAAATTTGCGCTGAGCACCGGCCGCGCCTATCCTTGCGTGCACAGGGAGCAGCTGGGCGGCATCCGGCCGGATTACATCGTTACCTGCAACGGTGCCTGTGTGACCGATGCCAAGGGCACCGTGGTGGCGGAACACCCTCTCACCAACGAGGAAATGTACGCGCTGGTGGATTTCTGCGAGGATTACAACTACCCGCTGCAGTTCAATTTCCGGGATGCCTGCTATGTGTACTGCGAGTACGAGGCCCTGCGCAACAACTACGCAAAGATGGGCAGCAGCGGCCTGACCTGCGTGGACGGCGAGGACCAGGACCGGCACCTCATCGACATGCCGCATTCGGCGTTTGCCGCGGTGCCGCCGGAACATGTAGCAGACTTCATGGCAAAATACGGCCATCTGAACCTGAACTGGATGCAGGTGGGCGCGAAAAACGCCGACGGCTATGGCTTCTACGACATCGTGCGCGGCGGCATGGACAAGGGCGTGGGCCTGACCGACCTGTGCGCCCGGCTGGACCTGCCGCTGGAAGAGACGGTGGCGGCGGGAGACTCGGCCAACGACCTGAGCATGCTGCGCACGGCCGGCTTGGGCGTGTGCATGGACAATGGAACCGAGGATGCAAAGGCCGCTGCTGACCGGATCATCGGTGATGTGCGGGAGGACGGCCTTGCGGCGCTGATCGAGGAACTCTGGTTTGATGGCCCGAAAGCGGAGCCCTCTGGCCGGGACCTGGGCTCGGCCTGGGCACAGATCGAAAGCGCAGGCGGCCAATGAGCTTTGCGCCGGTGTACAATGAGCATAGCCGGGCGCTGATCCTGGGCACCTGGCCCAGCCCCAAAAGCCGGGAGATGGCCTTTTATTATGGCCACCCGCAGAACCGCTTCTGGCCGATGATGGCCGCCCTGACCGGGGAGCCGGTGCCGAAGCGGGAGGACATCGAAGCAAAAAAGCAGATCATCCTGCGCCATGGGTTGGCCCTGTGGGACACGCTGGAAAGCTGCACCATCACCGGGGCGTCGGACGCCTCCATCCGGGACGTGGTGCCCAACGACATCGCCGCTCTGCTGCAGAAGGTGCCCATTGAGGCGGTGTTCTGCAACGGGGCCACGGCCTATCGCATTTATACAAAGTATCTGCAGCCGGTCACCGGTCTTGCGGCGGTCAAACTGCCCAGCACCAGCCCGGCCAATGCGGCCTGCCGCCCGGAGATGCTGCGGCAGGTGTGGGGCACGGCGCTGGCAGACTGGATCACCAAATAATTGCCAAGCTGTAAATTCTTCATGAATCCGCTTGCGTTTTTCGCAAAGGGTTGTATTATGGGTACTATAAGGGGCACCTGCCCCGGAAAAGGAGAACGACCATGAGCAAGATCATCCGCACCCGGAAGCCCAGTGTCCTGCCGTACTACGCGGCGGCGCTGGTGTTCGTGGTGCTGTGCGCGGTGCTGCCGGTGTACCGGCTGTGGGCCCTTGCGGCGGCGCTGGCAGCTGCTGCGGCGGCATTCCTGGCGGCCAAAAAGGTCTGCCCGCCCCGTGTGGTGGAAACCGAGGTGCCCTTCCACACGGGTGTGGAGGACGTGGACGCCATGCTGGCAGACATCCAGCAGAAGCTGGACACTCTGCACAGCCTGAACGAATCCCTGCCCGACCCGCAGCTGTCCGCCGCCATGACCCGCATGGAAAAGGCCGGACGCTCCATTGTGGAAGTGGTGGAGGCCAACCCCGCCAAGGCAAAGCAGGTGCGCCGCTTTGCCAACTACTATCTGCCGGACGCCGTGAATGTGCTGCAGCAGTATGCGCAGCTGGCCCGGCAGGGGGTGCGCGGCGAGAACGCCGCCGCCATCCGTGCCGAGGTGGAGCACAATGCGTCCTCCATTGCCACGGCCTTTGAAAACCAGCTGGATGCACTGTACGCCGCAGAAAGCATGGACCTGTCGGCAGACCTGACCGTGCTGCAGAACATGCTCAAAGGGCAGGGACTGAGTAAATAAACGGATATACTGGAAAGGAAGGAATCTCCTATGGCAGACAACACGTTCAACTTTGACCTCGACGCACCCGCTGTGCCTACCCTGACGCTGGACCCGGCTCCGGCACAGGAGCAGGCCCAGCCCAAACAGCCGGAACCCGCCGCTGCCCCCGAGGCACAGGTCAAGCTCAGCCCGGAAGAGCAGGCCATGGTGGATCAGTTCGCGGAGAAGATCGACATCACCAACAGCCAGCAGGTGCTGCAGTACGGCTCCGCCTGCCAGAAGAAGATCGGTGACTTCTCCGAAGCAGCTCTTTCCAAGGTGTCCACCAAGGACCTGGGCGAAGTGGGCAATATGATCACCGACCTGATCGGCGAGCTGAAGAGCTTTGACGCAGGCGAAGAGCAGCAGAAAGGCATTCTGGGCTTCTTCAAGAAAAAGGGCGACCAGATCGACGCCCTCAAGACCAAGTACAACAAGGCCGAGACCAACGTGGAGAATATCCAGGGCATGCTGGAGGCCCATCAGGTGCAGCTGCTCAAGGACATCGCCATGCTGGACAAGATGTATGACCTGAACATGGCCTACTTCAAGGAGCTCAGCATGTACATTCTGGCCGGGAAAAAGAAGCTGGCCGAGGTGCGTGCAGGGGAACTGCAGCAGGCCATGGACAAGGCCAAGGCCTCCGGCCTGCCGGAGGACGCCCAGGCGGCCCGCGACCTGGCCGACCAGTGCGAGCGCTTTGAAAAGAAGCTGTACGATCTGGAGCTTACCCGCAACATCAGCCTGCAGATGGGCCCCCAGATCCGCCTGCTGCAGAACAACAACACCATGATGGCTGAGAAGATCCAGTCCACCATCGTCAACACCATCCCGCTGTGGAAGAACCAGATGGTGCTGGCACTGGGTCTGGCACACAGCCAGCAGGCCATGCAGGCAGAGCGCGCTGTGACCAACATGACCAACGACCTGCTGAAGAAGAACGCCGAGGCGCTGAAGCTGGGCACCATCGAGACCGCCAAGGAGAGCCAGCGCGGCATCGTGGATATCGAGACGCTGCAGCAGACCAACAAGAGCCTGATCGAGACGCTGGACGAGCTGAACAAGATCCAGAGCGAGGGTCGCGCAAAGCGCGTTGCCGCCGAGCAGGAACTGACCCGCATCGAGGACGAGCTGAAAACCAAAATGATGGAGATCCGGAGCTGAAATGGCAAACGCTGATTTTTCTCAGAACAAACAAACCGCTCCCGGCGGTTTTGACGCGGGCAGCTACCGCGAAAAAGCAAAGCCGGAGCAGGCCGTAAGGCTGACGCCCCGCCAGCAGAAGCTGGCCGCACTGGAAGCAAAGCTGCCCGCAGCGCTTTCCACCCGGGCAGCGGCGCTGGCTTTGAGCGTGGTGGTGATGCTGGCCGCTTTTTTCGGCTTTGGCAGCGCTAAGCTGCGCGGCAAATACAACACCGCCCGCCAGTGGTTCACCGCAGGGGTCGCCGCCGACAACGGCTATAACCTGAGCGAGGAGCTGACCACCCGGGAGAATACGGCGGCCAACGTTATCACCACCGCCAGCAATACGCTGGGGGCAGATAATGCTGAAGTATTGACTGCACAGGATGCACTGACGGCGTTCAGCAACGACCTGAACGGCGTGAAGGCAGGCAAGACCCGGCTCCATGCCCTCTATGAGGACAACGAGACTTTGGGCACCGCCATCGACCAGCTGTATGCAAAATTGCAGGAGCAGGCCGCAGACCCCATGAAGATGGGTGCGGTGCAGGGGCAGTACGGCCAGTTCAACAGCGCAGCCACCATCATTGGTACCTTGCAGTACAATACGGCGGTGTATGAATATCAGAAGGAAGTCGGCGGCTTCCCGGCCGGTGTGCTGGGCGCAGTTGCCGGCGTGAAGGAGGTTGAGCCCTTCGCATGAAAAACTTTGCAAAACGCATCAGCGCACTGGTGCTGGCTGTGGTGGTCAGCGCGGCAGTGCTGTGCCCGGCGGCCTTTGCCGCCCAGCTGCCCAGCCTGCCCAAGGATCAGTGCGTGGTGGACGGTGCCGGTGTGCTGAGCAGCAGCACTGTGCAGACCATCACCGAGCTGAACGCGCAGCTGGAATCCAGTTGCAGCGGTGCACAGATCGGTGTACTGACAGTAGAATACACAGGCAATGATTCCACGGAGGATTATGCCACACAGGCTTTCAACGCGTGGGGCATCGGTTCCTCCTCCCAGAACAACGGCGTTCTGATCCTGCTGGTGATGGAGTCGTCGCAGTATGCGGACGGCGACTACTACCTGACCTATGGCGATGGCTTCCGCAACACCACGCTGGCAAAGCAGTCCAGTGCCATCGCCCAGACCATGGAGGATCAGTTCGCCGCAAAGGATTATGACGGCGCAGTGACCACCTGTGCCCGGAACGTGGCAAACACCATTGCGGATATCTACGGGGTCAGCCTTTCCGGCGGCACCGGCAACGGCACCACCGTGCAGCCCGGCTATCAAGGCGAGCAGAGCAGCGGCGGCAGCGCCCTGACCGACATCCTGACCCTTGTGGTCAGTGTTGTGCTGCTCATCGTCATTATCCGGTCGATGGCCTATGTTTTTGCCAGCCCCTGCGGCTGGCTGTGGTGCTTCGGTGGGCCGCGGCCTCCTCGCAGACGTCGCGGCCCGCCGCCGCCCCCGCCGGGCGGCTTCTACGGCGGCTCCCGTGGCCCCCGGCCTCCGCGCGGCGGCTTTGGCGGCATGGGCGGCGGCTCCTTCGGGGGCGGTGCCGGACGCGGCGGTTTCGGCGGCGGCAGCTTTGGCGGCGGCTTCGGTGGCATGGGCGGTGGTTCCAGCCATGGCGGCGGCGGTGGCCGTGGGCGGTAATGAGAATAAAAAGAGAAAGGCGGTGGCTTTACCACTGCCTTTCTCTTTTTTACGCCTTTTATCGTGAATGAAATTCATTTGACAAAACAATTTTTGTAACTTATACTGGATGACATCACGAAAAATAAAGGAAGTATCTGTCATGCTGACTCTGGATAAGATCTACCACGCCGCCTTTGTGCTCAAGGACGTT
>OLXG01001152.1_pt1 | contig 10079 bp, 9 predicted proteins | sample 1673861 | NCBI WGS metagenome assembly OLXG01 (sample SAMEA103958130, study PRJEB25191) | human gut metagenome | biome: human-associated habitat [ENVO:00009003]; feature: intestine environment [ENVO:2100002]; material: feces | place: Germany | collected 2013/2015
ACCATGAATATACCTACCGCAAGCACAACGGAAATAAGAATTGTGATCACGTTAAACACCGCATCCGATTTTTTTTTCTCTTCTCCGGTCTCCTTAGATGCATCTTCGTCTTCTTCTATAAAAGATGTCGAATATGTCAGTGTCGACATCCCAAGTACCAGGGAATCTATAAAATTAACTATTCCTCTGACAAAAGGCAGACGGAAGAATGCATTCTTCGCTGCTATTCCGCCGCACTCATCTGTCTTAACTTCTATTTCACCGTCAGGCTTACGAACCGCTACGGCGTACTTGTTCTTATTTCTCATCATTACGCCTTCAATTACAGCCTGTCCGCCTATTCCGGAATATTTCATAATAATATATCTCCTTATACGCAAAATGGGTTGAGATTAGATAATCTCAACCCTATTACCCGTCCAACTGTTAGTTGTTCTGTGTTACGCCATACTTCTTATTGAACTTGTCAATACGTCCACGAGCTGCAGCAGCCTTCTGCTGGCCTGTATAGAACGGATGGCACTTAGAACAGATTTCTACGTGGATATCTTCCTTAGTAGATCCTGTTACGAATTCATTACCACAGTTGCAAACAACCTTTGCCTGATAGTAATCTGGATGGATTCCTTCTTTCATGATTTCACCTCGCTATTATAAAATCCACTATGACATACCATATGGTCTATCGTCATAATAACAATTTTACCAAATTTGCTGCCAGCGCACAATTCGCTTTATCTTAAAACAGCTTTTAAAGTATATCATACTAATTTATCCAATGCAACCACTTTTTGAATTATTCTGCGTCTTGTGAAGGAATATTATTAAGAATATCCTCAAGTGAATTGTCAGTGACATACGAATTCACATTGTACAGGAAAAGCACATCGGTAATTCCGCTTCCGCGCACCAGTTCATATATATCATCATAATAATATCTCGGATCCACAACTATTATGTGGTCATAATAAGGCGTGAGCATCGGAATCATGCAGTTCGCATATGAATCTTTTATTACAAGAAGATTCTTACCGGTTCCCGCATTAGTCGTTATGTCAACTTCCGAATAATTACCGCCCATAAAGACAAGATATTTGTCTTTCTCTCCAAGCTTGCTTTCGTCAAAAAGTGTGGCTTTCTTTTCCGTCTTTTCAATGTAATTGACGACATATGAACCTTTACTGTTCCTCGGAACACATATATTCACATTGTCGTAACTGCTGTATATTCCACAGTTAGAGGCCTGTGTTCCCTGAAAATCACCTGCGACGGACATAAAATCATAATCCACCGAATCCGTATCAAGCCCCACTGCTTTGGCATAATCCGTAAATGCGATAAACGCACCGCGCGTGGTCCAATGATGATCCGTCTTATAATATAACTGCTGGGAAACATTATCTTTTAATGTGTCATACACATCCACAAACCTGATTTTATCCGAAAGATTATCTTTTACGAAATCCATCGTATCTCTCTGTGTGGATTTGACGTTGTACGGAAGCTTTGCCTCATATATGCTCACTGCATTTGGAACAAGCATAAAATTCACATCAACATCCTTATCCACATTTGCGGCAAATTTATTGATACTTTTCGTCAGTTCTTCAACTTTCTGCTCATTGAATTCTTCCTCACCGGCTATAAGATAACCGTTTGACGCAATATATACGCCGTTAATCCTACGCTGGCCGAACAGCCTTAATGTGTTGGTTTTTAATGCAATGCATGCATCCCTTACCGGGAACTGATCCGTAAGATAAGTTTCAAAATCAGTCATAAAACTGCCGTTTTTCACCGTTTCCGCACTTATCTTCGGAAACGTTGCCATATATCTGTTTTCTTTCTCCGAGAATTTGACATCTTTGGATGCAAACATCCACACAGGCATCAGACAAAGAAAAATTATCGTAATAATTCTTGAAGCACTTTTTTTCATAAACGCTCCCTCCTAAAACCTGAAATACAGGAATGGATTATAACTCTCGCTCACAAGAAATGCCACCGAGAGCACAAACAGTAATATACATGCTATCCATTTAATAACTGCCGGTTTCTTACCATTGTCATCAAAACTTACCACGGCAGGCACCATTCCAAGAACCATGATTACAATATATCCCAACAGATAGAATAATGTATCGGCCGTTGCAAAACCGTTGGCACCAAACATGGTTCCAAGGTAATCGGCTGCCCCGGAGAATGAATTGCTGAAGAAAAATACCCATCCGATGATCACTATAATAAATGTTGTAAGCCAGTTAACCGCTTTCGGAAGTTTCGCGCGGAGCTTATTTAACACAAATTTCTCAAGAATAAGAAGTATGCCGTAATAAAGTCCCCATGCCACGAAATTCCATGCAGCGCCATGCCACAATCCCGTAAGCGACCACACGATCAAAAGATTAATAACCTGCCTGAATTTGCCTTTACGGTTACCTCCGAGAGGTATATACAGGTACTCCTTAAACCATGTACTGAGCGATATATGCCATCTTCTCCAGAACTCTGTAACACTTGTAGACGCATAAGGTCTGTCAAAGTTCTTCGGAAAAGTAAATCCAAGCATCTTGCCGAGTCCTATTGCCATATTGGAATATCCGGCAAAATCATTAAAAATCTGTAATGTATAAGCAATCGCACCAATCCATGCAACCACAGCACCGCGGTCCGTCATTCCCAGAATCTCCGTGTGGACTGCTCCTATGCAGTTGGCAAGAATTACTTTCTGTGCAAGACCTTTTATGAATGTAAGGACACCGCCGGAGAAATCATTTCCGGAGAATCTCCTCACGGTAAGCTGTCTCTCAATATCTTCATAACGCACTATCGGTCCGGCTATAAGCTGCGGGAACATCGTAATGTATACTGCAAAAGGCAATATTTTCTGCTGGGCTTTGCTGTCCTTACGATATACATCAATAATATATGACATCGCCTGGAATGTGTAGAATGATATACCCACAGGCAGCGCAAGCTCCATTTTATGAATGGATAATCCCGCTATTGAATTAATTGTATCCACAAGCATTCCCGAATACTTGAAATATCCGAGTATCAGAATATTGATTATTATTCCGAATACAAGTGTTGCTTTCGGATGGCTGCTCTGTTCTATATCTTTTCCGATCAGGTAGTTAAATAAGATACTTATAACCATAAGGATAATATATACAGGCTCGCCCCATGCATAGAAAACAAGACTTGCAATAAGCAGAATCACGTTCTTCCATGTAATATCTTTGCATATATAATATAGAAGGAGCGTTATCGGCAAAAATATAAATAAAAAGTTCAGACTGCTGAAAACCATTTGTTCGCTCCTATTCCGTTATACTTTTCGTAAATGCCTTCTCGATTGAACCGGCATCTTCCGAAACCACATATAACACATATTTACCTTTTTGTTCCAATATGCTTTCCGACAAAAGCTTGTACTGATCTGCAGCATATGACTTGAAAAGCTCCATATTGGTCTCTTTGAGGGTATTGATTATATCTATTATATTCTCACCCTGGTCTTCTGACTTAAGGCGTATAACCAGAATAGTTTCACTGTTCATTACCGACTGGTGTCCGTAATATGCTATCCCATCGTAATCATTGGCATTTACGCCAAATGATTTCTTAAATTCGGTATTGCCGAATTTTTCCATATCTCCCATATCGGTTGATTGTATTATGTTATCCATAATCTTTGTGGCATCCACGTCGGTATAACTGTTCTGCCGGCTTATAAAAATGACAAAAGCAACCAGGCATACCACAACCAGAAATTCTTTTACTCTAAGTGACATATCAGTATATACCCATTTCCTTAACCAGATAATTGATCCATTTTACATAAAGCGGGCGCTGAACATGTATACCATCCTTGGTATACAAATCACCGTTATCAACAAACAACTGTGAATCCTCGCTATATGCTACTCCAAGTTCCACACACATCGCACGGATGCGCTCGTTATAAGTGCCTACCATCTTAAGACGGTCCTGTGCATCAACAGCAGCCTGCTTAACAGGCATAAGTCCGCATACTATTATCTTTGTAGACGGAAGACCGGCCTTGAGTTTCTTAATATCTGCCGTGTAATTGTTTATAAAAGCATTCATAATCTGCTTGTCATCGCTCATCTCATTCAGTCCGTAGTGGAGAACAAGATATTTAGGATTGTAATTTATTACAGTGCTAATGTTGTTTTCAAGATGCGGTTTAAGGAATGCGCCAACCGTGGCAATTACATTTCCTTTGTTGGCAAGTTCAAAATCCGAAAAACCTGTCATTATTGAGTCACCGACAAAAAGGGTATCCTTAAAGACCTCTTTGGTGGAAATTGTTCCCGCTGCCAGTTTGTCTGCCACAGCGGATGCTTTATCGCTGTCAACGGTATACGGCAGATAACACGACTGGTTACTTCCGTAAAAACCTGCCGGCAGGCTTCCCTTAGTGCCACTGTTATTATCAGGCTTTGCTGCCGGCTGGGTCTCCGTTGCTTTAGTCGGGGCTTCCGTCTCTTCCGGTTTGGTTCCTGGTTCATCGGTCGGAGCTTCCGTTTCTTTATCCGCGGATGTTTCCTCCGCCTGTGAATCCGTAGTCTCCGGGTTGGTTGTATCCGAATCCCTCAGGTTGTTCTCAACTTTCTTCACATCCTGGCTTTCCAATGCCGCAAGGTATGATTCGCCTTCGGATGTATTTGTTTTGTTTCCTTTGTTAATATTCGTAACAACTGTTGTTATTATCAGCAGCACCAGTATCGCAATTGATATTATAAGTGCCGGTATTAATTTAGTCTTGTCCATTGCAGACACCTCTCTCATATTTTAATTAAATTTTTCAGAGTCCCATTGTTGTTACAAGGTTCTTAAGCCAATAACCCGTATAGAACTCTTTGGTCAAATGAAGTCCGTCACTTCCGAACACATCCTGATGCTCCATCATATAAGCATTGTCACTTAAATATTCCACACCGATTTCCATGCACATTTCACAGAGTTCAAAATCATAATCATTGATATATTCAAATCTCTGCTGTGAACCGAATATCGTATAACAAACCGGGAACACTCCGCTGACAATTATCCTTGTATCCGGGCATGCGCTCTTAAGACGTAGGAGCAGATCCTTATACTGGTTGATTCTGTTACTTCTCTCCTCTGCCGATGTAGAAAGGGTATTTATTCCGTAATGGACAATAACCGCATCTTTTCCGGATGCCATAGTTATTACACTGTCCATATTATCATTGAAGAAATCATAACTTTCGCCGTTACGCGCAACGATGTACTCTTCCGAAATAATTCCATTGGTAGCAAGTGCCCTTATCTGTGAATCTCCGGTAAATGACATATTTGAAAAAGCATCGGCGAATGATAAAGTACCGTTATTGAGGCCATCTACTTTCTGTCGGGCTGCCGTAATATCAACGCTTCTCAAAACATAATTCGGCGGATAAGGCAGGTTTCTTACATTGACAGCATTAACATCAACAGATGCTTTCAAACCGTCATATGTAAATTCTATTGTATTGGTTCCTTCCGTAAGCCTGAAGCTGTCATCAAGTACAACACTCTCATAATCGGTAACTCTTTCAGTGCTTCCGTCTTCACGTTCAAGTATAACCTCGAAGCTGTCCGGAACCGCCTGTCCTCCGGCATACAGAACATCTCCGAGATACTGTACTTTAAGTGATTTTTCTTTAGAATTATTCTTATCCGGCTTAAGTCCGCCATACGGGTCATTATAATTATATTCCCTTGACGGTGATGCCGCCGGCTTAATGGAAAACAAATCCGAAAAAGCAATAAGTCCTATGGCCACAATCCCGCATACCAGCAATGTACCGAGTCCTGCTGCCATAGCTATTTTCATACCGTATCCTTTACTCTTCTTATTAGATTTAGATGTCTCTGCATTACTTTTCATTACAAACTCCTATTACTAAACAAGTCTGGTTTTCTTGATATACTGACAGAACGCCGCATTATTACTGGTTTTGGAAAATATGTCAAGTATTCTCTCAACCGCCTCATCGGAGCGCATTCCGTTGAGTGCCTTGCGCATAATTTCGACCGCTTCCCTTTCTTCCCTGCTAAGGAGCAGATCCTCACGCCTTGTTCCTGATTTGGCAATATCGATAGCCGGGAAAATACGTTTTTCCGATAACTTACGGTCAAGGACAATCTCCATATTACCTGTTCCTTTGAATTCCTCGAATACGACATCATCCATCTTGCTTCCGGTATCAACAAGTGCTGTGGCAAGAATTGTAAGGGAGCCGCCCTCACGCATATTACGGGCTGCACCGAAGAACTTCTTTGGCATATGAAGTGCCGCCGGATCAAGACCACCCGAAAGTGTACGTCCACTCGGCGCAATTACTATATTATAAGCTCTTGTAAGTCTCGTTATACTATCAAGAAGGATACATACATCCTGCTTATGCTCAACAAGTCTTCTTGCTCTTTCAATTACCATCTCTGATACTCTCTTATGATGTTCCGGAAGTTCATCAAACGTAGAATAGATCACTTCGACATTATCGCCCTGTATCGATTCCCTGATATCCGTAACTTCCTCCGGGCGCTCATCAATAAGCAATATTATAAGATGCATTGATTTATTGCTTGTGGTTATTGATTTGGCAACCTGCTTAAGGAGCGTTGTCTTACCGGCCTTAGGCGGTGATACTATCATACCTCTCTGTCCCTTGCCAATAGGGGATATCAAATCCATTATTCTCATTGCGGTACTGCTTGATGGCTGTTCAAGGTGTATTCTCTCATTAGGAAAAATAGGTGTAAGTTTCTCAAACGGAGTTCTCTTTGGTATATCCGACGGTTTATATCCGTTGACCGACTCCATATAAAGGAGTGCGCTGAACTTCTCGCCCTGATTCTTAATTCTCTTGGCGCCTACAATAATATCTCCGGTCTTAAGTCCGAACTTTCTAATCTGGACCGGTGAAACATAAATATCATTATCTCCCGGGAGATAATTGGCGCATCTTATAAATCCGTATCCGTCAGGCATTACCTCAAGTATTCCGTCCGCCTTTGACGTACGGTCAACCATTGCCGGGTCATAATCCTGTCTGTAAGGTTCTTCACCGATGCTTGCCATATTGGTTCCGCCGGATGTCTGCTTCGTCTGACCCTGAGCCTGCGCCGGGGGGTTCTCTTTGGTATTCTCCTGCAAAGCCGGAGTCTGCTCTGCCGTTTTATTATTTTCTTCGTCCGAAACAGTCTCAAGAATGGCATCGATAAGTTCTTTCTTACGCATTGCCGATATATTCTTTATCTGTTTGTTTTTCGCAATGTCCCTAAGGGCAGCAAGTGAAAGTGTTTCTAATTTTTCTCTCATACATATCTCCTTCTTAAATGTCCGAATTTCAACTCCTGGGTTATATTCGGACTTCGTTTCGTATTGGGGTTAAAATAGGAATCTAAGACAACCAGATTGGTCAGCTGTATAAGTTTCTCAACTTCATGCGTAAATGTTACTCTTTTTTAGATTGCATGTCAATCATAACTTTCCTGTTTTCACACTATTTTCACACTATTTTCAAATTTGCCGTTTACTAAAAAATACAGTCGTGATACAATAGAAATAATCGCGGTTTTTCAGGATAAACCGTACTCTGAGAACATGATCATATTGAAAGAAGAGGACAATAACAATGACGACCAACGAAAAAGCATTGATGCTTCACGAAGAATGGAACGGAAAACTTGAAACAGCTTCCAAATGTACCATCAGAACAAGAGAGGATCTTGCACTTGCATATACACCGGGCGTTGCCGAACCTTGTAAACTTATTGCCAAGGATAAGGAACTTGCATACAAGTACACCATTAAAGCCAACACCGTTGCCGTAGTATCGGACGGAAGTGCCGTTCTGGGGCTTGGCAATATCGGACCATATGCAGCCATGCCAGTAATGGAGGGCAAAGCTGTTCTTTTCAAGGAATTCGGTAATGTCAATGCTGTTCCTATCTGCCTTGACACACAGGATACCGAAGAAATCATTAAAACAGTTATCAACATCGCCCCTGCTTTCGGCGGAATCAATCTTGAGGACATCTCAGCCCCAAGATGTTTTGAAATAGAAGAACGTCTCAAAGAGGCCCTTAACATCCCTGTATTCCATGATGACCAGCACGGAACCGCTATCGTTGTTCTGGCAGGTATCATCAATGCACTTAAAGTAACCGGAAAGCGTAAAGAAGAATGCCGCGTCATTGTTAACGGTGCAGGTTCAGCCGGCGTTGCAATTACCAAGCTTCTTCTGACATATGGTTTTAGCAATATTATTATGTGTGATAAGTCGGGCATACTTTCCAAGAACTCGCCTGACCTTAACTGGATGCAGAAACAGATGGTAGAAGTTACCAACCTTGGTGGTGAGTCCGGAACTCTCGCAGATGCTCTTAAAGGTGCCGATATCTTCGTCGGAGTGTCCGCTCCCGGAATCGTATCTGAAGAAATGGTTGCATCAATGAACAAAGACGCCATTCTTTTTGCAATGGCAAATCCTGTTCCTGAAATTATGCCTGATCTTGCCAAGGCAGCCGGTGCGAAGGTTGTCGGAACAGGACGCAGTGATTTTCCTAATCAGGTCAATAATGTCGTAGCTTTCCCGGGCATCTTCAAGGGTGCATTAGAGGGACGTGCCACACAGATTACAGAGGAAATGAAGCTTGCCGCTGCTAATGCAATTGCAGGCCTTGTTGCCGATGAGGAACTTAACGAGAACAACATTCTTCCTGAAGCTTTTGACCCGAGAGTTGCCGATGTTGTAAGCCACGCCGTTATGGATCATATCAGATAATATGGAACATCTTCCTTATTACTCTGCCAATATGTATTACAGGGAATTGTTTCACGAGAAAATATACAAAATATCATTGAATGCGGGCCTGTCGTGTCCCAACCGCGATGGGCTTATTGATACGCACGGATGTATTTTCTGCAGTGCCGGTGGTTCCGGTGATTTTGCAGCCGATCCAATGCTTGATATAAGTTCACAGCTTAATTCCGCTGTGTCGCAGGTAGCTTCCAAATATACCGGAAATAGTTTTATCGCATATTATCAGGCATATACCAATACCTACGCTCCAGTCCCGGTTCTTAAACATTTGTATGAGCCTGCCGTTAGTAACCCTGCCATTGTCGGAATATCAATTGCCACGAGGCCGGACTGTCTTAATGATGATGTCATTGCACTGTTGGCAGATATCAACCGGATCAAGCCTGTGTGGGTTGAACTGGGACTCCAGACGATTGATGATAATGTTGCAGATTACATAAGACGCGGCTACCCTTTAACTGTATATGAATCAGCTGTTTCAAGACTATGTGCAGCGGGTATAAACTTCATCACTCATGTGATAATAGGTCTTCCGGGCATAAGCCATGACGGGCATATTGAATGCGCCCGTTATCTTGGGCGTTTTCACAACCAGGGAATTAAGCTCCAGCTGCTTCATGTTCTTAAGGGAACCGATCTGGCCACAGATTACGAATCCGGCAGATTCAATGTTATGGATCAGGATGAATATGTGCAAACTGTAGTAGATATGATAGAAGTCCTTCCGGATGATATCGTAATACACAGAATTACGGGTGACGGCCCGAAGAACCTTCTCATTGCTCCGATGTGGAGTGCAGATAAAAAACATCTCCAGGATATGCCTCACGTCCAGGTGGACGACGGATCAGAAGAGAAAGTGCACGGTAAGCAACCGCATGCTTACTCAGATCATCATAAATGATGAGCACGTCTTTTCCCTGGTTCATAAAGTACTCGCCCATTGCACAGCCTGCATAAGGTGCAATATACTGCATCGGGCTGGATTCCGAAGCCGTCGCAGCAACTACGATTGTATAGTCCATAGCACCGTTTCTGGTAAGATTCTCTACCAGAGATGCTACTGTTGAACGTTTCTGTCCGATTGCGACATAGATACAGAGAACATCTTTTCCCTTCTGGTTAATGATCGTATCTGTTGCAATGGTTGTCTTTCCTGTCTGACGGTCGCCGATGATCAGCTCACGCTGTCCACGACCGATCGGAATCATG
>OLXG01001161.1_pt1 | contig 10054 bp, 9 predicted proteins | sample 1673861 | NCBI WGS metagenome assembly OLXG01 (sample SAMEA103958130, study PRJEB25191) | human gut metagenome | biome: human-associated habitat [ENVO:00009003]; feature: intestine environment [ENVO:2100002]; material: feces | place: Germany | collected 2013/2015
AAATTATCTACCTTTGAAAAGGTCAAAATGTGTGTTAAGATGCATTTCAATGCAACAAAATAGATGTTTTTTACGTCTTTATAGAAAGCCGGCCGGAGGAATGGCAGCTGATGTCGGGATATCGGTACGGTTTTGGATAACTGAATTTAGTTGTTGAAAGATACAAAAACCTGCAAGACTATGAGAAATGGAATTTTTTTCGGAACGATTGCTCTGCTTACGGCGGCAATCCTGAGCGGGTGTACGTCGGCGCTCTACGTGGGCTACGGCAACGACGATCTCTACGGTGTGCACGACCGGGTGGCCATAGCCAATGCCGAGGCGCGTCAGGCCGAAATCGAAAAGGCTGAAGCCGAAGCTCGGCAAGCTAAATACGAGGCGTTGATGGCACAGATGGAGGCCGATAACCTCGAAGCCGAATATTATTCACGTTCGTCGGGCGATGCGATAGATTATCAGAGTGTGGTCGAGGATACCTATGAAGGTGCTTACGAACGCCGCCTGCGCGGTTTCAACTCGGCTACCTACCGCCTGCCGTCGAGCTATTACAACTACCGTTACGGATCGTCGTATACGTATGTTTCGGCATACGACCCGGCGGTTTACAACGTGATCGTAATGGGTGACGAGGTGTGGGTCGAACCCAAATATATCACCGCAATGTTCGGCAACTGGGGTACGGTGGTCAACTTCTCGTTCGGCGTGGCCAACCCCTGGAGCTACTACTACTCGCCGTGGTACTATCCCGCTTCTTGGTACTGGTATGGCTGCTCGCCGTGGTGGTATCACAGCGTCTGGGACTGGGGCTGGACCTGGAACTGGCCGTATTATTACAGCTTCGGAAGCTGGGGACCCTACTGGGGCTTCTGGCCGTACCACCATCCGCACTATCCGGGCGGTCCGGGTTTCTGGCCGGGACACGGTCCGGGGCATAACAACTATGCCGGTCATAACCGTATCTACCGTCCTGCATACCGTACGACAGGCAACGGCGGCGGATATACCTCGACCTACCGTTCCGGAACGGGTATCTCGCGCAATCCGGGATCGGCGGCCGGCGGGAGCTACCGGACCCGTTACACGAACGGCAATTCCACGAATTCGTCATCGCGATACGAGGGTACTTACCGCAACAATACGCGCGGCAACTCGTCGAACGACAATTCGTCGAACCGTACCGGAATCCCGAGCCGTTACCGCAACAACAATAACGACACCCCGTCGCGTTCGACCTATACCGCACCGAGTACCTCGCGTCCGTCGGGCGGTGGATTCGGTGGTGGCGGCCGTTCGGGCGGCGGTTACGGCAGCGGCGGAACATCTTCGCGCGGCAGATAGTACATCGACCGGTTGCTGCCGGACGACGGCATGACCCTGACCGGTCAGCGGCATACCGGCAGCCGATCGTTGACAATCGATATTTTTGGATTAAAGTTTGTAATGGAGTTTAAGATTATGTCACTGAAAAGATATTTGCTGATGACGCTGTTTTCGGCGCTGCTTGTTCCGGCCTCGGCGCAGCAGTTCGGTGGTCTGGCGCTCGGCCAGTCCGATTTCCTGATCACCGACATGGTCCGCTACGGACAGAATGACTTCAGTTTCGGAACGGCCCGGACTTCGGCCATGGGCGGTGCCTTCACCTCGCTCGGAGCCGACCTGTCGGCGATGTCGATCAACCCGGCTGGCCTGGGAATGTACCGTTCGACCGAATTCGGCGTTACGGGGGCGGCAAACTTCGCAGCGTCGAAGTTCGACATGCCATACGGAGACAATTCGCGGAACCGTGTGGCCCTGAATAATATAGGTATAGCCTGCAATCTGTATGCAAGTTCGGGGACGCTGACCAGCTTCACGTTGGGCGTCGGATACAACAAACTGGCCGACTACAACTATCGCTATTCGGGCCGCACTCCGAACAGCAATGCCTCGATAGCCGACCTGTTCGAACGTCAGCTGGAGGGTACGGCATCGAGTTCGCTGAGCGGCGACCGTGCATACTGGAATACGAACCAGTATCTGTGGGGAGCGGTGCTGGCCTACAAGAACTATCTGATCGATCCGGCCTCGTCGGATGCCGGCAACATGAGCTATATCACCACGTCGATAGCCCCCGATGCCGATATCGAACACCTCTCGCAGGTGGACAGCAAGGGGTATCTGGGTGAATATACCATCTCGGGCGGAGCCAACTTCAACAACAAGCTCTACGTCGGCATGACCATCGGCATGCAGGACCTGCATCACGACAGCCAGGTCTTCTACGGCGAGACCTACTATAACAACGGTCTGACGTTCGATGCTTCGGGCAACGTGAACGGTGAGACCGGAAATGCCCCCTCGAACGTGCCGCTCATGTATACGGATTATATTCAGCGGACGGTTGTGGACGGTGTCGGAATCAATTTCAAGGTGGGAGCGATAGTCCGTCCGATCGGAGGGCTTCGTATCGGAGTTGCGGTACACACCCCGACCTTCATGAAGATCGACCGTTCGTATCAGGGCATGATGTATGTCAAGGGTTACGATCTGGAGAACGACCGTTATGTCGAGAGCGACCGTAACGTACAGTATACCGACGAGTTGAAGTCGAAATGTGAATATTCGACCCCGACCCGACTGTTGGCCGGCATCTCCTACACGTTCGGGCAATATGCCATCCTGGCGGTGGATTACGAACGTACGTGGTACAACGGCATGCGTTTGAACAACGTGGACGGCGTGACCAAGTCGATCTACAAGTCGGCCGTGCAGAACAACTTCAAGGCTGCCAATACGCTTCGAGCCGGACTGGAGGTTCGTCCGCTGCCGTTCGTGGCGCTTCGCCTGGGATATGCCTACTACGGTTCGATGCTGCGCAACAACGACATGGTGTTCGACAATCCGGTCCAGTATGCCACTACAAGCATCTCGGCCGGTGTAGGGCTCAACTTCGGAAGTTTCGTCCTTGATCTGGCCTATGTCAACCAGAGCGTCAAGCTGTCGACCTACGATCTGTTCTACTATCAGAATGCCGAAGGCAACTTTACCTCGGAGAGCGGCCAGATGACCGGCAAGCTGAATCGTAACCAGGTTATGGTATCGTTCGGAATCAAGATGTAAAAACGGTTGATATTTAGGGATTTGATTAAAAAAGCGCTCCAATGAGCGCTTTTTTTCGTCGAAACGGAATACAACTTAACGGAAAAATCCCTATATTTGCACACCTTTTGAGAGGAGAGATGCCGGAGTGGTCGATCGGGCCGCACTCGAAATGCGGTGTACGGGCAACTGTACCGGGGGTTCGAATCCCTCTCTCTCCGCAACAAACGCTGAAAATCAGCAGATTGCAAAACAAACACCCAGTTTTACACCCAAGAATGTAAAGTCGGTGTTTTTGTTTTATTTAAGATAATACAACCACTACATAATAAAAGAGTAGCGATATTAAAAGAATCCGATGAGAAAAGACTAATATTTATCTATCCATTCAGTTTGATTTTTCAGGACTTTACATCGTCCTGAAAGTATTTGTTATTGTATTCCAACGTCAGGAGTGGATTATAATACAAGTTTTTTGTGTGGATAGAATTTCGTTTTGCTTAATGTACGAAAGTACTTATCTATAAACGCATGAAATATTAGCACAATGAATCATTGGAAATCAACTTTGGCCGTGATAGGAATAGGCCAACTCATATCTATTTTAACAAGTACGATTGTTGGCTTCTCCATTATTTTTTGGATTAGCAACGAATTTAAATCCCCGACAGCTTTATCTCTGGCTATTTTAGCTGGATTTTTACCACAATTTGTATTAGGCTTGTTTGCCGGGGTCTATGTTGACAGATGGAATCGAAAGAAAACGATGTTTTATTCGGACTTGTTCATCGCGTTCTGTACCCTATGTCTTTTTATTGTGATAACCAAGGGTTATAAAGACCTTTCTTTTTTTTATCTATTGACTGCTTGTCGTTCAATAGGCAGTACGTTTCATGCACCTGCTTTACAGGCAAGCATCCCTCTACTGGTTCCCAAGCACCATCTTGTCAGGGTATCAGGTTTGTACCATTCCATTCAATCCTTCAGTGAGGTGATAGCTCCCGTTGTAGGGGCAAGCCTCGTTGTTTGGCTTCCCATACAGTATATTCTGCTCATAGATGTGATCGGAGCTGTTGCTGCTTGTCTGACCTTACTTTGTGTCCAGATTCCTTCTCTTCAAAAAACGAAAGTTCTTCCAGATTTCAAAAAAGAACTGACGGAATGTTGGCATACCTTGCGGCGTACAATGGGCATTTTGCCTTTATTCGTATGCTTTACGCTGGTGACTTTTGTCCTTATGCCTGTTTTTACGTTATTTCCTTTTATGACGCTTCTGCATTTCAACGGAAACATTTTGCAAATGGGAGTTGTGGAAATGGGTTGGGGCTCAGGGGCATTGTTGGGCGGTTTAGTACTTGCCTGTAAGGCTTTGAAAAGCAAGCAAACATTAGTGATGCATACGGCTTATGTGATATTGGGATTGTATCTGATTAGCGCCAGTTATTTACCATCAAGCGCATTTATAGGTTTTGTTTGCCTAACATTTACAGGAGGCATAGCCTATTCCATTTACCATGCGCTTTTCATCGCTATTATTCAGCAGAACTTGGCTTCGGACATGCTTGGACGGACTTTTTCTCTCATCTTTAGTTTGAGTACCTTTCCATCAATGCTGGGTATCGTAGCTTCAGGATATTGGGTGGAAGCATGGGGTATCACATCCGTCTTTATGATCAGCGGATGGGTTATCTTTCTGATTGGAGTGGGTGCAAATTTTATTTCTTCAATCAAGCAGTTGGATAATTACGCATAGTATTATTTATTAAAGAATTATTATATGACAAAGAAAGAACACACTACGATTACAGAGTTATTTCAAGTTTTGGACTTGTTGGAAAGCCTGGACATGCAGTTTTGGTTGGATGGAGGCTGGGGAGTGGATGTCTTGTACGGACAGCAAACCCGCTTGCATAGAGATATTGACATTGATTTTGATGCCAATTATACAGACCAACTCCTTGATCTTTTGCAGGAGAGAGGATATCAAATTGAAACAAATTGGTTGCCCACCCGTGTGGAACTGTATAGCAAAGAATTAGGCTATATTGATATCCATCCTTTTGTCTTGAATGCGGACGGCACTTCCAAACAAGCCGACTTGGATGGAGGCTGGTATGAATTTCAACCGGACTATTTTGGAACAGCAGTCTTTGAAGGCAGAAGCATCCCTTGCATTTCTGCAAAAGGGCAACAAGTATTCCATTCGGGCTACGATTTAAGAGAGAAGGATATTCACGATTTATCTATAATTAAACAATGTATAACAACAATGAGCCTAACAATTAGATAAGAACAAGAAAATGACAGAAAAACAAATTGTCTGGTATATCTTACTTACAGAAGTAAAGATAGACAGTGACACCCAGTCTGTCACATCCCTGAGTGTAGCTCCATTGGCAGTCTTGCCGGAATTCCAGCGTAAGGGAATTGGGGGGGATGTTGATTCAGTAAGCCCATCAGAGGGCAGCACTTTTGGGTTACGGCACAGCAGTCGTATTGGGGCATAAAGAGTATTATCCTCGATTTGGCTATCGCAAGGCTATCGATTTAGGAATTGAATTTCCTTTCGAAGTCTCTCATGAATATTGCATGGTGGCTGAATTAATACCTGGAGCTACTGAGAATGTGAAAGGTATGGTTTGTTATCCAACTGACTTTAAATAGTTTAACAAGTAAAATTCATTATATAACTCGGACTGGGTATTTCAATTTCCCAGTCCGTATTCTGATAGTACTTATTCAATTGGAAGATTGTGTTGCTTCAAGAATGAAAGTTTATCCCAATACCCTCTTTGAAAGACGATTTTGTTATCTTTTACATGAAAAAATCCGCATCCACGAAGTCCAAGAGAGTCTTTCCATTCCATGATAGCCCATTCGCCATCTTCAAAAATATTTTCCACCATACAAACCATTTTAGCAGTGGCAAATTCATTCACAAACATTTTGTAGATTGATTCTTTACCAATTATTGGTTCGTTTGCGACTTGATGATTTACTGCATTAGTAGCATACAGCTCTGCTATATGATAAGCATCTGCTTTGTTAAAGCAATCTATCCATTTTTCCAAAACTTCTTTAGGCTTCATTTTTTATAAATTCTTAGGATTTTGATTCTGTAATAAAAACAATCTGTTTGGATGCATAGATACTTGATTTTATTAATAATAGGCTATTCTATATTCTAAATCCTCTGGATTTTTGCTCTCTCTGCACCGAGTTACGTAGATTCTGCTGTAACTTTTCCCATTGTTCCTTAAACCATTGTACTATGGGTTGTCGGTTTATGGTCAGCATAAGCTTACCACTATCCATCGGATGTTTCTCAACCCTAAAAATATCATTCTTGATGTCAAATTTCCACCTGTGTTCTTCGGAATAAATTTTGCCACTACATTGTATGGATTCTTTCTTTGTCAAGAGGTTTTCTATCATGTCTTTGGTAAACCCGATAACAGCGCATAATTTTTCCATTCTCAACATCTCTTTGAACATGGGAAACCATTTGTGGGCTTTTTCAAGCAAGGTGCTCAATCGTGATATTTCCTTGTCTTTGGCTTCAAGTTCTTGATTATGTATTCTTTGAAGATTACGAATTTGTCTGCTATGCTGTTCCTGTATTTGTTGTATCTGAATTTTTAATTCATCAGTAGCTTTGTCCCGTTTGGTAATTTCCTGATGTAGCTGCTCGATGTGATGTTCCAGTTCTTTCAGCTTACCGCTTCCGAAAAGAGAACCTACACCGCTTGCTATGGCGGTAGCAGCATTGGTGGCTGTTTTCTTTAGTTTGTCCGTGCGTATCTCTGCTTTTACCTGTTTGAGTTCCTGTTCGGCAAGGCTTACTTGTTGTTCCTTGTGTCGCTTGGTTTCCTCTATACGTTGCAGTTCGGCTTTCTGCTTCTCAATGATGAAGTCGTTCCGTTCCAAATGTTTTTTGCCTGTTACAGCCTTTGACTGCCCACGCTCCATCAGCAGGATATCAGATGCCAAGTTTTGCATTTCGGTCATATCCTCGTCATTGAGCTTTCGGCTCTTTCCAGTTTCATGGTTCATCCAGTCGAATACGACATGAGCATGATAATTTGGTTTGAACCATCTGTTACCGACTTGGAAGCTCTCCTTGTCTTCTGCTTCCGGCTGACCGTTCAGCCAATGCCCTTCGTCTTTATGCAGGAAAATCTGTAGCGGAGTGATGCCCCAGCGTCTTTGGCACTCTTCACCGAATTTGCGTACATCAGCCAGTGTGGTGTCCGGTCTGATAAGCAATACTCCTTCACGGATGGGTGAGCATCCCGCCACCTTGATAATCTTTCCATTCTTTCCCTTGCGTTCCCTTTCCTTTTCCTGCATGGCACGTCCGGTCTTTTCCTTGACCATTTGCTTGATATTGTCATAATGAGTTCGCAGTTCGGGAGTGCCGAAGTCGGGATTTATCCACTGTTCGTTATCGGTGGAAAGTTCGGGAACGACATAGATTCTGGACTCCCCGATATTACGCATATACTCGGCAGTCCTTCGGTTGTGTGCCTCGCTCGATGCGATGTTGCAAGGCTTGATATGTATGCTTGATTTTGTTGCCATAGCTTCTTTCCTTTGTTTACAATTGATTTACTTTGCTCGCTTTCGCAGAGGGGTTCTTAGGGGTAACCCATAAGCGGAGATTGCAAAGAGAGGGTCACTCTTTGCTCGGGGTTCTCAGGGGTGAAACGCCCTGAGTGGGTCATTAGGGTAAAGCCCTAATCCCCTCGGGAGAGCCCACAACTACGAAAGCGAAGCGTGTAGTTATAGTGGGCTATAACTGGAAGCCGTTCTTCTTTTCCGGTGATTGGCTGCGCACCCCTTTGGCGGACTGGAGCTGCCTTTTTCTTTCAATCTGTTTCTGTAAGTATTCGTTCAAGTCCTTGCATCCTCTGTAAATCTGCGAAGCGTCCCGGAGGTACCGCTCTCTGCCGTATTCCATGCGGATTTGCCGGAGTGCTTCCAGTCCTGCATGGTCGTTGTCGAAAAAGCAGTGGATGCGTTCGTAATTGCCCAACGGATAGAGAGCCTTGTTTACATTCGATACGGAGTTCAATACAATGTAGTCCTGCCCGTCCAATTCCGGATAATTTGGGCAGCTCTCTTGTCTCAATGTCAAAAAGGAGAGGTAGTCCATAAATCCCTCGAACACATAACAGGTATTCCTCGCTTTTCCCGACTGCCTGATGTGGGAGATTTCCTTTGGGGCGATGCAGCCCTTGAAATAGCGGTTGCGGATTTCATATCCACACGAACCATTGGGAAAGGCGATGGCAAAGTACCGCTTGCCGTTGTGAGTGAAACGTGCTTCACTACATTCTCTTTTCGCCAGTTTTATGTTAATTCCTCTACCTTGTAAGTAGGCAAGCAGGGCAGTAGATGACAGCGGAACAATCTCCAACTGTTGGAAGCTCGGCTCGGAAGAGTTTTGCTTGCCAAAAGAGAAAGATACCGGGCGCACGTGCGGTGTCTGCTCTGCTATCCGTTTCAAGATGTAAGGTACATGGTCGGTAGCGTACAGATGTGCAGCCAGTGCAATGATGTTTCCGCCCTTTCCCAAACCGAAGTCATACCATTGTTCACGTTCGGTATTTACCTTGAACGAGGCTTCGGCTTCTTCCCTTAACGGTGATTTATACCACAGATTGACACCTTGTTGCTTGACGGGAGAATATCCTAAACTATGCAGATAATCCGCTATTCTGATTTGCTTGGCTGTCTGTATATCCATAAAATGATTGTTTTAGTAGTTGGTGAATTGGTTTATTTTTCTTTTTGCCCGTACCTTTTTAGGAAGTACGGTCTATAATCACTTCACTAAATTCTCGTATATATAGGATACGGTAATAAAGTGAAGTGATTTAGTCCCATTCCCCAAGCACTTCACTATATTCCTAATATATACACCCCGAGAATAAAGTGAAGTGATTGCAGGGAAATGGGCTAATAGTGGAAGTCAGGCATGAATGTGTATTTTCTGCCTGTCTCCTGCACTATCATCCGTTTGTTGCGGAGCATGGTGATGAGCGATACCGCCTTTTTATGGTTCAGCTTTACACCCACTGACATATAGGTCTTGATTAAGGCATCTTCCAGTTCCTTGTAGCCGTATTCCTCTTTCAGCCCGAAAACGGCTTCCAATGCGATACGGTGCTGCTGCTCGGTGATATGCCTGTAAGGGTCGAACTTCTCTTCTTCGGGTCTTCCCGGCTTCTTTGTTTCAGGTTTGTATCCCTCAATGAGTTCGGGAAGGGCTTTGTCGTTGATACGGAATGCGAAAGGCTCAAAGTCCATTGCCCGGATGTGAATGGCTGAAACATGGCTGATGTCACCGTTGCCCTTGTCCTTTTCTACCTGCAATACGGTTTCCGCCTTGTTGTTCAACTCCGTACCAATGTGCCCTCTTGCGTTCTCATCCCCTTTGTTCTGATGCAGTATCGTATGGATATGTATCTGCCTGTCGTCCGTCCACTGCATCAGCTTGGATATGATGCGTGTTGATTCACTGGGGCTGTTGATGTCATACACCATATCCCGTATGCCGTCTATAATTACAAGACCGATTTCGGGTGTATTGTAAATAGCCTGTTCCACAATCCTGATACGCTGCTCAGGCGTGTATTTTCTTAAGGCAAGAAATTCAAGATTCTCATTGTCCCTATCATCTGGCAAACCAGCCATTCGCAAAATGCGCGTCATGACTTTCAGACAATGGTAAGGGCTTTGCTCTGTATCAACATAAAGCACTTTCCGCTTATCTTCAGGCAGTTCAGCCACATACCGCAGCACTGTGCCGTTCTTCAATGCAGCGGCTACGATAGCCGATACATTGAACGTTTTTTTACTTTTGGCTTTGCCGATGGATGCGCTGAAATTACCCAATGTCCCAATGACAGAATCATGTACTTTAAGGATTTCAGGTGCTTTCTCATAACTTTTCGACAGGCTCAAACGTGAG
>OLXG01001166.1_pt1 | contig 10028 bp, 9 predicted proteins | sample 1673861 | NCBI WGS metagenome assembly OLXG01 (sample SAMEA103958130, study PRJEB25191) | human gut metagenome | biome: human-associated habitat [ENVO:00009003]; feature: intestine environment [ENVO:2100002]; material: feces | place: Germany | collected 2013/2015
CCCAAAGATACCAAACAGTAAACAGGCTGCATAAATGATCACTCCCAGAAACAGACTGTTTCCTGCTACCTTTGCTGCTTTCTTACTGTTTCCCTGTCCCAGTGTCCTTGCAAGAAGCGCATTGGTTCCTACTCCGGTTCCAATTCCGACTGCTACCATGAGCAGTGAAGTGATGTTTGGCCTAAAGATAAATAACCGGCAACACCCTCTTTTTTATATAGGGACATCCCTACATCGGACGATAAATCGCGGGGGTAATGACATATATTTGGAGATTCGGAGAAAATGCATTAACTTTGCAGTCGCATACGGCAGCCGGCTGCGTCCGAAAGGGTTAGGCCGGCGGAGCTGACATCCGTGCATCCCGCGGCCGCCGCGTCGCGCAGGGCTCGCAGGCCGGCCCGAGGGATGTGCCGACATGGGCGAATACCAGAGTGGCCAAATGGGGCAGACTGTAAATCTGCTGGTTTATACCTTCGGTGGTTCGAATCCATCTTCGCCCACACTCATTAGCTGCTGTAGAGCCAGGGCCTGCGTCCTTGGCTCTTTATGTAGTTTGAGAGTCCGGTCCGGCAGGCGAACCGCAGGCAGTATGCTGGCGTTAAGCCTCCGGCAACGATAATATTATGGTACAGGCATCTGACATACGCACATTCGTGGAGGGCCGGCTGGCCGGTTCCCCGTACTTTCTGGTCGCCGTCGAGCAGCCGGAGGCCGACAGCTACGCCGTGGCCATCGACTCGGCCGCGCCCGTAGACATCGACTACTGCGCCGAGCTCACCCGCTCCATCCGCGATCACTTCGGCGCCGAGCTCGACGACTACAACCTCGAAGTCGGCTCCGCCGGTCTCACCGCACCTTTCCGTGTGCGCGGACAGTACATCAAGAACCTCGGCAGGGAAGTCGAGGTCCTCACCCTGGCCGGCCGCAAGCTCCGCGGGCCCCTCAGCGCCGTCGACGCCGACACTTTCACCGTCGACGTCACCGAGAAGCGCCGCGTAGAGGGCGAGAAGCGTCCCGTAGACTTCACCGAGCAGGTCGTCATCCCATTCGCAGATGTCAAGTCGGCCAGGCTCATACTCAAATTCTAAAATCCAAGCCCACACACATACACAAATGGCAAAGAAGACAGAGAGCGTAGACATGGCGAGCCGCTTCGCCGAGTTCAAGGAACTCAAGAACATCGACAAGACCACGATGATAAGCGTGCTCGAGGAATCGTTCCGCAACGTACTTGCCAAGATGTTCGGAACCGACGAAAACCTCGACGTTATTCTCAACCCCGACAAAGGCGACGTGCAGATCTTCCAGAACCTGCAGGTTGTGGCCGACGGCGAAGTCAATGATCCCAACATGGAGATTGGTCTCACGGACGCCCGCGCCGAGGATGACCCCGACGTGGAGATTGGCGAGGACCACACCCGCGAAATCCACTTCGAGGATTTCGGACGCCGTGCGATCCTGAATCTTCGCCAGACCCTCCAGTCGAAAATCCTCGACCTTCAGAAAGAGGCGATCTACAATAAATTCAAGGAGCTCGAAGGAGAGCTCGTCAGCGGCGAGGTCTATCAGACATGGTCACGCGAGACCCTTCTTCTTGACGACGACAAGAACGAGCTTCTTCTCCCGAAGAGCGAATCTATTCCCGGCGACTTCTTCCGCAAGGGCGAGACAGTCAGAGCGGTCGTAGCCAACGTAGATAACAAGAACAACAACCCGAAGATCACCGTTTCGCGCACCAACGAGAACTTCCTGCGCCGTCTTTTCGAGCTGGAGGTTCCTGAGATCCATGACGGTCTGATCAACATACGCGCCGTAGCGCGCATCCCGGGCGAACGCGCCAAGATAGCCGTCGAGAGCTATGACGAGCGCATCGACCCGGTGGGAGCGTGTGTGGGCGTCAAAGGCTCGCGTATCCACGGAATTGTCCGCGAGCTGCGCAACGAGAACATCGACGTGATCAACTACACGGCCAACCCGTCGCTCTTCATCCAGCGCGCGCTCAGCCCGGCGAAAGTCTCTTCGATCCGTCTGGACGAGGAGGAGAAGAAAGCCGAGGTGTTCCTGCGCCCCGAAGAGGTGTCGCTGGCAATCGGCAAAGGCGGTCTGAACATCAAGCTTGCCTCTATGCTGACGGGGTATGTGATTGACGTCTATCGCGACACGGAGGAATCGTTTGAGGAAGACATCTACCTCGACGAGTTCAAGGACGAAATCGACAGCTGGATCATCGATCAGCTCAAGGAGATAGGCCTCGTGACAGCCAAGAGCGTCCTCAACGCTCCGCGCGAACTGCTGACGGACAAGGCCGATCTTGAAGAAGCGACCGTCGAGAACGTGCTCAACATTCTCCGCGCCGAGTTCGAGGAATAATACCTCACATCAGGACTCCCGCCGGGAGAACTCCGCGCCGGACGCGGACAACAGAAATCAGAAAGCGTTTAAAATCAATATATGGCGAAAACGAAAATAAGCAAAGCAGCAAAGGACTTCAACATTTCCATTGCCACACTGGTGGAGTTCCTGCAAAAAAAAGGAATCGAGGTTGAAAACCCCGAGAATCCCAACACACGCATCAACGAAACCGCTTACGAGCTGCTTGTGAAGGAATATGCCCCTGACCGCAAGCTCAAAAACCAAAGCGAGCTCATCTCCACCCAGCGCGCCAAAGTTCAGGAAAAACCAAAAGAGACACCGAAGGCGACTGACGAGGTGTATCGCACCAAAACGGCGTCGGCCGGCCCGAAAGTAATAGGCCGCATCGACCTTTCCACCGGAAAGCCGAAGCCCGCAGAACCTGTCAAGGAGGAGCAGCCGGCCGCCCCGGTGCAGGAAACGAAACCGGAAGCTCCCGTAAAGGCAGCTGAGGAACCCAAACCGGAAACGACACCCGCGCCTGTGAAAAAAGAGGAAAAGGCGGCTCCCGCAGTGGCCGAGAAGGAAGCACCCGCGCCTAAGAAGGCCGAGGAGAGCCCCAAAACGCCGGAAGCTCCCGCCGAAGTTCCCGAAAAGAAAGAGAAAGAAAAGAAACAGGAGGCTCCGGAAAAAACCGCTCCGGCAACCCCGGCGGCTCCCGCCCCCAAAGCGGAACCCAAAGCCGAGAAACCGGAAGAAAAGAGCGAACCTGCAAAAAATAATGATGAGACCGACAACTTCATCCCGACCAAGGTTACCGGCGGTCTGAACATAAATGTAGTCGGCAAAATCGACCTCTCGGCTCTGAACCAGACCACGCGTCCGAAAAAGAAGACGAAAGAGGAGAAACGCAACGAACGCCTGGCAGCGGCGCAGGCCAACGGCAACTCCCAGGGAGGCGACCGCAAAAAACGCCGCAGAATAGGCGGAAAAGAAAAAATAGACATCGAGAGCACCTCGAAACAGCCGGGAGGCTCCAACGGCCAGAACAATGGCGGCGGCCGCGGTGAACGCCCCCAGCGCGAACGCGGACGCAACCGTGAGCGCGAACGCCGTCCGATCCACACCGAAGTCAACGAGGAGGATGTGCAGAAGCAGGTGAAGGAAACGCTGGCACGCCTGACCAACAAGGACAAAGGTCAGAAGAAAGGCGCCAAGTGGCGCAAGGAGAAGCGCGAAGCCAACGCCACCCGTGAGCGCGAGGCCTACGAAATGGAAAAGGCCGAAAGCAAACTTCTCAAACTGACCGAATTCGTGACCGTCAATGACCTCGCCTCGATGATGGACGTCCCGGTCAACAGCATCATCGCCACCTGTATGAGTCTGGGCGAGATGGTGTCGATCAACCAGCGCCTCGACGCGGAGACAATCAACATCGTAGCCGAGGAATTCGGCTTCCGCACGGAATATGTCAGCGCCGAAGTGGCCGAAGCGATCACGCAGGAGGAGGATTCGGAGGAGGATCTCATGGACCGTCCGCCCATCGTGACCGTCATGGGCCATGTCGATCACGGAAAGACATCGCTGCTCGACTATATCCGCAACGCCAACGTGATCGCCGGCGAGGCCGGAGGCATCACCCAGCATATCGGCGCCTACAACGTGAAACTTGCCGACGGACGCCACATCACGTTCCTCGATACTCCGGGTCACGAGGCCTTCACCGCCATGCGTGCCCGCGGAGCGAAAGTGACCGACCTCTGTATCATCATCGTGGCAGCCGACGACAACGTCATGCCCCAGACCAAGGAAGCCATCAACCACGCCACAGCGGCAGGTGTGCCTATCGTTTTCGCCATCAACAAGATAGACAAGCCGGCAGCTAATCCCGACAAGATCAAGGAGGAACTTGCGGCGATGAACTTCCTCGTAGAGGACTGGGGAGGAAAGTACCAGAGCCAGGACATCTCGGCCAAGAAGGGAATCGGCGTTGAAGAACTGATGGAGAAAGTGCTTCTCGAAGCCGAGCTTCTCGAACTGAAAGCCAACCCCCACCGCAAAGCTACAGGCTCGATCATAGAATCGTCGCTTGACAAGGGCCGCGGCTACGTTGCCACCGTCCTCGTGCAGAACGGAACCCTGCGTCAGGGCGACATCATTCTTGCCGGAACTCACTACGGCAAAGTCCGCGCCATGTTCAACGAACGCAACCAGCGCATCAAGGAGGCAGGCCCCGCGGAACCGGCCCTCATCCTGGGCCTCAACGGCGCTCCGACCGCCGGCGACACCTTCAACGTTCTCGAGAGCGAACAGGAAGCCCGCGAAATCGCCACGAAGCGCGAGCAGCTGCAGCGCGAACTCGGACTGCGCACCAAGAAGATGCTTACGCTCGAGGATATCGGCCGCCGCCGCGCCATAGGAAACTTCCAGGAGCTGAACGTGATTGTCAAGGGCGACGTCGATGGTTCGATCGAAGCGCTCTCCGACTCGCTCATCAAGCTTTCGACCGAAGAGATTCAGGTCAACGTGCTTCACAAGGCCGTCGGCGAGATCTCAGAGAGCGATGTGACTCTTGCCGCCGCGTCCGACGCCATCATCATCGGATTCCAGGTGCGTCCGTCGCAGGCCGCACGCCGCGAAGCAGAGCGCGAAGGAGTGGAGATCCGCCTCTATTCCATCATCTATCAGGCCATCGAGGAGGTCAAGGACGCCATGGAAGGCATGCTTGCGCCCGAGGTCAAGGAAGAGGTCATCGGAACAGCCGAAGTCATGCAGACCTACCGCATATCGAAGGTGGGCACTGTTGCCGGCTGTCTGGTGCGCGAAGGCCGTCTGCGCCGCAGCGCGAAAGTGCGCGTGATCCGCGACGGTATCGTGCGCTACACCGGCGATCTGGGTTCGCTGAAACGCTTCAAGGACGATGTCAAGGAAGTGACCTCAGGCTATGACTGCGGTCTGAACATCGCGGGCTACAACGATATCCGCGAAGGCGACATCGTTGAATGCTTCGAAGAAGTGGAAGTAAAGAAAAGCCTCTGACAGGGCGCCGCGTCATAATGGCGACAGCCCACGTCAACATAGGATCCAATATAGGTGACCGCCGCGCTCAGATAGAGCTGGCGGTCACCCGCATTATGGAGCGGTTCGGAAGCCCCGTGCGACGGTCGGGCTATGTCGATTCGGCGCCGTGGGGCTACGACAGTCCCAACCGTTTTCTGAATCTCGGCGTGGCTCTCGAGACGGGGGATATGGAGCCGCTCGAGATACTGCAGCGTCTGCGCGAAGTGGAAGCCTCGATCAATCCCGCGTCGCACCGCACAGCCTCAGGAGAATATGCCGACCGCGTCATCGACATAGATCTAATAGCCGTTGACGACATGGTCCTGAACACGCCTGAGCTAACGCTGCCCCATCCGCGGATGCATCTGCGCGCCTTCGTACTGGAGCCACTTGCGGAGTTAGCCCCCGCCTGGCGCCATCCCCTGCTCCATCTCACTGCCCGTCAGCTCCGCGAATTGCTTGACTGACTGCGGGCGATAAATCACGCAAATGCCATAAAGAGCACGGTTTATTTGGAATAATCCTTTCTTATTCATATTTTTGCGACAGAATCCAACGGTAATTTGCAGAATAGATAAGTTAGAAAAATTCGCGAGACTCATCTCGGACAAAAGGAGCGATATTCGCTTCGGCATCTACATTGTATCGCAAATCATCGTAAAGGCAAAATATATGTTGGCCATTGTCAGCAGCCTCACGATTTTGGCCATTATGACATGCTGCTGCCAGATGTTCAGCATCCGTCACGAGAATCCGGAAGCCTCACTCTGCGTTGTTTTGCGAAAGAGTCTATACAGCATCGTTTTCACCACGGCCATGCTGGCAATATGGTTCCTGACCGCCTTCTATTCCGATAGCCCCGCAAATTCACAGTAATCCCAGGATTGGGAAGAGGGAGGACTGGTCTGACGATTCGGACAAGTCGGACGGGGCCAGGATTCACTGAGCACGGTCGGAAGCGCCTTTTACATCGCGAAGCGAGAGAGAGGATTAGACCGATTAGCCGAATTAGGCGAATTGGGGCGCGCGGTTTTCCAAAATTTCAAGGTTCTCTTTGCCATGATTGGTTCCGGGGGGGAGGACGGGTCCGTGGGGGCCATTTTTTCCCGGGAACTCCTTTTACATCGCAAAGCGATGTCCCTACAAGTGGGTGGCGAGTTCCAGGGGGAGGACGGGTCCGACATTTCGGACGGGTCGGACGGGGTCTTTTTTCCGGGGACTCCTTTTACATCGCAAAGCGATGTCCCTACAAGTGGGTGGCGAGTTCCGGGGGGAGGACGGGGTCTTTTTCCGGAGGAGGGGCGGTCATGGCGCCGCTTAGAAGAGCGGGACTGACGGGCAGTCTTCTGTTTCAGGGAGATAGATCTGATTTAGGATTGAGAGGTCGGGAGGGATGCCGAGCAGGACTTCCCTTTCGATCAGCTCTTCTTCGGGCGGCGGATCGGGCGGCTGGGCGAGGTCGAGGTTCGGCCACGGGCGGCTTGGGCGACGGATCTCGTTGGTGAAGACGTTGACGCGGGTCTTGGGGCGGTAGGTTCCGTGGACTACCAGCAGCGACTCTTCGCTCATTGACAGACACGGAATAACAGAGCGCCAGACACGGGTCAGATGACGTCCGCGACGCGGATAGGCGTCGCCGTCGAGAATAAGGGCCATGGGAAAGTTGAGACCCCGGCAGTATTCGGGTGAACGGGCTGTGGATAGTATCGGCTGCCACTTGGGGTCGGGCAACGCTTTGCGCGACCGGCGGGGCAGAAGACGGTTCAGCTGCTTGCGGTTCTTGCCGACGATACAGAATGGGGCGCCGGGACGCACGACCGTGGCGAGCCAGCGGACATAGTTGACCAGAGCCTGCTTGAGGGCTTCCTTTTCGGCGTCGGCATCGCAGAGATAGAGGCGCTGCGGCTTGCGCTGCGCGCGCTGACGCTCGAGAACGGAGATGGCGCGCCGGGCATCGCGATGAAGCGGGTAGCCGAGCCAGCGCTCGAACTGAGCGGCCCAGTTGCGCTGCCCGACGGAGCGGGGACGGCATTTTATTTTCTTCGCGGTCAACATGCCGCAAAGTTAGGGAGGATTGGGAGGGAGAGGAAGTCTGTTTCTATTTTTGAGGGAGGGGATTTCGGACAGGTCGGACGGGGCTTTTTTTAGGCTGGCTCCTTTTACATGCCAAAGGCATGTCCCTACAGGTGAGGGGAATGCAGACGGAGTCGGACTGGTCAGACAGGGTCGGACGGGATTTTGAGAAGATGGAAGGGGGGAGGGTCAGTCGAGGAGGTCGGGGCGGAGGCGGCGTGTGCGCTCGAGGGCCTGCTCGTAACGCCATTCGTCGATTTTTGCCTGATGGCCGGAGAGGAGTATGGGGGGCACTTCCCAGCCGTTGTAGACCGCGGGACGGCTATAGACGGGCGGTGCGAGCAGATTGTCCTGGAAGGAGTCGCTAAGAGCTGACTGTTCGTCGCCGATGGCGCCGGGGAGCAGGCGCACTATAGCGTCGGTGATGGCAAGGGCGGGGAGCTCGCCGCCGGTGAGCACATAGTCGCCCACGGAGATCTCTTTGGTAATCAGATGCTCGCGTATGCGGTAGTCGATGCCTTTGTAATGGCCGCAGAGGATGATGATGTTGCCAAGCAGCGACATGGCGTTGGCCATGGGCTGGTTGAAGGTTTCGCCGTCGGGCGAGGTGAAGATCACTTCGTCGTAGTCACGCTGCGATTTCAAGTGGCTGATGGCGCGGTCAATAGGTTCGACCTGCATCACCATGCCGGCCTCGCCGCCGAAGGGATAGTCATCGACCTTGCGGTGGCGGTTGGTGGTGTAGTCGCGGAGGTTATGGACGTTGATTTCCACGAGCCCCTTGTCCTGTGCCCGCTTTAGGATGGAGCAGTTGAGGGGTGACTCGAGCATTTCGGGAAGTACGGTTATGATGTCTATTCGCATTGGTTATGGAGTTACTTGGGGTTATTCGTAATTTTTGAGGGCGTCGCGGAGGTTTTCCACCATCATGGCGCGGAGTTCGGCGGGGGCCTCTACGGTGATGCGCGGACCGTAGCTGAGCAGCTCCTGGACCAGGTCAGGGGTCAGCCGGAGCTTATAGGTGAACACCGAAAAGTTATCATGTACCATCTCTGTCTGCGAGTGATGGAGCGGCAGGGCGCGGAAATATTTGGCCTGACGGGGATCGGTGCGGATGATCACTTTGCGGGGCTCGCCCTGCGAGAACACTATGCCGAAGGCATCGCGGAAGTATGACTCGGCATCGAAGCCGAAGGGGATGGTGAAGCGGTCGGTGGTCACGTTGACCGAACTCATGCGGTCAAGGGCATAGGTCTTGATGGTATCTTCCTTGACATTCCGGCCTGTGATATACCACCGCAGGCGGAAGATCTTGAGGAAATAAGGCTCGAGAACCACCGTTTTCGGGGCTCCCGAGCGCGTGTAGGGACTGTAGCCGAACTTCAGTGTGCGCAGCTCCTTCATGGCGCGGATCACGGTGGAGAGGTGCTGACGGGCCGATGGGATATCCTCGAGAAACACGCGGTCGGCGATGTCGCGGGCATCGGTGAGGGTGTTTGACATCGAGGCCGTGTTGAGCATCCAGTCGGTGACCGTCCCGGCGCGCTCGTCGGAGTCCTCCGCTATGAAGTATTCAAATGTGGAGGGGTTACATTCGATGCTGATGCGAAATATGTCCTCGATGGCATTGCGGTAGTTATAGAACGTGCGACGGGGCAGCGGTTCGCCGTCGGAGAACTCGCTGCGCGCCCACAGGACGTTGAGTTCGTCGCGGGTCAGTGTGCCGTGGCGCCGTATGGTGTCGATGATCCAGATGTAGCGGCTAAGCAGATTCTTTGACATACTTCGGTGAGGATACTAAGAGTGACGACAGGGTGAGCGCCAGGAAGGTGATGGCGCCGTTGATGAGCAGCAGTTCGAAGCCCACGCTGTAATCGGCATATTCGTGCAGGCTCCACCGGATGATCCAGGCTGCCACGGGCGAGGCCAGGCAGATGAGCGGCACAAGGCGGTCGGCGGCGCGGCGTGAGGTGAATATGCCGAAGGCAAACAGGCCGAGGATGGGGCCGTAGGTGTAGGAAGCGAGGGTGTAGACCGCCGAGATGGCGTCGTCCGAGCTGATATAGTAGAACGCCACGATGATCAGACCCATGAGCAGGGCCATCACCACGTGGACGCGCGAGCGCAGACGGGCAAGCCGCTGCTCGTCGCCCCCGGTTCGACGCATGCCGTCGAGCAGATCGAGGGTCACCGAGGTGGTGAGCGACGTGATGGCCGAACCTGCGGCCGAGTAGGCGGCGCTGACAAGTCCGATGATGAAGAAGAGACCGACGCAGAGCGGTAGCGTGGGGTGGGTGGCGATTATCGAGAAGAGCTCATCCGATTTCTCGGGCATGGTGATGCCCTGATACCGGGCGTACATCACCAGCATGGTGCCCAGCATCAGAAACAGGCCGATGACGAAGAACTGGATGATACCACTGACAATCATGTTTTTACGGGAGGCCATAGAATCGCGGCAGGCCAGATGGCGCTGCATCATGTCCTGATTGAGGCCGTTCATCACTATGGCCATGAACACGCCGGCTATGAACTGCTTC
>OLXG01001176.1_pt1 | contig 9989 bp, 10 predicted proteins | sample 1673861 | NCBI WGS metagenome assembly OLXG01 (sample SAMEA103958130, study PRJEB25191) | human gut metagenome | biome: human-associated habitat [ENVO:00009003]; feature: intestine environment [ENVO:2100002]; material: feces | place: Germany | collected 2013/2015
GCATACTGTCCATCGTGTTGATGGCCTTGTAGGTCAGCGCCAGCGGTGCCCCGCCGATGAGCATATAGAGCAGGGGTGCGATCACACCGTCGCTGGCGTTTTCGGCCACCGTCTCCACAGCGGCTCTGGTCACACCCTCCAGCGTCAGGTCCTGGGTGTCCCGCCCCACGATGCGGCTGACCGCCCTGCGGGCAGCAGGCAGGTCGGGCTTGACCAGTTCCCGGTAAACATTGGTGCTCTCCTGCGCCAGCCCCTTTGCGGCCAGCGCCTGCCCGCACCAGAACATCTGGACGGCCAGCCCCAGCCACGGGCTGATGCGGGCAGCGCCCAGGCAGACAAGGCTCGTCAGCAGAAAGGTGCCCACCGGCAGGCAGAAGGCCACAATGGCACCGCCCAGCAGTTCCCCCTGAGGCGTTTTGGGCAGGCGGGCCCGCAGGCGCTTTTCCAGCGCCGAGATGGCCTTGCCCATGTACACCACCGGGTGGGGCAGCCAGGCCGGGTCGCCGAAGAGGCAGTCCAGCACAAAACCGCCGAGTACTGCGTATTCGATCATCGGGCATCCTCCTTTGTGTACTGCACAGTTTTCAGCAGGTGCAGCACCCGCTGCTCCGCCCAATCTCCTGCATCCAGAACGTAGCCGCCCGCATTGGGGGCGCACCAGTGGTAATAATCCGCATGGGGCAGGGCGTAGCGCTCCATGGCAGCCATCTGGGTGCCGCCGTGGGCCAGAATGACCAGTGTCTCTTCCCCATCGGCAAGGGCCCTGTCCACCAGTGCGGCAAAGGCCCTGCACACCCGCTCCGAAAAAACAGCCTTGGTCTCGCCGTCCGGGCAGGGGCTTTCGCAGTTGGCGTTCACCCAGGCCAGATAATCCGGGTCGTGCTCCATCTCAATGAAATTGCGGCCCTCAAAGCTGCCGAAGCACATCTCCTGCAGGTCTTTCACCTCCACGAACCTTGCACCCGGGAAGAGCACCTCAGCGGTCTGCCGGGTGCGGCAGAGCGGGGTGATATAGACTGTTTCCGGCCGGAGGTCAGCCTGCCGCAGCTGGGCGCGGCCCGCGGGGCACAGGGGGATATCCCGCTGGCCCTGATAGCGCTTTTCGGCGTTGTAGGCCGTCAGGCCATGGCGCAGAAGATAGATCAGCATGGGGGCAGTTCTCCTTTCAATACTGTGGGGATGCCGCAGAACATCTGCACCACGCACCCGGCCCGGGCCGCCAGCAGGCAGGCCAGCCGCCCGGCGGCTTCCCGGGCGGCCCGCTCCCCTGCGTCCATAGGCACCACGCCGCCGCCCACCTCGGTGGCCATCACGATATCATAAGCGGAGAGCTCCTCCGCAAGCTTTTCCAGATCCTCAGCCTCTGCGGCCAGGGCCTGCACCTCCGCAATGCGGGTGCCGGGCAGGCGCTGGGCAAAGGTGCGCTTGCCGCTGTACAGCGGCCCGGTGATAAAGATCATAACAGTCCTCCCCACTGGCAGGCACACAGCGCCGCCAGCATCCACAGCTCGGCTTTCTGCAAAAACCACCCGGCCAGATCGCCGGTGATGCCGCCAAACTGCTTGTTTGAAACAACATGATAGCGTGCAAACACCAGCAACGCCGCCAGCACCAGCGCCCAGCCGCCCAGTGCCAGCAGGGCGGCGCTGAGCAGAGCGGCCAGCACCATCAGCACCCGGCGGACAGTAGTTCGATCCGCCGCCGTGGCAAAGGTGTGGGCAAGGCCGGTGTTCTTTGCCATCGGGAACGATGCCACGGCCAGGCCCGAGAGGGCCCGTTCCAGCACAAGGGCCAGTGTCCAGCACAGGCCCACCCGGGGCGTAAAGTCCACGCAGGCGCAAAGGGCAAGGTAGGCCGCAAAATAACTGCACAGCCGGATCACCGCAAAGGCACCGCAGTGGGGGTCTTTGAGGATCTCCAGCTTCTTTTCCCGGCCGCCATAGCTGGAAAGGGCATCGCAGGTGTCGGCATAGCCATCCAGGTGGATGCCGCCCGTGACCCAGACCGGGATCAGGCAGAACCCCGCCGCCTTTGCGGGCATCGGCAGGGGCAGAGCACCGCACAGGCACCACAGCCCGCCAATGACCACCCCGATGAGCGGGAAGGCGCACATGGCATACCGCATGTTTTTCTGGTTCCACGCGAACTGCGGCACCGGCAGGGCCGAAAACATGGCAAAGGCCACTGCAATGGTCTGCAATCCAATCATTTTTCCACTCCTTTATAATAGACCGGGATGCCGCACACCACCCGCACCACATGGTCAGCCCGGGCGGCAAGGGCATTGTTCACCTGCGCCAGCGCTTTCAGGTAGCGCCCGGTGTCGCCTGCGTAGTCGGCACCGCCGCTGAACACCTCGTTGGAGACCACGATGAGGTGCGTGCATTGTCCGGCCAATTGGTCCAGTCCTTCCAAAATGGCCGAAGCCGCATTTTCTCCCGCCCCGGCGGGGTCGTAGAGCTCGTTGGCGGTCAGGTTGCCCAGATCCTCCAACAGCGCAGTTCCCCGGGCAGGCAGATGGATGTTCTCCAGATGCAGGGGGCACTCCACGGTCTCAAACTGCTTTGCTGCCCGCATCCTCCGGTGCTTTTCCACCCGGGCGGCACACTCCGCATCCCACACCTGCATGGTGGCGATGTAATAGCGCGGGAGCGCGGTTTTCAGCACCAGGCTCTCGGCATACCCGCTCTTGCCGCTGGCGGCACCGCCCAATACCAGCGTCAGCATTGGGGGGTGTACGGCGTGATGCCGCCCTCCGTGAAGGAATAGCAATCGCGGTAAACGGCCAGCGCCATATCCCACAGCGGGATGCTTGCCACCGCTCCGGTGCCCTCGCCAAGATGGAGCCCGGCGGTGAGCAGGGGCGCTTTGCCCAACGCTTCCAGCACCAGCCTTGCTGCCGGTTCGGTGGAGCAGTGGCTGGCAAACACGGCCTTTTCCGCGGCGGGGCAGAGCCGCACCGCGCACAGAGCCGCCACCCCGCTGATGAAGCCATCCATCAGCACGGGCAGGCCTTCCAGCGCACCGCCCAGAAAAACACCGCACAGCCCGGCGATGTCGAACCCGCCCAGCTTGGAGAGCACGTCCAGAGAGTCAGCGGCATCGGGCTGATTCCGCGCAATGCCCCGCCGGATGGCATCCAGCTTGCGGGCAAGCCCTGCGTCGGAAAGGCCCGCGCCCCGGCCTGTCATCCGCTCCACGGGCTGACCCAGCAGAACCGCAGCCACGGCGCTGGAGGTGGTGGTGTTGCCAATGCCCATCTCCCCCGTGGCCAGCAGCTGCACCCCTGCCGCCTTCTGCGCCCGGACAAGCCCGATGCCCGCTGCAATGGCTTCCACCGCCTGCTGGCGGGTCATGGCAGGGCCGGTGGTGAAATCCGCCGTCCCGGCGGCAATGCGGCAGTTCTGCACCCCGGGCACCGGCTCCCCGGCCATGCCAAGGTCCACAGGAACCACTTCGCAGCGGGCCGTTTTTGCCATCTGGCAGACACTGGTGCGCCGGGCGGCAAGGTTCTCGGCCACGGCCCGGGTCACGCTCTGGTCCGTCTGGCTCACGCCCTGCGCCACCACGCCGTTGTCGGCGCAGAGCACCAGCACGGCCCGGCGGGAAAACGCCAGCTCTGCCGTACCGGTCAGGGCGGCGGCATCCTCCAGCATGGTCTCCAGCCTGCCCAGCCCGCCCAGCGGCTTGGCCAGGCTGGCCCAGTGGGCGTGGGCGGCGGTGCGTGCGTTCTCGTCCGGCCGGGTGATCCTGGAAAGAAGCTGTTTCAGTTCAAGCTCTGTCATTGGTCCTGTTCCTCTTGATGATAGTGTGCGGCGGCATCCACGAACCGCCGGGGCAGGGCCGTGCCCGCCCAATACAAATGCGGGAAGCCCGCATAGAAATGCTCATTTGCAAAGCCGCAGTCCCATTGCTTCCCGTTGGGCTTTGCGGCGGTAAAGCCGGTGCCGTTGTCTGTGGAATCCCAGTGGTGGAACTCGTGCACGGGCAGACGCTCCCCGGCGCGGAACAGCATACTGTCGGCGTGGGCAGTCAATGTTGCGTATCCAAACCGCACCAGCCGCCCCACCCGGAAGCCCTGCCCCGGCAGAACGCCTGCCATGGGCCAGCATTTTCCGTTGGCATCCTCCAGGCTCTGGCCCAGATAGAGAAAGCCCCCGCACTCGGCCACCGTGGGCAGACCGCGCTCCACAGCCCGGCGCACAGAGGCCAGCATGGAGCGGTTCGCGCTCAACTGCCCGGCATACAGCTCCGGGTAGCCGCCGGGCAGGTAGAGCCCGCCGATCTGCTCCGGCAGGGCGCTGTCCTGCAGGGGGCTGAACCAGCAGAGCTCCGCCCCCGCCCGCTCCAGTGCTTCCAGCGTTTCAGCGTAGGTGAAGCAAAACGCCGCATCCCTTGCAACGGCAATGGGAACGCGGGGGCGCTGTTCCTCTCCTCCCTGGGGCGGCAGCTCTCCCGCAGGGGGGAGCCTATCGGTGTGCACCAAAGGCGCTGCGCACTCGGTCAGAGCAAAAAGCTTTTCCCAATCCACCACCAGCGCATCGGCCATCCGGCTGATCTTCTGCTGCAGGTCCGCGATCTCCCCGGCAGTTTTCAGGCCTAAGTGGCGGCTCTCAAGGGCGGCATCCGGCAGGTGGGGCAGATAGCCCAGCACCGGCAGGCCGGTCTCCCGTTCCAGCATGGGAGCCAGCAGAGCATATAAATGGGGGGCGCAGTCATTGAGCAGGATGCCCGCCAGATGGCTGGGGGTGCGGAACTGTTTCAGCCCGTTAATCTGGGCCGCCAGCGTCAGGCTGGCCCCTCTGGGCTGGACCACCAGCAGCACCGGCAGGCTCAGCGTATCGGCCAGATGCCAGGCACTGGCGGTATCACTCACGCCGCCCAGTCCATCGTAAAAGCCCATGGCACCCTCGCACACAGCTGCCCCGTGCCCGGCGGCGGCCTGCGCATAGAGCGCGCGCACCGTCTCCGGCGCGGAGAAAAACAGGTCGAGGTTGTGGCTCTCCACCCCCAGCACGGCCCGGTGAAACATGGGGTCGATATAGTCCGGCCCGCTCTTGAAGGAGCAAGGGGCCTGCCCCCGCCGCTTGAGCGCCGCCAGCAGAGCGCAGGTCAGTGTGGTTTTGCCGCTGCCGGAACAGGGCGCGGCCACAAGAAATTGGATCATTTACGTTCTCCTGTGATAAGGAAGATGGGGTTATTGGCCATCAGCAGGTGGAGCCTGCCCGCAGGCCGGGTGCGGCTGACCGCGATCTGCGTCACCTCCGCAGCAAGGCCGTGGGCAGTCAGTGCGGCCACGGCGGCGCTCAGCGTTTCCAGCGCAATGGCAGAGATGCAGATGCGGGCGTTCGGATTCCGGGCAAGCACCGTGTCCACCACAGCCTCCATGCTCCCCTTGGTTCCGCCGATGAACACGGCATCCGGGGCGGGCAGGTCAGCCAGCGCGGCGGGGGCGCGGCCCTCCACCAGTGTCAGGTTGCAGGCGTGGAACGTTTCCCGGTTCTGCCGGATGAGCCCACAGGCCTCCGGGTCACACTCCACGGCATACACATGCCCCCGGGGTGCAGCCAGCGCCAGCTCCACGCTCACGCTGCCGGTGCCCGCCCCCACATCCCACAGGGTATCGGCAGGCTGCACGGCCAGCTTGGCCAGCGCCGCCGCCCGCACCTCCTGCTTGGTCATGGGCACCTCTCCCCTGTGGAAGGCTTCATCCGGGAAGCCGGGCACCCGCCGGGGCGGCTGAGGAACGTGCTCCACAAGCAGAACGCTCAGGCTTGCAAACTGCTTTTGCGCAAACTCCTGCGCCGTGCCGAACAGGATCTTCTCCTCTGCCCGGCCCAGCTCTTCGCCCACCAGCACATGGGCATCGCCCAGCCCGGCAGCAGCCAGCCGGCCGCAGAGGGAGGCAGGCGTTTCTGCCCCGCCGGTCAGGAAAAACACAGGCTTTCCCCCGGCTGTCAGGCATTCGGCCACCGGGTCGCAGGCACAGCCGTGGGCCGAGACCAGCTTCCACTCCTGCCAGGAGCGGCCCACCGCAGCGGCCAGCAGCTGAACGCTGGAAAGCCCCGGCAGCACCCGGCAGGAGATGCCAAAGGCCCGCAGCATCGGCAGCAGCTGGGCCGCACCGGAGTAAAACCCGGTGTCGCCGCTGTACACAAGGGCAGCATCCACCTCCGGGTCAGCCGCCAGCGCGGCAAGGACATCCTCAGGCTGATACAGGGCCTTCCGGTGTTCCGTGCAGCCCTGCGGCAGCTGTTCCAGCAGGCGCTTTGCCCCCAGGATCAGTCCGGCGTTCTGCAGGGCGGCAAGGCCCTGCGCGGTCAGGCTTTCCGGCGTGCCTGATCCCATCCCGATGAGTGTGATCATTGCAGCATCTCCTTACAATGTGTCAGGATCTGTTCCGCCGTTTCGCCCTGCTCGGCCGGGCGGCGGATGACCATGAGCTGAGCCCCGGTGTCCTGCGCTGCCCGGGCTTTTTCTTCAAAGCCGCCCGCCGCGCCGCCATCTTTGGTAACGAGGAAGCGGATGGCAAACTGCTCCATCAGTGCCCGGTTCAGTGCATAGGAGAACGGCCCCTGCATGGCGATGATGTTCTTATGGGGGATATCTGCCCCCTCGCAGGCGGCAATGCCCTCCCGGGTGGGCAGGACACGGGGAAAAAGCCGTGCCGGTTCCAGCACAGCAAAGGCAGAAAGCTCCTTGGCCCCGGTGGCAAGCAGGACATTTCCCTGCGTCCGGGCCAGAAATCCCGCCGCATGGGCTGCGGAGGCAAACACCATGCTCCCGGCAGGCAGCGGGCTTTCGGGCCGGAGCAGGCGGCGGTACTCCGTGCCTGCTGTTTTGCAGGCTGCCCGGATGTTCCGGGTGGCCTCCACCGCATAGGGATGGGTCGCGTCCACGCAGAGGTCAGCCCCCTGCAGCAGGGCGGTCATCTCCTCCGGGGTCAGCCGCCCGCAGTGCACGGTGATGCCGGACCTTTCGCCCTGTTCCTCGGCCCCCAGCGGGGTGGCCACGCTGACCAGTACCTCGGCCCCCAGTGCGGCCAGCTGCTTTGAAAACACACGGCCCTCGGTGGTGCCGCTGAATACCACGGCCCTCATGCGCGATACCCCCGCAGCGTGACCATCCGCCCGCTCAGCTGGCGGGTCTGGGCGTTGCCGACAAACACGGTGGTGAACATATCCACCGGGGTGGCTTCCAGCGCAGCCAGCGTCAGAACGCGGCTTTCCTGCCCCTCCCGGCCAATGTTCCGCACAATGCCGCAGACCGTTCCGGGTGCTTTGCCGTTTGCCAGCAGGATGCGCACCGCCCGCGCCAGATAGTCCGGCCGCCCCTTGGAGGAGGGGTTGTACAGTGCGATGCAGAAATCCCCCATGGCTGCTGCCGCCAGCCGCCGCTCAATGACCTCCCACGGCGTAAGCCGGTCAGAGAGGGAGAGCACACAGAAATCGTGGGCCAGCGGGGCACCCAGCACCGCACCGCCGCTCAGGGCGGCGGTCAGGCCGGGCACCACCTCCACCGTCACGTCCGGGAAGTGCTCGGCCAGCTCCAGCAGAGGGCTTGCCATGCCGTAGACCCCGGCATCTCCCGAGCAGACCAGCGCCACCACCCTGCCGCTCCGGGCCGTTTCCAGCGCCCAGCGGCAGCGGTCGATCTCCCTGGTCATGCCGGTGGAATAATAGAGCTTGTCCGGGAAGTAGGGACGCACCAGATCCAGATAGACCGTATAGCCGCACAGCACCTCGGCTTGCGTTAAGGCGCTCTGCGCCTGTGCGGTCAGAAACCGGGGATCCCCGGGCCCAAGCCCGACAACAAAAACAACATTAGGCATCCTGCCACCTCCAATCCGGGGCAAAGGGACGAAGCGCCAGCGCAAAGGTCACGCCGTTGCCCGCCTGTTTGGGAAGAATGATCGTGCCGCCTGCCGCCAGCACCGCCGCCCGCTCGCAGACATTGTCCACACCGGTCACGCTCCGGACAAAGGCCGAAGGTGTGAACTGCCCGGGGGCGTTCTGCAGCTGTGCGGCAGAATAGAACTGCACCGGCCAGCCGTGGATTCTGCAAAATTCCAGCAGGCCCGGCTCATGGGCTTTCAGGTCGATGCTGGCTGCCGCCGTGATGCACGCTGCCGCAAGGCCGTGGGCCGCGCAGAACTGTGCAAAGGCCGCTTCCAGCTGTGCAGCGCTGGTCCCCCGCCTGCACCCGATGCCCAGCACACCGATCTTCGGAATCAGGTGCAGCGCATCGCCCGCCGGGAAAAGGGTCAGGGCAAAGTCGACGCGCTCTGCCTCCCCCGCCGGGACCACCCCGGCAGGAGCCTGCCCGGCAATGGGGAATTCCGAGCGGTACCGCACCGGCCCGCCCGCCAGCAGCCTGCTGCTGACGCGCTTGATGCGCTCCGGTTCCAGCACGGCACAGTTCTGGTGCCTGGCCCACGCATCCACGGCAAACACACCGTTGGCATCGGTGGCCGTGGTAATGACCGGCACCGCACCGCAAACCGCCGCCAGCGCCCGGGCCAGATCGTTGGCCCCGCCCAGATGGCCCGAAAGGATCGGTACCGCAAAATGGCCGCACTCGTCCAGCACCACCACGGCAGGGTCCACCGCCTTGCTCCGGCAGTGGGGCGCAATGGCCCGCACCGCTATGCCCACAGCCCCCACAAAGATCAGGGCATCCGCATGGGCAAACTGCTCCGCGGTCCAATCGGCAAGGCCGGGCCCACCATGGCCGCAGCGGGCCACGGTGCCGGGCAGGGCACTGGCCAGCTTTTGGGCCAGCGCCAGTCCTTTTTCCGTAAAGGCGAGATAGGCGCGGGTCACTGGTCTGCCCCCTTGCGGAACTCCGTCGTAAAGGTTGGGTCGTAGAGCTTGCTCCGCTCATACCGGGTGCCCAGAAAATCCCCCACCACGATGAGTGCTGTTTTGGTGATGCCGTTGGCGCGGGTGCTCCCGGCCAGCGTGCCCACGGTGCAGCGCACCACCTTCTGCTCCGGCCAGCTGGCCTTGTAGACCACGGCGGCAGGGGTCTCCGACGTGTAGGCTCCGCCTGCCAGCAGGGCCTGCTGCACCTTGTCGATGAGGCCGATGGAGAGGAAGATCACCATGGTCGCCCCATGGGCGGCAAGGCTGGCCAGCTGCTCCTTTTCCGGCACCGGGGTGCGCCCCTCCATCCGGGTGATGATCACGGTCTGGCTGATGGTGGGCAGGGTGTACTCGGCGTTCAGCGCCGCCGCCGCCCCGCAAAAGCTGGACACGCCGGGGGTATCATCGTAGGGGATGCCATCCGCATCCAGTGCGTCCATCTGCTCCCGGATGGCCCCATACAGGCAGGGGTCGCCGGTGTGTAGCCGCACGGTGGTCCCGCCTGCGGCTTCCACCCGGCGCATCACGTCCAGCACCTGTTCCAGCGTCATCTCGGCGCTGTTGTAAAGGGCGCAGCCGGGCTTTGCCAGCCCCAGCAGGGCGGGGTTGACAAGGCTCCCTGCATAAATGATGCAGTCTGCCCCTTGCAGAAGGGCGGCTCCGCGCTGGGTGATAAGGTCCGGCGCACCGGGTCCGGCTCCGACAAAATGTACCATAATGCGTTACTCCTTCCAGTGCTGCAATAACTGTGCGGCGGCTTCGGTCTGGCCCAGCGGGCCATTCTGGTTTGAAAACAGGATCGCCCCCACCCGGAACGCCCCTGCCGCGCGGCGGTCAAGGTGGAGCTGGATGGCGGAAAGCAAGCTTTTCAGCACCGGTTCCCGCAGCCCGGCAGCGTCTAATATCTCCAGACAGGCGTCGGTGGTGGCGGCGTCCATCAAAGAAGCGCAGACTTCACGGGGCGCGCCGCAGAGGGCCGCATGGGTGCAGAACAGCTCCGTACGGCAGTCGGCGGTGTGGGAGTGGGTGTTCATGATGCCGCCCGCCAGCTTGACGAGCTTGCCCACATGGCCCACCAAAAGCACCTCCTCGAATCCGGCGGCAGCGGCCATATCCAGCGTGTCA
>OLXG01001180.1_pt1 | contig 9976 bp, 6 predicted proteins | sample 1673861 | NCBI WGS metagenome assembly OLXG01 (sample SAMEA103958130, study PRJEB25191) | human gut metagenome | biome: human-associated habitat [ENVO:00009003]; feature: intestine environment [ENVO:2100002]; material: feces | place: Germany | collected 2013/2015
TCTGGCGGGCGATGTTGGTGGCCTGCTGCAGGTCGTTGGAGGCACCGGTGGAGATGTCCTCCAAGATCAGCTGCTCGGCCACACGGCCGCCCAGGCTGGACACGATGTCCTCGAACATCTCGCCCTTGGTCACATAGCTGCGGTCTTTTTCCGGCAGATACATGGTAAAGCCGCCTGCCGAACCACGCGGGATAATGCTGATCTGGTGCACGGGATCATGCGTTTTGCAGAAATAGCCGGTAATGGCATGGCCGGCCTCGTGGTAAGAGGTCAGGCGCTTTTCGGCATCGGTCACAACGCGGCTCTTCTTTTCGGGGCCAGCCACAACCTTGATGGAAGCTTCCTCGATTTCGGGTTCGGTGATGGCCTTTTTGCCCTTGCGCGCAGCCAGCAGGGCGGCTTCATTGACAAGGTTTTCCAGGTCGGCACCGGAGAAGCCCGCGGTGGACTTGGCGATGGTTTTCAGGCTGACATCGGGGCCAAGGGGCTTGTTCTTGGTGTGAACGCGCAGAATCTCCTCGCGGCCCTTCACATCCGGCAGACCAACATAAACCTGACGGTCAAAACGGCCGGGACGCAACAGCGCCTTATCCAGAATATCGGCGCGGTTGGTGGCAGCCATCACGATAACGCCGTCGTTGGCGTCAAAGCCGTCCATCTCAACCAGCAGCTGGTTCAGGGTCTGCTCGCGCTCGTCATGCCCGCCGCCAAGGCCGGCACCACGCTGACGGCCCACGGCATCGATCTCATCAATAAAGATGATGGAGGGCATTGTCTTTTTGGCTTTTTCAAACAGATCGCGCACACGGGATGCGCCGACGCCGACATACATTTCCACAAAGTCGGAACCGGAGATGGCATAGAACGGAACGCCGGCCTCGCCTGCACAGGCACGGGCCAGCAGCGTTTTGCCGGTGCCCGGAGGGCCGACAAGCAGAACGCCGTGGGGAATGCGCGCCCCCAGGGAGTTGAACTTTTCCGGTGCTTTCAGGAACTGAACCACTTCCTGGAGTTCAGCCTTTTCTTCATCCGCACCGGCAACATCGGCAAAGGTTGCCTTGCGCTGGCCTTCCTGCTGGTCCTTGACCTTGGCACGGCCAACATTCATCAGGCCGCCGCCACCGGCACCGCCGCGGTACATGGACATGAAGAGCAGCACCACGCTGCCGATCATAAAGGCGTACAGGATGATCTCAAACCAGGGCACGTTGGTCTTAACGGCGACCATATCGTACTGCATGGGCGCATCTGGGTTGGCTGCATTATACTGATCGATATAATCCTTGAGGTAGAATTGCAGGAAATAAGAAGGATATGGCAGCTTGTAGGTAATGACCGCTGCCCCGCCGTTCTTGGGGGCGTAAGCATCGGTGCCATCGCCGTAAATTTCTGCAAGCAGGCCGTTGGATGTTTCGCTGGATGTGCCGGATTCCGGCAGCGGATGTTCACCTTCTTTCACGCTCATCTCGATAACGCCGGTGTTCAGGTCCAGGTTAAAGTAGGTGACCTGATTGGATTCAAAGTACCCCATGGCTTCGGACAACATCATGGTGCTCTTGCTGGAGGCAAACAGGCTGGAATAGCTGGAGATCATCACGAGTGCTGCCACCATCAGGACAGCGGCAATGATAATGCCGCTGAAACGCGGTTTGTGCTGCAAAAAATCAACTCCCTGTCAAAATCCGCCAAAACGGCGGGCGATTGGTTATTCTGCCAAGACAGAATTTTATTTGGAATATACTTCCGGTTTTAACACGCCGACATACGGCAGGTTGCGGTACTTTTCGTCATAGTCAAGGCCATAGCCCACAACAAATTCATCGGGCACTTCAAAACCGCAGTAGTCCGGCTCAATATCCACCTTGCGGCGGCTGGGCTTGCTGAGGATGGTGCACAGGCGCACGCTGTTGGGGCGGCGCAATTTCAGCATGGGCACCAAGTGAGACAACGTGACGCCAGTATCCAGAATATCCTCCACGATCAGAACATCCTTGCCGGAAAGATCCTGATCCAGGTCCTTGACGATCTTGACAAGGCCCGTAGAAGTGGTGTTGGCACCGCCATAGCTGGAAACCACCATAAAGTCAATGCTGCAGGGTTCCGTGATGGCGCGCATCAAATCGGCCATGAACACCACGGAGCCTTTCAGGATAGACACCAGCAACAAATCTTTGCCCTCGTAATCGCGGCTGATCTGTGCCCCCAATTCAGCCACCTTGGCCTGCAGCTGCTCTTCCGAAATCAAAACCTTGGCGATATCATTGTTCATATCATGCATGATCTGTTCCTCCAATATTATGATCTTGTTCCTGCTCCGGGGCCGCAGGCTGGCGGCTTTGCCGAATCAACAGGATCTGCTTTGTCTCATCATCCGGGGACAAACCGTCCGCAAAGCCTGCCCCCCACAGCCAAAGCACCTGGCTGCCGCAGGCCAGCAGCGGCATCAGCGTCCGTTCAGCCACAGGAACTTTTGCCTCATTCAGATATTTTTTGAGCGTTTTGCCAACGTGACGTCCCGCCGGGCGGAACGTATCGCCGGGTTGGCGGGTCCTCACAAAAATATTCTTATTTATTTTAGCATAATCTGCACAATAGGTGTAGTCTTTTTTCAAAAATGATGGATTTTTCAAAAAAACTTCATAATTTAGTTGTTGAATCTCCAGCTCATAGCCCCCTGGCAGGCAGTAAACGCCGGTTTTTAGCAGCTGGTGCGGTGCGGGAATGGCTTCCGGCTGCATTTTTAGCACTGAGCGGCAGTACAAAATGCCGTTTGCCGCGGTCCAGCAGGCATCCGGCGTCAGCTGTACCGCACCGCTGCCCTGCCGAACAATGGCCGCAAGAGCCTGCACATATTTTTCTTCAGGGTCACGCGCGCGGGCTGCCAGCATGCGCAGGGCAGCAGCCAGCACCGGGGCATCCGCCGCGGCAAGAATCGGGATGCTGTACCCGCCCCCGCAGGCAGCCTGCGCCAGCAGTTTTTCAGCCAGGTTTTCCAGCCAGATGTTCAGCTCCTGCAGCTGGTTGCACAGCCGCCCCACGGCCCGCTCTGCCGCCGGATTGATGGTTTGCAGCGCCGGAACAGCATAATGGCGGATACGGTTGCGGGCATAGGCATCGCTGAAATTGCTTTCGTCCTGAACATAGTGTTGCCCAAGGGCGGCGCAGTATGCCGTGGTATCGCTCCTTGTCAGGCACAAAAATGGGCGGCGGTACACGCCCCGTACCGCCGGAATACCCGCCATGCCGTGCAGGCCGGTACCGCGCGCCATGCGGAACAACACCGTTTCCGCCTGGTCAGATAACGTATGCGCTGTGGCAATGCAGGCATGCTGCTGTGCGGCCAGCGCATCAAACCAGGTATAGCGCAGGCTGCGCGCCCAGTTCTCGCTGGGGTTTGGGGGAATCTGCACCCCGCTGGCAGCGGCATCGTACAAAAAGAACGGCACATGATGCGTGCGGCAGAACTCCGCCACAAAGCGGGCATCCGCATGGGCAGCTTCGCCCCGGATTCCGTGGTCCACATGGGCCGCCATGACGGTGATGCCAAGTTCCGCTTTGCAGCGCAGCAGAAAACAGAGCAGCGCCATCGAATCCGCCCCGCCGGAGCAGGCAACGATGACACGGTCCCCCAACCGAAACAAACCCTGCCGGCGGCAATAGGCCAGCAAGGTTTGTTCCATCGTGTTTACTGGGTTTTGCAATGAATTGTCTGCGTCAGTACTGTTCATGGATCTCGTCCAGATTGCTGAACCGGGTATGGGCGCCATCCCAGCCAAGGCGGACCACACTGGTTTCGCCATGGCGGTTTTTGGCCACGATACATTCGGCTTCGTTTTCGTTCGCCTGTTCGGTTTCGCCGTTCTGGGAATTATAATAGGCAGCGCGGTACAGGAAGAGCACCACGTCCGCATCCTGTTCGATAGAGCCGGAATCACGCAGGTCTGAAAGCTGGGGGCGGTGGTCCGAGCGACCCGCTGTTTTTTCGGCAGCACGGGAAAGCTGGGACAGCGCAATGACAGGAACGTTCAGTTCCTTGGCCATAATTTTCAGGTTCCGGGTGATATCGCTGATTTCCTGCACGCGGCTTTCGGTGCGCTTGGCGGACTGCATCAACTGCAAATAGTCGATAATGACCAGACCGATCTTATCCCGTTTGGGGTCCTGGTTGATCTGGCGGATTTTTGCCTTGATTTCCGGCACCGAAATACCGGAGGAATCATCCATGTAAATGGGAACGTTATACAACAGTGACGTTGCATTGGCAAAGTCGTTCCAGTCGGAGTTGTTCAGGCGGCCGGTGCGGAATGCCTGGCTGTCAATGCCTGCGGTGCTGGAAAGGATGCGGTCGGTCAGCTGTTCGCAGGTCATTTCCAAGCTGAAAATGACGGTCGGTATCTTTTGCAGGCGGGCCACATTGGTAGCAATGTTCAGCGCAAAACTGGTTTTGCCCATACCGGGGCGGGCCGCCAGAATAATCAGGTCCGAACGGCCAAGGCCGGTCAGGATATTATCCAGATAGTTGAAGCCTGTGGGGATACCGGCAAATTTATCGCGGTCCGCACCGGACAGCTTTTGCATGGTATCAATAACTTCCAGGATAGACTCCTGAATGGTTTTAACGCCGGAGCGGTCCTGGCCATTGCGGATATCGTACAGCTTTTGCTCGGCGCTTTCCAGCAGCAGGTCAGAATCGGATTCCTCGCTGGACTGCTGCAGGATATCGCGGGCTGCTTCGATCAGACGGCGGGTTTGATATTTTTCCTTAACGATCTTGATGTAAGAATCGACGTTGGAAATCGCCGGGACGGTTTCCGCAATGCGGGTAATGTACACTTTGGCATCATCTGCGCCCTTGAACACACCGTTCTGAGCCAGAGAGTCCACCAGAGTGATAACGTCCACCGCTTCGCTTTCGCTGAACAGGCGGCGCATTTCCTCATAGACGGCCCGGTTCTGCTCCGAATAGAACATATCAGGGTCCATCTCGGTGATCAGGCGGTTCAGGATGGTTTCATCCATCAGCGCTGCGCCAAGCACGCTTTGTTCCGCCTGCATGTTATACGGCAGCTGAATGCCCAGGCTGGACAAGCTTAATTCATTGTTTGCCATTCAGGCACCTCCCTGCCGTTTTTGTTGGAATGTAATCACAAGACCCCCTGCCAATTACAGCGGAGCCTCCTCGACCTTGACCTTGAACGCGGCCACAACACCCACATGCAGGCGGACTTTGGCATCATAACTGCCAAACTCCTTGATGCTGGCGGGCATTTCGATTTTTTTCTTGTCGATTTCGGTGCCGGTCAGCTTGTACAACTGTTCGGCAACTTCCTTTGCGGTCACTTTGCCGTGCAGCTTGCCGGAAGCGCCCCCCTTGACCTTGACAGAAACGATCTGGCCCTTGATCTTGGCAGCCAGCTCTTCGGCAGCCGCGCGGGCTTCTGCCTCATGGTGGGCCTTGGCCTCGCTCTTGGTGCGGGCCTGGTTCAGGGCAGCGGCGTCTGCGGGGGCAGCCAGGCCGCGGGGGAACAGAAAGTTGCGGGCGTAACCGTCCGAAACCTCATGGATCTCGTCTTTTTTACCGATGGTCTTGACATCCTGTTTCAGAATGATCTTCATATAGATTCCCTCCGTATGTCTCTATTTTTACCGTGCCGCGTCCTGCTGGGCAGCCTGGGCGGCGCGGTAAATGTCAATTTGTTCACGGATGCGCGTTTCGGCATCCTGCAGGGTACAGTCATGCAGCTGGGCACCGGCCATCATCAAATGGCCGCCGCCGCCCAAGGGCTCCAGAATGACCTGTACGTTCAGCGCACCCATGCTGCGGGCGGAGATGTTGACGCCGCCGTTTTTGGCGATTGCCACAAAGCTGGCATCCACGCCGTTGATGGTCAGCAGGTCATTGGCTGCCATGGGCAGAACCACACTCATGGCGGGGTCAAGCTCATCCGAAGTGGCGATAGCGCAGCCTTTGTAGAGGTAAGCGCCCTCCACAATAGCGGCGCGGGCTTCGTATTCTTCTTTGGAAATATTGAACAGGCGCTTGGTCGCGGCGGTTTCGGCCCCGCGGCTGCGCAGCCAGGCGGCAGCCTCAAAGGTACGCACGCCGACATGCAGCGCAAAACTGCGGGTATCCAGCATGATGCCAGACAGCAGCGCCTGGGCTTCCAACTGAGTGATGTTGTTTTGGGCGGGCATGAATTGCAGCAGTTCACACACCAGCTCGCTGGCGCTGGAAGCAAAGGGTTCATGATACAAAAGGATCGGGTTATCAATATGCCCCACCGCCATGCGGTGGTGGTCGATAACAACCACGCGGCTGCATTTTTCGTAAATCTTTTGGTCTTCCAGCAGGCGCTTTTGGTATGTATCGGTTACGATCAGCAGGGTTTTGGGGGTAATGAGCTTATAGGTTTCTTCCGGCTCAATAAAGTTGTGGTCCTCCCCCGCCTTGTTGAACACATCCAGCAGCTGGCCCGCCAGCGTTGCCTTGCTGCGCACCGCGATGACCGAAGGCACATCGCACATTTTGCACATGCGCAGCAAACCGATGGCGGAACCGATGGCATCCAAATCGCTCTGGCGGTGGCCCATGATGATGACGCTGTCGCTCTGGCGGATCTGGTCTGCCAGGGCGTTGGCAATGATGCGGCTGCGCACATGGCTGCGCTTTTCGACACCATGGGAAATGCCGCCGAAGAACTCAAAGCCATCAACTGTTTTCACGGCAGCCTGGTCGCCGCCGCGGCCCAAGGCAATATCAATGCTTTCGCGGGCCATCTCCTGGCATTCCTGCATAGTAGCGCCGCCGTGGCCTACGCCGATGGAAAGGGTGAGCATTCCGCCGGGGTGCAACGCACGCACTTTATCCAGAATATCAAAGCGTTCTTCCATCATCCAGCGGATATCCCGCTCTTCCACCACCGCAATATAGCGGCTGTTGGACACCTTGCGCAGGAAACCGGTCGTGCGGCCGATGTATTCTTCCAGCAGGGTGTTGATGGCCTCCAGCTCGTGCGCCTGCTCGGAGTCCTTCATATCGTTGAACAGCTCGTCATAGCTGTCCACCCCAATAATCAGGTAAGCCGGGCGGCTGGCAGTGTATTCATCCAGCGTGTTTTTGTAGAACGTATCGTTGACCAAAAACAGCAATGTGCCCGTTTTGCTGCTGCGGCTGGTTGTGGCATAGGCCGTGTAGCGGTTTTCGTCAATGGTCAGGTCCTGGCCGTGGGCGCGGGCACAGACGGAAAGGTCAATGCCGGTCATCAGGCGGTCCGGTGCAGCCAGCAGGGCATCCCGCCCCGCCAGGATCTGCTCCCGGAAGGCCGGATTATACCACACCACGGAGCCTTCGGTAATCAGGGCAGTGGGGATGGAAAAATCCGCCAGCGAATACTGGGTCTTGCTGCCCTCAAAGTTGGTCCCGCACAGCATATCGGCCACAAAGCGCCGCAGCCGGCGGATGCCAAGCACCGCCACCACCAACGCAAACACTACAAGCAGCGCCGGTGCCAGCAGCCAGCGCGGGTTGCTGAACGCCAGCGGCACAGCCAGAGCGATGCACGCAACGAGCAGCAAAAAGATAATGACAAAGATATCACGTCTCAGCTTGTTTTTCATCATCGTTCCTCGGTGCCTGCAATGTGGGGCAGGCGGTCACGGTCAGATATGGTTTGGATCAAACTTCCATCAGAATGGGCAGGATCATGGGGCTGCGCTTGGTTTTGCGGTAGATATAGCTGGAAAGCGCCTCCCGCACGCGGGATTTCACGCTGGCCCAGTCGTGCATGTTATCCGCCATACTGCGGTCAAGGGCCATTTCAACCTGCACGCGGGCACCGTCCATCAGCTCCTCGCTTTCCCGCACATAGACAAAGCCGCGGGAAACCAGGTCCGGGCCGGAAAGCAGCTGGCCGGTGCTGCCATCCACGGCTGCGGTAACGATGATGATACCGTCCTCCGACAGGTGGTGGCGGTCACGCAGGACCACATTGCCCACATCGCCCACGCCATAGCCATCCACCATCACGGCACCGGCGGGCACAGTGCCCTCCACTGCCATACCATCGCGGGAAAGGCGGATGTTCTGGCCATTTTCAGCAATATAAATATTCTGCTTGGGGATATAGCCCAGGTGCTCCGCCGTTTCGGCGTGGCGCTTGAGCTGCTTGAACTCGCCGTGAACCGGCAGGAAATACTGCGGGTGGGCAAGGGTCAGCATCAGCTTCTGCTCTTCCTGGCAGGCGTGGCCGGAAACATGGGTATCGTACATGTTTTCGTAAATGACCTCTGCGCCCAGGGCCAGAAGGCCGTTGACTACCTTGGTCACGGTCTTTTCGTTGCCGGGGATGGGGCGGGCCGAGATAATGATAAAGTCAGTGGGGCCGACCTTGACGGTACGGTGGCTGGCCTGCGCCATACGGGACAGAGCGGACAGCGGTTCGCCCTGGCTGCCGGTGGTGATAAGGACAACCTTTTCCGGCGGGTATTTGTTGATCTCCTCAATATCGATCAGCACATTATCCGGCGCATGCAGATACCCCAGCTCCCGCGCCATTTCGGTGTTGGAAACCATGCTGCGGCCATTGACGGCCACCTTGCGGCCATACTCAATGGCCAGGTCAATGATCTGCTGGATGCGGTAGATGTTGGAAGCAAAGGTTGCCACGATAATGCGGCGGTTTTTGGCGCGGGCAAACAGGCTGCGCACCCCTTCGGCCACAGTCTGCTCGGTTGCCGTAAAGCCGGGGCGCTCCGCGTTGGTAGAATCCGCCAGCAAAGCCAGCACGCCGCGGCGGCCATACTCCGCAATGGTGGAAAGGTCGGTAACGGCATCGCCGGAAAGCGGCGTGTAGTCGATCTTGAAGTCGCCGGTATGCAGCACGATGCCTGCCGGGCAGTCAATGGCAAACGCCAGAGAATCCGGGATGGAGTGGTTGACATGGATGGGCTCCACCGTAAAGCAGCCAAGGCGCACTTTCTGGCGGGGACGGATCTCATGGAACTCTGCACTGGAGGCAAGACCGTGCTCCTCCAGCTTGTTTTTGATCAGGCCAATGGTCAAACGTGCAGTGTAAATGGGCACATTGAACTTTTTGAGCAGATACGGCAGGCTGCCGATATGGTCTTCGTGGCCATGGGTAATGAACAGGCCCTTGATGCGGTCCTTATTTTCCAATACATAGGTGAAATCCGGAATGACAAGGTCCACGCCGAACATATCGGAATCCGGGAACACCAGGCCGCAGTCCACCAGGATCATATCGCCCTGGCATTCATACAGGGTGATGTTTTTGCCAACTTCGCCCAGGCCGCCCAGCGGGCAGATGTGCATGGGAACAGCCGGGGTGGAAGCATCATAATAATGCTGCTTATAGCTGCGGCGCTGCGGGCTGCGGGGGCGCTGCACCGGGGCCGGAGCTGCTGCATTCACCGCATTGCTCGCTGCAGCCTGCTGGGGCTGCGGGGCACGGCGGCGCTGCGGCTTGCGGTGCTGGGGCTGTGGTTTTTCCGCCGCTGCCTGCGGGGCGCTGGCCGCGGGGGCAGGCGCACCGGGTTTGCGGTTCTGGTTATTATTATTTGCGCGCGGGGCACGGCGGGTGTAATTGCTGCGGCCCTGCTGGCGGGGGCGTTTTTCGTTGTTGTGATCTTCCATTGCATAACCTCCATATTGTATTCGGCCAGGGTTGGTGGTTACACACACGGTAAGCACCGTACCCCGGACGTGATGTTTTGTCGCATGTAAAATTTGTACGGCACTGTGCCGATTTACTGAATCACGGTTTGGACGCGAAGAGTTCAGCCGAAAGGCTGCAACCGGGTCCTAAATCAAACTACGACATTGCAATTAAATCTATTATAAGGCGCAGCGGGGGCATTGTCAAATAGTATGCCGGACGCATTTATGGACAAATTACACAAAAGCTTGCAGGGCTGGGCAAAATCGCGTATAATTATTTTTATGGCAATACCGCATAAT
>OLXG01001181.1_pt1 | contig 9975 bp, 8 predicted proteins | sample 1673861 | NCBI WGS metagenome assembly OLXG01 (sample SAMEA103958130, study PRJEB25191) | human gut metagenome | biome: human-associated habitat [ENVO:00009003]; feature: intestine environment [ENVO:2100002]; material: feces | place: Germany | collected 2013/2015
GGAGATCGTGGCCCGCTGGCGCGGCCTCCTTCCCAACGCCGAAATCTTCCCCACCTCGGCCAAGGAGCACTTCAACGTGCAGAATCTTATGGACCGCATCATAGCCCTCCTCCCCGAAGGCGCCCCCTACTTCGGCAAGGACGCGCTCACCGACAAGCCCGCCCGATTCTTCGTCACCGAAATAATCCGCGAGAAAATCCTGCTCAACTACGAGAAAGAGGTGCCCTACTCCACCGAAGTAATCGTAGAGAAATTTGACGAAAAGGAAGGCGCCATCCACATCATGGCCGTCATCTATGTGGAACGCGACTCCCAGAAAGGAATTCTCATAGGCCACGGCGGCCAGCGTCTCAAGAAAGTAGGCATGCAGGCACGTCAGGACATCGAGACATTCTTCGGCAAAAAAGTGTTTCTCGAACTCTTCGTCAAGGTAGAGCCCAACTGGCGCAACCGCGAGAACAAGCTCCGTGCCTTCGGCTACGTGGAGTGATCCGCCCGATTTGCCGTTTTAACCAAATTAACTTAACTTTGCACAGCCGCAGGCCCGGCATCCCCGGGTTCCCCTAGATCCCCCTAAGGTCCCTAAAGACTCTAAAGACCCTAAAGACCCAATGCTGCTTTCCCTGCGCTGATAAACTCTAATAATACCACCTGTAATGGGCCAACTCGTTGCTATCGTCGGCCGCCCGAATGTGGGCAAGTCGACACTCTTCAATCGCCTGACCGAGACACGCCAGGCCATAGTCGATCCCACGGCCGGCACCACGCGCGACCGCCAGTACGGCAAGGTCGAGTGGGGCGGCAAGGAATTCTCAATCGTCGACACCGGCGGCTGGGTTGTCAATTCCGATGACATCTTCGAGGGCGAAATCAACAAACAGGTGGAAATCGCCATCGAGCAGGCCGACGAGGTGCTCTTCGTGGTCGACGCCATGAACGGCGTTACCGACCTTGACGACCATGTGGCCGAGATTCTGCGACGCTCGCGCAAGCCGGTCATACTGGTGGCCAACAAGGTCGACTCGAACGACTGGCTATATAACGTGCCCGAGTTCTATTCGCTCGGCTTGGGCGACCCCATGCCTGTATCGGCCGTGAGCGGTTACGGCACAGGCGACCTCCTCGACGAAATCATCAAAAAACTTCCCGAGCCGAAAGATGAGGAGGAAACCCTTGACGACATCCCCCGTTTTGCCATAGTAGGGCGCCCGAACGCCGGCAAGTCGTCGCTCATAAACGCCTTCATCGGCGAGGACCGGCATATCGTCACCGACATCGCCGGCACCACCCGCGACACGGTGGAGGAAAAGGTCACCGTGGGCGGCGTGCTCCTGCGGCTCATCGACACGGCGGGCATCCGCGACGGCGGCGACGCCGTGGAGACCATGGGTGTGGAGCGCAGCCGCGCCGCCGCGAAGCAGGCATCTCTGGCCCTGCTGGTGCTGGACGGCTCCCGGGAGCTGACGGCGGAGGACGAGGCCGCCATCGCCCTGGCCAACACCGTCCCCCACCTGATCGTGGCCGTCAATAAATCCGACCTGCCCCGGGCGCTGGACGTCGGCGCCCTGGCGGACCGCTTCGACAACGTGCTGTCCGTCTCCGCCGCCACCGGCGCGGGACTGGACACGCTGACCGACGCCATCGCGGCGCAGTTCCCGGCAGGCGAGAGCACCGGCGGCGCGCTGCTGACCAACGCCCGTCAGGCCGACGCCGCCAACCGCGCCCTCTCCGCCGTGACCGAGGCCCGCGGCGCCCTCCGTATCGGCATGACCCCCGACGTGGTGCTCACCGACTGCGAGGCGGCACTGGCCGCGCTGGGTGAGCTGAACGGCAAACAGGTCCGCGACGATCTGGTGGACACCATCTTCTCCCGCTTCTGCGTGGGGAAATAGGCGATAGATGCCTGTATTGCTAATATTCCGTATTATTTACAATTTGGCTCTTTTCCTGCGGCGGTTTTCATGCTATGATAGCGGGGAATATCACTCCCAAGGAGGTTTATCCCATGCGCGAATATGTCATTATGACCGACAGCTGCTGCGACCTGACCGACCACATGGCCAAGGAGCTGGAGCTGACCGTGGTGCCCCTGACCGTCCACATCGATGGGCACGATTACCCCAACCTGCTGGACGGCAGCGCCATCAGCTTCGAGGATTTCTACGGCAAGATTCGCGGCGGCGTGCTGGCCACCACCTCCGCCGCCAACGTAGGCCAGTTTCAGGAGGCCATGCGCCCCATTCTGGCTGCCGGCAAGGACATCGTCAGCATCAACTTCTCCAGCGCCCTCTCCACCACCTACCAAAGTGCGTGCATCGCCGCCCAAGACATGAAGGAGGAGTTCCCCGATGCCAACATCTATGTGGTGGACTCTCTCTCCGCCTCTCTGGGCCAGGGCCTGCTGCTCTATCTGACCGTCCAGAAGAAGCGCGAGGGCCTCTCCGCCCAGGAGCTGGTGCAGTGGGTGGAGGACAACAAGCTCCACATCGACCACTGGTTCACCGTGGACGACCTGAACTACCTGAAGATGGGCGGCCGTCTCAGCGCCGGCGCCGCGTTCTTCGGCTCCATGCTCTCCATCAAGCCCGTCATGCACACCTCCGACGAGGGCAAGCTGGTCCCCGTCAGCAAGGTCCGCGGCCGTAAGGCCAGCCTGAAGGCCCTCATCGACAAGATCGCCGAGCTGGGCATCGAGCCCAGCGAGCAGGTCATGTTCATCTGCCATGCCGACTGCGAGGTGGAGGCCCGCGCCGTGGCCGAGGAGATGAAGGCCCGCTACGGCGTCAAGGAGGTCTACATCAACTACATCGGGCCTGTGATCGGCAGCCACACGGGGCCGAATACCATGGGCATTTTCTTCGTAGGCACCAAGAGATAACGGCGCGTCTCTTGCGCCAATACTTCGTTGCGGCGGCTTGCCGTACACAAAGTACGCCTGCGCCGCCGCGCCTCGTCTTGGCGCAAGATCCATTGCCGTTAGAGGCTTGCCATCGGCAGGACGCAAAATCCGACATCGATGGAGCGCCTCGTCTTGGCGCAAGATCCATTGCCGTTAGAGGTTTGCCATCGGCGGGACACAAGCTCCGTCGCCGCTGGCGGTGTACGGTGCATTTCAACTTTGCGGGAGGTCATCCTATGGACTGGCTGGAACTCAAGATCGACACGAGCCACGCGGGCTTGGACGCGGTGACGGACATGCTGGAGCAGCAGGGGGTCACCGGCGTGATGATCGACGACGAGGCGGACTTTCAGAGCTTTCTGGAGAACAACCGCCAATACTGGGATTATGTGGATGATGATCTGCTGGCGCAGAAAAAGGGTGTCAGCCGCGTGACGTTCTATCTGGAACGGAACGAGGATGCCTACGGCACCGTGGCCGCCGTGCGTATGGCCATGTCGGCGCTGAAAAAGGACCACCCGGAGTACGCGCCCCTGCTGCTGACCATGGCCGACGTGGCCGACGAGGACTGGGAGAACAACTGGAAGCAGTTTTACAAGCCCATGGAGATCGGCAGCCGCCTGCTGGTGGTGCCGGAGTGGGAGGAGGCCGCCGACCCCACGCGGGTGAAGCTGGTGCTGAACCCCGGCCTGACCTTCGGCACCGGCAGCCACGCCACCACCCGCCTGTGCCTGCAGGCGCTGGATACCCACATTCACGGCGGCGAGCGTGTCCTGGACCTGGGCTGCGGCAGCGGCATCCTGTCCATCGCCGCCCTGCGCCTGGGCGCGGAGAGCGCCTTCGCCTGCGACATCGACGAGAAGTGCGTGGACGTGGCCTACGAGAACGCCGCCCTGAACGGCATCGGGAAGGACCGCTACACCGTCCGCTGGGGCGATGTGCTCACCGACGCCGCCCTGCGGCAGGAGATGGGCGCCGGCTATGATATCGTGGTGGCCAACATCGTGGCGGATGTCATTATGGGCCTCAGCCCCCACGTCCGTCCCTTCCTGAAGCCCGGCGGCCTGTTCCTCTGCTCCGGTATCATCGACGACCGGGCGGCGGAGGTGCTGGAAAAGCTGAAGGCCGACGGCTGGGATGTGTTCGAGCAGCGCAGCAGTGAGGGCTGGTTCAGCTATCTCTGTAAGTAACGCAAAGAAAAAGACCGGCGCGGAACTGCCGTCTCGGCCATTACAGCACACCTGCCGCATCTCTGTGGGTAACGACAAAAAAAGACCGGCGCAAGCCGGCCTTTTTTGCGCTTCGCCTGTCCGCGCCGCCGGGAACGGGAGAATTCACGGAATGTACTTTTCTTTTTCCTGAAAAGTTGCTATACTGAAAGCGAACGTAACATATAGCGAACGCGAATGTATACAGCAAAAGCAACGGAAAGTAAACGAAAGTAAAGGAGAAGACCGAAGCCATGATAAAGCGAATTCTGCGCCTGACGGCGTTTTTGCTGGGGTTGACGCTGCTGCTGTCCGCCTGCGGCAATACAAAAGGTAAAGAGATGGTGGACGCCTCCACCCAGACCGCCCCGCCCGTAGAAGGCGTCACCGCCCTGGCCCTGTGCGACGGCGATGTGACCCTCCGTTTTGAAAAGGACGAAACCGGCGCCTGGACCTGGTTTGACGACCCCGCCTTCCCCCTGGACCAGACGGCGCTGGAGGACCTGCTGGCCCTGCCCGCCGCCCTGGACAGCGGCGAAACGGTGGCCGATGTGCAGGAGCTGGCCGTCTATGGCCTGGAGGCTCCCAAGAAGTACATCACCGTCACCTCCGACGGCGTGGACGTCGTCTATTATCTCGGCGACCAGGCTGCGGATGGCCGTTGGTACGTGCTCACCCCTGCCGGTACGGTGCGCTATACCTCTGACGAAAATAAGATGCTGCTCAGCCGCAGCATCTACGCCATGGCGGTCCTGCCCGTTCTGCCGGTCATCGAGCCGGACAGGCTGGTCAGCGTGAGCCTGCTGCGCGCCGACGGCACCGCTGCCGTCTCCTTCTACACCGCCGAGGACGGTACCCGCCGCAGCGCCAACCGGGACGTCACGGAAAAGACCGCCGCCCTGGCTGATGAGATCGCTGCCCTGACGCTCACCGCCTGCGTGGACTACGACCCGGCGGAGGGTGCGGCTGCCGTCTGCGGCCTGGACACGCCGGAGGTCACGCTGACGGTGAACTACCTGGCTGACAACAGTGCCGAGAGGACGCTGACACTTGCCGTCGGCCTGTCCACCGGCGACGGCGGCCGCTATGTGGCCCTGGACGGCGACACTACCATCTACCGGATGGAGGAGTCGTCCCTGACCCAGATCCTGACCCTGTCCGAGACAGGGCTGTAAGCCATGAAAAGGGAGGCGCGGCTATGCGTATACTGATCGTGGAGGATGAAAAGCGCCTGGCGGGCACCCTGCAGGACCTGCTGCGCCGCCAGGGCTATACCGCCGACGTGTGTTATGACGGCATCTCCGGCCTGGACAACGCCCGCAGCGATATCTACGACCTGCTGGTGCTGGACGCCATGCTTCCCGGCATGGATGGCTTCGCCCTGCTGCGCCAGCTGCGCGGCGGCGGCAGCCGCCTGCCGGTGCTGATGCTCACCGCCCGCAGTGAGCTGAATGACCGCGTCCGCGGCCTGGACGCCGGTGCGGACTACTACTTGACCAAACCCTTTGAGCCGGAGGAGCTGCTTGCCTGTATCCGGTCCCTGCTGCGCCGTGGCGGTGAGGACGCCGCTGCCGACCCGGAGGTGACGGCCTTCGGCGACCTGACGCTGCACATGGGCACATTCCTGCTGGAATGCGGCCCGCGAAGCGTCCGCCTCAGCCGCCGGGAGTACGACCTGATGGAGCTGCTGATGCGGAACGGCAGTCAGATCGTCTCCAAGGAGCAGCTGATCCTGAAGGTCTGGGGCTACGACTCCGCCGCCGAGGACAACAACGTGGAGGTCTATATCTCCTTCCTCCGCCGCAAGCTCACCCATCTGCAATCCACTGTGAAGATCAAGACCCTCCGTATGGTGGGTTATTGTCTGGAGGTGGAGGCATGATCCGGCACCTTCGCTGGAAGGTGGTGGCCACCAATATGCTGCTGATCTCGCTGGTGCTGCTGGCGGTGTTCGCGGCGGTGTACTTCATCTCCCGGGGCAACTATCACAAGAATGTGCAGCAGCAGCTGTACCAGGCGCTGGAGCAGGGCGACTATGGCCGCAGCCAGCCCGGCATGGACAGCATCCCCTGCTTTGTGGCCGAGGTCTATGGCAGCGGCACCGTCCGCGTGGCCGGCAACAGCTACTATGACCTCAGCGACGAGACCCGCATGGCGGAGATCGTCACTGCCGCCCTGGCGGCGGACGAGGACGCCGGCACGTTGGACGAATTTCATCTGCGCTATCTGCGCCAGCGGGGTTACACCACTACTGCCATTGCGTTTACCGATACCTATCTGGAATACACCTCCCTGCACACATTGCTGAAGGCCTGCTCTCTGGTGGGCTGCGGCGCACTGGTGGTGCTGTTTCTGTGCAGCTATCTGCTCTCCGGTGTGGTTACCAAGCCTGTAGGTGCCGCCTGGGCCCAGCAGGAGCAGTTCCTCTCCGACGCCAGCCATGAGCTGAAGACCCCTCTGACGGTCATCCTTTCCTCCGCCGAGCTGCTGGAGCAGAGCGCTTCGCCGGAGCAGGCGGTCTACGTGGACAATATCCGGGCGGAGGGCCGCCGCATGAAGGCCCTGGTGGAGGATATGCTCACCCTCTTCCGCGCCCAGAAGAACGCCGGCAGCCCGCCGGACACCGTCACCGACCTGTCGGAGGCGGCGGTGACTGCCGCCCTGCGGTTTGAGCCGGTGGCCTTTGAGGCCGGCCATGTACTGGATTACGATATTGCGCCGTCTCTTCCTGTCCGGGGCGACGGCGCCAAGCTGGGCCAGGCCTTGGCGGTGCTGCTGGATAACGCCGTCAAATACGCCGCACCCGGTACGCCCATCCGCCTGACCGCCGTCCGGCAGGGCAGCCGCGCTGTGATGTCCGTGACCGATCAGGGGCCGGATATCCCTTCGGACAAGCTCCCCCGCATTTTTGACCGCTTTTACCGCGCCGACGACGCCCGTACCGACGGCGACAGCTTTGGCCTGGGCCTGCCCATTGCCAAAGCCATCGTGGATGCCCACCGGGGCGTCCTTCGCTGTGACAGCAGCGGCGGCGTGACCGCCTTTAGTATCTCCCTGCCCCTGACGGCAGGGAAGCAGGAGAGAGGCACAGACCATGTTTGATACCCTTATCCGGGGCGGCGCCGTTGTTGACGGCACGGGCCGCCCCGCATTTGCGGCCGATGTGGCCGTTTCCGGCGGCAGGATCGCCGCCATCGGCGATCTGTCCGCAGCGTCCGCCGCTCATGTAATCGACGCCGCCGGCAGGACCGTTACCCCCGGCTTTATTGACATCCATCGCCACGCCGACGCGGCGCTGTTCCGCCCGGGCTTCGGCGCGGCGGAGCTGTGTCAGGGCCTTACCACCATCGTCAACGGCAACTGCGGCCTCAGCGCCGCCCCCTTCGGCCCCGCCCATGGCGATGCCATCCGGGACTACCTGCGCCCTATCACCGGCGCTCTCCCGCCGGAGCTGGTGACGGAAACCCTCTCCGGCTATTTCGCCTCTGTGCCGAATATCCCCGTCCATGTGGGTATGCTGGCCGGTGCCGGCGTCCTTCGGGCGGACGCGGCCGGCTACGAGCTGGAGCACCTGGAGGACCGCCACTACCGCGCCCTGCACCGCGCCCTGGAGCAGGCTCTGGCCGACGGCGCGCTGGGCGTTTCTCTGGGCCTGGGTTACGCCCCGGAGTGCTTCTATACCACGGCGGAGCTGATCCGTGCGCTCTCACCCATCGCGGGGCAGGATATCCCCCTCACCGTCCATATGCGGCAGGAGGGCGCAGGCGTCTGCGATTCCATCGAGGAGATGCTGCTGGTGGCCCGGGAACTGCGGGTCCCTCTGCATATCAGCCACCTGAAAGCCATGGGCCGGGACAACTGGGGCAAAAAAATACCCCGGGTCCTGGAGCTGCTGCACCGGGCGAAGGAAGAGGGACTGGATGTGGGCTGCGACGTGTACCCCTACACCGCCGGCTCCACCCAGCTGCTGCATATCCTGCCGCCGGAGTTTCTGGAGGGCGGCATGGACGCCGTTGTCCGCCGCCTGGCCGACCCCCACGAACGCGAGACGCTGGCTCACCGTATTGAAGACGGCGGCGGGTTTGACGACATCGCCAAGCTGGCCGGCTGGGACGGAATCTTCCTCAGCAGTCTTCACTGCCCGGAGGACGCGCCGCTGCTGGGCAAGAGCATCGCCCAGGAGGCGGTTCTGGAGCACAAATCCCCGCTGGACGCCTGCTGCGACCTGCTGATCCGCGAGCACTGCCAGGTGACTATGATCGACTTCATGGCCGCGGAGGAAGACATCGCCGCTATCCTCCGCAGTCCCCTCAGCTGCCTGATCTCTGACGCCACCTACCCCACCGAGGGGATGCCCCATCCACGGGTCTACGGCAGCTGTACCCGTCTGCTGCAGCACTTCGTCCGGGAACAGGGTGTGCTGACGCTGGAGCAGGGCGTTCACAAGCTGACCCAGGCCCCGGCACAGGCCCTTCGCCTTGCGGGTAAAGGCGTTATCGCCGTGGGTGCGGACGCGGACTTGTGTGTGTTCGACCCCGCCGCCCTCACCGAGCGCGGTACCTATCAGGCCCCCTGCCAAACGGCCCTGGGTATGGACGCCGTGCTGGTGGCCGGCCGGCTGGCCGTGAAGAACGGAGAAATGACCGGCGTGAAGGCTGGGACCCTCATCCGCAAATAAAAAGATCTCCCCCGGTCGGGGGAGATCTTTTTATTTCTTTTCGCCGCCGGACACGTTGGCCACGAACACGCACACCAGAATGATGACTACGCCAAGAGCCTGCCACAGGCTGAAATCCTCCTTCAGGAAGAGCACGCCCGCCAGCACCGATACCACCGTGGTCACGTTGGAGAACAGGGAACTCTCTGAGACCGTCAGGTGACTGTTGGCGAAGTTCAGCAGTCCGTAGGCCACGCCGGAGGACAGTATGCCCAGATACAGCACCGCCAGCCAGAAGCTGCCGCTTTGCGCCGGCGCGGTGATCAGCTCGCTGCTTATCCCGCCGGCCTGTATCAGCGCCACCGGAATAAACACCGCCATGCCCACCACAAACATCACATAGGTCATCTCAAAGGGGGTGAAGCGCTTGGCGGCATCGTGGCTCAGCCCATAGTACACCGTGTCGCTGAGCATGGTCAGCAGCAGGAACAGCAGGCCCAGCGCCGAGATCATCACCGCCCCGCCCACGGAGATCAGCGCTACGCCGCCGATCGCGCCCAGGGCGCACAGCACCTGCCGCCGGGTGACGCGCTCATGCAGAACCAGCACGTCCATCAGGATGCAGCACACCGGCACCGCCGCGATGATGGTCCCCGCCACAGCGGCGGAGGTGTACAGAATGCCGTAGTTTTCGAAGATAAAGTACGCCACCGGCTGCACGATGCCCAGCAGCAGCAGCTTGCCCACCGGCTTTCCCTTTAGAGAGAAGGCAAACAGCGGCTTTCCGCGTACCTTGCCCACCAGAGCGTTCAGCGCGATGACCAGCGACATGGCCGCCACCGCCACCGTGAACCGGAAGGCCAGCAGCACTGTGGGCGCCGCCGTGACCAGCGCCATTTTTGAGAACATAAAGCTCATGCCGAAGATGGTGGCCGCGGTCAGCGCCGCCAGCAGCGACAGAATATGCAGTTTTTTCTGGTTCATAGGCAATACCTCTTTCTCTTTAACGCCGGTATCATACCATACGCCGCATGAAATAGCAAGGAAAAGCGATCACCTCCCGCACTGCGTCCGGAGCAAAAAGGGCGCCGCCCGAAGGGGGCGGCGTCCTTTCACCGGCACGTTGGGAGGGCGCGCCGGCATTCACCAATTTGAAGGGGAATAGGGAGAAAAATTAAGGATAGAAAACAAAGGGTGTTGGGTTACTTGTC